>Ga0307378_10009856_pt1 | contig 12500 bp, 25 predicted proteins | sample UN1MG_FD_202238 | JGI IMG/M metagenome (GOLD analysis project Ga0307378, IMG submission 202238) | Soil microbial communities from Risofladan, Vaasa, Finland - UN-1 | ecosystem: Environmental > Terrestrial > Soil > Coastal area > Acid sulfate soil | place: Finland: Risofladan, Vaasa | collected...
TCCCATTCCACTCACGCCCCGCGCTGGACGTTGCCTTGCAACTCGCTTCCTCCCTGCAACCGGACAGGATAGACATTTTGGGCGACATCCTGGACTTCGTGATGCTATCCGATAAGTTCCTGCGCAGCCCGAAGTTCGAGTACTGCACGCAGCCCGCCATCAACGAGGCGCACTGGTGGTTGCGGCAGTTGAGAGAGGCCTGCCCGAACACCCGCATAGCCATCCACGAGGGCAACCATGACGTGCGTATGAGGAACAGCGTCATCACCCACCTGCGTGCGGCATATGGGTTGCGCCCCGCCGACGAACTAGACCTGCCTGCGTCCCTTAGCCCAGAGAGGCTGCTTGCCCTGCACAATCTGGGGATTGAGTGGGTCGGCGGCTACCCGAACGACGAGCAGTGGTTGGGAACCAAGCTGCGGTTGTCCCATGGCAACAAAGCCCAGAAGCCATTTGCCACCGTCCAGGCTATCGTGAATGGATCAGACACATCGCACATTGTAGGACACATCCACCGCAGGGAGATGGCCTCTCGGACACGCTTCCTGAGTACGGGCATTGAAACGATACGGGCCTACTGCCCAGGATGCCTCTGCCGCATAGACGGGCCTGTACCAGGAGTGTCTAATAGGCAGCAGTGGCAGCAGGGGTGCGCAATTGTGGACTACGCGCCAGACGGCGAGGCGTTCTCCCTCTACGACATCGAGATAAAAGACGGACGTGCCATCTGGGACAGCCATCTCTTTGCGCACAGGGACAGGATAGCCGATCTCAAGGCGGACATGCCTGACTATCGCTGGTAGCAACCTAGGAACATACATAGACAGGCACATCTCGCCAGAACCCCATCACCCCGACGGGCGTCATGATGTCTACATAGCCCGTCAGGGGCACCCTTTTCCCAAGGCCACGCTTCCACACCTTGGCGGCCATAGCGTCTCGCACCGTGCACGACCGAGGCACTATGGCACTGCCATGGTACACCCTCAGTGTGTCACCGAACCTCACAGTGCCCCCGTTCCAGACGAACTGTTCCTGGCTGACGGCACAGGTGGTGTCGGACAGGGTGCGGACATCCGTGCCGTCGGCGGTGACGAAGGGATTGCCGTCTGTCTGTTCCGGCACGGCGTAGTACACGGCGACCTTCATGTCACCCAGGAATCGACAGCGCCTCAGCGGTCCTGGCCAGTCAATGCGGTAGGCGCTAGCCGGCGACGGTAACGCCGTGATGATTATGGCGACGATGATCGCCCGCCACAGTGGGGCGCAGCGGCTCACTGCCCTGACTGTACCCGTTCCCAGTACTTGAACTCAGGGCATTCCCACACTGGCAGCACCATATCCAGCATAACGCAGACAGCATAGACCAGGTTGGCCCGTCGGCAGTTCTGCGCCCTGTCGTCTGGACAGAACCGCAAGCATGAATAACACAGGCAGTGTTCCGAGTGCCGCCCCTTCAGATCTTCCCTCACCCACACATCAAAATCGTGGTGTTCATACCTAACGAACTCATTCTTATTCATACCACGCTCCTGTAACTATAGATCCATCCAGGCGATCATATCCTTGCGCCGCAAGGGCGTGCTTTGCCACGACTGGTCAGGCTCTGGCCACTTGATGACATCCTTGACCTGCATGTCCTTGAGTCCGTCCACGTTCCTTGGCAAGATGAACCTTCGGTAACCACCTCTACGTGTCTGCCAGGTGAACCGCCCGAGTTCGGCCAAGTGCAAGGCCACATCCAGCGTGGCGACGGCGTCCTGCTTGACGTACTCTAAGACCTTCTCGTACTCACCTGCAGCCCACAGATCGGGGGCCATAGCCCCACCGGCCACGTCGTCGGTGCCCTTGTGGCTGCCCACAGCCGCAGCGGCCGCCCTGAGGCCCAGCGGGTAGCCCTGGACGGCATGGAAGGCCAGCATGAGATCCACGTGGTTCAGGCAGCCCCTCGCTGCCGTCTCCAGGTCTCCGGCCTCGACGCCCAAGACATGCCAGTCGAACAGGCCGTTCCAGGTCACGATGGTGGCGCCTGCCATCTGCATCGCTATCAAGCTCTCAAGCGTCCCCCAAGCGCGGGAGCGATTCATGCGCTTCTCGCCGATGTCTATGGCAGAGTGAAAAGCCCAAGTCCGTGGCGGCCCTTCACCGTCGCTCGGGGAGGCATAGCCTATGCAGGTGATGCCCAGCCCCTTCTTGGGGTCAAGGCTGTCATCGCCCTCATTCCACGTGGCCGCAGTCTCTATGTCGAATGCTACAATCATCGCGCTTTCCTTTCTTGTTAGAACAGATGCTTCTGATGGCGGACCCCGGTGGGGATCAGCACGTCCTGTCGTTTCGCGCCCCTCTTTGGGCCGGGCCCCTTACCCGGCCTAGGTCCTTTTGGGGACGTCCCTCCATCTACCTGCTGCGCCTTTGCCACTTGCGTGTTGATGATCATGAGGGCGGTGCCCATCAGGCCATACACAGCGGCGACCACTATGGCAACCACCGCGCCCTGTGTGAGGATCACCACTCCAAGCAGCGATGCCCACCCCATAAAACCCAGCACGCCAGACATCGTTTGATACCACTTCTTCATCGCGTCCATCTCCTTTCAGTTGTACAACGCGTTCCAGCCGCCATCCTCCGACATGTCCTCAAGACACTCTTCCAGGTCATCCATCAGAGATTGCGGCACGATAGACGATGCGCCTTCCTGCTCGCACCGTTCGATCACTGCTGTCACCGCCAACACGAGCGCTTCCGCTGATTGCCATGAAGACACAAAGGAGTCTACCACCCCGCGGTGTTGGACCCACAGCGCCTTTTCGTCCAGTAGCCCGCGCACCGCGTCGGTGTCGTTTCTGGTCGACCTTCCCGCTTCCATCCGCTCGAGAATGGTTTGCCACCACAAGTCCGTCCAGCCGTTCGTCCCTTGGTCATTCATAGATTTTCCCCTAGGTCATTTGACCTTGACCTGCGCTTTGTTCAATAGAATCGACAGCCATGGTTGCGCCTTCTCAGACGTGAAGTTCAGCGTCCCCAACTCGATGGCCACGTCCTGACGGCCCGCGTTCATGGGCAGCCACACCACGAGCTTGCCTGTAGCAGAGTTGGCCTGGAACATGGGGGCTGTGCGCTGCGGCTGGACCTTGGTCGCCGTGCCGCCGTCGTCGTCCTCGCCGCGAGACACCCTCTCTATCGCCTCTCGCGTGGCCACACGCGACTCGTATTCCACAATGACGTTGGCATGGCTGACATCTGTGTCCAGCAGTGTTCTGCGCAACACTTCGTCAACGATGTACACGGGCGCTGTAGTATCAAGGCGGACAATCTGCAACGGCCTCTCTGGCTTGATTTCCTCAGCGGTCGCCCTGGCCAGAGCCAGAGCGCGTTCCAGTTTGGCCTTGCCAGCGATGATGAGGTCTTCCACCTGCCACCCGCACTGTACAGCGTAGAACCGCCACACGTTGATCATAGCCATCACCGTGCTGTAGTCCTTCCCATAGGGCTGACTACTGAACTCGGTCTCTACCCACTCTGCCCACGTGGGATAGCCAGAGACCCGCCATAACCCATGCTTGTTGAGCAGGTACAGGTCCTCGGCCATGAGGATGAGGGAGGCGCTGTGGGCTGCCCCCCTGCGTTGCAGGCGGTGGTAAACAAGGGCGGCCAAGTCATCCAGGTTCCTGGACTTGGCCGCCTCTCCTATGAGCGCGTTGAGTTCTTGCGTGGTGAAGTCAGCGATGGCATTGCCTATGCTACTCATGGGGCGCTGTAGCCCCAGGCTGTGCCTCACCAGACTGTGTGTGCCGCTTGCTTCCATGTCGCTTGCCTCCATACTCCCCCCTTAGTTGCCCTAGTCGTCTAGTGTACCATCGTTCTTGTTTTCTGGCAAATCGTCGAAGATGGACATCTGCCCGTTCTCTGGTGGTGGTGGTTCTTTCTTCTTGAGTATCTCGCTGGCGCTTGCCCCGCTCTCTGCTCTCTCTGCCCACCATTCGAGCCTGGGCCGGGCTATCGCACAGTGCTTGGCTTCCAGTTCGATACCCACTATCTCTTCAAAGCCGCCCGACAAAATGGCACCTATCATTTCGCTCCCGCTACCAGAAAAAGGGATTAAGAGCCGCCGCGGGGCGTACTCGGGCGGCGGGGAAAGGATGCTGGCAAGCCAGCGACAAAGTTCGATGGGCTTCACGGTCAAGTAGGGTGCGAGTTGCGTCGTCGCACCCTATTGGCCGCCTCCTGTTTCGGCCCACCATCTGTGTCACCACCAAGCCCAGCCTCCTTCTCTCGAGTTCCCGCCTTCGCCTGGTAGAATACAGGGTTGGCCCCCGCTATCTGCTCCGCTACCTCATGGTGCCAGTCGGCGTTGAAGAAGTAGCGGCTTGTAGGCCCCTTGTCCCCATATATCCCACTGGCTGTGGCCTCGTCGGGCATGCCGTCGTGGTATCCCCCCTTGCCTAGCGACGCCTGCCGCTGCTGCCCGGGCTTCATGTAGCCCGACTTGCGGGGGCCTGCCTGCGCGTTCAGGGCGGCAACGGCACACCCATCTGCGCAGATCCAGTCTTCCATGGTTTCAGGCCCATCGGGCCCAGCATATATGTCTTCTAGGTGACACGCCGGGGAATGAGTGAGAATTAAGTTTGGCGGCCATCTTCCATCCGGCGACCCGCCCCTAGGCCCTGGTGTGGCAGCAAAGTTCGTGCTGCCCCTGTCGTCGTAACGTCTCTCACCAGACGCCTCCCCATCCCTGGTGGGATCCACGCGTGTGCTGGTGTAGGGGTGACCCGCACCGCCACCGAACGGCTTGGCCCCATCGTCCCAACGGTTGATGTTGTAGGAGTCGGTGGTCTCTAGCCTGCCCGCATCTATGTTGAACGCACCAGCCCCGGTCATGGCTATGCAGGCAGCGCTGTGGGTGATCTTCCAGCGGCGGTAGCGCTTCGCATCTGCCCGCCCTATGAGCTTGGGTTCCACGGGGCGCTTGCGATCTTGGCGGACGTCATGCCGCACCAGCAACACGTCGCTGTCTGCCCCTTTGTGCAAAGCCCTGCGCCGCACGATCTGGGGCTTGTACTCGACGTGGGCGGCGGGGATGCGGACGCCATACTTCTTGAGTATCTTCAACCGTTCTGCCGGTGTGTTCTTGATGTCCTTCGGGTAGTGCCACCAACTCCAGCCGCTGAACGTGTGCCAGTCATCGGACCAGACGAACTCGTAGGGCTTCTGAAAACACAGGATGGGCTCGACTGCCCCCTTAATCGCCTGTCTCCCATACCGATGTCCTTCCCACATGGCAGCGAGTGGGGTAGACATCACGATCTGCCCGCGCTTGTTCTCTGCCACACCATGGTAGATACCACGACCACCGATGGCTACAGTCTGACCAGCCCACTGAGGGTCGGGGATAAACTCTTGCTCCGCCCCCGCCCCTTTGTCCAGCGGGACGTCTATGCGACTCGCTTTCGGCATAGACTGTGAGTTCGCCCAGCAAAAAATCGTTGGGTGCAGAACCATGCCGGCATCTTCTATCGCTGTCGCTAGGCGGTGCCAAGTCCTCGGGCTACCGAAAACTAGACCGAACCCCCCTGGGTGCAGGTGCTTGGCCAGCGCCACCCACGTCTCGGGGCGGAAGGCCACGTCGTCATCCCAGCGGGCCCCCATGAATCCAGTAGACGCCCTGGTAAACGCCCCGTCTGTGCCGTGCTTGGCGGGGGCGCTGCCAGGCTTACCGAACCGCTTGGTGATGGTGTCGAGATTGTAGGGCGGATCACACAAGATGCTGTGGAATGGCTCGCCCGAGTATTCGGCGCACCAGTCCATCACATCTGCGCACTCGATCCGCCACACCCTACACGCCCCTCTCTCTCAGGAACTCTTCGACGGCCTGGGCCACTATGACACTGCGCACGCGCGCTACGCTATTGATGGTGTACTTGTCCAACCGTTCCAACAGGGCGTCTGGTAGGGTCACCCTGATCTCCCGTCCCTTCATGCGCGTGTTCCCATCAGCGAACCGCAGCGGAGCGCCAAGCGCCTCTGCCTTGCGGACGTGGTAGGAGATGGCGGCCCTGCTCACGCCGATGGCGCGCGCCGCCTGGGCGGCAGTCATGTCCATCGCCGCGAACTCACGCAATTCTCTCCCCGTTACTTTCTGAAATGACATCCATCCTCCTCGGTATGTGCGAGTGAAGTCGACTTCACATGTCCCAGTCCACGCCGTTGCCCCAACTGCGGGCCGCAGCGCGGAAAGCTTGCAACACTCTATGGTACAACCCTAGCCGCTTGCGTTTCGGCCCGGCGATGGGCAACCATACATCCTTCGCGTTTCTCTCGAACTCAAGACGACTCACGGGGCAGTACCCCTTCTGTGCCCAATCGCCCCACGAGTTGCGCATGATGATGTACGGGCTGTCCCCGTTGTAATAGCCCACACCATCCATGGCATGCCATCCCCAGTACTGGTCACCGGGTTTCATCTCGATGATTGTGTTGGGTCCTGGGTTGTCCCAGGCTTCGCCGATGTTCCACGTAATGACCACGATGCCATGGGTTTTGATGGCCAGGCACGTCTCTGTCCAACCACGCAAGCGCTCGTAGCGTTGCAAGGGGTAGCTGTCGGCTACCCTGTGTACAAGCGTGTTGAGGAACACGGCATAGTTCGGTGCGTTGGCCACGTATGGGCACAGTTCTTCAGGAGCTGCCCCTTCCTTGTCCCATCCTATGAGCCCAGCCATGACTGAAGACCCGCCCTCCGCGTCGGGGAACCTGTCGTTCTGCTGGGCAAAGTGGTAGGACCAGCGCCCACTTGCCACTAGACCCTTGGCCTTGTAGTGGCGGCTGGCTGCGCCGGCGATGGCCATGCCCACACACGATGGTTCCTGCCCCTGGTCATAGATGGGGCCACACTCATCCCGCCTATCTACGAATAGGGGCATGGCAATCACCCCGCGCTTCACAAGCGCAGCGGCTGGCGCCCCCCTGAAAACGTAGTCCCTCGTGTCGATGGGGTCCCGGCGTGCGCCCAAGAACTCCCTGTAGTCTCTTCCTCTGCTCATGTCATCCTCCTATCGCTGTGCGATTATACCACCCCTGGCCATTCATGGCAAGCCAACATGAGAGCTCGTGTTGCCAGATCCGCAATGAATACAGCGGACCTCGCGGTCTATAAAGTGCAGTCCGCATTCCCTGCACCAGTACCCACGTTTGCCCCTGCTGCCCTTGGTTGCTGGTCTGGCCCCCTCCAGTTCTGACAACCGCATCTCGATCTCAGTCAAGACCTCATAGAGTGGGCGACCGAGATACATGGGGATCCCCAGGCGCGCCATCTGTCTTTCCAGCAGGGCGATGCGCCGCTCCATGCCCTCTAGCTTCCCGACGCCACCTGTTGGGGACAAGTCACACAAGTCCTTCTCTGGTCTGTGCGTCCCTATCTTGCCCACCGTCACGGGCGAAGTGTATGTGTATGACACCCTATCTTCCATGATTGTCTCCTATACTGTCCTGAACGCTGGCAACCACCGTTCTGGCATGTGCCGTGCTATCCACATGGCCAGCTTCTCGGGGCAGCCCCGTACTATCAGGTGCGTAGCTAGGTGGGAGCGCCGAAGCTCTAGCGATGCACGCAAGAAGCCATCGCTGAGGGCGCGCATGGATCCCTCAAACTCTGCCGCTGCGCGTGCGAGCGCGGCGACGTTCACAGTCCATGTGGTCCACCTGTCTATGAGTTCGCTGTCCTGTTCAGGAGCAGCGCGTGTTACCCTATCTTCCATGACTATCTCCTATATCTGCTTCGCCCCCGAGCATCTGTTCGTCTGTATGGAGGCACCATTCACAAACGAACGCATCCATGATCGTGCGCCATAACACACTCTCTTCACTGGGCTCGGGCTGGGCCGCTGCCCGCCTCCGTAACTCGGCCTGCAGCACTGCCTCCCTGCGTGCCCTGCGCCGCTTGATTGCTTTCTGTGCCAAGAATGGCTTCATGCTCGTCCTCCTTCTCGTTTGCTGCGTCCCAATCCATCTTGTATTCGTCCCAATCCAGCGTGTGATCCGCGTTGCACCGCCGACATGTCTCAAAGAAGGTGTCCAAGTAACGGTTCACGCCATTACAGTCTGGACAGCGCCAGCGCGGGTATCTCTCCTCCCACCACCTGTCACCCCTCCGCGTATAGAAATCTCTCATGGTCGCTACCCCTCTCCTAACAGCAGCGGCCGCCACGCATCCCACGTGTCCCCCGGACACGCCGTGCCTGGCCCGAAGTCCTTGTGCCCCCAGACGTTCTCAAGGGGGATGCCCAGTTCCCGGCGCAGCCATGCGATCAACGCCCTGCCCGCAGCGACCTGTGCCGGCGGAGGGGCCTGTTCCATGAAGTTGCCCGCCAAGCAGATACCGACCGTGTGCTGATTGGCGCTACCCACATGGTACGACCACGTTTCCAGGCGGTTGGTCTGGTAGATCGCTCCGTCACCCATGATGTAGTAGTGATAGCCAATCCCGGGCCAGCCATTGCCGTTCACATGGTATCTCGCCACCGCCTCAGGCGTCAACATACCACCCGCCGCGCTGTGGTGGACGGCGATGTGCGTGACGCGCGACAGCGGGCGTGTGTCGTACTTCATGGTCTCGTGCTTGAGCAGATCGTCCACGACGTCCACGATGGCGGGTTTCTGTTCCTCTATCTTTGCCAGCCTATTCTCCAACTCGTACAGTCTTGGTGTCAGTAGTCCCACAAGATACTTCTCGGACCATTTAGTATCGCCAGCCTGAACCCACCGCGTCGCCTCCTCTGAGTACCACCGACACGCCCTTGCCAACTCTACAAGACTGAGTTCCGGCTCTGGCCCGATAGGTCCGGGTTCTACAGGTTCTGGTTCTACGGGCTCCGGTTCTTCGTAGGGATTGTTCTGGCTCCACTTGGCTAACTCTTTCGCCACCTCGGGCCAGATGTCGAATGACTGCCAGTCGTCGCCAAACTGCCCACAGGTGAACAGGCAGGCACCCAGGCACGATGGATACTCCCGCAGCCTGTATTCTGCCTGGACAATCTGTGACACATAGCCCTCGGTGTTCGTGAACAGCCGCCACCCCTGCTTCGCAGTTGATGAACCCAACACACCACCATCTATCCCATATTCCCCGTAGACGTAGCGCAAGGAATCCGTGATCCTGCTAGGCAGGTTGGGCCATACCTGACGCTCAAACCTGTGGAGATACCATCTAGGATCTGGTTGATCCATAGTGGGTGCGCCGTAGGCATGGATGAGCAACAGGTGACCATGTTCGGCAGCTACTTCCAACGACCGCTGGAATATACGCCAGTATGACATGCGGTCATCTGTCGGTAGGTGCGGCTGCCCTACTCCAAAGCAGCCGATAGCCGCGCGCGCCTTGCTCCCTATATCATCAGCGTTCCTGTGAACAATAGCCATAAGCTCTAAAGAGAACTCTTGCAACTCCCACAAGTCTTCAGGAGACTCCTGCAAAATCTCATTATTGATTTGCCAGTAGTTTATCTCTGGCATTTCATTCATTTTGAATGAGAGGGCAAGGTCATCTGCAACTGAACCTGCCGCCCTCCAGCCCTCATCCCGAATGAGAGCCTCCAACTTCGCATCGGGGATGTAGATGCGCCCGATGATGGTCGCGTTAGGCAGCCGCCCTCGCAGGTCACGGATGCCGTCTTTCGTCGGGTCCATGACCAGCACCACCTTCGGCTGCCACTGTTGAAGTGTGTCTAACATGTGCGATAGAGGCCCAATAATGTGCGGCCCGATAACCGTGGTCATTTTAGCCTTCCTTTCTCACTTGACGTGCTTCCAACTTCCACGGTGCATCTATGCGGTCACTGAACTCAGCATAGACGTAATCGGGGTCGTCATATTCCAGAAGGCACATCCTATCGAACCCTATAGCACCCATCGCTGCTTCCAATTGTTCATCCAGCCCCGGGTTCTGCTTGCCGTCATAGTTGATTGTTAGAAACATCGTTCGGCACCCCCTTGATTGTAGACCCACACTCCGGGCATGGTCTCGTGCGGAAAATGTAATGCACGCCACGCATGGCCTCACCGGCCGTCACCGGCATAAGCCTCGTTCCATCATAGCAATCCTTCCTGACCCCCCACCCAAAGCACGTCCCGCAGTTCTCGATGTGGTGGGGCGTGCATACCTTGCACACCCTGTACTTATCTTCCATCTCTGTCCTCCACCCTGCCCGCCCATGGCTCTGGGCAGCTCTGCACTGTCTCGTCCGCCCACCTATAGAGGCCTTCACTGATGAGTATGATGGCACACCGGCCGTCACGCCCCCATGCACATCGGTCTTCCATGCAAGTCCGTGTCCCGCTTGGGTAGGTCAGCGGGCAAAGTTTCTGTTCACTCATGTCTTGTCCTCCTCAACCGACCAGTACTTGATTTCTTCCCACACGATTGTGAGGTTGCCAAATGTACCGAACGCCATGGCGTCCTTCAGGAGATCGGTGGAGATTGCTGGCACCTCCATTGTCATAGACCCGATACCCCCGTCAATACGCCGCCCGTCCACATAGATCTTCGCCGAGTAGCCCGTCAGGTAGCCCTTCTCTGCCGGTAGGTGTTCCTCTCTCGCACCAGGCAGGAAGCGTAGGAATGGGGAGATGGCCATGAACCTGGCGGCAAGGCTTACGAACTCACGTCTGTTCATCTTCCCCCTCCCAGCCCACCAGTTGTGAGAACATGTCCAACTGCTCCGCCACCACCAGTGTCGCGTGCAGTAGGGCGTACAGAAGTTTGACCGCGTACCCGAAGGACGGCTCGGCTGGCAGGTTCTGTGTTGCGTCCTGTTCCAGATACTGCGCGTAGGCTAGGTGGTTCTGCACGCGGTTCATGCTACACCCACATACCGCACTGGCTCGCCCGCCCTGACCCACAACTTCTTCCCCCCACCGTCTGGTGTCTGCGGCGTGGGCCCTGGCTTGTCGGGGACCAGCTTGTACTTGGTCTCCATGCGCCAGTCATACAGCACCGCCGTTGTCATCCGCACGAAGCCCTCGCAGGTGACGGCCTCTGTGGACACGAATGGATAGCAGAGCTCGAACTCCTGGCCAGCATCAGGGGCGGCATGGGCAATGAATAGTTGGGGGGCAGGCAGTGGGTTGCTGCCCTCTATCCGCATGTGCCACGTTCTCTTGCGTCTTGATACGATAAGCATCACACACTCTCCTTGTTCATCTCAATGCCCTGCCTTTCTGCATGGTAAGATTGTACCGCTTGCACACGACGTCCAAGCGGACCAGCTCGACCGCCGCCACCACGCCTAACATCGGCCTGTCGTAAGCAGCAGCCTTGTAGGACGTGAACACGCGCAGTACGCCACCGTCATTCAGCGGCACCATGTTCACCCCCGCGCCCTCGTAGACTATCCACCGGATCGTTTCAGTCATCAAACATATACAGCACGCATGACACCAAGCATATCAGAATCGCGAGCACCGGGGCGTTCTCTGTGCCGATGACTGCGCTGTATGCTATCACTGCCGCTGCCAGCAGTGTCCCCAGCAGTCCTACACGTGTCTTGCGGGTCATTTCTCCTCACCCTTTCTGCGGCACGCCGCCATGCACATCTCGAGTTCGTCAACCAACCCCCTGTTGAACGTGGCGATTATCTCGTTCGTGTCGGGCTCCCTCTGCCACTGGGGCCCTGTCACCCACGCTGCGTTGCCATCGTCGTCCAGCACGCCCCGCCGCTGCACCACGGCTATGCGGGCGTCGGCAGGGAAGACAAGGGTGATCCTGCTAGTCATCAGTTGCCAGCCCGAGCGCCGTTGCGCGCTCTCCGTCGTGCCACTCTAGTGCAAGCTCTATGAAGTGTTCGGCTCCTGTAATCCCAGGCCATATTTCATCGTGTCCTGGTGCCGCCTCCAGCGCCGCACGCATGGCGTCATTTTCATCCAGCACCTTCGCACTAAGTGCCAGTGCTTCACCGGCCAAGGCAATCGCCATCGCCGCCTGTTTGTCGAGCCTGTCGCACTCCGCGCGCAGGCTGGTGTTCTCGGCTTCCAGCTTCTCCATCTTGCGAATCGCCCACAGCTCCATCAGTCCCCATCCTTCCCTAGTGCCGCTTGCCGCCGCAGGTGATACCACTCGCAGTATCGAAGCTGCCCCCCACTCCCGATTACGTCTCTCGTCTGCGGCGCTGCTTCCAGCGCCTCACGCATGGTGTCGCGCTCTTGCTGTGTGCGACGCAGTGCCTCTTTGAGCATGCGACGGCCTGTTTCATACCGAACCATTCGCTCGTTGTCTGCATCAAACCGTCGCCCTGCTTCCGCTCGCATGCTGGCGTTCTCTTCTTGCAGTATGGTAATGCGGACCTGCGCTTCATCCCGCTCACTCTTTGGATACTGTTTCTCCAGTGCTGCAAGAAACTTAGGGTCTTGCAATCGCTCCGCTTCCCACTCCTCGAATCTTGTTGTCACTCCCCCTCCTTCAGCGCCGACCCCACCTTGCAGCCGGGTTGGTGTCCCACTTCGCGAAGAGC
>Ga0307378_10009860_pt1 | contig 12496 bp, 8 predicted proteins | sample UN1MG_FD_202238 | JGI IMG/M metagenome (GOLD analysis project Ga0307378, IMG submission 202238) | Soil microbial communities from Risofladan, Vaasa, Finland - UN-1 | ecosystem: Environmental > Terrestrial > Soil > Coastal area > Acid sulfate soil | place: Finland: Risofladan, Vaasa | collected...
TCACGCTCCCGGCCGACGTCAAAGCCAACCTCAAGATGAAGTCCGAGCAGGGAGAGATCTACAGCGACTTCGACATCAACATGACCCGGCAGCCGACCCGGTCCGAAGCGGCCGAGAAGACCGAGCAGGGCAAGTTCCGCATCACCTTCGACAAGTCCCTCTACGGCCTGGTCAACGGCGGCGGGCGGGAGATCGCCTTCAACACCTTCAGCGGCGACATCTACATCCGTAAAAGGAAATAGCGACGGGCCGATCGCCGAGAAACCTCAGGGCGCTCCCGGGCCCGGTCCCGGGGCGCCCTTTTTATATTCTTCCTTTTTTTGCCTTGGCTGACGCAACCTGTTGATTAAGAATTAATTATCTTGTTTTCGGGGGTCGTTTTCGGGCCTTAAACGACATGTTCAAGCCAGAAAAGGAAAATTCGGGTCGCCAACCGGGGACTCTTTCGGGTTACCGGACCCGGGCCCGCTTACGGCTCCAGTAAACATAGGCTGGGATGCCCAAGGCGATGATGGCGAGCCCGGCGAACGAGTTCCAGAAAGTTCCGATGAGGGCATTGACCGTAACGAAAAGCGCCGCCAGCACGAAGAGGACCGGCGTCACCGGATAGCCCAGGGTCTTGTAGGGGCGGGGCAGGTCCGGACGCTTCTTGCGCAAGATGATGACCGCGGCCACGGCCAAGCCCATGAAGATCCAGTGGCCAAAAATGACGAACCTCAGGAGCTGCTCGAACGTCCCGCTCAGGCTGAGGAGGATGGCCCAGCTCCCCACGACCAGGATGGACACGTGCGGGGTCTTGTATTTCGGATGGACGGAGGCCATCTTCCGGAAGAAGAGGCCGTCCTTGGCCATCGCGTAATAAACCCGTGGCCCGGTCAGGATGTGGCCGTTGGCCGCGCCCATGATCGAGAACAGGATGATGAACGAAACGATGGACGCGCCGAGCGGCCCGACCGCGGCGTTCATCGCGTCGGCCGCAATCCGGCTCGACCCGGCCATCTCGCCCGCCGGCACCGCGTACAGGTAGGCGACGTTGGCCAGGAGATAGAGGATGATGACCAGCCCGGTGCCGATGAAGATGCCGAGAGGGAGGGTGCGGGCCGGGTTCTTCGTTTCCCCGGCGTTGAAGGTCGACGTCTCGAAACCTTTGTAGGCCCAGAGCGCCGCCACCAGGGCCAGCCCGAACTTGCCGATCATGTCCGTCCCGGCCCCGGCCGCGGACGGGGTCACAAGGTTGCCCAGGCTCCCCCGGGCGAAGAGGAAGACGACGACGCTCGTGCCGAGCAGGGCGACGAACTTGATCGCGGTCAGCACGTTCTGGAGGAGCGCGCCGCGTCTGACTCCGAGATAATTGATCGTCATCAGCACCACCACGAAGGCTGCGGCCGCCGCCTTCTGCAGGGCCGGCGTCATCGGGACGAAATGGGGCAAGTACTTCGAGCTGAAAGCCATGGCCAGCGCGGCGATGCTCCCCGAGTCGACGACGAGGAAGAGCGTCCAGCCGAAGAGGAAACCGGCCAGCGGTCCGTACGCCTCCCGCAAGTAAACGTAGATGCCGCCGGTCTCCGAATAGGCCGAAGCCAGCTCGGCCAGGGACAGGGCCCCGAAAAGGGTGACGATCCCGCCCGCAACCCAGACAGCGAGCATGAGCAAGGGCGCTTTGACCTCGGCGGCCACGGTGGCCGGGACGATGAAGATGCCCGAACCGATCATCGTCCCCATGACGATGCCGATGATGCTCCCCGTGCCGAGGACCCGGGAGAGCTGGGAGCCCATCGGGGAAGCTGTTTCAGCCGCCGCGGCCGGTTTGCCAGTAAAGCCATTATCGTTGATGGACATGGGGCTATTTTATTCAGGGGGTGCCCCAAAATCAATCTCCCGCCGCGCCTCCGGTAACATATGACGTGAGTCCATGCGGTCTATGGACAAAGGCCGCGATCGCTCATTATAATGGGCGCGCACGAGATGACCTCGTCAGGAACGTGAATCAAGGAGCCAGGGAATGACCATGATCGACAGATCCCGCCGTAAGGCCCTCGCCGCCGGAGCCGCTATTCTTTCCGTCGCCGCCCTGTCCGCCGTCCTGCTTGCCGCGGCCGCCTGCGTCCCCCGGCCCGAACCGGCCGACCTCGTCCTCATCAATGGCAAGATCGTGACCGTGGACGCGGCCGTCCCCGCGGCCTCATGGATCGCGGTCCGCGGCGGCCGGATCGCCGCCCTCGGCGCCGACCCGAAGGACTACAAGGACCATGTCGGCGACGGTACCGAGATCATCGACCTCGGCGGCGCCCTGACCATCCCGGGGCTCATCGAGAGCCACGGCCACTTCACAAGCCTCGGCTCCTCCAAGCTGATCCTCGACCTGACCAAGGCCCGCTCCTGGGACGACATCGTGGCCTTGGTCGCCGCTGCCGCAGCCGTGGCCAAGCCCGGCGACTGGATCATGGGCCGCGGCTGGCACCAGGACAAGTGGGACCGCGTGCCCGAGCCCAACGTCAACGGCCTGCCCGTCCATAGCGCCCTGAGCAAGGCGACCCCGAACAACCCGGTCCTCCTGACCCATGCCAGCGGCCACTCGTCGCTCGCCAACGCCAAGGCCATGGAGCTCTCCAAGATCACCAAGGCCACGACCGATCCGGACGGCGGGGAGATCATCCGCGACGCCAATGGGAACGCCATCGGCGCATTCCTCGAAACCGCGCAGAGCCTCGTCCGCTACCAGGCCGGCCATTACGCTCCCGAAGAAGCCCAGGCGCGGATGCGCGAGCAGATCGAGCTCGCCGCCCGGGAGTGTCTCGTCCATGGCGTCACGACCTTCCACGACGCCGGCAATTCATTCGCGACCATCGACCTCTACAAGAAGATGGCCGAGGAGGGCGCCCTCCCCGTCCGTCTCTACGTCATGCTCGGCGCCGGCAGCAAGGCCCTGGCCGAGAAGGGCGCCTCCTACCGGATGATCGGCGCCGTCGACGACCATCTGACCGTCCGGACCATCAAACGACTCATCGACGGCGCGCTCGGCGCCCATGGCGCCTGGCTCCTCGAGCCCTACGCCGACCTCCCGACCTCGACCGGCCTCAACACGGAGTCGGTCGAGGAGATGAAGGAAACGGCGGAATTCGCCATCGCAAACGGCTTCCAGCTCGCGACCCACGCTATCGGCGACCGGGGGAACCGCGAGACGCTCGACATCTACGAGGCAGCCTTCAAGGCCCATCCGGAAAAAACCGACCTGCGCTGGCGGATCGAGCACGCCCAGCATCTCAGCCTCGACGACATCCCGCGCTTCCGCAAGCTCGGCGTCATCCCGGCCATGCAGGCCATCCACTGCACCTCGGACGCGCCATGGGTGTACAAGCGCCTCGGCGAGAAGCGGGCCGGGGAAGGCGCCTACGTCTGGCGGAAGCTCATGGACGCGGGATCCGTCATCCCCAACGGGACCGACGTCCCGGTCGAGCCGATCGACCCGATGTCCTGTTTCTACGCCGCGGTGACCCGCAAGCTCAAGGACGGGACGACGTTCTTTCCGGACCAGAGAATGACCCGCGAAGAGGCCCTCCGCTCCTACACCATCAACGGCGCCTACGCCGGCTTCGAAGAGGGGATTAAGGGCTCTCTCACCGTGGGCAAGCTCGCCGACATCACCGTCCTCGACCGCGACATCCTGACCTGTCCCGAGGACGACATCCCGGGGACCGGGGTCCTCTACACCATCATCGGCGGCAAGGTGCTCTACAAGAAAGGCGGCTGAGCGGCTCTCCGTCAGAATTCGGGGAACCCGCCTCGCGGAGGACTTCCCGACAGTCGGAGAATAATCTAAAAAAACTTGACGCAGCCACCAATCTATCGTATATTTACGATATACGATCATTAGAGAGGAGCGACCATGGCCCGAGCCAAGACCGAATCGTTCGACGACGCCCTCGTCCGGACGGCGGGGCTGGCCAAGTCCCTGAGCCATCCGGTCCGCATCCGCATCCTCGAGATCCTCGCCGCCCGCAAGGGCTGTATCTGCGGCGGCCTCGTCGAGATCCTGCCCCTCGCCCAGTCGACGATATCCCAACACCTCGGGGAACTCCGGAACGTAGGACTCATCCGAGGCGAGGTCGACGGCCCCCGCATCTGCTACTGCCTCGACGCCAAGGTCGTGGCCGAGGCCCTTTCGGCCTTCAAGGACGTCCTTGGCCGTCTCTGTGAGCCGCGCGAGGACGTCCCGGAAGGCCTGTCCCCAGCCTCCTGCCGTCTTCGGCTATCCTCCCGGAGAACTTCCCCCGAACCGGAGCCTCGCCTCAAATCGAAGCCCAAGAAGCCAAAAAGTCATAAATAAGGAGACATCATGGCAAGCGACAAGGAAAAAGAAAGCGAACGCCTCAAGGCGCTCGTCCGCGAGAAATATGCCCAGATCGCCCGCGAGGCGCCCAAGCCCGGAGACGCGCCCGCCGTTCGCGCCTCTTCCCCCTGCTGCGCGCCGGCCGCGAGCCCCTGCTGTGCGCCGGCCGCGGAGCCGTCGGTCTCGACGTATTACACCGAGGACGTGGCCGAGATCAGGGAGGCCTACGAGAAGCTCGACGGGCACATGGACGAAGCCGACCTCGGCCTCGGCTGCGGCCTGCCGACCGAGCACGCCGGCCTGGCCCCCGGCCAGACCGTCGTCGACCTCGGTTCCGGCGCCGGGAACGACGTCTTCATCGCCCGTTCCGTCGTCGGCGAAACGGGGCGGGTCATCGGCGTCGACATGACGCCCGAGATGATCGACAAGGCCCGCGCCAACGCCGAACGCCGCGGCGTCCAAAACGTCGAATTCCGCCTCGGCGACATCGAATCCCTCCCCGTCGAAAACGCCGCGGCCGACGTCGTCGTCAGCAACTGCGTCCTCAATCTCGTCCCCGACAAGCGGCTGGCCTTCGCCGAGATCTTCCGCGTCCTCAAGCCGGGCGGCCGGTTCTGCGTCTCGGATATCGTCCTCAAAGGCGAGCTTCCGGCCAAGCTGCGGGAAGTCGCCGAGCTCTACGTCGGCTGCGTCGCCGGCGCGCTGACCACCGAAGAATACATCGGGATCATCCACGAAGCGGGCTTCGCCGCGATCGACATCAAATCCGCAAAGCGGCTCGACCTGCCGGACGAATACATCCTGAAACACATCGGCGCCGAAGAGCTGGCCGCCTACCGCGCCTCCGGCTCCGCCGTCCTCAGCATCACCGTCGTCGGCACCCGGCCCCCGAACTGAGAACAAGAACAAAGCGGGGGAACCTCCGTCGGAGGCGCGGACTCCGTGTCCTTAGAGTATAATATTTCGTACGGATCATTTTGTACGGAGAGTGCGGACATGACTCGAAAAACGAAAGCCCTCGTGATCGCGTCGGTGATGTTCATCGGATTGGCCGCCGCGCGGCCGGCCGAGGCCCAGTTCCGGGAACGAAACCGGCCCATCGGGCTGTACATCGACCTCGGTTATATGAACCTCAACAGCGTTCCCAAATGGGTGACGCTCGGCCCGGAGCTCGAGCTTCGCCTCGGTCGAGTCATGAGCATCAACCCCGAAGTCTCGTTCTGGTTCCGGAGCTCCTTCGGCGATACCGTCTACATCGTCCCGGGCGGGACCGTGAACCTCAGGATCCGGAGTTTTTTCGTCGGCGGCGGGGTCATCAAGCGGGTATCCGACTGGGCCGATGAGGCGAGCGGTTCGGTCGTCCCCAAGTTCCAGGCGGGCTTCGCTTCCGGCCCCGTCAGGCTGGCGGTCACCCTCCTGCTCCTCAACCGGACCGACCATTTCGTCCTGGGCCTGAATTTCGGGTTCAGGATCTAATTCTGCGCGGGGGCGAGGCGCAATCTATTTTCCCCGGGTTTGACATGCGCGCCGGACGCATTTTTAACGGGAATTCGCTTCGAGCGCGGCCAGGCGAGCCCGGGCGTCGGGGAGCTCCGGGTGGCTCTTGTCGGCGTCCTTCCAGTATTCGAGGAATTTCCTGTACTCGACAGCCGCCCCGGACTTGTCCCCTTTTTCCTCGAGCACCCGGCCCAGCCGGTAATGATAGAGAGGATGGATCATTAGCCGGACCTGGTTGGCCGGGTCGATCGTCATGAGCTTCCTGTACTCGGCGGCGGCCGCATCCAGATCCCCCTTCTTCCAATAGGCCCGGGCCAGAACATCCTTGAGGAACGGCATGTTGTATTCTGTCAGATTCGGAGTGGAGGCCGTCGGCATATCCGCAAAGACGATCTCCCGGCCGAGGACTACCGCACGCTCCACATCGTTCCCGGCCAAGGCGACCTCGGCTCTCAGCAGCCGGTATAAGAACGCCATCTGGACCGCGTTGTCCGGAGCGACCCGGGAGAGGAGCGGTTCAAGCTCCGCGAGGCGGGCCGATGCGTCCGCCGCCTGCCCGCTCCCGACTTCGACCCAGCCGGCAAAAAAAGCCCGGCTCGCTTGGTTGAAAAGCGCATTATCGGGCTGGGTCTGGCTCGCCCAATCGTTAAAACGCTTAAAAGCCGCATGGGCATCCTCGCTCCGGCCCCCATCACGGAAAATGAAGCCCGTGATCCAGTCGACCGTCGCTACAAAATAAGCCACGCCGGCGGCCTCGGCCTGCTTGCGGATCGCGGCATAAGCGGCCAGCGAAGCGTCCTCCCGGCCCAGGAAATAATCCAGGTAGGCGCCGAGCCAAGCGCCTTCGACCTTGGCCGTCGGGATCGACGCGCGGGCGATGAGTTCCCCGGGCCAGCGACGGGCCTCGGCATAATCCTCCCGGAGGCAGGCGACGTGGAACAAGCCGCCGCAGGAGTTGTAGAAGTCCGGCCTCAGCTCCAGGGCCTGCCGGTATTTCGCCTCGGCCAGATCGAGTTTCCCCATCCTCAGGTAGAGCTCGGCCATGGAATCGATCGGATTGGCATCGCCGGGACTGATGGCCGCATAGCGTTCGAACAGGCGGAGGGCCTCGTCGTATTGACCCATTTTGGCGTGGACATAGGCCAGCTGGTTGATGGCGGCGCCGAAATCGGGATCCAGAGCGATCGCCTTCTTCAGGACGGTGACGGCGGCTGGATAGTTCCTGAGAACCTCATGGAGCCGCCCCAGCTCGTAGAGGGCGTACTTCTCTTCCGGGTACTTCTGGACGAACTCCTGGAGAAGGCGGAATCGCTTCTCATCGTCACGCTCGATCGTCTGGGCGTACTTGGCGGCGATATAGAGCCGTTCCTTCTCGCTGGCCTTGGCCGAGTAGCGGTAGGCGTCCCGCAAGGCCTTTTCCTGGAGGTTGAAATCGGCGAGCAAGTAGGCCGTTTCGGATAAAACCTGATGGGCGATGGCGAATTCCGGATCGAGGGCGATGGCCTTCTCCAAGAACTTCCGGGCGTCGGCGAAATAGAATTTTTCGAAATCGCTCCGGCCGCGGAGGAAATAATTGTAGGCTTCCATGGAGCTCGTTGTCAGGTCGACGATCGGCCGCGACGGTGCTTCGAGCTTCAGAAGGGGCTTGCCGATGCCGCGGCCCACGGCCCGGCTGATCTCGTCGATCTGGGACTTGAGGATGCTGGCCACGCCCTCGCCCCTGGCCGACGCGCTCCGCAGCGACTCCCGCGTCGACGCGTCGAGGATCTTGACGTCGGTGACGAAGGTCTCGCCGGCTTTGACGTAAGAGCCGATGACGACCGCCTCGATGCCTTCCTTGCGGCAGACCTCGAACCCCGCCTCCTCGTCGAAGGCCGCCGAGGCTTCCCGGCCCGCCTGCTTCAAGAGGTCCTTGAGCCGTTCCCAAGATGTGACTCGGAGGCGCTTCGACTGCTCCAGACTCGTGATGAGCAGGTTGGGGATGGCCTCTTTGAGATAGTCGAGCCCCGTGTCCCCGGTCAGGTTCTTGAAGCCGAGGACGGCAACCGTTCGCTTGGCGGCCTCTCCCTCCGGAACGAACTGCCAGACGAGAAGAGCGACGAGCGCGAGGAGAACCGCACCGGCCGGGATCCAGACCTTCTTTGACGGCAGGCGGACAGTAATTTGCTTGGAGGTCTGGGGCTTCCGGAGCGGAAGGGCATGCGTCGTCGCCGGCAGGGTCTTTTCGATCCGGACGAGCTCCGCGAGCAGGTCGTCCGCGCTTTGATAGCGTTTCGCCTTCTCTTTTTCCAGGCACTTCAGGATGAGCTTCCCCAGGTCCTCCGGGATCTGGGCGTTGACCTTGCGCGGGTCGGGCGGCGGCTCGCTTTTTTGCTTGACGGCGATGCTGAGCGGCGTATCGCCTTCGAACGGCAGGCGTCCCGTCAGCATCTCGAAAAGGACGACGCCGAGCGAGTAGATGTCCGAGCGCGCATCGGCCTCTTTCCCGTCCACCTGCTCGGGCGACATGTATTCCGGCGTCCCGATCATCACCCCGGCGCCCGTTATGCCCTTGGCTTTGACCGAACGGGCGATGCCAAAATCCATGATCCGGGCGCCGCCCTCGCGGTCGATCATGATGTTCTGGGGCTTGAGGTCGCGGTGGACGACGCCTAGGCGATGGGCCTCGGCCAGCCCCTCGGCGGCCTGCCGGGCGATCGTCACGGCCTTGCCGACGGGCAGGGCTCCGATCCTGTGGATGAAGCTCTTGAGGTCCTCGCCGGGGACGTATTCCATGGTGATGAAATATGTTCCCGTCTCCTCCTCGCGGCCGAGGTCGTGCATCCGGCAGATGTGGCGGTGGGAAACGGTGCGGGCCAGACGAAGCTCGCTCCGGAAACGCTCGATCGTTTCTTCGTCCGAGGCGATGTCCGGGTTGAGCAGTTTGAGGGCCAGCTTCTCCCGGACTTCGGTATCAAAAACCTTGTAGACGCGGCCCATGCCGCCCTTGCCCAACTCCTCGATGACCTGATAGCGGCGGGCGAACGTCGAACCGGTCGTCAGCTCACGGATGGGAGTGCGCAGGGTTTCGGTCGCGGCCGGCGGGCCGCCTTCGGCGCGGAGCGGAGCGGCGCACCGGCCGCAGAAACGCGTGCCCGAGGGATTGTCAAAATCGCACCGGGAGCACTTCACGGCGAGTTCCCCATTGTTTGCTTGCCTTGCTGTCCGGGAGGATAGCAGAACCTCCGGACCGAGTCAACGAGGAGGGAACGTGATTATTGCCCCTGGAGCCCGGCCAATGCTTTGAGGGCCAGGCTGTAGAGCCAGCGATGGGCCTTGTTGCCGTTGGTCAGGATGGCGACGCCGGTCTTGCGATTGAGGTTTCCCGCCAAAAAGGCCGTGTAGCCGTTGACGCTGCCGCTGTGGGCGATGATCGTCTCGCCGTTCTGTGTCGAGATCCACCAGGCCAGGCCGTAGCCGGACGTCTCGTTGAGCCAGCCGCCGTTGATCGGCCCGGCGAAGCGGTCGTATTGCCGCTTCATCATCTCCCGGAAGGTCGCCTCGCTCAAGAGCCGCCGCCCCTTGTAGACGCCGCCGTTGAGGTTGGCGATCAACCAGCGGGCCTGGTCGACGGCCGTGCCGTAGACGATGCCGGCCGGCCAGGCGTCGGCCTTGACCCAGTCCACGGGCAGGAAAACGCCGGAGCGCCGCCGGACGGGCATGTACGGTATGGCCAGACGCTCGGCCATGTCGGCCCGGGGCGCGAAGGCCGTGTCGCGCATCTCGACCGGGGCGAAGACGTTCTTCCGAATGTACTCCCTGAACGGGACGCCGGAGAACTTTTCTACGAGGTGGGCGATGAGCGTGAAGGCGATGTTGGAATAGAGGACGCGCGTCCCCGGCCGCCGGGCCAGCCGAAGCCGCCCGCGGAGGTAATCGACGAGCGACCGAGGCACCTGGTCTTCCCAGACGGCATGCCGGCCGAAGTCGGTCGGCAGGCCCGAAGTGTGGGTCAGGAGGTTGCGGAACGTCACGGGGTAACGCCTGTTCTCGCCCTCGATCTTCAAGTCCGAGAGATAATCGTTGACCCGGTCGTCGAGCTTGAATTTGCCCTGCTCCATCTGCTGGAGGAGGGCCGTCGCCGACATCGTTTTAAAGGTCGAGGCGATGAGATAGACGGTGTCGCAGGCCGCCGGCGTCTTGACCCGGACGTTGGACAGGCCGGCCGAACGGGTCCAGACGATGCGGTCGCCGGAGACGAGGACGATGGCCATGGACGGGATGCGGCCGGCCTTGAGCGCACGCTTGATCTCGGGGTCGAGGAGGGCGGCCAGGCGCGGGTCGTCGACGGGAGAGAACGGGCGCGCGGCGGCCGGGTCGGAGATGATGGCCGGGCCGAGCATCGGGTCGTCGTCGACGTCGCCTTCAAACTCGTCGGGGCCGCTCTCGAGGTCGGCGAAGGACCCCGTCTGACCCGCGGCGCCTTCCGGCCCGATCGACGAAGACAGCGCGCCCGTTCCGTTCTCGTTCTTGCCGTTGGCCCCGATGGGGCCGTCGGCCCGTCTTCCGATGATCTTCGTGGCCACGAAGAGGCCGATGGCGGCCAGGGCCAGGACGATAAGGGCGACGTCGGCGGCCCGCCGCAGGCGCGAGAGCGATCGCTCGGTGGGGCGCGGGGAAGGCTCCGGCGTGACGGGCAGTCCGGCGGCCGGACTCGGGCCTTTCATCGATCTGCGCTTGACGGGCCGGGCCATTCCGCTCATGTTTCTCTGATGCTCGGCCAAGATTATACCAAAAGAAAAGCGAATGAAATTCTTTTTTTAGCGGGTTGCTCCGGCGACGGCGCAATTCTTAACGGCCATCGCGGCGTCGAGAATTTTGGCGCCGGAGCCGATTTCGCGCCCGGACGAAAGAAGGATGTTCTTGATCTCCGCAGGCGTGAGCCGCGGATTCACTTCGAGCATCATGGCCGCGACGCCCGCGACCATCGGGGCCGTCTGCGACAACCCCCACGTATAGGGGAACGACTCGTCGTCGACGAAGTCCGTCCCGATGACGAAGACCGTCGCCCGGTCCTCGTGATAGGCGGCGAACTCGATCGGGCCGGGCACGACGACCTCGAGTTTGTCTCCCTGATAGTGGATGAAGACGAAGGTCACGCCCGCCCGCGTCGCCCTGTCGACGGCCGCGTCGAGGACGGCCTGTTTCCCGGACTCGACCGCGCGGTGGCTGAGACTGATGATCCTGGCGCCATGGGCCACGGCATAATCGAGTCCCGCGGCATAATCCTCGGCGGCCCCGTCATGCCCGGGACCGCAGACCCGGACTGGCATGACCTGGACGTCAGGCGCCACGGCGATGAGGTCGTGGGCCATCCAGGTCCCGTGGCCGGACTCGCCAAAGGCGGCCAGGCCTTTGATGACGCTGCCCGGCTTGACCCACTTGCCGGCCATCAACGCGTCCTTTTCGTCGAACATGTGGTCGAGGAGGGCCACGGTGACGCCTTTGCCCGTCGCCTTCCGGCGGGCTTCGGCGGCCCGGAGCACGGCGCGTGACCACTCGCCGCCTGTTAAGGGAGGGAGCCCGAGGAGAAGGGCAACGTCAAGCGACGAGGCCGCGAACCTCTCCCCGACATCGGGTTTCGGTTCGCCCCAAGCGCGAAGCCGCCGGTCGCACGCCGCCCGGCTCATCGCCGGCAGAACCCACTCCCGCGTCGTGCCGTCCTCGCCGGCAAACCGGATCCGTGTCCAGATCACCCGGCGCCCGCTTTCCCGAAGTCTCTCCTTGACCACGACGGGCGGAAGCCCCGGCTCGAGGCTCTTGAGCAGGGCGACGGCCGCCGCGGCGAAGGGAGCCGGGGATTCAAGCGGCCTGTCGACGAGAGCGCCCGGACCGGAATAGGCGTCTCCGTCGATGCCCTCGTGAAGGGCGAACGTATCGACGGGGATCTTTTTCCAGAACTCGAGATTTCCGATCTGGTAGGCCCGGCCGTGCGCACCGACGATGACCGCACCTCTTGCCGAGGCTTCGCGGACGAAGATGATCCAAGGATCATCGTCCGCGGCGCTTTCCATCGGCCCGAACCAGGCCGGGATAATGACGGATGCGCCGCGATCGGAGAGACGCCCGACGGACCGCAGAGCGGCCGCGCGATCCGTAGGGAACGGCCGGATCATGAGCAGGACGACATCCGGGACCGACGCCTTGGGCGCCGTCTTTTCGGGGAGAAGCGGGCCGGCGCCGAGAAAATCGGCCAGCGACGTTCGTTCCACGCGGGCGCCGGGAGCGAGCCGTTTGATCCGTGCGGCCGCGTCGCCGGATCCGCCTTCGACGGCGGCCGCCTCGATGACGGTGACGGAGATGCCTTTTCCCGTGCTGACCGTCCAGCCCCGGGGAAAATTCAGGAAGTTCGCGTCGAAACGGGCCGTGGGCAGGATCTCCGAAACGGGAAGAGCGGCGCCAATCAACACCGCCGTCGCGATCAAGCAGAGAATCGAACGTCTCATGGTCTTCTCCTCGGGCGCCGACGACGACGCATGTCCATTATACGCGCGAATCCCGGCCGGCGTTACGGGTCATCGTCCCCTGTCCACCCGGCCGGACGAGCCGGACAACGGCTTGTTACGGAGGGCGCATCGCTGGTATGATGGGCCGCGCGGGTGATAAAGGCAGGGCATGATCATAACGAAA
>Ga0307378_10009861_pt1 | contig 12496 bp, 10 predicted proteins | sample UN1MG_FD_202238 | JGI IMG/M metagenome (GOLD analysis project Ga0307378, IMG submission 202238) | Soil microbial communities from Risofladan, Vaasa, Finland - UN-1 | ecosystem: Environmental > Terrestrial > Soil > Coastal area > Acid sulfate soil | place: Finland: Risofladan, Vaasa | collected...
CAGCATCCGCGTGCACCTTGAACAGTTCCGCCTGGGCCAGCATCACGGCAGGGGGGGGCGGCGCGGTCAGCTGCTGGTTGCTGTCGAGTTGCAGGATGGCCAGTTCTTCCTCGCGATTCGGGTAATCCACCCAGACGTGCATCAGGAAGCGGTCCAGCTGGGCCTCCGGCAGGTTATAGGTGCCTTCCTGTTCGATTGGATTCTGGGTGGCCAGCACCATGAACAGGTCCGGCAGCTGGTAGGTCTTCATGCCGACCGTGACCTGGTGTTCACCCATGGCTTCCAGCAATGCCGACTGGACCTTGGCCGGCGCGCGGTTGACCTCGTCCGCCAGCAGTATGTTATGAAACAGCGGGCCGGCACGGAATACGAACTCGCCCTTCTCATGACGGTAGATATCCGTGCCGATCAGATCGGAGGGCAGCAAGTCGGGCGTAAACTGGATGCGGTGATAGTCACCCTCGATGGCTTCCGCCAGGGCCTTTACGGCAGTGGTCTTGGCCAGCCCCGGCATACCCTCGACCAGCAGATGGCCTTCGCTCACGAGGCATATCAGCATACTGTCTATCAGGCTGCGTTGTCCGACAACCCGGGTGGCGAGGTGGTCGCGGACACAGTCCAGTGACGAGGAATCCATGCTGCGATATTTTTTTTGACTGCCGGAAAATAACACTGTGTACGCTCCTGAAATAATACGGACTTGCCGCTACCGGCATCCGGAACTTCCGGGTATTTGCTTATAGCCCGGATGACTGACCGATATCACATTCTTCACGGGGTGGGGCAGGGATGCGGTCATCAATTTTATTATTAACATGGCCATAGTGACTTGAAACTATGCCTGATTGCAAGGTCCTGGGTATTGACATGTATCAATCGCGCCGGTTCCGTCAGGGCAAGCGCCAGGCAGCCGGCGCTGCGTGGCAGGCCGGCTGACCGCGTGTGACCAAAAGTCCGGTGAGTGAAGGTCATGCCTCTGCCGGCTGTAACCCGGTCCTGCAGGTAAGGAGCGGGGTGACCGTGATTTGAAGCAGCGGGTGGCGTCGCGGCCGCGCACCCGGCACCACGGTGCCAGTCCGTCAGTCGAAGAATTCTGCGTCGTGCTGGATGTCGTGCGCCATGGCTGTCAGCTTGTCCGCGATGTTTTCCATAATCTCCGCTAGTGCGGTATCGAGCCCGGCCTCGATGATCAGCCTCAGTTCATCGTAGTGGTTCTCGGGCAGGCTGTCCCCGGATTGCTCCACAAGTTCATGAAAGCGGTCTGTCATTGCCTGGGCATGATCGGTTTGATGCATGACTATTCCTTGTTGGTGGTTTCCAGCGGGCTGCTTTCCAGATAGTGCTCACCCGATTCGTAGATGTTCTTTGCCGAGCCGACGATCAGACGATCAGGTGCGATTGCGATCTGGCGGTTCTTGTTCGGATACTCGAGGCTGTTTAGCACATGGCGCATGGCATTGATACGCGCACGTTTCTTGCAATCCGACTTGACCACAGTCCACGGCGCGTCGGCGGTGTCCGTGTAGAAAAACATGGCCTCTTTTGCCTCGGTGTAGTCCTGCCATTTGTCCAGCGAGGCCATATCGATCGGACTCAGTTTCCACTGTTTCAGCGGGTCGTGACGGCGTCCCTGGAAGCGGCGGAACTGCTCGTTACGGCTGACGGAGAACCACAGTTTGAAAAAATGGATTCCGGCGCGTACCAGCATGCGTTCCAGCTCGGGCGCCTGGCGCATGAATTCGAGATACTCACCGGAGGAGCAGAAACCCATGACACGCTCGACGCCGGCACGGTTATACCAGGATCGGTCGAACAGCACGATTTCACCCGCCGTGGGTAGGTGCTTGACGTAACGCTGGAAGTACCACTGGCCCAGCTCCTCATCCGAAGGTTTTTCCAGGGCGACCACGCGTGCACCGCGCGGATTCAGATGTTCCATGAAGCGTTTGATGGTGCCGCCTTTGCCGGCTGCGTCGCGCCCCTCGCACAGGATGACAATGCGCTGGCCTGTTTCCTTTACCCAGCCCTGCATCTTGAGCAGTTCGATCTGCAGGTCCTGCTTGGCCGCTTCGTATTCGGCCCGGCCCATCTTGGTCTTGTAGGGGTAGTTGGCATCGGCGAATATCTTCTGCTTGCCGAGACTCTTGATTTCCTTTTTCGAGGCAAGCGCAGGCGTTTCCCTGTCTGCCGCGAGTTCAGCGAGGGCGCTGGCGTGATGTTCGGTCATGGCCTGTTCCGTTTTCTTCATATATAAATTCTCTTCATATAACGAATGGCATGATCCTGTGTTGATACAGGTCAATGATTGCCGCTACCTGCGGGTATCGGCCTGCTGTCTGGCGGGCTGAATCCGGCTGGCCGGCTGCCATCGTGGGCGTGAGAGCTTGTCTGAAGTGGATGCCGGGGGATATTACACGTTCTGCGCCCCCGGCTGGCTGTGGCAGGAATTAAGACTGGATAGCGCCGCGGGATATGCAGTACCCCGGGCCAGTTAGTGGTCCCGGGGTGGCGAACAGTCTGTAGTGCGGGGTTACAGTGCTGACTTGACGACAGGCGCTGAGTATCTGCTTTCCAGTCCGCGTGCATCATACGTCGACATGGCGACGTAATACCTGCCGACCGGAATGCCGTTCACAGTGGCGGATTGCAGTGAACCATTGGTGATATTGATGTGACCCGTGTAATTGCCGGACGATGTCCCGTAATGGACACGGTAGCCGGCGATCTCGGACAGCGACAGCGGTGTCCCATCGGTACGGGCGACCGGTGCCGTCCATGACAGGCTGATGGCGCCGGTCGTGGTGGTTCCCGATGAGCTGCTGGTATTGCTGGAACTGGACGAGGTTGTCGTGCCTGTGGTGTTGCTGGAACTGGACGAGATTGTCGTGCCTGTGGTGTTGCTTGCACTGGACGTGACTCTCGTGCCCGCAGCACCGTTGCTGCCTCCGCCGCAGGCGCCCAGCAGGATGGCCAGGCTAATTATCAGTAGGCCTCGAATCAATGAGTTGCTGTGTAGTTGTGAATGCATATGCGGTTACCTCTTGTTTACAAGCTATCGGCGCCGCGCTTGCGGCACCTGATGCGGGTTGTGTGATCGTGGTTGCAAATTCGTAACGCAAGTACCATGCCAGCCGTTTTCAGCGTCCGAGGGGTCGCCCGTGCGCCGGAATTCAGGCGGCAAAACGCGCGGGCGCACCCGGGTGGGAGAGAAATTCCTCGTTAGAACAGCTGGGTGGAGCGATGTATCGGACGGATGGCGATTCGCAATGGCGGCGACTTTACTGGCCGGTCGGTGATGTCATTGCCATGACATGTTGCCCGTAGCCGGTGCCGCACACTGCGGGGTGCCGCTGGCGTCTTGCGATGAGCAAGACTCTGATAATGCTACGGATATAATGATGTTTCCGTTCAGGAAGGGATGGCTGAGCAGCGTGCGTGGTGCGGGATTGGCAACGGGGATGTCGCCAATCAGGATCAGCTAAGAATATAAGTAATACATTAACTTATGAAAATATACTAATGGGGCGTCGTTCAGCGGCGACAGTCCGTTGCCCCGGGCGGGCAATGGCTGTTTTTCCATATAAATCCGATGGTTTTAAACGATCCATCAGCCCGTCCGCATGCAACGGCGCCGCGGATCTGCACGGTAGCCCTGTGAGCCAGGCCCGGTCGCGGACTCACCGACCCATCGGGCCGGGCGTCCCGGTCGCTAGAAAGAGGGTCGATCGCTGAGCCAGTAAAACCGGTTGGGCGGAATGACCAGCGTGTCCTTGTAGAGCGAAGGGGTCTCGCCGGAACAGAGGTCCTGGACCTGGCCGTAGGCGAATCGGCCGCGGTTGCGCAGGTCGATCAGGTCGAGCGACTGGGGGGCGCTGTCGAAGTTCGTCACCACCAGCACGTTATCCCCGCTCTGGAACGGATCGGTGCGCATGAAGACGAACAGGTGGGGATTGCCGGTATCGAGCAGCTCGCGGTTATTGAAATCAGCGAAGGCCGGGATGGATTTGCGCACGGCAATCATCCTTTGCAGCCCTTCGAAAATACGCTGTTCCAGGCTGCCGTGCTGGTTGCGCATGTCTGCCTTGTTCCAGTCGATGCGGGGGCGGTGCAGCCAGCGATTGTCGTTGGCCTTGGCGGGATCATCCAGGTAGGTGCAATCATTCAGCGTGCCGATCTCGTCGCCGTAGTAAAGCAGGGGTATGCCACCGTAGGACATGATCACGCTGTGCAGTAGCAGGATGCGGCGCACGGCTATGTCGATTCCTTCCGGATTACCGTCTTCCAGTGCCGTACCGAGTCCCACCAGCGAGGCGAGTGATCCCGATATGCGCGCATCGCCTGTTTTCAGGTTTCGACCAAATGGTTGTCCGCGTGCCGGCGAATCGTCGTATTCCCCCGTGAAGTAGTCCACCAGAAAGCGACGGTGCGCCAGCGGGTCATAACCGGCAAGGCGGATATCGTTGTCGTCGTAGCCCAGGCCGATGTCATCGTGACAGCGGATATAGTTCAGCCAGGTGGCGCGATCGAGCTTGTTCGGCAGGTTGCGTACACCGATGTTGAGCAGGTTTGCATTATGGGTGGCCACCGCATCCCAGAGCAGGGCCATGAGGGTGGCGTTGTAGGCAATCTCGCATTCTTTTGCGATCACGGCATCCTCGCCGAAGTATTTTGCGATTTCCACCGGTGCTACGATCGCTTCGGCGATGAACAGCACGCCGCGCGCGGTCACCTGGCAGCAATCCTTCAGCAACTGCAGGATCAGGTGCGCCTCGCGCTCATTCTGGCAGGTGGTACCGATTTTCTTCCACAGAAATGCGACCGCGTCCAGTCGCACGATATCCGCACCCTGGTTGGCCCAGAACAGGATGATATCCACCATCTCGATGAACACGGCGGGGTTGCTGTAATTCAGGTCCCACTGGTAGCTGTTGAAGACCGTCATTACCCACTTGCCCATCGTTTCGTCCCAGGTGAAGTTGCCGGGCGAGGTTTCCGGGAAGACTTCGGGCATGGTCTCCTCGAACATGTCGGGGATATCGCGATTGTCGAAGCAGTAGTAGTAGTCCTGGTATTTTTTCTCGCCGGCGCGGGCACGCACGGCCCACTCGTGCTCGTTAGATGTGTGGTTGACTACCACGTCGAGGGTTAGCAGCATGTTGCGCTTGCGCAGGGAGCCGGCCACCGAGCGCAGGTCCTCGAGCGTGCCGGCGCGTTGGTCCAGGGCGCGAAAGTCGCTGATCGCATAGCCGCCGTCGCTGGCGCCCACCGGGCATTTGAGAATGGGCATCACGTGCAGCATATTGATACCCAAATCCTGCAGGTAGTGGAGTCTGGATTCCAGGCCCTGCAGGTTGCCGGCAAAGCCGTCGCAATACAGTGCCATGCCGACCCATTCCTGGCTCAGGAACCAGTTGTGATTTTCCTCGCGTTGACGATCCAGTTCCCTGAGGTCGGGGTCGCGTGCCAGGTCGTGGCGCGCCAGCACCTCGACGAGTCGCAGCATCTGTGCCTCGAAGTCCTCGCGCTCGCCGTAGAGATGGAGAAACAGAGAATGGATCGCATAGAAATTCGCACCGAGACGGAGGTAGAAATGGCGCAGGTCCTGTTTGCGGATATCCTCGCTTAGATTGTCCAGCAGACGGTTCAGCAGGGAATGGGAAACCTGTTCGTACATATGTCAGTTCGTGCTTTGTCCGGGCAGATCCCATGCCAGGATCAGCGGTTGATAAAAGTCGCGCTCGCTCACGGTCGCACCGCGCCGGCCAACGATTTGCGACGCAAAGGACTGCGCCCGTTCGAGCGTCACTGGCAGCGGCCAGCCCGAGATGATCCCGAGTATCGTGACCGCTGTAAAGGCATCACCGGCGCCAACGGTATCCACAATCCTGGTTTTACCACCCGGCTTCACCACGAAGCTCGCGCCGTCATCCGTGAATGCACTGGCGCCGTCCGCGCCCCGGGTGAGGATCAGGCCTTTCAGGTGGTTCTCGGCAAGAAACTCGCAGGCGTGAATGTTGCTGGCGGCGCGATGCGGGGCGAGCACGGCCAGCTCGTCGGCATTGAGCTTGACCCAGTGCGCCGCCCTGATCCGTGACATGACCTCTTCATGGTCCCACCAGGGCGGCCTGAGGTTGACGTCGAGGAAGATGGTGCCTGCTGTAGCTGCCCGCGTGATCGCGTCGAGGGTCTGGCGCGACTCCGGGGCCCTGATGGCGAGCGAGCCGTGGTAGACAAAGGCATCGGCGGGTACCTGTTGCGGCTGCCACCCGATCGCATCATAGGCGCAGTCGGCGACGATATCATAGGCCGGTTCGTCATGGTGGATCTGCACGCTGACCCGGCCTGTGGGCCGGTGGGCGTCGATCTGTACTGCCTGGGTGTCCATGCCCCACTCGCGCATGGCGGTCAGCACGGACTCGCCTTCGGCATCCGCGCCGACCCGGCTGATAAATCGCGGTGCGAGGCCGAATGCCTGCAGGTGCCATGCGACATTGAACGGCGCGCCGCCCAGCACGCGCTTGCCGTCGGGAAAATGATCGAACAGTACTTCGCCAAATATACAGACCTGCGGGTTGCTCATGCCTGCGTTTCCGTTGCGGTGGAAGTTACATCGAGCCGGTAGTGTCCGGATGGTAGTGGGCAATGCCCTCCAGTATACCGGCACTGTAGTTTCCGTTCATGCCCATGAAACCGCCCTGCGCGATGTACAGTTGAGCGCTGCAATTCTTCTCGTCGGCCAGTTGTCTGGCGAGTTCCTTGACATCCGCGTGTCCGTTTGCGACCAGCACGGCGGGAATCGGGCTGGCCAGCACCTCGATATCGTTGCCGCTGTCACCGCAGAACACGGTGTTGCGGCAGTCGAAACCGTTAAGTTTCATCAGTGCCTCCACGGCATGCAGCTTGCTTGCCCGTTCCGGCAGGATATCCAGCAGGCCGATGCCCATCGGTTCGTCGATGCTCCAGATCAGGCTGGCCCTGATGCCGGATTCCCCGAAGCGGTGGCGGATCATGGCCGAGAGGGCATCGCGGTCGCTTTGCAAGGTCACGTAGTAACTCAGCTTGTAGTCGTTCTGCTTGCTGACTTCCTGCAATTGCAGGGCGGACAGGTCGTGCAGCAGCGCCTTCAGCTCGGCGTGTGTCCTGCCGGCCCAGTCGCTGGCGAAATCCTCTTCCCACGTGGTGAGCCGGGCCCAGGCCAGCTCTGTACCGACCCGGTAAATGGTCGTGCCGACATCCCCCACCACAAAATCCGGTACCGGCAACCGGTAGTTGAATATGGCCTGCTCCACCAGTGCCCGATGACGTCCGCTGACGTAGGCCAGGGTGATCTGCGGGTTGGCAACCAGCCTGGAGAAGCGCTCGCGCGCTTGCGGAGATTCGGACTCTGGCCCGTTCGGTAGCAGGGTACGGTCGAGATCGGTGCAAACCAGCAGGCGTTCAGGCATCAGTCCGCCGGTACTTCGCAGCTATTGAAGAAATCATAGTGATCGATTGCCTGGAGGATCCCCATGGCGTAAGGCTGGCTGGCAAAGTAGATGCTGTCCTGATCGGTCAGTCCGGAGAGCTCCTCGTGGTGTCGATTGCCCACTACGACCGCGAGCGTGTTGCCACGCATCATGTCCTCGTCTGCACCCGAACCGCCGGCCACGAGGATTTGCCCGAGCGGTATGTCCAGACGCTGTGCGACGTAACGCAGGGCCTGACCCTTGGATGCACGCGACGGAATGATGTCCAGGAACTGGCCGAAGGAGATGATCACGTTGGCGGTCAGGTCATTCTGGCGGAGCAGGGTAACGATGTCGTCGAAAGTCGGCGCCTGCTGCGCGTCGTAATAGTAGGACAGCTTGAAGCGGCTCTGGTCTTGCTTGGGCTGTTGCTTGATGCCAGGCAGATCTTCGATCACGCGGCGTACCCGCAGCGGGTTCCAGTGGTGGTCGATGTGGTCCGTCCAGTGGTTGTCCTCGGTCAGGGACCGGCCGTAATGGATGCGCGTGCCGAGACTGCTGATCAGCACGTCCGGCGCAGGTATGCGGTATTTCTTGATGATGGCCAGTGCCGCATCGATACGCCGGCCGGTCGCTATGCCGAATGTCACACACTTGCGGTTACCGTGCATGACCTCTGAAAAGGTCTGCAGGGCGGCCGGGTTGCCGACCAGGTTCTGATCGAGGTCGGTAAACAGCGCACGGTCGCGGAAATGAACAGCTCGCGGCGGTGGTCGCTCCCAGTCGACCGGGCGGCTCTTGCCGCGCAGACCACTCACTATTTCCATGTACCTGTCAGCATGCGCCTCCCAGGCGTAGTGCTTGCGCACGCCCTTGAGTCCGTTGCGCGCGGCCTGTTGCCAGGCCTCGCGGTCCCTGAGCAGGGTGAGCAGTGCCTTGCTCATGGCAGCTCTGTCGAGCGGGTCAATCAGAATGCCGTTCCTACAGTTGGCGAGGATATCCACCGGTCCCCCATTCTCGGTCGCCACGACCGGCAGGCCCGTGGCGGCCGCCTCCAGCAGGGTCAACCCGAATGGCTCGGTCAGGGCAGGATTGATGAACACGCCACCTGAGGCGGTCACCAGGCGATAGATATCCGGCACCTCGTCGGCGCGGTGGCTCTTGGGCAGCGCGACCAGGCCGTACAGGTCAAAGCTGTCGATCAGCAACAGGATGTTGGTCAGCACGGATCGCGCACCGGTATCCATGTCGCGGATATCTTCGCGGCTGCCGGCCACGATCAGCAGGTTCGCCGCGTCCTGCAGGGCATGTGATTCGCCATAGGCCTCGACCAGGCTGAGAATGTTCTTGCGTTCGTCCGGACGCGACAGGGCCAGGATAAGCGGCTTGTCCGGCCGGGTAAGAAAGCGTTTCAGGCGGGAGGCGAAGGCGATGTCCTCGTTTTCCGCCGGCGGGTGAAATTGTTTCAGGTCGGTGCCGGGCGGAATGACCAGCATCCGGTCAGGGTCGTAGTAATTGTAGAGGCCGTACTGTTCCTCGATTTCATTATGGGTGCTGGTGATGACCCGGTCAGCATTGGCGAGTACTTCTTCCTCGGCGTCGATGCGCCGTCTGATATTGTAGGTGCGCTCGATGATCTCGCTCGACAGGCCCCTGGCAAGCAGGCGTTTACGCTTGTCGCGACCCAGCGAATGGCCGGTATGGATGAGTGGCACACCCAGCAGGTTGGCCAGCCGGGTGCCCACGTAACCGGCATCCGCGTAGTGGCTGTGGACAAGATCGGGGGTGCGGTGCTGGCTGTTCAGCCAGTTGACCAGGTTGTCCATGAAGCTGTCCAGATGGTCCCACAATTGCTCCTTGGGAATGTATTCCTCCGGGCCGGCGTCGATACGGATGATGCGTGCCTTGTCTGACAGCGCTTCCACTGGCTGTGCATAGTCCTTGCTGACCGCAGCATCCACGATCCTGCGCGTCACCAGGTCGACCTGGCCGACGTCCTCGCGCTCGGCGAGCGCGCGCGCCAGATCCAGCACGTACTTGGTCTGGCCGCCGGTATCCGCGTTACGGCCCAGTTCCAGGTCCGTGGCGCGTATCAACCCATGGATACTGATCAGCAGCAGGTAAGGTTTCTGGGTGTGATTTTCCATTGGTATGGTGTTTCCGGTGCAATCACGCGCATGTCAGGTACACGCGCCGGTACACAGCAGCAACCATACAGATGATATCAAGCGAGGCGCAAGGGTGACGGCCCAAATGTCGTGATATTCCCGGTATGGCGGGGGACGTCTGCAAGCGGGTCGAGGGGGCACCCTGTGTTTGCCGTTACCGGTCAGTAGCGACGTGAGGGAAAGTAACCCGGTATGGTGGGTTTTGCGTCGTCCAGTTGCTCGTGCCTGGCTATCGCAAGCTGACGCTGGTAATCGACCAGATCGCCTTGCCAGGCATTGCAGCCGCGTATCAGGCCGGAAACGATAACGAAGGTAACGATCAGGATGGTCAGGCTTTCATGGTGGGTGACATCGAAATTGTACAGCGCGAATGCCAGCACGATGGAAAAAATAACGGGCCACTGCATGCCGTCCAGCACGGTGGCCCTGGCAATTTGCCTGAGCAGTGACAGTGTGTTCGGCTTTGTAATCGCGATTTTGTTCGAATTGCGACGGTGCAATCGATTTTTATACTGCGACACTGCGTTGCTCCTGGTTTTATTGGTCTTTTTTGGTATTACAGTAACAGGGTAAGGGCGGGGGCAGGTCCTGTATATTGTCCGAAGGTACAACCCGGTCAGTGAAACGGCACGGCCAGCGGTTCGCCGATGAACAGGCCCTGTCCCGGCCATTGCACGCTCTTCCAGTAGGCTTCCAGCAGGGTCTCGCCGTTCAGGTAGCGATCGATGACGACGTTCGGGCGCGGAAATTTTTCCACATAACTGCACGGCTCCGTGACGCTGCCATAGCTGCCTGTGGCGCCGGCTTCCAGCCAGCGCAGGCTGCTCATCTGCGAGCTGTCGGTGAGCTGCCCGCCGGCCGATGTCAGGTGATCGGCGATGGCGCCGGGCAGAAAGGTATTTGAATCGATATTCTGCACCCGTGCCAGGCCGGTGAAGTAAAACATCACATCATCCCGGTACTTCAGGCTGTCCTGTTGCAGCATCTGCAGTTTGAACCGGTCGGACTGCATGAGCAGGATCCCCTGGTAAAAACGGGCGCGCGTGTTCCTGGCGCGGTCGGAACTGATCATCAGGTAGCCGGTGCCGGCGGGGTGCGTGCCGTCGGCACTCACACCACGATCGATCAGGGCCTTTACATCGGCCAGGGTCGTGCCGGCGAGCATCATGCTCGGCCGCCAGCCGAAGTCATCATAGGGCCGGCGACTGTCCGAATCGAAATAGGGGCTGGCCTGCGTGGGCTGGCAGCCCGCGGCGCAGAATTCCTTGCTGAAGCCGGCCGCCAGGGCGGTTGTGATCGACATGCAGCCGACACGGTAGGGTGCGGTCCAGGTCAGCACGTAGGCCTGGACCGTTTCCAGTGTCTGCTGCAGGATCTGTGCCCGTAACAGCCTGAAGTCCTGCGGGCGCATGACGCTGGCGCCGGTTGGGAACTGCACGTGGATGACGTTCCTGGCAGGTATCAGCCGCCTGGCGGAATAGTAGTCCGCGATCTGCCGGCTCAGCGGGTCGCTGTCGTTGACGATGATCGCCAGATGCTGCGGCCCGAAAGGGACGGTCGGGGCGGTATCGAGGTCAGCGGCGGGATTGCATCCCCACAGCAGGCCGGCCGCAAGCAGCAGAATGTTCAGCCGCCCGCGCATGCGCCGGGAAATCAGCCCTTGCCGGCAACGAAATCGACCATCCGTTGCGTCGCCCGCAGCGCCTTCCTGCCGACCTCGGGATCGACGTGGATTTCGTTGCTGCCCGTTCTCAGTACCTCGGCGAGGTTGCGCAGGTTATTCATCGCCATCCACGGGCAATGGGCGCAGCTTTCGCAGGTGGCACCTTCGCCGGCCGACGGCGCTTCCATGAAGGTCTTGTCCGGTGCCGCCTGTTTCATCTTGTAGAAGATACCGTTGTCTGTGGCGACGATGAAGCGCTTGTTGGGCAGCCGGCGGGTCGCATTGATCAGCTGCGTGGTGGAGCCGACGACGTCGGCCAGGGCGATCACCGACGCGGGTGATTCGGGATGCACCAGGATCGCGGCATCCGGGTACTGGCGGGCCAGGTTTTGCAGGGCCTCTGCCTTGAAGCGTTCATGCACGATACAGCTTGCCTGCCATAGCAGCATGTCGGCACCGGTGATGCGCCGCACATAGTCGCCGAGGTAGCGGTCCGGCGCCCAGAGAATCTTCTTGCCCTGCTCCTTGAGGTGCCTGGCGACATCAACCGCGATACTGGATGTCACCACCCAGTCGGCGCGGGCTTTCACCTCTGCGCAAGTATTGGCGTAGACCACCACGGTCCGGTCAGGATGTGCGTCGCAGAACGGGATGAATTTGTCCGGCGGACAGCCGAGGTCGAGCGAGCACTCCGCCATGAGTGTCGGCATCAGCACCCGCTTTTCCGGGTTGAGGATCTTTGCCGTCTCCCCCATGAAACGCACCCCGGCCACGACCAGTGTCGAGGCAGGATGTTGGTTGCCGAAGCGCGCCATCTCCAGTGAGTCGGAGACGGTGCCACCGGTCAGGTCGGCAATCATCTGCAGGTCTTCGTCCGTGTAGTAGTGCGCAACCAGCACCGCGTTCTTCTCGCGCAACAGTTCCCTGATTTCGTCGATCAGGGCCTCGCGCTCGCCGGCTTCGTAGTCGGGTCTGCCGATGCTGCCGGGCAGCGGATAGGCATGATCGATCACGATCGGCGGCATGCTTGTGTCGGATGTCTCGCTCACCTGGCCGCCCTTCCTGAGTTGCTATCTAACATGCGGTATGTTCTTTAACTATTTGACTAATAATGAAAGTATGAAATGGGGTGTGCGGGCGGCGGCGTTGTCAGGCACAGGATTTCTGCCCGTCGCGGCAGGTGGTTTCGAGTATCTGCAGGTATTCGGTGGCTTCTTTGT
>Ga0307378_10009862_pt1 | contig 12494 bp, 8 predicted proteins | sample UN1MG_FD_202238 | JGI IMG/M metagenome (GOLD analysis project Ga0307378, IMG submission 202238) | Soil microbial communities from Risofladan, Vaasa, Finland - UN-1 | ecosystem: Environmental > Terrestrial > Soil > Coastal area > Acid sulfate soil | place: Finland: Risofladan, Vaasa | collected...
GTGTGCCTTTCGTCTCCATGAAGTATGTTTCACAGTGCTTGCAATAGTACCTCTGGTGGCCGGTACTCTTGTACTTGCCAGTTTTGATGATGTCCTTTCCCCCATCCTTCCGATAAAAGCGGCATCTCGGGTTCGGACAAACGATATCGATTTTTCCTCTTGGGCGAGCCATACTATCACCGAGAGGATTATATATACTCCCTACTATAATAAACTATCGTGTGTTAGGACAATACCGAAATTTTTCTTTACCCCCATCACATCAAATAATTTACTATGTGTATTTAAGCTTTTCCTGCTAGAAGGGATTATTGCGATTCAAGAAGGCAAGATTATTTCATCCCGCTAGTTATTGTAAAAGTTTATTCTAGTTTCTTCTTCATCGCGTGCAGCAGGTTTAACGCTTCTATTGGCGAGATCAGCTCCACTTTTAGCGTCTTCAGCTCATCGAGCACTGGGTGCTCCCGTACTTCTGTTTTCACCACTACCACTTCCTTTTCGCGCTCTACTTCTTCTTTTTTTGTTCTTGCTCCCGCGCTTGCTCGTTCTATCTCGCTTTCCATCCGCGTCAAAACGCTTTTCGCCGAGTCGATTACCTCGTCAGGCAAGCCAGCGAGTTTCGCTACCTGTATTCCATAGCTCTTTGAGCCTCGGCCTTCCACGACCTTCCGTATAAAGAACACCTCATCGGCAACTTCTTTGATTGAGACATTGTAGCATTTCGCGCTATCAAGCAGATCAGCGAGTTCCGTGAGCTCGTAGAAGTGCGTGGCAAACAACGTTTTCGCTTTTATTTGTTCGTGGAGGTATTCGCCGACCGCCCATGCGATACTCACGCCGTCCACCGTGCTGGTGCCTCGTCCGATCTCGTCAAGAATTACCAGGCTTCGCTCGGTCGCGTTGTTCAGGATATTCGCCGTTTCGCTCATCTCTACCATGAACGAACTCTGACCCATAGAGAGGTCGTCGTACGCACCCACACGCGTAAAAATTCGATCGACAACGCCGATCTTCGCCGCAGTTGCAGGCACGAACGAGCCAAGCTGTGCCATCAGCACGATTAAAGCAGTCTGACGCATGAACGTGGACTTACCGCTCATATTCGGTCCTGTAATAATCATTAACCGATTATTCTTTCCGATTCGGATATCGTTCGGCACGAATCCGTCCTTCACCTCCTTCTCCACGACCGGGTGCCTGCCTGCTGTTATAACAATCTCGTCACCGTCGTCCACCTCCGGGCAGCAATAGCCCTTCTCGGCCGCAGCGTCCGCAAACGCCAGAAGGACGTCCAGGTCGGCAATGGAATTCGCAGCGTCTTGAATCTCCTTCGAACGTTTCGCAACGGCTTTCCTTAGCTGCTCGAACAGCTCGTACTCCAGCTCCTTTATCCGCTCCTCCGCGCTTAACGCCTTCGCTTCGTACTCCTTCAGATCCTCCGTTATGTATCGCTCCGCACCCGTCAACGTCTGTTTCCTTATGTACGAATCGGGCACCTGTTCCACCCAGGTCTTCCGCACTTCAACATAATACCCGAAGACCTTGTTATAGCCAACTTTGAGCGATTTTATCCCTGTATTTGCCTTCTCCCGCTCCTCGAATTCCGCTAACCATCTCCGGCCCTCGTGCTTTATCGTTCTCAACTCGTCCAGCTCGGCATTGAAGCCCTTCTTTATCAAGCCGCCTTCCTTTACCGTTATCGGCGGCTCTTCCAAGATTCCGCGCTCTATTAAATCCGCGACCTCAGAGAATGCAGGTGATTTTAGCGCTTTACGTGCGTTCTTTACCGTTTCCGACCGGGATTTCTTTAATAGCTCGCGCAACTCGTTCAGCTGCAGTAACGAACGTTTGAGCGAAATCAAGTCGCGAGCATTCGCGTTACCGTAAGAAACCCGGCTTATTATCCGTTCGATATCGTAAATCTCCTTGAAGACGGCTTTTACCGATTCCCGTAGGAGTATATCCGCGTAAAACTCCTGTACCGCTTCCTGCCTCCTTTTTATCTCGGCCGTATCGAGCAAGGGAAACTGCACGTTCTTCTTCAGAAGTCGCGAGCCCATGCCGGTAAGCGTTTTGTCCAGCACGCTGATAAGCGTGCCTCGCGGTGTGCCGTCCCGGATATTACTGAAGAGTTCAAGGTTTCGCACGGTGACGCTGTCCAGCACGAGGTAATCGGAGACGAAAAAGGTTTTAAGCGGTTTGATGTGAGACAGCACCTTCTTTTGTGTATCACGGAGATACGAGATCACGGCGCCCGCGGCGGTTATTCCTGCTTTTAACTCGCTGCAGCCAAAGCCGTCGAGCGAGATAACGCCGAAATGGTTTATCAACGTCGTAAACGCGGTTTTATAATCAAAATAGTAATCGTCATAGCGGGAAATGGTGCAGACATCCTGCTCAAGTGCGAACTCAAGCGAATCGGGCAGTATCATTTCTGCAGGCCGCACGCGCTCGATTTCGTTTAATAACGAAGCGTGCGTCGCGTCGTCTTCCAGTTCGGTCAGTGAGAACTCGCCGGTTGACACGTCCACGATGGCAACGCCTACCTTGCCATCCATGAGATTCACGCACGTCAGATAATTGCTGACCCGCTCTTCGAGAAAGCTGTCTTCAAGTATCGTGCCGGGCGTAATGAGCCGCACGACCTCTCGCCGTTCTATATTCTTGCCCTCTTTATCCTCTATCTGCTCGCAGATCGCCACCTTGTAGCCCTTTTTGATGAGCTGCTTGATGTACGGGGTTACAGCATGGTACGGCACGCCGGCCATTGGCGTTTTCCGCGCTGCACCTTTGCCCCTGCCCGTAGCGGTTAACGCAATGTTCAATTCCTTTGACGCCACCTTCGCATCTTCACCGAACGTCTCATAAAAATCGCCGACACGGAACAGCACGATGGCGTCGCGGTATTTCTGCTTTATCTCGTAATACTGCTGCATCATTGGCGTTATCTCTGATGGTGGCATCGGCATCTTTCTTAACCTCTCTGTTTTAAGTTTCACCTTTTTTCTTCTGATAAAACTTCTCTTTTCTTTTAGTTGTAGCTGTATATAGGGTATAGCAAGCGAAGAAAGAGCGAGCAGGAGAAAGAGAAGATATGAATGACATGGGCCCGTGGCTTAGCTAGGATAAAGCACCGGCCTTCTAAGCCGGGGATCGCGGGTTCGAATCCCGCCGGGTCCGTTCGCTGTAGCGGATGAATCCATCAGAAAAGGTAAGTTTTATATGAGCGGATGCCTTAGTATTTTTGTGATTTAAAAATGGCTAGTGAAACGCCTAAGGTGTTTGGTAAGTTTGAGCTGCGCGAGCCGCGACAACTCCGTGCATGGGAGATCTACTTCGGAATCAAGGACCGCGAAGGTGTGAAGGCCTGGAAATCTGACTATAACGCCGTACAGAATCTGCTCCGCCATCTCAGACGTTACACGCAGAGCACGAGCACGAGGAGCGTTTATCTGAGGATCCTTTACCGGTTCTGCAAGCATACAGGATACGATCCCGACCAGCTGGTGGCGCTTCCGCCGAAACAGGTGAACGGGCTTATTATGGATTTCGTTGATGAGCTTGGCGAGCAGGATTATAGTAAAGCGTACCTGAACAGTATCATCCGGCGGCTCCAGAGCTTCTTCAGGGCGAACGAATACGAAGGCTTGAAAGTGCAGCCGTATTTCTTGCCGGCACGCTACCGGAAGAAGATCGAGTATATCCCGACTAAGGACGAGCTGTATCGAATCGCCGATGGTGCCGGTAGTGCACGAAATAGAGCATTACTCCTTTCACTCTTTAGTTCTGGATTACGAATCAGCACACTCTGCGCACTGAACTACGAAGACGTGCGAGATGATGTGGAGAACGGGAAGGAGATCATCAAAATCCCGGTGTATCCCGAGATGAAAGAACGAGTGCCTGATGCTTGCAAGGGGAACATCCCTTATTGCACCTTTATCTGTGCAGAAGCCGCTCAAGTATTGAATGCCTTCTTACGAGAACGAAAAGAGAAGTTCGTGGAAATTAAACCAGAAGAACCTCTGTTTTGCTCTGACTGGACGCTCTGGAAGAAAGCGGAGCGCATGTTGCATAGACCAGCACCACAAACGGTGAATAAGATAATCAAAACCGCGGCACGACGCGCAGGGATAGAGCAGTGGGAGCATATCTCGGCGCACTGCTTGAGAAAAGCGTTTGAATCGGTGCTGAGAGAACCGACAGTCGATGGAGGGCGCATGGATATGAGCACGCAGCAGTTTCTGTTTGGCCATATCCTTCCTGGTTCTCAGGACGTCTATTATGATAAGGAGAAGGTTGAATATCACCGTGCGGAATACGCAAAATTAAACTTCGCACGGAGCCCGATGGAGACGAAGCTTACAGATATCCTGTTAGCCTCGGTGAGAGCGGCATCTGCGGGCATAAGCGATGATCCGGAGAAGATTATCGGGCAGTATATAAAGGCGAAATACGGCGAGGGTAAAGAGGTATTATGGCGTTTGCTGCCGCAGGAAGAGCAGGTAACGCTTATCAAAGAGGCGATGGAATGGAAGAGAGCGCAGCTCGTACCGGAGGTTAAAACACAGGAAAAAGTAATTCCAGTTGAGAAGTTAGAAAGCTATCTGAGCAGGGATTGGAGTTTTGTCGCGAAAATAGATGATTATCGCTGCGTGGTGAGGAGAAGACCGGCATAGACGCAGAAGTACGCACGGATCGAAGCGCTCGAGCCCTATTTCTCCAACGGGCAGCTCCTGTTCCTTACCACCTGGAACCAGGACTATCCGCTCCTCATCGAGCAGCTCGTCCATTTCCCGTTAGCCGCGCACGACGACGGGCCTGATGCGCTGGCTGGGGTAATCGCGCTTCTTCTTAAAGGGCAAGCGAGAGCTGAAGTATTGGTGCCGAGGGGGAGGTGAGCTTATCCTGCCTCAAAAAAGTTCTTTTAAGAGCATCAATGGGAGTGAACCTGCCTTTGTTGATAAGATTAAGATGAAGCGGTATGTGGAAGGGGGTAGATGAGTGCGTATAGGAATAAAGCGAAAGTTTAAAGTGGAATTAAAAACATCGTCCTGATATACTAAGATCAAGTTTACGTGGCATCAAAAGGGGGACCAACCATGGCTGAAGAAAAATTAGAATTCACTGTAGATAGCGCACTGCTTGGAGAGCTAGGAGAACGTCTAGTCACCCGGAATTACATCGCCCTAGCCGAGCTGGTTAAGAATGCTTATGATGCCGATGCAACGCAAATAACCATTCGTTTCATAAATTTGGGGTGGGGTAAGGGCGAGATTCATTTAATTGATAACGGGTATGGAATGACCTTTAAAGAGGTTAAGGATTACTGGATGAGAGTTGCTACACCGATAAAACTCCGAGAGCCCATATCTCCTCTTTACGGCAGGAAAAAATCAGGGAGCAAGGGTATAGGACGATTCTCCTGCCGTAGAATTGCTAAAAAACTAATATTAGAGACTATTGCTGAAATCAGTGGGTCAAAAGAATATGAATGGACAAAAGTAAAGTTCGATTGGGAAGAAGATTTTAAACCTGGAACGACCCTTACTGAAATACCTTGCAAATTTGAAAGAAAGAAGTTGCGAGAAGGAAAACCAGGCCTGACCTTAAAACTAATAGATCTTAATGATAGTTGGACAGAGCAGGAATTTAATCTTCTAAGACGTCAAATTTTGACACTTTCAATTGTTAAGGGGATTCGGCGTGAGAGCTTCAACGAGGATCCAGGATTTGAGGCTGTCTTTGACGCTCCAGAGTTCTCCAAAGGGGCGGGAGTTCTGGTGGATCAGTTTATGGATGCAGGATGGGGTAAACTAGAAGGGGCCATAGAGAAGGATGGCATTGTTGACTTAAAACTTGAAGCAAAGAAAATTGGGACTCGGCGCTATGAACTTCCCCAAAAGTTCGAGATTTTAGGGGATGTGGTACAATTTGAAATCGCTTGGGTTCCAATAAAAAGGGAATATTATCGGGACACCACTACCATAACAAAAGGGCTAGCTAAAAGTGTGATGATAGAGCAAGGGGGTGTTAGGGTTTATCTTGACGGTTTCAGAGTATATCCTTACGGCGATCCTAAAAACGATTGGCTCGGTATAGATCAAGACGTTGCTCGAAGATGGGGCCTTGCAGACCGTATTCTTGATTCTGTAGCTTCTGAATTAGGCGTCGATTCTTCAAGAGCAATGTTAAATCATCCACGTAACCAAAATTTGATAGGAATAATAAACATCTCATCAATACCAAAAATGCCTCTCCAAGTAAAATTAGATCGGATGGGTTTTGTTGAAAACGAAGCAACCGATAACTTGATTGAAGTTATCCGATTATCTTTGCAGTGGATGGTGTTGCATTATAATAACTTTCTCATCTTACATGAATCCGAAGCTCTCAGGGAGGCTGAAAAGGATTTACGAGGGAAAATTGGTGCAATAAAAGAGGAAAAATCTAAATTGAAAAGTATTGCAACTCCTTTGGTTGAAGAAGCAGTTAGTATACTATCTTTAGAAGCAAGTAGGGCACATGGGACTTTATCAGAGGATGAAAGGAAAGAATCCTTGGAGAGAGTAGGAGCTGCTTCCAGAGTTATTCAGCGCTCTTTTAGCTTAGCAGAAACACATTTAGGTATACTTAGAGCAGTTGCATCAACAGGTGCTTTAATGTTCGTTTTCACCCACGAAATCAAAGGCATTATAGCAAAACTTGATACTCACGCAAACACGTTGGATCGCATCATCGAAGAAATCCCCGTAAATGAAAGGGGTGAATTTAGTAACTTTGCGCAATCTCTTCGTGATACCCGAGACAGATTTGATAAGCAAATCAGATTGTTTGGAATTATGGCCCAAAAGGCCCAAGACACAGACCGAAAGGAAATCTCTGTCGGAAATACCTGTAATGAAGTCGCCGATTGTTTCGAATATCTGATCGAGCATTATAACCTCAATAAACCTGAAATAGATGTTCCAGAAACCTTGCGGACGGGACCTATGCTCGATGCTGAATTTTTCTCCATCATTGTAAATCTTGTGTCCAATGCAATAAAGGCTACAATTGCTGGCCTTGGTAAAAACATACTAATTCGAGGACGAAAAGAAAGTGGAAAAACCTTCATAAGAGTATTCGATGACGGTTTGGGCCTCCCAGAAGAGTTTCGAGAGGAGGTGTTTCAGCCGTTGACAGCGGATCCCGATGGTCGCCTATATAAAAGATTGCAAGAAAGAATCCAAGATGAAGACCTTGCACCGCTAGGTCGTGGGAGCGGTCTTGGATTGAATATTGTTAGAGGTATCACTGAAACATATGAGGGCAAAGTACATTTTGTTGATGTAGAATCTCCTTGGAAAACTTGTGTAGAGGTGGTGCTTCCATGAAATTAGACCAAAAAGTTGAGATCATCTGGATAGATGATGAAATGGAGGATCATTCAGAAGACGCTAAGTATCTTGAATATGCTAGAAAGGGACTCTCGGTCAAAATAGTTCATCCAAGTGATTTACCAGAATATTTATCTGAAATGAAAGGTGGCAGGGGCATTCCTGATTTATTCCTCGTCGATTACTTTCTTGATCAAGTCGAGAGCAAAGAAAAAAGGAAATTTGAACGACGTGGCCTTACTGTTGCCGGAATGCTCCGCGAAATTGACCCTGAGCGTCCCATATATGTAGTTAGTCAAAAAGGCGAGGTAAAAAATGGCATATTTATTTCCGAAGCACACGCAGCAAAAGAAAGTTTTGACAGAGTTCTCGCATTCAAGGAGATTCAGAGGGAAGGCCACGATATACTTTACTACGATGCAATAGATTACAGAGCGCTTAGAGAAGCTTCAAGATTAGATTTAACCGCACTCTTCAACCTGTTGAAAGCCCCGGAAGATGTCAGAGAGAGATTAAGACTTATTGTCCCTACGGAGTTACGAAAAGGCTTATCAGATTCAAAGGCTACTGAACATCCAGAAGGGAATACAATGGCCTTCACTCGTTGGACAAGAGAAATTCTGCTTAGCGTACCTGGCTTTCTTTATGATGAATTACATGCTGCAACTTATTTAGGGTTGAGTGTTGAATCTTTTGAAAAAATCTCTTCTGAATTTGACGATGCAAAATATTCGGGTATTTTTGCGAAAACTGCTCCCCAATTGTGGTGGGTATCAGAACTCAATTCTATTCTATTTTCGCACCCGAAGGCACAAGAGAGTAAAAAAACAAATCCTTGGGAATTAGCTCCGGAGGTATATGAAATTCCTGAAGAAGAGCAGACCAAGTGTGTTGTTTGTGGTGGATCCCACCCTGAAACCGTGGGGGTGAATTCGAAAGATTCTGGAGATTTAAAACCAGTACATTACAGATGCAGTGAGCTACACCCAGATATGAGGAGAGAACTATTCTTTGATGAACCTAGAGGCTTTGAAGTTCCAAATTCGTCTTGAAAGGGTTGTTTTCAATGCCAAGAGCTAGAAATGAGGAGATGCAACAGAAAAGCCATCTATTGAATACACTTAAGTTCATTAGTGAAAATTCTGATTTTGCTAGCCTTCCTTCCGATCAATTCAAATTTGTATCCCGAGCCTTTTCAAAGCTGAAGGGAGCCCTTGGTGATGACTGGGCTGTTGATATTCAACCGTTAGAGATTCCCATTTTAAACAGAGAATTAGAATTACACCACCCTTCCCTCCTAATCGGTGGCATAATTCAAGGAAGGAGAGAGAAAATTTCATGGGCCTCTCTCCAAATATGCATAACCTTTACGAGTGATCGGGATAACTTACCAAGTAGTTATACGGAAGTATCGCCTGAACAATGTTTAAATGCCCCATCATGCTGTCTGAATCAGTGTAGGAACCAAAAAAGGATTGTTCGATGTTTTCACTTCGATTTTCAGCCTGAAGAAACGGATAAACCGGATTCACACTTCCAATATGGTGGCAAAATTCCTCAAAACGATCAATATATGGGCTGTCATTATTGTCTTGAACCCTTCTTGGAAAATCCTCGCTTTCATTATCCCCCTATGGATCTGGTCCTTTTATTTGATTTATTCATAAGAGAATTTCAGACCCCTTTAGCAAAATGGACACAGGAACCGTATTGGAAAGGACTAGTATTCAAAAGTCAACATTTATATTGGGAGAAATATTGGGAAAAACTAGTAGGATTTATAAGCCAAAGCCAAACAGCAGGAAGACAAACGCTTCATGAATGGATATACAGTGAGGGTAAATGAACAGTGAGCGAACCAACGGGGTATTTTATACTCCACCAGAAGTAGCCAATTTTGTTGCCGATTTAGCTATACCTTCTTCAAATTCTACAGTTTTGGACCCTTGTTATGGTGAGGGTTCTCTTCTCTTGGCTGCATATTCACGGCTTCTAGAGCTCCATTCAAAATCTCCAAAGAAACAGATATTTGGCTAATAATTCCATCAATGAAACTGGCCGCTAAGTGCTGCTTTGCACATGCCCTTGCAGCCGCTCAATTCCGACGTTATCTTATTTAGGAAGGAGCACTGTCGAACATGGTTGCAATGTATGCAGGAGCGTCGGCACTAAAGAAAGATAACCACGTGTTCTATCGAATAAAAGACGTAGCTGGCTTATAGCGCTATCTAGAATAATTTAGATATAAATGAAATAATTGTGAATATAGAATAATAATAACACTATAACTCTTTATACAATGTAGGAAATAATAGAATAAATATAAAAAGCAATGTTAGCGGCTTGTCGAGCATTCAGCACAGATCAGAAAGGAGCATGAACTTGGTATCTAGGCAGCGAAATTTTGATTTGTATGGCGAGTTGAGTAGCTCTCATTCCCCCAAGGTGGCTGCCGCGATTGAGAAATTATCCTCCGCAGCAGGAACAGAATCTCGCGGTGCAATATTTACCCGAGCTGAAGTTGTTGACTTCATTCTCGACTTGGTCGGATACACCGAGGACAAGCCTTTATATAAGAGTCAGGTCTTGGAGCCGTCATTCGGCGGCGGTGACTTCCTGTTGCCCATCGTGGGCAGGTTGCTGAAGGCATGGCGAACCGCGAAGGACGCAGGGTCTGCGTTGGATGATCTGGGCGATGCAATCAGGGCTGTAGAGCTGCACCGCGAGACGTTCCATTCAACCCGTACGGCAGTGGTCGCCCTGCTCAAGCAGGAAGGTCTGGCCGTAAAAGCGGCAACATCCCTTGCGGATCGCTGGCTTTCCCAAGGCGACTTCCTGCTGGCTCCGCTGGATGGTCAATTCGACTTCGTGGTCGGCAATCCGCCCTATGTACGCCAAGAGTTGATTCCTCGACCTCTGTTGGCAGAGTACCGGAGCCGCTATCAGACGATGTACGACCGGGCTGACCTCTATATCCCGTTCATCGAACGGTCGCTGTCAGTGCTCGCGCAGGGTGGCAGCTTGGGCTTCATCTGCGCGGATCGCTGGATGAAGAACCGCTATGGCGGGCCGCTGCGCAGCCTCATTGCCGAGCAGTTCCACCTGAAAATCTATGTCGATATGGTGGATACCCCGGCGTTCCATTCCGATGTGATCGCCTATCCGGCCATCACTATCATCAGCAGGGAAACGCCCGGCGCGACTCGCATTGCCCATCGCCCAGCCATCGACCGGGCCACGCTGGCGACACTGGCCGACGCGCTGCGTGCGATGCTCTTGCCAAAGGAGGCGGGGCAGGTTCGCGAATTGGCTCGGGTCACCAATGGCTCAGAACCGTGGTTGCTCGAATCGTCAGATCAAATGGCGCTGATTCGGCGGCTTGAGCAGCAGCTTCCGAGCTTGGAAGAGGCGGGCTGCAAGGTCGGTATTGGCGTGGCAACGGGCGCAGACAAGGCATTCATCGGCGACTTTGATGCCCTTGATGTCGAGCCAGATCGCAAGCTGCCGCTGGTGACAACCCGAGACATCATGTCCGGCGAGGTACAATGGCGGGGACTAGGTGTCATCAATCCGTTTGCCGAGGGTAGCGGCCTTGTCGATCTGAAGGATTACCCCCGTCTGCGCCGCTACTTGGAGGCGCGTCAGGAGGTCATTGCAGGTCGTCACTGTGCGCAGAAGTCACCGGCCAACTGGTATCGCACGATTGACCGGATCACCCCTGCGCTTGCGAAGAGGCCGAAGCTTTTGATCCCTGACATCAAGGGTGAGGCCCACATCGTTTTCGAGGGCGGGGACCTCTATCCGCACCACAACCTTTACTATGTCACGTCCGAAGTATGGGACTTGCGAGCATTGCAGGCTGTAATGCTCTCGGCCGTCACCCGCCTCTTCGTGGCGACCTACTCAACCAAGATGCGCGGGGAATTCCTCCGATTCCAGGCGCAGTACCTGCGTCGCATCCGTATCCCGCTCTGGGCGGATGTGCCCAAGGCGCTGCGGGCGGAACTGGCTGAAGCAGCCACGAAGCTGGATTTGCAGGCATGCAACCGCGCAGTGTTCAAGCTGTATAACCTGAGCCCCGAAGAACGATCTGCTCTTGGAGGCAATGGAGAATAAATGGCCCTTGATCTTGTCGATTACGAACGCAAGGCCCATGAGGCTGTAAAGGCTTTTTGGGGGAACCGGGAAGCAGCAAAACAGAAGCAAATTGAGTCAGGAAAAGCCGACCAAGGCGAGCGCGCAGGCGTGACAAGCGGCAAAAACATGGACGGCTTCATAGCGTTGATACTCGATATTGTGCGAGCCAATGGATTGACGCATGCCCAGATTCACCAGAAACGGGCAGTGCTGACGCTTCCAGGATACTTCCGCCCAACTAAGCTCTGGGATCTTTTGGTGATTCACAAGGGCGAACTAATAGCGGCCATCGAGTTGAAGAGTCAAGTTGGCCCATCCTTTGGTAACAACTTCAACAACCGCACCGAAGAAGCTATCGGCACCGCACATGACCTTTGGACAGCTTATCGTGAAGAGGCGTTCGGCAAGCAGCCGCGCCCATTTGTTGGCTGGCTGATTATGGTCGAGGATGCCCCGAAGTCCAGATCGCCGGTCAGGGATGCGTCACCGCACTTCCCGGTTTTTGAGGAGTTCAATGGCGCGTCGTACCTCAAGCGGTATGAACTGCTGTGTCAGAAACTGGTGCAGGAGCAGCTTTACACAACCGCTGCCCTCATCACGTCGCCGCGCAGCGCTTCCAAGACTGGGACGTTTTCGGAGATGTCGGCGATGACAGGCCTCAATACGTTCGTTACGGCACTGGCTGGCCACGTCGCCGCAGAGGCCGCCCGGCTTGGGTGAAATGCCGCTAACAAATCGTTCCGCGTACATAACGCATAATCGCTACATCTCTGGTATTGATCCTACAATCTGCTCATTGGTGCTTCAGATCATTCCTATACTCTCACGCAGCCTTGTTGTCGTATTTCTATCTATAGTAGGTGATTTTTATTTTTGAACTTATAATTAATCTCATATCATGACCTGGAATCTACCAAGGGGGGAGGATTTTTTGCCGGACGTCTCAGTTGATTTTTTAGAGAAACGTTTGACCCACGA
>Ga0307378_10009864_pt1 | contig 12491 bp, 10 predicted proteins | sample UN1MG_FD_202238 | JGI IMG/M metagenome (GOLD analysis project Ga0307378, IMG submission 202238) | Soil microbial communities from Risofladan, Vaasa, Finland - UN-1 | ecosystem: Environmental > Terrestrial > Soil > Coastal area > Acid sulfate soil | place: Finland: Risofladan, Vaasa | collected...
TGTCGCCGAGCAACTCTTTCATCTTGTCGTAGACCGCGGCTGCGCTTGTCCCTATGGAGACGGTTTCGTACCAGACTTTGAGCGCCTGAAAATAGGGAATGTAGATTTCCTCGATTTCCCTTTTTATTTTTTGGCGTTCGGTGAAGCTCAGTGCTCTACCCTCGCGGGTGACGAAGGCGCCGTCATAGCCGATGCCAGTAAAAACGCGGTCTCCTTGTCGAAGAAAGGAATCCTCGCTTGCAGTAGGAAATCCGATCTCGATCCTTTCTTGACCGAAAATTACCACAGGGTCCGCGGACAATCTCTGCCCGCGATATTTCCATAACGAAGCCGCCTCGGCTTCGCTCATCCCTATCTTCAGCCCTTGTATCATGGCGGCGAGTGCGTTTGAAACCGTCGAGCCGCAACTCTCGAGATAAGCTATCTGGTGGGCATCATTACGTGCGCGCAAACCCTGTTCGGGGTCGATCATTATGCGGGTGAGATTCGGAATTCTATCAGTGCCGACAACCGCGGAAATCGTACGTACGAAGACATCGGGAACAAAGTGGGCAAACGTGTTCTCAGGGAATTCATCCTTCTCCAGATATTTCCAACCGATTAATCCAACCTTCGTCCCTCGAGTAAGACCGGCAGCCTTGAGAGCATCGTCAAGTTTTAATACACTTGCCGAATCGAAAAACCGTACCTGCCCCGGCAGGCTCATTGAGGGACAGAGGATTTTCTGAAAATGATCTCGCACCGGTGAGGATTCCGGATAGGAGGGGAAACACTCGTTTCCCAGAATAAGGGAGTTCTTATCGCCTTCGGTACTGACAATAAGGAGAGCCTCTTCCCATTTAATTTGCAGCCCTGTAAAAAAATCAATATCTCCGAAGTGCAGCTTGTCCGCATAAACAACGACGTAGTCAACACCTTGTTCCGCTGCCCTTTGCTTGAGCGCAACCAGGCGCGCTTTGTATTCCCGTATGCTGAGCGGCGCGATCTCTTCGCCCGCCCAATGCGGAATCGGTTCTATATTTTTAAATCTGACAGTCATGAATTCCTCCTTGCGGTTAGTCCGCGACCAGACGATGTGCATCACCGCGACACCCCACGCACAGATCCCCGAGGATCTCTTTGAGAATGTTGTCCGTTGGGTGGCCGTTGCCCACGTGCTGGATGAAGCACTCCCCGAAGGGGCGTCCGATGCGCTGCCCTTGAGACCGGGTCATCTTCTTCATCTCCTCGAGGTAGGAATCGAATTTGTTGATGTAGCGCAGCCACTCCCGCTGGCTCTCGTGGCAGGCCAGCATCCGCTCCTTCATCTCCATGACGGCTGCCACATCGATCCCGAAATGCACCGGCAGGGGACGGCCGAAGTTGTCGATCCCGCCGACGGCGTTCCAATAGTAGAGGTGGGGGATCTTGTCGGCCGGAGCCAGGGGCAGGCCGCAGTCGTAGAGGGGTACGGGGGCGATGAAGGCGGCGTTGCGCACCAACCGCGAGGTCTCCTCGTGGTCGATCAGATAGTCCGTCGGGGCATGGGTCAGGATGATGTCCGGGTTCACCTGGCGCACCACCCGTACGGCCAGCTGCCGGTAGTGATGGTTGTACTCCACCTCCAGATCCCGCCCGCCGGCGTAGTGATAGGCCGCACCAATCAGCTCTGCCGAAGAGGCCGCTTCTTTTAAGCGCCTTTCCCGTATCTCCCCGCTTTTCAGGGTGGGGGAACCCACCTCTCCCCCGGTCATCGTGGCCAGATGAACTTGAAAGCCCTTCTCGGCCAGCAGGACCAGCGTGCCGGCGGCCATGAACTCGATATCGTCGGGATGACAGCCGAAGGCCAGAACTCGCTTCAATTTCTCCTCCTATGCGATTCCAGTTAGGTGATCGTGCGTGCAATTAGAAGAACGCTATCAAGTGCCGGAGCGATACTTCCGCCACGTTTGGATCAACATCTCCACTCCCTCCCAGGGGGTGTCGGGGAACAGTGCATCGATGGGATGCAGGATAAAACGCCCGGAGGGTCCGAGCGCTGCCATGGCCTGGCGTACCTCCTCCTCGATCATCTTGGGATCCTTTGCAGCCAGGGTGATGGCGTTGGCTCCTCCCACCAGGCACATCCGGGAACCGAGGAGGTCTCTGGCCTTTTCCATAGAGATTCCGTCAAGCAGGGGATCGACGAAGTACAGGACGTCCACCCCGGCATCGGCCAGTCGGGGGCCGAGTATTTCCACCCCGGTGGTGACGGTATAGCAGAACTTCTTCCCGTAGCGATGGGAGAGATCGGCCAGTCGGCGGACATGGTCGACCAGGTATCGGTCAAACAGGGCGGGGGACCAAAAATCGGTGGAGGAGTACCAGCCCCTTTCTACGATCAGGTCGGTTCCCGGATGCCGCGCAGCCAGCTCGACCCGGGCCAGGTCTGTTTCGGTGATGATCTCCATCAGTTCGGCAAAGGCTGGCGGGTTATCCATGGCCAGCAGGATAGCTCCTTCGGTACCGCACAGCCAGACAGCCGCATCCATCCCGAAGGCCGCCCAGGCCTGGACGGCCACTCCCTGCTGCCGGGCGAAGGGCACGATTGAGTCCATACGCCGATCGAGCCAGTCCCAGGCCTCTCTGTCCGGGGGAGCGTAGAGGTAGCGAATGCGGGACACGTCTTCAGGCGAGCTCACCGCATGCTCCACACCCCGGGGAATATTGAAATCTTCCATTAATGACACGTGGTGCGGCTGGATCACCCATCCCTCACCCAGCTCCTCTCCGGTCTGGTGCACCTGGTGACGCAGCGTTCCCGCCGGCGTTTGGTATTCCCGGACCAGGATTGGATACTGTTTTCCCGCATCCGCCTCACGGCGGGAGTTGGTCCATCGAACCTCCGGGTGTACGCTCCAGGGAACCGAAACGTCGATCAGGTCATCTACACCCAGGGACAGCCAGGCCCGGACCCGCTGAAACTCGTCTTCAAGTGTCCAGGGTACCGGCAGGGTGTGGATGTGCTCGAGGCGCTTCGTATACCAGCGGCGCACCTCCCGGTCGCCCTCCTGCCCTCCGCTCTTCCAGCGCAGCTTCTCCGGCACAGGATTGCCGAAACATTGGAAGGTCAGGGGGATGTGATCGACAGCTTTGCCATTCCAAGCGGCCATCAGCCGTTCTTTCGAGTTCATAAAACCCATACTATTGACAAAGGGGTGTTTGGACAATACCGTGGGATCGTCCGCTGTGGAGGGAATCTACGCTTGTATCAGGAGGATAGTGATGGCAGGAAAGGCTCAGTTTCGATTTTCTTTTGGACCCTGGAACATCCATGAGGGCGCCGATGTCTTCGGTCCTTCGGTTCGGAAAACCGTGAAAATGCTTGAGAAGCTGAAGATGTACAAGAAGATGGGCTTCGAAGGAGTGCAGTTTCACGACGATGACGCCGTACCCAGTGTGGATGTGCCCCACGATCAGATGATCAAAGAGGCCGGGGAGATGAAGAAGATGGTCTCCGGGGAAGGGCTGGTGGCGGAGTTTGTCGCCCCCAGGCTGTGGGAACATCCCATGACCGTGGACGGCGGGTTCACCGCCAACGATCCCAAAGCTCGGCAGTACGCCAAAGAGCGCTGCGAGAAGGCCATCGACATCGCCAATGTACTGGGAACGAAGAATATCGTTCTCTGGCCTGCCCGGGAGGGCATCTATGTGAACGAATCCAAGGACCACGTGCTGGCTTCGGAGCGCTTCGTCCAGGCGGTCAATGCCATGCTGGAGTACGATCCCAAGATCCGGATCCTGGGGGAGATGAAGCCCAATGAACCGATGGATCACGCCTATCTGCCCACGACCGGCCACTTCCTGGCCCTGTGCTACAAAACCGTGGATCCTGATCGCTGCGGCATCCTGATCGAGAGCGCCCACGCCATCCTGGCCGGTCTGGATCCGGCCATCGAGATGGGCTACGCCCTGTATCACAACAAGCTGTGGAGTGTACACCTCAACGACCAGAACGGTCTGAAGTTCGATGAAGACCGTATCTTCGGGGTAATCAATCTCAAGCGGGCCTTCGACCAGGTCCTGGTTCTCTACGACAACGACTTCGGATCCAACGGCGAGTTTGTCGGGCTGGACATCAAAGCCCTGCGCACCCAGGAGGATTCGGTAGCCACCCATCACCTGTCCCACAGCCGCGAGATCTTCCTGCTGCTGTTGGAGGTGGTGAAGAGCCTGGACCGGGCCAAGATAGAAGAGTATCGCAAGAACCGCAACTATGAAGATCTGGAGATGTTCATCATCAAGACCATCATGGGCAAAGTCTGAGGAGACAAAACCGCAAGGGGCCGGGGAGTTGACCGTATGGGACTGAAAGCGGAACCGATCCACAAACCGAAAATTGGTATTCTCTTCGTGACCTCCGGCTGGTTCCGGGAGGTGGGACTCCAGGATCCCTCGGGGGATACCACTACCCAGGTGGAAGCGGTTGCCCGCAGTGCTGTCCAGCGGCTCCAGGATTTCCTGGAGCCGGTCTATCCGGGGGTCCTGTATTCGGTGGAAGAGGCCCGCCGGGCGGCCGGGAAGATCCGGCAGGCCGATGTGGATGGACTGATTCTATCGCCGTTGATGTGGTGCGAGGATCAGATCGTCCGGACGGCCCTGGAGGGCCTGAAAGACCTACCCCTGCTGCTGTGGACCTTCTCTCCCTCCGCGTCGCTGCCGGAGTTCGTGCCCTTTCAGAGCATGATCCAGGGAAGCGGGGCGGTGTGTACGCTTCAGCTGTCCGGAATGCTGCGCCGCGAGGGCTACCACTACCGCTCTATCGTGGGGCACGCTGCGGATGAGGAGCTGTGGACCGAGCTCGAGAACTGCACCCGAGCCATGGCCGTCGCCCGCAGCCTGAGGGGTCTTCGCGTCGGAGTTCTGCCCTTTCCCTGCGATCAGATGTCCACCACCTACGTGGACGAATTCGACCTGCGCGCCCGCTACGGAGTGGAGCTGCGCTATCTCGAGCTCGAGCGCTTTCGAAGGACGGCCCAGGAAATCCCCCAGGAGGATATAGAGGGAATGCGGCGGGAAATCGAAGCTGCCGGGCAGAAGATCAGGGTAGATGAGCGAAACCTGACCGAGGGCATCAAGTATGCCCTGGCTATGGAGCGGATCATGGGGCAGGAAGGCATCCGGGTTTTGGCCATGAACGATGTGATCGAAGAGATGCATGCAAGCTTCGGACTCCGGCCCTGCCTCACCAATCCCCGGTTGTCCGATTCGGGAGCGGTTGTGTCGATGGAGGCGGACGTCGCCGCAGGGGTGTGTATGTACGTCTTGCGCCGGTACAGCGGCCAGTCTCCCTTCTACACGGAGACCTTCAGTGTGGATTACCAGGCCAACGCACTTCTTCTCGGCCACGCCGGCTACCATGACACGACCAACGCCGATCCGGACTACCCGGTACAAATCGTTTCCGATGTGGAGTATGAGAACTCGGATCCCTTCAGCGGAGCTGTGAGCTTCTTCAAGTACCGAAGCGGACCGGTGACCGTGGTGAACTCGGTGTGGGACGGGGAAAAGCTGAAATGGGTCGTTGTTGAAGGGCAGTCCCTTGCCGGTCCGGCCAAGATGGACGGGAACTGCCACCTGTTCTGCGAACTCGATCTGCCTGCCAAGGAGTTTTTCCGAAAATCTGTAGAGAGTGGGGTGAGCCAGCACTGGATCGTGATCTCCGGAAGGCACGGCAGCGTCCTCTCCGGGCTCTGCGAGCAGCTCGATATCCGCATGATAGCAATCGATTGAAGGGATTTTGACAAGATTCCCAATAGGGCTTATAATGATACCCTGAAACTCTATCTATCCAAATCCAAGCCGGCTGATCAGTGAATCAGCCGGGGAATAAAGGAGGAGCACATGCTCAAAAAAGGTTCTTTGTTACTGTTGGTACTCTTTTTTGCCCTGGCAGCTGCCGTGTGGGCAGGGGGCGGAAGAGAGGCGGCCAAACCCACCCTCAGCATCATCTGCTTCCAGGGCTACGCCGAGGACAGCTGGGTCAAACCGTTCGAGGAGAAGTACAACTGCGAGGTCAAAATCACCTACGCAGGCACCGTGGAGGAGCACTTCACCAAGGTCAAGGCGGCTCCATCGGAGTACAACATCGTTTCCATCGACTCCGGGCGGGTGCTGTTGTACAAGGACGCCGGACTGCTGCAGCCCATCGACACCTCCAAGCTCAGCAACTACAGCAAGATCGGTGAATACTTCCGGGAACACCCCTACGGAAAGATGCCCGATGGCAGCAAGCTGCACGTGCCCATCGTCTGGGGAACCCAGACCATCACGATCAACACCGGCAAGGTGCCGTCTGACATGCTGGCCAAGTTCCTCAGCAAGACCAAGGACGGCAAGCACGAGACCGTGTCCCTCGATATCCTGACCGCTCCGGAATCCAAGGGCTACACAGCCTTCTTCGATGAATCCAGCAATGTGGTCAGCATCGCCGCCATTCATGTCGGCATCAAGACCCCCTTCCAGTTCGGATCGGGAGACTGGGACAAGGTCGCCGACCGGCTGTACGAATGGAAGAAGAATGCCCGTACCTTCACCACCGGTCTGGACTCCGAGTTCGGCGTCTTGACCGCCGAGGATGCCATGATCCTTCTCGGAGGCAACGACGCCCTGCTCAACCTACGCCTGGAAGAGGCGGGAGTGCGGGACAGCTTTACCCAGTACGCCATGACCGAAGGAACGATCTGCTGGATCGACGGCTGGGTCATCACCAAGCCCACCAGCGGCGCTTCCCTCGATCTGGCTCTCAAGTACATGGACTACATGATCGGCGATCAGGGGCAAAAAGAGCTGGCCGAACTGGTCGGATTCGGGATCGTGAACCCCGCCGGTGCATCGGGCTTCAATCCGGTGGTTCTCGACTCCACCTTCTGGTACGGCGAGGACATCGGCAATTTCCCCGCTCCCCTTTATATCATGGTTCCCGAGGAAGATACGGGCGCCCGGGTCGAGCTCTGGAACAAGGTCAAAGCCAGGCCGTAAAGGCAAGCGTAATTCTCTTCGGCAGGTTCTGTTTCCATCGGGTGACAGAACCTGCCTGTTTTCTGGTACAAAATCTTACATACGGCACACCGCGCCTCAGGAATGGAGAATGAAAGCAGACAACGCAATCGACCTGGTGAATGTCACCAAGAAGTTCGACGAAGTCACGGCGGTTTCCGAGTTCACAGTTGCAATCAAGAAGGGAGAGTTCTTTTCCCTGCTCGGACCTTCGGGGTGTGGAAAGACCACCACCTTGCGCATGATCGCCGGACTGGAAGTACCGACGGAGGGGCAGATCCTGCTGGAGGGCGGGGATGTCAGCAGCACACCGGCCTACCGGCGCAATGTCAACACGGTGTTCCAGGACTACGCTTTGTTTCCCCATATGACGGTGCGCAAGAACATCTACTTCCCCCTCAAGATGAAAAAGATCTCCCTTTCCGCGGCTCAGCCGCGAGTCAAGAGGGTTCTGCGCCTGGTCAACATGGAGGGCTTCGGGAACCGCCTTCCCCAGCAGCTGTCCGGAGGACAACGACAACGCATCGCCCTGGCCCGTTCTCTGGTCGCCGAGCCGGCGGCTCTGCTTTTGGACGAGCCCCTGGGGGCGCTGGACTTTAAGCTGCGGGTGGCCATGCAGAAGGTGCTCAAAGACATCCAGAGGAATGTAGGCATTACCTTTATCTACGTGACCCATGACCAATCGGAAGCCATGACCATGAGCGACCGGATCGCGGTGATGAAAGACGGCCTGGCCCACCAGATCGCCACACCGGATGAGATCTACAACAATCCCTCCACCGCTTTTGTTGCCTCCTTTATCGGAGATATGAACTTCGTGCACGGCACGGTGCTGGACAACGACGGCAAGACCTGCGTGCTCGATGTCGAGGGCAAAAAAGTCACGGCCAAACGGGCTGTCGATCTAAATAATGGTGCCGCAGCCTTGGTGTGCATCCGTACAGAGAGAGTCCAGGTGAATTCCCCCAGAAGCGTAGAGAACCGGATTTCCGCGGAATTGTCCCGCATCGTCTATAGGGGTACGGACTACGAGGCTACCTGTCGGATCGGCCGGGCGGAGCTGCGGGCGGTGGTGCAGGCCGTGGCCTGGGATGCTGCCCTTCGCGTCGGCGACACCGTGGAGCTGGCCTGGAACGCCGAAGACGTAATCGTTTTTCCCCGGGAAGAGGAGAAAGACGTGATCAAATACAGCGTCGAGGCGGTATGATGAAGCGCCGGATTTCAAGACCTGGAGAGTTTATCAAGGGTATTCCCATTGCCGTATGGCTGCTCGCCCTGGTGGCGATCCCCCTGCTCTTCACCTTCATCATGAGCTTCTACTCCTCCAGCGGCCTGGTGATCGACAGAACCCTGACACTGAAAAACTACAAGCTTTTCTTCACCGATTCCCTGTACGCCCGCATCCTGTTCAAGAGTATCCGCCTGGCCCTGGCAATCTCCGTGCTTTCGATTGCGGCGGCCTTTCCTCTGGCCTATATGGTCAGTTTCAAGGTCAGGCGCGGGCGGAACCTGCTGTTCATGCTCTGCATCATTCCCCTGTGGGTCAGCTATCTGGTGCGCATCATCGCCTGGCGGACGATACTGGGGAATCGAGGGGTTATCAACTCCGCTCTGATGGCCATGGGTCTGATCAAGGAGCCTCTGACCTTTTTCCTGTACAATCAGTTTGCCATTGCCATTACCTTGACCTATATCTGCATTCCCTTCGTGTTCATACCCGTATACACGGCTCTGGAGAAAATACCACGGAATCTTCTCGATGCGGCCAACGATCTCGGAGCCAACGAGCTGCGCACCCTCTTCAACGTGATCCTGCCGCTCGGCCTCCCGGGGCTGATCACCGGCTTTATTTTCTCCTTTATCATCGCTCTGGGGGATTACATCATTCCCCTGCAGTTGGGAGGAACCCAGGGGATCATGTTTGGAAACCTGGTCTGGAGTCAGTTCGGCTTTGCCTTTAACTGGCCCCTGGGAGCGGCTCTGGGCTTCATCCTGTTCATCATCGCGGTAACCATTCTGGGACTCACCTCCAAGTTCGGTTCCACCGAAGGGGGGTTCCTCGGTGAGTAGCAAGAGGCGAGCGTCCGCGCGGGGACGCGGAACCGGTTTGAAGATATACGGGACCTTGGTCTTTATCTTCCTCTACTTTCCCATGGTCATCGTGCTGCTGTTCAGCTTCAGCCCGACCCGCACCATCGTCGGCCTTTCGGGCTTGACCCTGAAGTGGTACCAGGAGCTGTTTCAGGACCCCGGGCTGCTCGCCGCATTCTGGCACACCGTGATGGTCGGACTCTGCGCCGTGGCCATTGCCACGGTTTTCGGTACCGCCGGCGCTTTTTTCGTCACTCGGGTGGAGTTCCCCGGCAAGGGGGTTTTTCGCGCCCTGGTGATGCTCCCCTTCCTGCTGCCCGGTATCATCATGGGCCTGACCCTGCTGATATTTTTCAGAAATCTGAACGTGCGTCTATCGATGTTCACGATCCTGATGGGGCACGTCTCATTCACCACCCCTCTGGTGATGTTTCAGGTGTCCAGCCGGCTGCTGCGCATGGGGCCGACCTACCGCTGGGCCGCCATGGATCTGGGCGCCAATCCGGTCCAGACCTTCTGGCATGTGACCCTGCCCATGATCCGCACCGCGCTGATCGGAGCGGGCCTGTTGGCCTTCACCGTTTCCTTCGATGAAATCGTGATCTCCTATTTCCTTACCGGGACCTGGATGACTCTGCCCGTGTATATCTACGGGATGATGCGTTTCGGGCTGTCTCCAAAAGTGTACGCCATCTCAACCATCATCTTGATCCTCTCTTTAGTTTTGATCACCTTCATGGCCAGGTATACCGGCCGTTCCGCCGAAACCTACAGGGCTAGGAAACCGGACGGGTAGGGTATGAATCGGTACGGATTTGAACCGGATTTCGAGAATCTGAAGACCGTCTTGAAGGGCGGCCGGGGATACCGCGTCCCCAACGCCGAGTTGGTCATCGACAGGGAGATCAAGGAAACCTTTCTCAGGCGATCCGTGAAGTCAATCCCCGAGGAGATCGAGTTCCGCTACCAGGCGGGCTACGATTACATCTGGCTGAGCGTGGGCATGATCGACCCGGCAGGAACCGTTAACAAAGAGTTTATCCCGGACTCCGAGGACAAGCACTTTGCCGGCAAGGACGCCCGGGTCTGGGCGGACGAGCACGGCGGGGTCATCCGGGAGGAGAAGGATCTGGATTCCCTATCCTGGCCCGATCCCGCGACTCTGGATTACTCCCCGTTTACCGAAGCGGCAGCCCATCTGAAGCCGGGGATGAAGGTGATCGCCGTGCTCGGCAAGATCTTCACCGCCGCCTGGGAGCTGCTCGGCTTCACCCGTTTCTGCGAGCTGGTCTACACTCAGGCCGAGTTCATCGACGCCTTGATCGAGCGTATCGGCACGGTCCAGGTCGAGGTGTTCAAACGGCTCCTCGAGCGCGAGGAGGTCGGCGGCTTCTGGATCCCAGATGACATCGCCTTTCGTTCGGGCACCCTGCTCTCCCCGGATTGGCTGACCGAAAAGATCTTTCCCTTCTACCGGCGGATGGCGGAAGCCTGCCGCCGGGCGGACAAACCGATCATCTACCACTCCGACGGCGATCTTAGCACGATGATCGATGCGATCGTAGAGACCGGGTTTCACGCCCTGCACCCCATCGAACCGGAATCGATGGACATCTATGCCCTGCGCAGGAGAGTCGGAAAGCGTATCTGTCTGGTGGGGAACATCTGCGTGAACACCCTTTCGATCGGCAGCCGGGAGGAGATCCGGGAACTGGTGCGGGATCGGATCGAGCGTTTGGGCCACGACGGCGCCTACTGTGTGGGCTCGAGCAACTCGGTGCCCAACTATGTGCCCTTTGAAAACTACCGGGTCATGCTGGAGACCAGCGCCGAGTTCGCCGTCCCGCCGCCCGTTCGAGCTTAGACGGCGAACCAGGGCCGCACTGTGATCCCGTGCAGCTCCCAGCTGTCACTGCCCCCGTAGACCAGCATAGCACGATCGGGGGATTCCCCGGCCAGGCGGCACCACCAGCCCAGAGTATCGAGCATGTTCGGTGAAAAGGTCTGTCCGGACTTGAGTTCGATGGGGTGCAGTTCTGTCCCCTCCTCGACAAGCAAATCTATCTCGTGGCCGCTTTGATCCCTCCAGAAATAGATCGGGGGAGTGCGCCTGCTGTGCAGGTAGGCCTTGGCCACCTCCGCGATAACATAGTTCTCGAACAGAGCGCCTCGCAGCGGGTGCGTTTCGAGCTGATTGACGTCGCGAATACGAAGTAAGTGGCAGGCCAACCCTGTATCATAGAAATAGAGCTTGGGGCTCTTTATCAAGCGCTTGTTGAAGTTGCGGTGGTGAGGTGTTAGCAACATAATGATGAAACTGGTCTTCAACACGGAAATCCAACGCCTGACCGTGTCCACCGAGATTCCGCAGTCGCCGGCCAGGCTGGAAAAGTTCAGCAGCTGCCCGACCCGGCCGGCGGTGATCATCAGGAATCGCTCGAAGGTTTCCAGGTCACCGACGTTTACCAGGGAACGGACATCTCTCTCTATGTAGGTCTGCAGGTAATCAGCGAGCCACACCTCCGGGGGAATGCCCCGATCATGAATGCGCGGATAAAAACCGGTCCGTACGCAGGGCCAGAGATCCAGCTTCGTACTTTGATTGCTGAAGAGTTCCCGGGAGGTTGTGGGTTCCCTCGGACTATCGCCCTCCAGCTCGGCGCGAGAGAACGGCAGGAGGTGCAAGACACCGCAGCGGCCGGCCAGTGTTTGGGAGAGTTCCTTCATCAGCAGGAAGTTGTGAGACCCTGTCAGGATGAAGCGGCCCGGTGTATCATCCCGATCTACTGCTGTTTGGATATAGGAGAAGATATCCGGTACCCGCTGTACCTCATCGAGTATAACCGGGCGCGGGAATCGATTTAGGAATCCCCGCGGGTCTTCTTTGGCAAACAGCCGAAGCTCGGTTTCCTCCAAATTCACGTAGTCGTGCTCTGGAAAAGCTGCTTTGGCCAGGACGGTCTTTCCGGACTGCCGCGGCCCGGTCAGCGTGACCACTGGATAATAGCCGGCATCCCGGCGCAGATAGGGTTCGAGGAATCGTTTGATCATATTGTTAATTTACTATTCAATCGTAAATTTGTCAAGATCGTGATATCCGTGTCCTTTATCCCATGGAACGAACTCTTGCAGGATTCGGGTAAGGCAGCCTATAGTGACGGTGCTGAGAACGGCAGATCATCACGGCAAATAAAGGAGTTGAGGTTATGGGCGGATATTTATTGGGTTACGATGTGGGAAGCTCTTCGATAAAGGCGACCCTGCTGTCGATCGAAAGTGGAACCACGATCGCCTCGGCGACCTCCCCCGATCGGGAACTGGAGATCCAGGCTCCCAGGCCCGGCTGGGCCGAGCAGGATCCGGAGGTGTGGTGGGAGCATCTG
>Ga0307378_10009866_pt1 | contig 12488 bp, 9 predicted proteins | sample UN1MG_FD_202238 | JGI IMG/M metagenome (GOLD analysis project Ga0307378, IMG submission 202238) | Soil microbial communities from Risofladan, Vaasa, Finland - UN-1 | ecosystem: Environmental > Terrestrial > Soil > Coastal area > Acid sulfate soil | place: Finland: Risofladan, Vaasa | collected...
ATTAAACAACCACCTGCTGAAGCAGGTGGATTTAGGTTACGACTGAAAGTCGGTCGTTCCGGCTGAAGCCGGTCTCAGTCCGATACCTTAAAACTGTTCCTCTGGAGGTTACTTTTCGCCGTTGGCAATGGCGAAAAGATGTACCATTTCTAAAGCCCAAAGAAGCTCCGAGATATGCCCTTTGATATGTCGCATCGTCTTACTCAGGCATACCTCGCTTAAATACTTGCTGAAGCTGTTCGCCTAAAGGCGAAGGTATTAAACCTGGCGAGTGGAAAAATAAAAAGGTGGAACAAATGCCGACAGTTGCTGTAATTGGATCGTATAGATTTTTCTTTTATTCGAGTGACAGAATTGAACCACTGCATATTCATGTGAAAAATGAAATGAGAAGAGCAAAATTATGGTTAAAACCTGATAGATTGGAGAAATTAAAGAATTTTGATGACCATGAACTAGAGAAGTTCAAAAAATAGTTGAAGAAAATAAAAACCTATTTATGGAGAAATGGAATGAATACTTTAATTCTTGAACATGAATGTCTTGTTCAAAAATTAACTTTCACAGAGGATTCTTTTATCATGTTCTTATATGATGGAAGATCAATTTCTGTACCTTTAACATGGTATCCTAGATTATTACATGCCAAAAGATGTGAACTTGAAAATTTTGAATTCATTGGTGGTGGCGAAGGAATCCATTGGATTGGTCTTGATGAAGATATAAGTGTTGAAGGAATTTTATCTGGAAGACATTCTGGAGAGAGTCAAAAGTCATTTGAAAAATGGCTCGAAAAGAGAGCCTAAATGGTTCTATCGCTAAGTACATACTACGGGAATCACCCGCCCAGATGTGAGGTAATCACAAAGCCCCCTCACCCCTGCCCTCTCCCCATAGGGGCGAGGGAGTTAAAACTGCACGGCCGCTCCTGCGATTGGCCGCTTAACTGATATGCCACCTCTTTAGCGAGAGAACCACTAAATGAACAATATCCGTTAATAATCACCTTGCCTTCCATCTCAACCACACCACTTCCTGAACCATTACGGCTGAATAGAGATGATTACCACATCATCATTCCCGATAACCCGATTGAGACCGCACGGCTTTTCGAAGAGCCTGTATACGGACCCTCCCAGCTCACTCAGGCCGTCGTAGATCAGAAAATGCACTTGCTTGAAATCCTTATTGCTTGCCAACTGAAGATCAGTGCACATGTCAGCACACATCCCGGAACCTGCACCCATACTGATATGATCGGGCTTCCTCAGTCCTGTACTTTGTCCTGTACTCTGTCCTGTACTTTGTCCTGTACTTTGTCCTGTAGCAGAATTTACAGCAGTATTATGGTAAAACCTGCAATTGAGGATGACTGGCCGGGAGTCGGATGTCCAGTATATTCCCCCTCCGCCGGAGTCTGCACTGTTCTCTTTTATGATGCAGCGGGTAATCAAGGCACTGGAGTGCTCGCAATAGATACCTCCGCCATAAGGAGCGTTATTGCCGGATATGATGCAGTTTGAGATGGTGGGAGAAGAGTTGAGACAGCATATGCCTGTGCCTCCGGTGTCAAAGGTAGTGCTTCCGCCGCCGTCTATTGTCAATTTTTTCCCTGGCAGGGGAGTCGGTGTAGCGAGGTTAGCCAGGGTAGCCAGAATGGGGATTGTCCTCGGCCTGGTTAAAGCAAGGGCAGGGGAGGGGACAGAATCTTGAGCAGGAGCAGAGGTATGGGTGATCGTGAATCCGTCAATCACCGAATGGTTGGAATCGGTGTTGGAATCTATGCCGGAAGCGATATCGGGATCAATGCCGGAAACGGTATCGGAAGCGATGCCGGAAACGGTATTGGGATCTATGCCGGGATCTATGCCGGAAACGATGCTGGAATCGATACCGGAACCGGAAACGATACTGGAATCGATACCGGAAGCGGTATTGGAATCCGTATTGGAATCGATAAAAATTATGGTCGGCTGCGCTAGTCGGCCAACCAATATTGAAGGATAAAGGTACGGGTCCCTTTTAGTAAAATCGCTGTTCCATCCGCCCTCCAATCTGATCCTCTCTCCTATAATGACCTGAGTGTCAGAGTATGAACCTTCGGCCACTCTTATGGTATCTCCTGGCCCGGCTATGTCTATGGCATCCTTGATGTTCGAGTAGATTTGTCCCTGTCCTTGCCCTTGCCCTTGTCCCTGTCCGGGGCCTGGGGCAACGAAAAGAACCCGCTCGATAGTCACTTTCTGCTCCTGACTGGTTTTATTGCCACTGCCATCGTCATAAGTCCAGATGACGATGTGATCGCCCTTTTCGGTATAGGTGAGCTGGCTGGTTGTGGCCGTAATCTTTCCCTTGCAATAATCAGTGGCTGTTGGCGGATAGAGCGTTACTGTATTCTCCGCCACAATATCCGGCAAAGCAGTGAGGTCTGGCACAGGCTTTTTTGTATCAGCCACCAGGATTTTTTGTGCCTGGTGTGAAGTATTGCCGTAATCGTCCCTATAGTTCCAGGTCAGGGTGTAGGTACCTAATGTGCCTGTGGTTGCTGGCAAAGGATCGTTGGTTGTGGCTATGACCTGCCCTGTGCAAAGGTCCGTAGCTGTTGGCGGGGTAAGCTGTATCTGATCACCGCATTCTACCTGTAGGTCCGGTAGAGGATTTCGATTGGGGCTTGGAGGGGTAGTGTCCTGGACGATAACGGTTTGTTCCTGCTGGGTAATATTTCCATGCCCGTCATCATAGGTCCAGGTTAGCAGAAAGGTGCCCTGACTGGTATAGGTGGTTGGGTCTGTGGTAGTGGCTGTAATCTGTCCGACGCAGTCGTCTGTGGCTTTCGGAGGGGTGAGAGTTATCTGGCATTGCCCTGTGGCCACGGGCAGAGGGTCCAAGAAAGGCACAGGTTTTTGATCATCCAGGTATTCATAGGCACCAAGGTCATATGCGGGCTTAGCGTCACAGTCTCCGTCGTAGGGTCTTGTTTTACCATCTAAATCCGTATCAGGTGCACCGGTACTGGTGCCTGCATCGATGCAGGGGGACCTCGATGCAGGGCCGGAGAAGAGGTGAAAGTCTCGCGAATTTGGGTCTTTGAGCAAAGGGTCTTCTTGAATAGTATGGGTGATCTTTGGATCGCCAAAACCCTCCTGAACGACTGAATAGGTCACGTCACATTTTGAACTGGTATCAAACCGGATTCCGTCCGGAGCATTTTTCCACAGAATGCTGTTCGTCACGGTGAGCTGGGTATTTTCAGAATATATGCCGCCCCCACCATAGCCACTTTTAGATTGAGAAGCGATGTTTCCCCACAGGGTGCAGTTTACGATTTTCAGGGATGATTTTTTAGCATGTATTCCGCCGCCGTCATAGGTGGCATTATTCCCAAATACGATGCAATTGGTAATGGTCAGGGAGGAGGAGCTGTCGCAGGATATTCCGCTGCCATACATGGCCGAATTTTCGGATATAATGCAATTTTGGATGGTAGGGGAGGAATTGATGCAGCATATGCCGCCTCCCAGAAAATCCGATTTGTTTCCCGATATGGTACAGTCGATGAGCACAGGAGAAGAGTTCATGCAGAACAGGCCACCACCGGCTTCATAAGACCTGTTGTTCCGTATCTCGCAGTTTGCTATGGTTGGTGAAGAATTTTTGCAGTATATTCCGCCACCGGAGTAGGCAACATTGCCAGATATAATATCACTTGAAATATCATTTGACCTTGGCAACTTTGGCAAGGGGAGGGGGGGCGCAGCATCGTCATGGCCTGCGTTTCCATTTTCAATGACAAAACCATCCAAAATGGCCCTGTTCGCATCAATAAAAACGATCGAACTGCCGGATATGATCGTTTTATTTATTTTCGGATCTCTTACAACAAAGTTCGGGTCCCATCCGCCTTCCAGCCTCACTCCATTTGCTATGGTAATTTTTTGATCAGAGAAGTATTCACCTCTGGCTACCTCGATCTTACTCTCGGCATCCGCAGCATCTCCCCTCTCCGCCATTATCGTATCAACCGCGTTCTTCATGACGTTAAAGGCCTGATTCGGGCCAACCCTGGCAACAGGATGTATTATGAAAAGCTGCGTCTGTTTTTCGGTATTTCCGTGGCCGTCGTCATAGATCCAGGTTACCACGTACTTACCTGGGCTTTCAAAAATTAAGGAATCTTTAGTAAATGCGGTTATTTCTCCGGCGCACCGATCTATGGCTTTTGGAGGAACTACAGAGAGTGGTTCAATTATCCACTTCTTTCCGGGAAACGAATCAGACTGCCCTGATCCTGCCCCTGATCCCGTCCCTGATCCCGTCCCTCGCACTGACCCTGACACTGACCCTGAGATGATTACGCAATCTCTGTGGATGTCGGGCAGGGAGGCCTGCTTCGGAATAGGCGCCTCTGTATCAACCACAACTATGGTTTGCTTCTGGGTTAAGGTATTCCCTTGTCCTAATGCATTCCCTTGCCCTTTGGATTGCCCTTGTCCGTAAGTCCAGGTTATGGTATAGGTCCCAAGGGTATGAAGGGGGATATTCTGAGTATTTGTGGTTGCCGTTATTTTTTTGCCGGAGCAGGCATCCGTGGCCGTAGGCTGAGTAAATTTTATATCCTGGCCGCAGATGAATGTCAACTTGGGCAACGGGTCTTTGTCCGGGATCAGTATCTGGCTGTCATCCTGGTCCGGATTGTAATAGTCCGGGCACACGTCGCAGGCATCACCCACCCCATCCTTATCCTTATCCGCCTGATCGTTGTTACTCACCAGGGGACAGTTATCGCAGGCGTCTCCCCAGGGGTCTCTATCTCTATTTGTTTGATCGGAGTTGTACACTTTAGGGCAGTTGTCCGGGGCTTCCAGGGCATAGCCACGAGGCCGCTCACACTGGACCTTTGTATCAGTCTTGTCGCCATATCCATCTCCGTCATCATCCCGATACCACCTTGTAGCAGGATTGATCCTGGTCTGGCTGTCATCGCAATCATCAGCATTGGACACATAGCCTGCAGGCTGATCATACTGGATTTTGATCGCATTCCGTATGCCATACCCATCTCCATCAGCATCGCGGTACCATACCTTGGGAGAAGTAATGCAAATACATCCGCTGCTTGTGGAAAACCTGCTTATGTCATCCACCAGATTTTCAAGCTGCACTGAATAGCATTCACCCTCTATGCCAGCCGTGATTTTAAATATCAACCAGAGCAGACAGCCGCTTTTCCCTTGTGAGATGCCATTGTTGAGAAAAAGTCCTCCTACCCTCAGTTGGCCGCTCTCCAAGGGATAGACAGCGACTTTATTCAGTGAAACAGCCAGCCCCCCTCGACTAAGGCCTGAATATTCCAGAACACGGGCATCATAGGTAACCTCAAAGCCAAAGGTTAAAATTTTCCTGGGAGCATTCTGTATCCTTACCGGAATTAGAATTTCATCTCCTACCTTTCCACTAACCCCTTCGATATCCAGCGATCCTGATTTATCTTCCATGCATTTTTTGTTTGCCTGGATGAGTCCTCCGGGTTGAAGGGAGGTAGCTAAAGTGCTCAGCGTATCAGGCGATTGCAGGAGAACTGGTAAAGTGCTCAGCGTATCAGGTGATTGCAGGAGTGCCGGTAAAGTGCTCAGCGTATCGGGTGATTGCAGGAGTGCAGCCAGAGTGACAAGCGTATCGGCTGACAGGACCGATAACAGCACCAAGATGACAACTATCCCAACTATCCCCATACGCATCTTTAAGCCTGTCATGCGGCTGATCAAAGATCTTAATCGTGCCTTGCAGTAAAGCATACTATTACTCATGTGTCAGTAGGCAATTCGAGTTGCGGGTTAGTTACGGTTTACGGGCTTATATGGGCTAATGAATTAAATGGCTTACTCTTATAACATAACCTGAATAACATAACCCGAATAACATAACCCGAACCTCGCGTGGTTATGAAAATTTTGAAATATTATCATATTTAAATATGAGCAGTTATTAAGTAAAAATATCAGGAAAGATAGGCAAGAGTCAAGTCTATGTTTTTGGTGTGCTCCGGCAGATGCACTTTACAAAAGCGACTCATCGATGATTATGGAAAAATAGAGCACCGCATTGGCCGAAAAACACATCCTGCAAACATCCTGTAAACATCCTGTAAACAACCTGCAAACATTCTGCAAACATCCCCAGGATGACTGCTTATTCATAGAAATGGCAACCAAAATATGACCCAGCGTGATAACGTAAAATTGACCCACATCAGGGGGACCTACTTTAGCCTTATGCCTCCTTGATTTTACTATAAAAGTTATTTTTTTCTTTTTTTCGAGTTGACAAATGGGCATGGGAGCTAGTAATATTATTAATAACACTCCGATTAGAGTGTTATTGGAGTGTAGGGGAAAATATCCAAACTAGGGAGGGCTACCATGGATAAGAAAGGGAATAGGAACATGAGCAGGAACGTACGGAAAGTATTGGGTGGTTTGCTGGCAGTGGGTTGTATTGCAGTGTGTTTAGTTGTTAGTCTGGGTATTCAAGCCAATTGGGCCAGAGCCAAAGAGGCCGCCCCGGTGAAGGGAGAGGAAATAGAAGGTACCATCGCCTTGTCTGGGGCCTGGGCGCTCTATCCTATGGTGGTTAAATGGGGTGAAGAGTTTAAGAAGATCCATCCTAATGTGAGGATTGATATTGCTGCAGGCGGTGCAGGAAAAGGGATTGCCGACGCACTGGCTGGAGTAGTGGATATTGGCATGGTTTCCAGGGACATACATCCGGCAGAAATTCAAAAAGGTGCCTGGTGGGTTTCGGTGGTCAAGGATGCGGTAGTGCCTACGGTCAGCGAGAATAACCCGGCACTAAAAGATATCCTGATGAAGGGAGTCAAAAAAGAAGCTCTGGCAGGTATCTGGCTTACCGGTGCTGTCAAAACCTGGAGCGAGGTTATCGGGAGCAAGGTTATCGATGGCAAAGGTAAGGATAATGATAAGAATAATGATAAGGATGCCATTCATGTCTATACCCGCTCCGATGCCTGCGGTGCAGCGGAAACCTGGGCCCAATATCTGGGGAAAAATCAGGAAGACCTTCAGGGCATTGGAGTTTACGGTGATCCGGGTTTGGTTGAGGCAGTCAGTAACGACAATCTGGGCATCGGCTATAACAATATTAATTATGCCTACAATGCTAAGACTAAAGCGCAGGCCAAAGGGATACGCGTTCTGCCGATTGATCTCAACGGCAACGGACGTCTGGATGAGGATGAAAATTTTTACCAGGACCGGGATGCAATAGCCAAGAGCATAGCCGAAGGCAAATATCCTTCTCCTCCGGCAAGAGACTTGCATTTTGTTTCTCAGGGCAGACCCCAGAAAAAAGTTGTAACTGCCTTCATGTCCTGGGTCCTTACAGACGGGCAAAAATATGTTACTGAATCCGGATACATCAATCTGCCTGGGGAAAAGCTTCAGGAAGGCCTCAAAAAGCTCGGAGGTGAATAATCGTCATGGATACTCCAATGGATACTTCAATGGATACTTCATATGATACTCCATATACCGTTTTGCAACCGCTGCCTTCTCAACCGCTGCCTGATCGAACACGAACAGGGTTTATGGGCGGTCTTGAGGGTAGAAGGCTGATCAAAGATAAACTGGCCAACATCTCGATGCTGCTCTTGACCATCTGCTCAGGCCTTGTGGTATTTCTCATAGCCTTCCTGCTTTATCAGAGGTCAAGGCCGATCCTGGGCATGAAGTCGCTGACGCATTTACTTTTTTCAACCTCCTGGCACCCTTTACGGGGAGAGTTCGGCTTTTTCCCCTTTATCATGGGTACCCTCTGGGTGACCGGAGTGGCCGTGATCATAGCTGTGCCCCTTTGTCTTTTGAGCGCAATCTATCTTTCCGAATATGCTCCGAAGATGGTGCGGGAGTGGACCAAGCCCTTGATCGATTTGCTGGCCGGAATTCCATCAGTGGTCTTTGGCATGTGGGGTATCCTGATGATCGTTCCTTTGATCAAAAATCACCTTTCTCCCGGCCTTGGAATCTTCTCAACCGGCTACTGCGTACTGACTGCGGGCATTGTTCTGGCCATCATGGTTTTCCCGGTGATCATTCACGTTTCGGTCGAGGTATTCAGGACCATACCGCATGAAATGAGGGAAGCGTCCCTGACCCTGGGAGCAACCAAGTGGCAGACCATAAAGCATGTTGTTCTGCGCAAGGCCATGCCTGGAGTAATCGCGGCTATTGTCCTGGGCTTATCGCGTGCCCTTGGTGAGACCATGGCCGTGCTTATGGTGGCGGGCAATGTAGCCAAGGTACCATCTTCGATCCTTGGCCCTGCTTATCCGCTGCCTGCCCTGATTGCCAACAGCTACGGAGAAATGATGTCCGTGCCCCTCTACGACTCGGCGCTCCTTTTGGCTGCTTTCATTTTACTGCTGATTGTCTTGATTTTCAATATCCTCTCTCGAGTCATCCTGATAAGAGTTGAAAGGAGTATCCAGTAATCATGAAAAGGAATATTCAATCAATCATGAGCAGAGTAACCATGAAAAGGAGTATCCAGTAACCATGAACAGCAGAAAGATAGAAGAAAATATAGTCAAGGGCATGATGATTGCCTCTACCCTGGTCATTCTCTCGTCACTCGTGCTTATCCTGGCCACCGTGGTCGTTAAGGGACTGCCAGCCATGAGCCTGGCCATGGTGACTCAAGTTCCAAAAGGCGGGTACTACCTCGGCGAGGGTGGCGGAATATTAAACGCCATAGTCGGATCTCTCTACATTGGCGCAGGATCGGTCTTGCTGGCTATTTTGTTCAGCCTGCCTGTGGTCCTGTATCTCAATATCTATGCCAAAAAAACCTCGCGCCTGGCAGCTTTTACCCGCTTCTCCTTCGATGTTCTCTGGGGCGTGCCATCGATCGTCTATGGTGCCTTCGGTTTTGCCATCATGCTCTTTTTCGGGCTCAGGGCATCGCTCCTTGGCGGCATTTTGGCCATAACCTTTCTTATCATGCCCATTATGAGCAGAACTATGGATGAGGTAGTCAAAACGGTGCCTGCGGAACTGCTGGAAGTATCCTATTCCCTGGGAGCGACCAGATTGGAGGCAGGAATGAAGGTGGTGATCAGACAGACACTGCCAGGCCTTTTGACCGCTGTTCTGATCGCTTTCGGAAGGGGCATTGGAGATGCTGCATCGGTCATGTTTACAGCCGGTTTCACAGACTATATCCCCACATCGCTGCTCCATCCGGCAGCTACTCTTCCCCTGGCCATTTTCTTTCAGTTGGGGACGCCGATTCCTGAGGTTCAGGCCAGGGCCTATGCCTCCGCCTTTATCCTGACCGTAATGATTTTGATTATCAGCATTGCCACCAGAATGTTAACCAGGAGATTTACCAGGCACATATCGTGAAGTAACATAAAGAAGTAACATAAAACTGTTATCAGTTATCAGTTATCAGCTATCAGAGCTATCAGAGCTATCAGAGTTATCAGGGCTATCAGGGCTATCAGAGTTATCAGTTTTCACTTATCAGTGAAAAACCAAAGGGCCAGGCACAGGGGCCTTGCGGCTACTGTGTGCAATTATTTATCTAAAAATTTAGTTTGTGCAATTATTTATCTGAAAATTTATAGCAATTTCTCTACTGAAAACCGATAACTGTCTTTACTGAAAACTGATATTTGATAACTGTCTTAAAAAAGGAGGCCATGTCAATGGAGTTCAGACCCCACGTAAGCGTTCAAAATCTCAATGTGTTCTATGGAAACGAACATGCCCTGAAGAATGTAACCGTTGATATTCCTGAAAAGAAGATAACCGCTATTATCGGCCCATCAGGTTGCGGCAAGACAACACTTCTGAGATCCTTCAACCGCTTGGTGGATTCAATAGATGGGGTCAAAGTTTTCGGCAAGATTCTGGTACATGGAGAAGATATCCTCGATCCAAAAGTAGAAGTCACCGATGTCAGGAAAAAAATGGGTCTCCTTTCTCAGAAGCCCTATCCACTGCCAATGTCGATCTATGATAATGTCGCCTTTGGCCCAAGAATACATGGCATAAAGAATAAAGAGAAGCTGGATAAAATTGTTGAACACTACCTCAGGGAACTGAGCCTCTGGGATGAGGTAAAGGACAGACTGAATGCGCCAGCCTCAAAACTCTCCGTAGGCCAGCAGCAAAGGCTGTGCCTGGCCAGAGGGCTGGCTGTCGAGCCTGAAATTATTCTCGGCGATGAGCCTACCTCGGCCCTTGACCCGAAGTCGAGCCAACACATTGAGCAAAGGTTCCTTGAGCTCAAGGAAAAGTATACCATCGTCATTGTTACCCATGTCCTGCGCCAGGCCAGAAGGCTGGCTGACTACGTACTCTTCCTCTACTTCGGCGAGCTTATAGAACATGGGCCAGCCAAGGATGTCTTTGAAAATCCCAGGGAAGAGATGACCAGAGAATATATCAAGGGAGTTATATCATAGGTCATATCATAGGCCATAACCGTAGGTCATACCATCATAGGTCATACCCATAGACTGATGATGATGGGGGAAGTTGCGGGGTGCGAATTACGAGTTTCTGGGTTATGAGGTACGAAGTGCGGAGCGCGAGTTGTCACTATTTTTTTTAGACTTTCCGTTTAGACTTGCCGTTTTGGCCTCAATTAATCAATACCTTCCTGGCTGATCTTGAATTATCGGTGAAGGAAGAGCCTGCCTGTTCCGATAAGTAATTGATCGGTATGTTCCTTTTAGGACACGTATGCAAACTCACGTATCCAAACTCACGTATGCAAACTCATGATGTATACGCAAACGTATCCATATTCTGCACTTTGCGGAACTCGCATCAAAAAAATTTTGCATGCAAACATTGTTGTTTCTCGTTATTACTCATATCCACATTACTCACAACCACCCTACCCACCATAATACTCTGGAAGGAAGGAGATAAATTATGCGTTCACTATTTATCCGTTCGGCATTGGCTTTTATTGTGTTAAGCAGCCTTGTAAAATTTGTTGATGCACAAGTGGATATTGGAGTATCCATAGGGGATCAGGGATTAAAGAGTTTCTATCTTGCAGTCGGAGATCATTACAAGGTGCCTGAGAAGGAAGTAATAGTTATCAAAGAAAGGCGGGTACCGGATGAGGAAATACCCGTAGTGCTCTATATTGCCCAGATGGCTCGTGTCACACCGAAAGCCGTGATAGATCTCAGGCTGATTGGAAGGACATGGATGGATATTACCCTCCATTATGGCTTAAGCCCCGAGATATTTTATGTGCCAGTGAACCCGGAGGTAATTTATGTGCCGGTGATAGTGGAACAGGGGCCTCCTTATGGAAAAGCACATGGCCACCATCACTTCAATAGAAAACTAAAGAGGGAATGCAAAACAGTAGTATTTAGAGATAATGATATCATAGACCTCGTAAATCTTAAGTTTACCTCGGAACATTATCGCCGATCACCAGAAGAAGTGATAAAAATGAGAGAGCAAGGAAAGACCTTTGTAGAAATCAATGATAGATTTAAGAACCCAGGCAAAGACAGAGGGCAAAAAGAAGAGATAAAGCAGAAAAAGGAGAAAGCCAGAGTGAGAAAAGAAGGAAGAGAGAGGGAAGAAGGGAGAGGAAAGGGAAAAGGTAGAGAAAAAGGCAAGGGTTAGATAGATAAGTGTTAAATAGATAAATGATATCTTTTAGCTGTACCATCCTGTAAGCTTATTACAAGTTTACAAGTAAAAAAAAGCGGCAGAAATTAATCTGCCGCTTTTGTCGTCTAGTATCAACTAGAACACTTATTGTACTCGTACATTCACGGCCTGCGGTCCCTTGGGACCTTTCTGAATATCAAATTCCACCAGTTGATTCTCCTGGATACTTCTGAATCCAGACCCCGTAATTGCTGTATAATGTACGAAAACATCTCTTTCTTCACCTGAAACTGTGATGAAGCCAAAGCCTTTTTGGTCATTAAACCACTTTACTCTTCCTTGAGCCATAATAATATCCCTCCTTTCTTAAATGTGTTTCTTAAGCCGGGATATTTCTGTAACGCTCAGGAAATACTACAGGCTTCCACAGTTTCAGAAAACCTATCCGCAACTTAATATTTTCCCCAAGAGAGAAAAACTTTTCTCATGGGTAATTCCCTAAATCAAGGGTAAACCCTAGATTTAGAATATGGACGATATGTTACACTATTAGAGATTTATTGTCAATAAATTTGTTTTATTTTTTTTCAATTTTTTTTTGCCAGACACTTTTCGACACGACGGAGCGAGTTCCTCCAATAAGAAAAAGCCTCAACCGTCATCCCCGCGAAGGTGGGAATCCAGTCTTTTAAAAAACTTCTGCCCATCACTTTCGATGAGGCGAGACAAAAATGTCCCGCCTCTTGGTAGTAAACGAGAGGATAAGGTAAAAATAGTATGCCCCCCCCCCAAGTTCCTAATCCATATCCATACAGCAAGCCT
>Ga0307378_10009867_pt1 | contig 12488 bp, 6 predicted proteins | sample UN1MG_FD_202238 | JGI IMG/M metagenome (GOLD analysis project Ga0307378, IMG submission 202238) | Soil microbial communities from Risofladan, Vaasa, Finland - UN-1 | ecosystem: Environmental > Terrestrial > Soil > Coastal area > Acid sulfate soil | place: Finland: Risofladan, Vaasa | collected...
GCTGACCCTGCAACAACGCATCATCGCCGTCGAGTCAGCGCGTACCCCGGTTAGCGAGACAGACACGCGCAACGGTCTGATTAACCCGCTGTTCCAGGCCCTCGGCTGGGACTTCGGGGACTTCGTCCTGGTCAAGAGCGAGGTTCGCCACAAGTCGTTCAACGAGCCCGTTGATTACGCTTTCTACTCGTCCAAGGATCAGTCACGCCCGATCCTGCTCCTGGAGGCGAAGAAGTTCGGGACTGACCTCGGGTCAAAATCGATCGTAAAGCAGATCTGCGAGTACATGAGCGAGTTCGGCGTACAATGGGGTGTGATCTCGGACGGCAACAAGTACGTCCTTTATAACTCCCGAGGCGGCGACTCCTTCGATGATAAGAAATTCCTGACTCTCACGATCAAGACCGTCGATACCGAAGATGGCATCGCCGCCCCCGAACTGGCAAACAAGTTCATCGGCCTTCTTTCCCGTGAATGTCTCGAGAACGAGGAGATCCAAGAGGCGTACGAAGATCACATGGGCAATCAGCAAATCCAGCGCGCCATGGCGAGCCTCCTCTCGCAGCCGTTCGACACGCTTGTTAAGGCCATTCGGCATGAATTCAAGGTGGAGCGGGTCCGAGCGAATCCCAACCTCAAGATCACCAAGGCTAACGTCGAAGAGTACTTGCAGTCCATCGCTGACGAGGAGGGTAGGATCGCCGTGGATCTTGAAGCCGAGCAAGTCCACTCAAATGACCAAGTTATTGGGTCGGCAGCGCGGACGGAGGAATCGCCCCAGACAAAACAGGTGCGCGCGTACGGGAAGCACGTGCTCATAAAGCACCTTCTTGACGCGGGCCTCGTCCATGAAGGTGACAACTGGCGATTCGAATGCAGGGGCGAAGTGACCTGGGGTCGAGTCGTAGGTAACGGCCAACTTGAGGTCAACGGAAAGCTCCACCCCAACCCCAGCAGAGCAGCCCGCGGTCTTGTCAAAGGGGGCGTGAACGGCTGGTACTACTGGCACTACAGGGACGCGAACGGCCACTGGCGCCGAGTTGATGAGCTGCGGAAAACCTACAGAGAGAAGCACGAAGCTCTGGCACAACCGTCTGACCCACGCGAGACCGCGGTTTAAAAACCCCGGCTGAAGACATCCTCAGACTCAGGTGAGCCCGCTCTTTGCGCCTCCCACAACGCCACGAAAACGCCACGTGGCATGGCCAGCGCCGCCGCAGGCGCGTTTGCCCGTGCCCTCCAGCCCCGCGCATCTCCCCCAACCGCCCGACCCGAACCCCGAACCCTGTGCCCCCATCACCCATCAGCAATTCGCCATTCGCTATTCTGAATCCGCCATTCCGCGTCAGCAGCGGGCAATCCCCAACAAACCTCGATCCCTCGAGCCCTTGAGCCCTCGATCCCCCCTATCATTCAAAGGTCACCCGGCAATGATGTTTGACAACAAAGCCCGGTTGCCCCTCTGGGCTCGGCCACTCACCGGAGACCGGGAGCCGCACATGGTAGGCACCGCTGGAAGAGCCGCTGGCTTCAGCCCGCGCGGCTGCCCCGCCACCGCTGATCGCACACGTTCACCCAACGGTCCTATAACAAAGATGCTCCAATAAGGGGGGCGCACAAATGAGCATCTTGAACACCTTTGGCCTCGCGTCCCCGCACGAACGACATTATCAGAACCGAAAACGGCCCGCCGGTTGTCGCCGGTTACATGACGACGGCCGGTACGGGGCCCGGCCGCTACAGAATGACGCCAGGCGGTTCTGGGGGTGGCGGGTGGGGGATCGTGGGTGGTCGTCCGCCTCCCGGGGGCTGACGCCCCTGGCTACTCTCCGTCGCCCCTACGGGGCTGGCGCACGACCGCTACGTGAAGACGGCCGGCGAGCCGCCGGCCGCTACGCTGCACCGCCTGTCAGCCGGCGCCGGACTGGAGGGATTTCCCGGTCAGGAGGCGGTAGGCCTCGAAATAGCGGGCGCGGGTTTGGGCGATGATCTCATCCGGGATCGCCGGGGGCGGAGACTGTTTGTTCCACGCCAAACCGTCCAGGTAGTCGCGGAGGAACTGCTTGTCGAAGCTCGGCGGATTCTGACCAACACGCACCTGATCGGCCGGCCAGAAGCGCGACGAGTCCGGCGTCAGCACCTCGTCCACCAGCGTCAGCTCGCCGTCGCACAGGCCGAACTCGAATTTGGTATCGGCCAGGATGATGCCGCGGGCTTCGGCGTGCCGAGCCGCTTCGGCGTAGAGCGCCAACGACCGCTCGCGTGCTTCACTCATCAACTCCGCCCCCAAGCCCAGCCCCAACCGGTCCACGACCGAGACCGCCTCATCGAACGAGATCGGCTCATCGTGCTCGCCCTCGGCCTTCGTGCTGGGCGTGAAGATCGGCTCGGGCAGCCGTTCGGCCAGCTTGAGACCCGCGGGCAGCTCGACGCCGCTGACGCGCCCGGCCGCCTGGTACTCCCGCCAACCCCCACCAACCAGGTAGCCACGCACGACGCACTCAACCGGCAACACCTCGGCCCGCTTGACGACCATCGCCCGCCGGCGGAGTTGATCCACGTAGGGCTCGTAGCCCGGCGGCACGCGGGCCTCACTTACGACGTACTTCAAGTGGTGCGGCGTGGCCGACGCCAACGTCTCCAGCCAGAAGCGTGACATTTCGGTCAGCACGACGCCCTTGCCCGGCACCGGCTGATCCATCACGACGTCGAAGGCCGAGATGCGGTCGCTGGCGACGATCAGCAGCTCATCACCGAGGCCATAGATGTCACGCACCTTGCCGCGGGTCAGCAGCCCCGGCAGCTCGGTCTTGTAAACGGCAGGCTGTGCTTCGGTCACGGGCGCTCTTCCTCCTTGTTTGACTTCGTGTCTCCAGCGGGTTGCGGGTTGTGACTCGGCTGACTGGCCGGCCGCGAAGCCACCTTTTGGAGCGCCATGAGCCGGGCGACCTCGCGTGCGACCGGCTCGGGCAGGTCGTCTTCGTCGACGCCCAGGGCGGTGTAGCCGCGCATGGAGATCACGTGCGCGACAAAGCGGGCCAAGTCGTCGCGCAACGCGGCCAATTGCCGGCGGTGCTCGTCACTTTTTCGCAAGCGCGGATCGAACTTCAGCCGGGCACTGAGCATCGCCGCGGCGAGCCGGGCATCGGCGACCATCTCACGAGCTCCCGCGTGCAGCTCGGTGTACGCGTCGCGTTCGGCGGCCCACTCGGCGATCGTGTGATCCTCGTGACGCTTCTGGAGCAATTCACCCTGGAGTTGCTCGAGCAGACGCCCCATGACCGGTGCCTCGTAGCGGGTGACGAACTTCAACCGAAACGCCCCGCCGCGACCCCGTGCCAACGCGACGCGGAGGCGTGTTTCAGCCATGAGCCGCGCCAGCGGCAGCCCGCGTGCGGAACGCACCCGTTGGTCGAGGCCCGAGAGGAGCTCCTCCGGCGCCCGCGTCACGATGCGCTGCATCGCCCATAACGCCGCCGGCAAATCTTCGTCCTCGAGCAGCTCGAATGCCTCGCGGAACATCTGCTCGAAATCCTCGGCCGGCATGGTGGTGGGCAGCTCATCGGCCGGGCGATCGGCACGCGCCGGCGTCACACGGGCCGTCCGTTCGACGCGCCTGACCAGCGACCTGGGGAAGCTGCGCAGCGCCCCGGAGGTGCCGTCCGCAAGCGTGATGCGGAAGACCACCTCCTGTTCATTTTGCGATATGAGCGTACCGTAGTAGCGGGACCCGTCGCGCAAGTGCAAAATGTCGGCCTGGACGGTCGCCCCGGCGGTCAGGGCAATCATAAGAACAAAGGCCCGCATACGGTCTCCGCGTGGCACCAGGCTGAACGACGCGATTATACCCATGAGCGAAGCAGACAACGAGACGACAGGCCAACAGCCTTTACGCGTGGGCCTGATTGCCGACGCGGAAAGCCTGGCGTCGCTGGCCGATGCGGCCATGGCCTGTCCGATGCAGGTGGTGGCACAGGCCGGCACGCGGCAACCCGAGAGCCTGCCCGGCGTGGAGTGGTATGACGACACGCGCGTGATGATCGCCCAATCCGGCGTCGAAGCGGTCCTACTGAGCACGTCCGTGCGCGCCGGCGTACAGCTTGGCAAAACCGCGGTGGAGCACGGCGTCCACGTCTGGCGGCCGCCCCCACTCGCCCGCAGCTTCGCCGAAGCCGCCGAGGTAGTCCGCTTGGCGCAGGGTAGTGCGCCCGTTTACCGGGTGGCCTCGTGGTGGGACCACATCGCGAAGGACGTGGGCTGGGCCACGGGCCGCTGCGAAGGCTACAAGCCCCGCTTCTCCGAGATACGCGTCAGCGCCCCCGGCCCGTCGATGCAGTCATGGCGGGCCAGCACGGTTGACGCGGGCGGCGGCGTCCTCACCGCCGAAGCCTACGACTTGCTGGAAGCCCTGATCGCCCTGCGACAACTGCCCGAGAGCCTGTCAGCCGCCATCGGCAACTATCGACACAAGACCGGTGAGGCCCGACGCGAAACCGAAGACGTCGCCGCCGCAATCCTCCGCTACCACGAGGGCGGCATGGCCGCGATCCAGGCCAGTTGGGACATCCCCCCCTTCCAGCGGGTCGCCTACCATCACGGCGTCGAGGCGACCGTGCTGCTGGACGAGTGCGGGGTTGCGGTGCGGTCGGCGGAGGGCAAAACGCTACACGAACGCCGCTGGCCGGCGGGTGTCCGCGTGGGCGAGCTGAGAGGGTTCGTGGCAGCGGTGCGGTCAGCGGGTCAGCGGCCTGAGTCTGAACCTGAGCCGGACCTGACCCTGGAACGACACTTGGCGGTCTCCGCTCTGCTCGAGGCCCTCTTCCTGTCGGCGCGTACCAGGCAGCCCGAGACCCCAGGCAAACTCTACGAGGTTCAGGGATGGCGCGAGCCACGGCTCTAGTTCGGCACACCGTCGCAGTGCTATGCCTGTGGCCGTTGGCGGTGGTTCTGGCCGCGACGGGTGGGTGTCTGGCGCCGACCGCCCGCCAGTCGCTCTCGGTCTGGATTGTCTCCGCCGGGCACCAACTCGCCGCCGACAGCGACCCGTTGCTCGAAAACGAGGTGTATTCGGCGTCGGGCGGGTCTGTACGGCTCACGGCGGCGATCAATGAGACGGTGGCGTTCCAGATCGGCCTACGCACAACTAGACCGCCGGCCGGGCCGTACAATATTCAGGTTTCCGATCTATCGGGGCCGGCGGGGACGCTCCCTGCCCCTTCGGCGGTCTCGATCTACCGCGCACACTACGTTCGCATCGAGCGCTTCCGCAGTTGGTACCCCGAGCACGCCGGCCGGCCCGCGACGCCCACATTCTTCCCCGACATCCTGGTCCCGTGGGGTGCCCCGCGGGGCGGCGGCCCCTTGAAGCTCGAGGAAGCGCGAAATGAGCTCATCTGGGTGGACATCCGCGTCCCGCCCACCACCGAGCCGGGGGAGTACCTAGGCCGGGTAAGCCTGTACGGCACGTCGCCCGGGAACGCGGTCTTCACCAGCGTGATTCGGCTGTGTGTCGTCCCGGTCGCATTACCGGGTCCGCGAAACCTGCCGCTGGTTTGCCGGGTGGACCCGCGCGACCTGCTCAGTGAGCACCTGCGCTGGCCGAGCGCCGCGGCCGAGGAAACCCGCCTGTTGCCCGACGCCCCCAGCCACCTGGCCGCGGTCCGGCTGGTCCGTGCAACGATGGCGATGTTCCACGAACACCGCGCGACGCCGGTGCTGTGGGCCTCGTTTCCCAAGTTCAGGCTGGCGGGCGACCGGGCGGTCGAGGTCGAGTGGGGCCCATACGACGAGCTCGTCGGCGGCTGGATTGACGGAGACGCGTTCGCCGACCGGGTCGGCCTGACCCTCTGGGCGGTGCCGGCGTCCTTGAACTACCCCAACGCCGAGCGAAACGGCGGGCTGAGCTCGCCGCGCTACGCGCGCCTGCTGGCAACATACCTGGCTGAATGTCGGCGGCACTTCGCCGAGCGCGGCTGGCTGGAGCGCAGCTTTGTCCGCCTTTGTCCGCCCGCGGCGCTGACGCCCGATGCCGTCGCCGACGTTCGGCGTGTCGGTGGGATAATCCGGCAGAGCGAGTCGGGCCTGCCGCTGGTCGCCCATCTGCCCGCCCGCTCGCTACGTGGTCTGGGTTGGCACAACGCCATCCCGATCGAGTTGTCGGCGGTGGACATCTGGGCACCGCGGGCGATGTGGTATGAACCCGAGGTAATGCAGCGCGAGCGTGGGCTGGGCAGGCGGACGTGGCTTCTGCCGGATCACCCGCCCTATTCCGGCTCGCTGGCGGTGGAAGCGCCGCCCGCCGACGCGCGCGTGCTGGCCTGGCAGGCGTATCGGTACGACGCGCAGGCGATTTGGGTCGAACACGCGGCCGAATTCGCAGTCAGTGAGTCAGCCCATTCGTCGGGCGGGTCGCGTCCGCGCGAGACGCTCATTTACCCGGGCAAGCCGTACGGATTGCTCGATCGACCGGTCCCGTCGATTCGTCTGAAGCGGCTGCGCCAGGGGTTGCAGGACTTCGAACTGCTGCGTCTGCTCGAGCGGCGAGGCAAGCGGCTGCTGGCCCGCCGAATTGCCGAGCAGGTCGTGCGTTGGGCCTGTACCGATGCCTGTGTTGACAACCTGCTGACCTGCCGGTCGGCCGGCTGGCCCCATGACGGCCGTGCCATCGCCATGGCGCGCGATCTGCTCTTGCAGGAACTGGTCAACGAATTCGACCCCGAGCGGGCCGGTGCGTCGCGGCAAATCGCGGAGCTGGCCAGCTGGGGGCGGCTCATGAACCAGGCCGAGCGCGTCCGGCCGGAACTGCGCGGCGTACGCCTGGCTTCCGACGGCGACCATCTGCGACTACGCGCCTCCGTCGGTCTCTCGAACCCGACCGACCGGACGCTCCGCGGACAATGGCAATTGGTCAGCCCGCCGATCGGTTGGCGGCAGCCCGACCCGCTCACGACGACGCTTCCGGCCAACGCGCAGAAGACCGCGACCGTCGAGCTGCTGCTGTCCGGTCTGGCGTACAACACGGACGGCATCTACCCGTTCGAGTTGCGTTTTGACACGGATGCGATGGGCGCGTTCGCGGTCCCGGCCCGGCTGGCGGTAGCGGCCTGTCCATACGTGGAAAAGCCGCCGACGCTCGACGGAGAGCTGTCCGACTGGATCATGCCGCTGAACAACGCGGCGGGCGATTTCCTGCTCTGTCATGGGCGACGGGCCGGGCTGCCGCCCGAGCGCGTGCGAACCCCGACGCTCGATACCCAGGCGTTTTTCTGTATGGACGATGAGCACCTGTACGTGGCCGTGCGCTGCACGCTCAAGGAGGGTGAGCCGCCGCTCTGGCAGGCGGACAACACCGTGCCGATCGACGGGGCGGTTCCCTGGGGCCAGGACGTGGTGGAGATCCTCATCGATCCGCGCGGCAGCGCAGCGACCGGCCCCCGTGCCGGACCGGACTTACCGGGAACCACCGGCGATCCCTATATTCTGCAAATCAAGCCGAACGGCGTGCTGCTCGCACACAAGGGTTGCCGCACCGACCCGCCGATGGGCACCTGCGAGCCGTGGCAATGCGGGGCGCGCGCCAAGGTCAGCGTCCGACCCGAGGCGTGGGTTGTCGAGCTCTCGCTGCCGCTCACCGCGCTCGGGCCCGACGCCCTGCGTAACCGCATTTGGGGCTTCAACGTAACCCGTCTCGACGCCCGCCGCGGCGAATACTCCTCCTGGTCCGGCACGCGCGGGCATTGCTACTTGCCCCGCTCGCTGGGCAACCTGGTCTTGTTGCGGCCGTAGCGGCCCTCGGGCAATGGGCGGTTGCTGATGGCAACAGCGAGCGGAAGCGCGATGCGCCGGGCGGTTTGGACAAGCGTAGGCCTACCCGGGCTCGACCCTTGATTCAACCGCTTGCAGGTGATACGACTTCCATCAGCGGGGCGCCAGCTACCTGCTGGCATGCAACATGCCCCAGGCTGAGCAACCAGCTCGGAACAACCGGGCATAGCGGGAGGAATGCTTGTGTTCGACTCCGCCGCGGAAGCACTTAAGTACGTTGAGAAAAATGACTTAGCGATGGTGGACCTCAAGGTCGTCGGCATCGCGGGCCAGTGGCTCCATCTGACCGTCCCGGCGCGCCAATTCACGCAGAAGCACTTCGAAGAAGGCGTCGGCTATGACGGGTCCTCCGGGGCAGGCTTCGGGAGCGTCGAGAGCGGCGACATGGCTGCCCGCCCCGATGCGTCCACCGCCTTCCTCGACCCGTTCTGGGAACACCCCACCATTAGCTTCCTGTGCGACACCATCACGGCCGATACCAAAAAGCCGCTTCTCGGCGATCCCCGCAACATCGCTCGCCGGGCCGTGGAGAGAATGCGGACGATCGCCATTGCCGACGAAGCCTGGATGGGCCCGGAGTTCGAGTTCCACGTGTTCGACCGCGTCGAGGTCGCCAACGAGCCTTACTACACCAACGTCGAAATCCACAGTGCGGAAGTGCACACGGACGGCCTTACGCCGGCCATCCCGCACAAGCACGGCTACCTGCGCGTCCCGCCGTCCGAACAGCTCCACGACCTGCGCGCCGAAATCAGCCTGACGTTAGAGAAGCTGGGCATCCCGGTTCGCTATCACCATCACGAAGTCGGCGCGCCCGGCCAGTGCGAGATCGAGGTGGACCTGGCCCCGCTGGTCCGCGCCGCCGACCACACGATGCTCATCAAGTACGTCGTCAAGAACCTCGCGCGGCGACGCGGCAAACTGGCCACGTTCATGCCCAAGCCGGTCTTCGGCGAAGCGGGTAACGGCATGCACGTGCATCAGATGCTGACCAAGGGCAGCCAGCCGCTCTTTTACGACCGCAAGGAGAAGAACTACGCCAACCTCAGCGACCTGGCCCTACAGTATATCGGCGGGCTGCTCAAGCACGGGCGGGCGCTGACCGGTCTGACGAGCCCCTCGACCAACTCGTTCAAGCGCCTGGTCGAGGGCTATGAGGCTCCGGTGCACCTCTTTTTCTCGCTGGCGAACCGGACAGCGGCCATTCGCGTACCCCGCTACGCCGTCAGCCCGCAGGACAAGCGGATCGAGTATCGCCCGCCGGACTTCACGGGGAATATCTACCTGACGCTGGCGGCGATGCTGCTGGCGGGGCTGGATGGGATCGAATCGCCGGTGGACGCGGCGGCCAACAACTTCGGCCCGTTCGACGTGGACATCGCCACGCAGAACGCCGAGTTCAGGCGAAAGATAACCCCCCTACCGGCATCGCTGCACGACGCCTTGGCGGCTCTAAACGACGACCGCGAGTTCCTGCTCAAGGGCGAGGTGTTCAGCAACGCGTTCATCGACAAGTGGATCGCTACCAAGCGCGCCTGCGAGGAACTCGAGGTCGCCGCCCGGCCGCACCCGTACGAATACGAGCTGTATCTCGACGTCTGATACCCATTCGTTTCGGCTGGCGAGCCGCCAGCCGCTACGCTCACGGCCGACACGGCCGTGCCACCCAGGTCCGTTACTTCGCCTCCAACCAGTTTTCGCCGGTGTGGACGTCCACCTTCAGAGGCACACGCAGTCCCATAGCGTGGCTCATCACGTCGGCAATGGCCTCACTCAAATGTGGTGCCTGCTTCCGCGGCGCCTCACAGACCAGCTCGTCGTGCACCTGAAGCAGCATGCGCAGCGCCAATCGCTCCTGCCGAATCCGCCGATGGAGCTGAATCATCGCCGTCTTGATCAGGTCGGCTGCCGAGCCCTGAATCACCGTGTTGACTGCCAGGCGTTCGGCCTGCGCGCGGACCGTGTGGTTGCGTGAATCGATGTTGGGAATCGGCCGGCGACGCCCCAGAATGGTCCGGACGTACCCGTCGCGCTTGGCGTCCTCTATGCACTGATCGAGAAAACCGCGGATGCGCGGATAGCGCCGGAAGTAATCATCAATAAACGCCTTGGCCTCCGTCCGGCTCATCCCGGTCGTCCGCGACAAGCCGAAGGCCGATTGCCCGTAGATGATGCCGAAGTTCACTGCCTTCGCTCGCCCGCGCATTTCCTTCGTCACCGCCTCGAGTGGCACACCGTTGACCTGGGCGGCGACGAAGGCGTGAATGTCGCGATCGGCCGCGAAGGCCTCCAGCAGCGCTTCGTCCTGGCAGAAATGGGCCAACACGCGCAGCTCGATCTGCGAATAGTCGGCGATGATCAGGACCTCGTCCCGGCCGCGCGGCACAAACGCCCGGCGGATCTGCCGGCCCAGCTCCGTGCGCACCGGGATGTTTTGCAGGTTGGGTTCGCTGCTCGACAGCCGGCCCGTGACGGCGCCGGTCTGGTGATAGCTGGTATGAATCCGCCCGGTCCGCCGGCTGAGCGCGTTGGGCAACGCCTCCAGGTACGTGCCGCGCAGCTTCTGAAGCTCGCGGTACTCCAACAGCCGCGTCGGCAACGGGTCACCCGTCTCGGCGGCGAGCACTTCCAGCGTCTCCGCATCGGTTGAACGGGCCGTCTTGGTCTTCCTCACCACGCGGTAGCCCAGCTTGTCGAACAGGATCTCGCCAAGCTGTTTGGGTGAATCGAGGTTGAACGGCGTGCCGACCAGGCGGTGCACCTCGTCGGTAATCGCGTCCACCCGCACCGCCATGTCCCGCCCCATCCCGCGCAGGAACTCGACGTCCAGGCTGATGCCCTCGTATTCCATGTCCGTCAGCACCGACACCAGCGGCATCTCGGTCTCAAAGAACAGCGGGCCGCGATCGGAGCTCTTCAGCCGCGGCTCGAACAGCTCTTTGAGCCGCCAGGTATAGTCGGCGTCCTCGGCGGCGTACTCGGTAACCCGCTCGAGCGGCACCTGGTCCATTTGCAGTTGCTGGCGACCTTTGCCGATCAGCTCGCTGATCGGGATCATCTCGTGCCCCAGGTGGGTGCGCACGAGCTTGTCCAGCTTGTACGAGCTCTGCGCCGGGTCGAGCACGAACGCCGCGATCATCGTGTCAAACAGCGGGCCGGCGACCGGCATCCCCGCGTACCGCAACACGATCAGATCGTACTTGAGGTTCTGCCCCACCTTCCGCTTCGTTTCGTCCGCCAGGATCGGCCCCAACGCATCACGCACACGCTCGAGCGGCAGCGTCTCGCCGTACACCGAGCGAACCGGGATGTAACAGCCCCGCCCGGCTTCCCAGGCGAACGAAAGCCCGACCAACTCTGCATCGGTCGGGTTGACGCTGGTCGTCTCCGTGTCGAGGGCGAAGTCCTTCTGACCGGCCAAGCGACTGACGAGCTCGTCGAATGCCTTCGGCGTGTTTACCAGGCGGTACGCGCTCTCCGTCGCTCCTTGCGCTGCAACGGCGGGACCTTCTGCGGTCCGCACAGCGGACCCTCCGTCTGGCGCCATTGTTGAGAGTTGCTCGGTCAACCGGCGGAAACCTAGCTCGTCGAAGATCGGCCGGACGGCCTTCCAATCGAACCGCGCGCAGGCGCCCTGTTCAAGCTGGAACTCGAGGGGCACGTCGTCGCGCAAGGTAACCAGTTGCCGCACCATCTCGACCCGCGGCGCGAAGGCCTTCACGTTCTCACACTGCTTCGGCGTCAACTCGTCCGCATGCTCGACAACCGCTTTCGCCGAGCCGTACTTCGCGAGTAAGGCCGCGGCCTTTTTTTCGCCGATCAGGCGTACGCCCGGCACGTTATCGGTGCTGTCACCCACAAGGATCTGCGCCTCGATCGCCTGGTCCGTTCGCCAGCCTTTGAGTTCGAACAGTCGCTGCGGGGTGATGACTTCGTCCTTGACCGGGTCGTACAGCGAGACGCGCTCGCAGAGCAATTGGTCCAGGTCCTTGTCGCGGCTCACCAGGTAGATGTGCAGGCCGGGATCGTCGAAACGCCGCGTGAGCGTGGCCAGGATGTCGTCCGCCTCGAAACGCTCTTTGCGCAAGATTGGGATTCCGGCGGCCTCGAGAATCGAGACGATCCGGTCGATCTGCACCGCCATGTCTTCCGGCGGCGGTTCGCGATTCGCCTTGTACTCGGGGTAAATCTCCTTGCGGAATACGGTCTCGTCCGAAACGTCCATCGCCATGGCGAGGTAATCCGGCTGCCGATCACGGATCAGGTTGAGCAGCATCTGGCAAAAGACGTACGTGGCGCGCGTGGGCTCGCCGCTTGGGGCCGTCAGTTCGCCTACGCGAGCGTGATACGCGCGATAGATCTGGGCATGACCGTCGATGATGTAGAAGGAGCGGGACATACAGGCATGTTACGGCAGCCGGCGAGCGGCGTCACCGGTGCGTGCCTGCGGCATGCCTAGCGGCAGCGGTTCCGCGACGCCGCCCGGCGTCAAACCGGGCGCGACCGATCACCCGTCAATCAGCGAGAACGGTTGTTCGACCGCCTGAGATCGTTGCGGCCGGACGTTCTGCTCGTCCCGCGTGAAAGACCCGAGCGACTCGAGCGCTGGCCGCGAGGCGAACTCGATCTCACGCCGTGTTGCGACCTGCGAAGCTCGTCGCTGC
>Ga0307378_10009868_pt1 | contig 12487 bp, 11 predicted proteins | sample UN1MG_FD_202238 | JGI IMG/M metagenome (GOLD analysis project Ga0307378, IMG submission 202238) | Soil microbial communities from Risofladan, Vaasa, Finland - UN-1 | ecosystem: Environmental > Terrestrial > Soil > Coastal area > Acid sulfate soil | place: Finland: Risofladan, Vaasa | collected...
AACCTCTTGTAGGATTTGTTCCTTATTTTTGAAATAGTGATATAAGCTGCCTTTAAATAGTCCACATTCATTGGCCAAATCATTCATGCTTGTAGCGTTGAAGCCTTTCTGCCGAAAGATCCTTGCCGCAATTGTCAAGATCTCTTGTTTCCTTTTATTAGGATCATCTCTCATAAGACATATTTCCCTAACGTTTGGTAAAACTATTATGTAAGGCTATCAGGAACTTTTTCATATGTCAAGCAAGAGGTGTGCGATGTCCAGGACATACGATACAGTTTATAAGTTATGGGTATAGTGAATATATCGAGAAGACATTGACCTGCCCCATAGCAAGCGACCAAAATGTCCCCGCTTGAGAAAGGCAATAATGCCTCCAACCATAACCGAACGGTATGAGTTGGATCACCCTCTTGACAAACGGAATAGTTCGTGTTAGCATACTAAAAAACATTGACCAAACGTTTGGTAAATTATATTTAATAATATGGTACGGCAGTGTTCCCTGCACTTACGTTAAGCTACAGGCAATGTGGATAGAGTGGAAATATGATATTGGCTTCGAGAAATGGAACGTTGGATGCAAGATTACAGGAATAGTATGGAGATATCACTGTTATACCCCTTTCGATGAAGGCTGAGCTAATGCGAAGATGTACTAGTGAATTGCACGGAGAAATCAGCTAGGCGCGCCTGAGTGCGCGTGACTTGGTTGAAACAAACGGTCATGCGATAGAGGCAGGGGTGCTACCAAAGAATTTAGCAAACCATGCCATTGTACAACGCCAATGTATTATATGTGGTCTGCGACAACTGTTAAATCAAAGGTACGTGCGAATCTGCCACAGAGATGAACTCCTCAAGGAACGGTTGCGAGTTGGCCGATGACTTCATAGGGGGGTCTGGTTCAAGTCATCAGTATCGTGGAAGCAAATCAATGCGAGGTTTATGATGTCAAGCAGCAGGTTCAAGGTTCTCATCACAGATCCCCTCCTTAGAGAAATGGTCGACTATGCGAAGAATAAATTCCCCGAAGATGCGGCCAACATTGACTTCGAAGTGGTTGAGCAAGGCAGCGAGCAAGAGTTAGTAGCGAAAGTGCCCGGCGTGGACATATTGGTGGGTGCCCGGAACAGGATGAACCGCAATGTATTAGAGAAGGCCGACAAGGTTATCTTCATTCAGCAGTGCGGCGCTGGGTATGACAACATTGACACGAAAGCGGCAAGGGAGAAGGGCATAAACGTATCGAACGCTGGTGGGGCCGGCATCATTCCTGTCGCCGAGCACACGCTCATGCTCATGCTCGCTATCTCGAAGAACCTAGTGAGGTGCGACCGGACCATGAAGGCCGGGGAGTATATAGCAGAGGAATGCATAGGCAGAGTCTACGAACTCAGGGACAAGCTTCTTGGAATCGTGGGTATGGGCAAGATCGGATCACAGGTGGCCAGGCTTGCGCACGCCTTCGGCATGGGAATCCAGTTCTTCGACCCATATCGCAAGGATACCAGCGACCTCGAGTTCCCCGTGAAAACTGTCTCTCTTGAAGAGTTGATGACGACATCGGACTTCGTCAGCATACACGCTCTTCTCAGTGGCGACACGCGCGGGATGCTCTGTAGGAAAGAACTCGAGATGATGAAGCCGACAGCTTACCTGATAAACACCTCTCGGGGGGCGATTGTGGACGAGGAGGCGCTGGCCGATATATTGAAGGCTGGCAAGATCCGCGGGGCGGGTCTCGATGTTTATGGAGAACATGGAGATCCTCCTCTTAAAACGAGCAGACTGCTCAAGCTCGACAACGTCGTACTGACACCTCACATCGGCGGGGTGACCGCAGAGGATCTTCACAGGAATTTCTACGAGACTTCACTGGGGAACATAATCAGGGTGGTACGAGGTGAAGAGCCGAAGTACGTCGTCAACTAGTGATTGAGAAGGCCATTACGGACAAATATCGTTTTGGAGAGTTCAGCAAATGGTGAAGATAAGGGTTCACGGCAGGGGAGGCGAGGGGGCGGTTACGTTCGCACATATCCTGTGCGCAGCGGCCACCTATGATGGGAAGTGGGGCCAATCAAGCATGGGAGCTGGTTTCGAGAGAAGGGGAGCGCCGGTAGAAGCCTACGCTAGGATCGGCGACAAGTTCATCGCAGAACGGGGCCCCATCATTGATCCTGATATAGTCGTGGTCCTGAACTCAGCTCTTGTTAGAGTGATTGATGTGGAAGCCGGTATGGCTGAAGGGGGCAGGTTAGTGGTAAACGCTTCTAAACCTCTAGGAATGAAGCACGAGGCGACTTATGTTAATGCGCGAAGAATCGCGCTCGAAATCCTTAAGATACCTATTCCTAACACGACAATGCTTGGAGCATTCGCAGCTGTTACAGGTCTTGTTAGCCTGGCATCACTGGAGAAGTGCGCATCTTTGATGCTGGCGTGGTTATCGGATGAGAAGCAAAAGGCTAATATCCAGGCCATTAGGGCTGGCTACGAAGAGGTGAAGTGTGTCTAAGGCATACATCAGGGGAACGGCGATTCACTCGTCGGCAAACATGGCTCTCGTCAATAAAACGGGAAGTTGGAGGTTGAGCGAACCGGTCATTGAGTATACAAAGTGCAAGGGATGCAAGATTTGCTCCGAGTTCTGCCCTGATTACTGCATAGAGAGGCTCAATGTGGATAAGACGGCCCCCCCATCCACTCCCCGCATCAGGATAGACATGGAGTACTGCAAGGGCTGTGGGATATGTGCCCACGAATGTCCTCACGGTGCAATAATGATGGTGGAAAGTGAGGTATGAGATGCGGATATTCCTATCCGGAAATCAGAGCATAGCACACGGCGTAAAGTTGTCAAGGGTGGAGGTGGTGAGCGCTTATCCGATTACACCAGCAACGCCTGCTTCCGAAGAGCTTTATATGATGAGCAAGCGGGGCGAGCTTGATGCGCTAATTGTGAATGCCGAATCCGAGTTAGGCGCCATGGGAATCTGCGCCGGTGCTACTGCGGCGGGTTGTCGGAGCTTTAGTTGCACATGCTCCCAGGGACTGGCCCTAATGCGCGAGATGCTCTGGGCAGCATCCGGCATGGCACTCCCTATTGTGCTCGCAATCAACAGCCGGGAGACAGGGATACCCCAGGGACTCTTGAGCGACCATTCCGATTGTCTGTCAGAGCGGGACGCGAGCTTCATTCAGTACATGTGTGAGAACAACCAGGAGATAATCGACTCACTGATCATGGCGTACAAGATCGGTGAGAACGAGAAAGTACTACTGCCTTCTTTTGTGGTTTCCGAGGGGCTCCGGATGAGCCACAGCTTCGAGGCGGCGGATGTTCCGGAGCAGGATCTTGTTGACAGGTTTCTGCCAGCCTACAAGCCCAAGCATGTCTTTGTGGACCCTGACTATCCAATGGTGGTCGGGATAGGGGTCATGCCACATTATGTCAATTTTAAGCGGCATCAGTACCAGGCGATGCAGGATGCCAAACCTGTTATAAGGGAGGTATGCAGGGAGTTTGCCGAGATGTTCGGCCGCAAATATGACCTGGTAGAATCCTATAAAACGGATGACGCGGAAATGGTGGTAGTTGCGATGGGATCGGTGGTGAGCATATTGAGGGAGAAGATCGACGAGTACCGGGCTCAGGGCAAGAAGATTGGCCTTTTAAAAATACGCGTTTTCAGACCCTTCCCAGAGGAGGAGGTCAGAGCGGCGCTGTCACATGCCGGGAAGGTGCTGGTTATCGATCGGGCTTGTTCGCCGGGAGCTACCTACGGGATATCGTGCATTGAGATCAGAGCCGCACTACATAAATCACAGGCGACCATCTCTAATATGATTATCAGTGCGAGAGATATTGCAGCCCGTACGGCTGACGAGATCCTCAACAAGTGGTTCAAGAGCGACAGTGAGTGGGTTGAGTGGTTCCAGGCTGTAGATGACGAGAGAACGGCAACACTCTGTGGCTGGGACAACTACGAGAAGCTGGTGAATGGAGAGCAGGTTGACAGGGAAGTCGTGAAGGATGGGGAAAGTCCCCTGGGCAAGGGTACTGTGGGTTGTGTCGGCTGCATGAGCGGGGGCGCAATCCGTCAGGTTATGGATGTCTTCGGCAAGAATACCGTGGTCGTTAGCAACGCGGGCTGTGGTATGGCGTTTAGTAATTTCTACCCTATGACCGCATGGCGCGTTCCGTATTTTTTCTTCACGTACAGCCACGCTGGAGCAGCGGCTAGCGGCATTGAAGTCGCGATGAAGCTGAAAGGGATAAAGGCCGACCTAGTTCTAATAGCCGGGGATGGTGCATTGTATGACATTGGACTTCAGACATTTTCGGCGGCACTGGAGCGGGGCCACAGGATAATCTACATCTGCTACGACAACCAAGCTTACATGAACACCGGAGTCCAGAGCAGTGGGTCCACGCCCTACGCTGCAAAGACAAAGACTACTTTAGACGGAAGAAAGGGCAGGGTCAAGAATATCGAGCAAATTGTGGCCGCTCACGGAGACATCTATATCGCGACAGCATCACCGGCCTACCCATCGGACCTGAAGCGAAAGTTGAAGAAGGCAAGGGGACTGAACAAACCATCTTTCATACACATTATCTGTCCTTGCCCTCCTGGATGGGAGTATGACCCAGCCCTGAGCATTGAAATCTCCCGTCTCGCGGTAGAGACTGGGACTTTTGTCCTCTATGAGTACGAAAATGGAAAGCTAACTCTCAATAAGTTGCCCAAGGACAGGAAACCCGTGGAAGAATACCTCATGAAACAGGGGAGATTCTCGCATCTCACCAAAGCTCAAGTCGCAGAAATCCAGGCTGAGGTCGAGAGCAACCTAGAAAGGTTGACTGCCGGAAATCTGGTTTGAGGAGTGAACATGTTAAAGCTGACCGCAGATGATACTCTGGGAAGCATCCTAAGCGGCGTGGCAGTGACCTACCCGAAGAATGAGGCGATTGTCGCTGGGCAGCAGCGGATCACCTACGATATCCTGATGGACAGGGTTGACTGTTTAGCCAACGCTCTGCTCAAGCTAGGAGTAAAGAAAGGTGACAAAGTAGCTATATGGATGGGGAACAAGCCCGAGTGGGTGTACGCTAATTACGCCTGTATCAAAATCGGGGTACCTGTTGTTCCACTGAACACGAGGTACAAAACCCATGAGCTTGAGCATATACTAAGGCAGTCAGACTCTACCACTCTGTTTATGATGGACCACTTCCTCAATATCGATTATGTCCCTATGATCAGTGATGTATGCCCCGAGCTCAAGAACTCGAAACCCGGTCAGCTCGAATGTAAATCCTTTCCCTTCTTGAAGCGGATAATCATGTTCGGTAAATCCCATTATCCGGGAATGTTCGACTATTACACGGTGCTGAATTCGGGCAAGGACTATGCGAAGAGCGACGGGTTCAAGAAGGCCCAAGAAGCTGTGAAACAGGAAGACGTATATATCATCCCTTTCACTTCGGGCACAACGGGTTTTCCGAAAGGCGTGGTAACGACTCATTACCAGTACCTTAGGGTCGTAGAGGGTGTTAGCGCCAGGCTCAACATGTCGGACCAGGACCGTATTTTGGTGGTATCCCCGTTCAGCCACAACATGGGCAACATGACGGGTATGTTGCTGGGCGCTTGTAATGGGGCGTGTATTATTCCCATGGAGTCGTTCGACCCCGGCGAAGCACTGCGTCTGATTCACGAGGAGAAGGTCAGTAAATTCGCCGGCTCACCGACCATGTATATCATGATGCTTGACCACCCCGACTTCCCGAAGCGGGATACAACCTCTATTCGGAGCTCGATGATCGGTGCCGCTGATGTGTCTCCTGACTTGGTGCGAACCATAATGGACAGGATGGGAATCAAGGACCTGATATCCGCCTACGGTCTCACTGAGAATACGGGCGTCAGTACCATGAGCCAGCCTGGAGACCCCCCCGAGGTTATCGCCCACACGGCGGGCAAGCTGATATTCCCCGACTGCGAATTGAAGGTGCTGAACCCAGACACGGGTGAGGAAGTGCCTCGTGGCACACAGGGCGAGATATGCAGCCGAGGGTTTTACGTTCTGACAGAGTACTACAAGATGCCAGAGGAGACAGCAGTGGCCATTGACAGCAAGGGATGGTTTCACACCGGCGACCTCGGCATCATGGATGAAAAAGATTACATCAAGATCACGGGCAGACTCAAGGATATGTTCATCACTGGTGGAGTTAATGTCTATCCGGCGGAAATCGAAAACTACCTGCTTACGCACTCAAAGATAAGCATTGCTTCGGTGGTGGGCGTACCTGATCGCAGGATGGGCGAAGTGGGCATGGCTTTCATCAAGCTGAAGCCAGGTGAGACAGCCACGCAGGATGAAATCATCAAGTTCGCCAGGGAGAGAATGGCGAACTACAAGGCACCTAAGTACGTTAGGTTCGTCGACGATTATCCTATGACAGCTACGGGCAAGATACAGAAATTCGTCCTCAGGAAGTCGGCTATCAAGGAACTGGGGCTCGATAAAGAGTGATGGTATCTGAATTTTCCGAGAGCTACAGGAACAGGCACAGGCTGGCACAGGGGTGGAAACGGGGAGGCAGAAAGATAGTCGGGTACTTCTGTAACCTTACTCCCGAGGAGTTGATATACGCAGCAGGTCTTATACCGGTGCGCGTCAGAGGTAGTGTCGAGAACATAAGCCTTGCCGACGCGCATGTGCCATCGTTTTGTTGCTCTTTTATAAGAGGTGCCTTCGATCAGGCGCTCAGGGGCAAGTACAGTTACTTGGATGGAATGGTCTTCCCCAAGACATGTGACATGACCCGAGCCCTCTACAGCATCTGGAAGCGGAATATCTGCCTGCCGTATTACTATTTCCTGCCCTTGCCGGGCCGGAGCACCGACGAAGCGGTTGAGTATACCGTGCACGAACTGGGCCTTTTTCGAGAATCCCTTGAGGATTTCTCCGAGAACCGGATAGATGATGAATCCCTGGATCGTGCGATTAGAATTTACAACCAAAACCGGTCCTTGGTCCGGGAAGTCTACGAACTAGGGAAAAGGGAGTCGCCTCCCCTGACGGGCAGCGATGTATTCGCTGTTGAGATCGCCGGACTTGTGATGCCGAAGGAAGAGCATAGCGCGATGGTTCGGAATCTGTTGAGTGGACTGACTGAGGGAAGTAATTCCGGGCGGAGCGGCCCGAGACTGATGGTAACTGGTAACAATTTCGAAAGCATCGAGCTATTGGAGACAATAGAAGATTGCGGGGGAAGGATTGTCATCAACGACCTGGATACCGGAAGCAGGTACTACGGGGCAGGAGTCTCAGAAGACCGGGAACCGATGAGGGCGATCGCCGAAAGGTATCTGCGAGAAGTGAGGTGCCCGTGCAAGCACCCCGCAGAGTCCAGATTGGAGCGCATCCTTGGGCTAGCGCAAAGCTACAGGGTCAAGGGAGTGATAACAGTAGTCCAGAAATACTGCGATACACATCTATATGATCGCCCATGGATAGAGAGCAGACTTCGGGAAGAAGGACTCCCCGTTCTCTCTATCGAACACAGCGATACGGGCTGGACAAGCGGCAGATTTAGGACGATGGCCCAGGCCTTCATCGAAATGTTGGAGTAGTCCACGTGAATAGTAGACAGGACAAACAGACGGACAAAGAAAGAGCGGGCAGGCTGACTGCGTCGGCGGAACTAAGTACTCTCAACGAGAAATACTACAATGACCTTGCGAGCGCGAAATCCGAAGGTAAGCCCGTGGTGTGGATAACTTCATTGGCCCCTATTGAAATAGTTTATGCTTTTAATTGCATTCCATTCTTCCCTGAGAATTACGCCGCTCTTTGCTCCTCACGCAAGGTAGCATCGGAGCTCTGCCAGGCTGCAGAAAGCAGGGGCTACTCTCAGGACCTTTGTGCTTATGCTCGGTGTATGTTCGGCTCTATCTTTGAGAAAAAGGGTGCTTTCGGAGATAAGGTCCCCCCGGCGCCGGATATCCTTCTAGCTACTCAAGGTGCTTGCACTACCCATATCAAATGGTGGGAAGCCCTGCAAAGACATTTCAAGTGCCCCCTAATTGTCATCGATGCCGCATACACGGTGGACAGCGAAAACCTCGCCTCTCATCAGAAAGCGTATATGGAAGCTCAGTTGAGGGAAATGACTTTCCTTATGGAGAAGCATACTGGCAGGAAGCTTGATATGACGAAACTTCGTGAAGTGATTTCACTCGCAGACAGGGCAAGCCTTCTCTGGGACGACATAGACGATCTCAGGAAAGCCATCCCGACACCTGTAAGCCAGATTGATGTCTTCACCTGCCTGTTTCCTTTGGTCACCCTGAGAGGAATGCCAGAGGCAGTAGACTTCTATGAAGAGCTCAGGGATGAAGTCAAGGAGCGTGTGAACAAAGGTATCGGCTTTGTTCCCGATGAGAGGTTCCGACTCATCTGGGACCTTTTCCCCATATATCACAACATGAAACTCCTGAACTACTTCGCGGAATTCGGCGCTGCTTTCGTGACTGACCTCTATGGAAACGCATTCAGCGGTCGTCTGAACCCTTCCGATCCTTTCGGCAGCCTTGCAGAAAGGTATTTAAGCTTCTTCAACAGGTCTGCTTCTTGGGGAAAGGCTGAGATGTACAAGAAGCGCGTGCGCGATTACAGTGTTGACGGTATTGTATTCCACTCCAACCGCTGCTGCAGGTTCTGTACGGCCTATCAGCGTGAGGTCGGACACATTCTGAAAGAGGAACTCGGGCTACCCAGCCTGATGTTTGAGGCTGATATGGTGGACCCGAGGGGATTTGATGCTGTTGATGTGAAGGATCGTATTCAGTCTTTTATCGAGACGCTCGAGGCTCGAAAATATCCAAAGATAGAGAAAATGCAGTAACCGGTAGCTTGTTCAAGATACCGAAATATCCCGCACCAGCTAGACTGTGGCAAAAAGTAAATAGGTCTTCCCTAGCGCTTAGGCTATTGGCAAGTAGTACAGGATCAACACATATCTGGTGATGCTAAGATATAAGAGCTGCTCGAAGGCGCATCTGAGATACAGAGGAAGCTTGTAAGAAGGCGCTATCCCCGCTTGGCTCGTTGCAATGATTCCTGGAGGAGCACAGATGGTAAAAATCAGGAGAATTTTCGAACCCATAAAGGTCGGCAACTTGGAGTTGAGGAACAGGATAAAGATGCCGGCTTCGACGGGTCGAAGCCATAGGTGGTGAATTATGTGCGTGTGTTGCAGGCTATCCTAAGGCACCTAATAAGCATAGTAAAGCTTGAGGAAAGGAGATATTGCATGGCGACAGCACTGAACGGACTCAAGGTAATAGATTTCTCTCTCTATGTTGCCGGCCCGGAAGCAGGTGCTTTGCTCGGTGATATGGGCGCAGATGTAATAAAAATAGAGCAGCGGCAGATTGGCGATCCCCAGCGAGGTGTGCAAACGGTCATCGGTATGAATCAACAGCATTCTAGCGGGCTGAATATGGGGTTTGCTCGCATGAATCGAAACAAGAGGGGAATTGCTCTAGACATCACCAAGCCTCAGGGTAGGGAGATTATCAATCGTTTGGTAGAAAGCTCTGACGTATTTCTCACAAACTATCGGCGACTAGTACTCGAAAAGCTGCAGTTAACGTACGAGATATTGCGTCAGCATAATCCCAGACTGGTGTACGCACAGGCGACTGGTTACGGCCTAAAGGGCCCGGACTCAGACCTTCCCGTCCTCGATGGGGTAGGTCTTACCCGGAGCGGTATGGCGATGACTTGCGGCGAGGAAGGTGGGCCACCTACTTGGCTAGTACCCGGCATGTCGGATATAGGCGTAGGGGTGACACTTGCTTTTGCGATCGTAAGTGCACTACTGGCGAGGGAGAGATCTGGCGAGGGCCAAATGGTCACCACATCTCAGTTAAGTGCTATGCTTGAATTGCAGAGCTGGCTGCTTACTGTGGGCATATTTAGCGGGAAAGAATCCCCTCGAGTGAACCCCGCCAGGAGCCCGCTTTGGAATTTCTACAAGTGCGCAGATGGTCTATGGGGATTCTTGGCCGTTGTCAGGGACAACGAGTGGCCGGTACTGTGTGAAGCCATTGGATTGCCACAAATGGCTAGCGATCCTCGGTTCGACAGTATGTCCAAGAGGGCAGAACATGGTTGGGAACTGGTTCCAATCCTGAACGAGACGTTTTCGACCAAGACATTTCACGAATGGGATGAAATCTTCAGACGAGCGGATCTGATATTCGGTCGGGTGAACAGACTATTTGACTTGCTCAGAGATCCGCAGATAGAAGCAAACCAGTATATCTATGATTATGATCATCCGGTTTTGGGTAAAATCAAGTGGTTGGGGTTCCCATTTGAAATGCTGGGCACACCGCTTGTGATGACGAAGGATGCGCCTGAGGTAGGGCAGCACACGGAGGAAATACTCTTGGAGGAAGGCTACACGTGGTCGGATATCGAGAACCTGCAGGATCTGGAGGTAATTTAACAATATGCAGAATAGTCAGTTGCAACATTTATCGCATGCTGCACGATAAATTGGACAAAATTCAAGAGGTGTACGAGTCTTCATCCTTTAACTCGTATAAAGGTCCGGGACATCCCGAGCTGCTGATAATTTGTTGCGGGAGCGACAAGCCATGTTCCCTATTACGAGGAACTCAGTAATGCTATCGGGGAGCTTTCTCAGTCGGCCTGGTTTGTTGACGCCACCCATATGAGCGTAGAGTTGGGTGTTCCGGTTGTGGCTAATGTCATTATGATAGGGGCTTTGATTACCATCAAACAAATTCCTTTGAGCGGGTAAAATATCCAGGATGTGATAAGGGATAGCTTTCCTCCAGAAAAGGCCGAATTGAGCCCGAAAGCTTTCGATATGGGTCTTAACTCATTGAAGGGTTCGGCAGATCTTCCCTTAGGATAATAGACTAAGACGGAGCAAATAATGAATGTGTACGAAGTCTGTTAAAAACTTGCCGAGAGCGGTGGCCATGGTGACTGGTCAATTTGTTTGCTTAGCATTAATTTATATTAAGTTCATTTTAGAAAGCCACCACTTACGTCTCGTTAGTATCCCCTTAAATGCGTGGCTAGGGAGGTATTGATCTTCCCTAGCCATGTAAATATATGCTGGGCTAAATACTACTATTTCAGGAGATGTCTGATATTTGTCTGCTTATACTAATGGTGGATAATTGAATTGGAACATAAAAGAGGAGGCAAAGTACAGTGGTAAAAGTCATAATGCCGCTTAAAAAGAAGCTTGGCGTGTCACAGAAAGATTTTAACGATCATTGGCTAAACAATCACAGTCAGCTAGCTGCTCAGGTAATTCCTGGGTTAAGGAGATATGTTTTGAGCTACATGGTTGGTGAAAATCAAGAGTTTGATGGTGTTGCAGAACTATATTTTAACGATATAGCCTCTTGGGAGAAAGCCCTCCATTTCCTTACGAAGGAGGATGGAGGGCAAGTAATCAGGGATGATAATGTAAAATTCGTAGATATTAGAAGAATATTTTTCCTTGTAACTGAAGAGAAAGTTATCAAAGAAAAATAGTTATGATTAATGGATTATGTCTGATCATGAAACGATAAAGTATTGACATAAGGTCACTATGCTTAACAATTATTTGATCATGAAATAAGGGAGAATAGATTATGGTTAAAGTTATAATTCCATTAACTAAAAAGGCGGATATGAATGACAATGAGTTTGCCGACTATCGCCTTAATAAACATGGCCCTTTGATAGTTAAAGTTTTATCTGGAATGTGACGATAGGTCCAGTGCCATCCAGTCCCTATTTCGGGTTATGAGAAACCTCTATATAATGGTGTGGTGTAAGGTGAACACAACTTACTGATATAGTATAGAAGTGTCTATGAAATGACCGAATGGAGAGATACAAAGGATTGGCTAAAAACGCAGCCCAGAAGTTTAGTCTTTTTACAATGGCCAACTTGTATTGGATGCTAAAAGAATTAGCCATAACGAGGGCATAGTATGCTGAAATCCCCAAAACTCTCTTTAAAATTCCTCCTATAAGGGGACCATGGAATACCTAAATCTCCAAATTCAATTCATAAATAGGCTGAAGATCTAATATCAGGTTTACGAACTTAATCAGAGGTTCTTTAATATAGTTCCTCCTGGAAAAATCAGAAACCATAGCCATGTCCGATTATTTAGAACAGCCAAAGGAGGTTAAAAGAATTATGTTCGACCTTAAGGGAAAATCAGCTATTGTAACGGGCGGTGGCACGGGAATAGGAGAGCTAATTGCCAAGGCGTTCGTGGAAGCAGGAGCCTCTGTTGTTATCTCAGGGCGGAGAGAAAACATTCTTAAAGAAGCCGCAGCACGGATGGGAGGAGAAAAAGTTCTCACGGTAGTAGCAGATGTTACAAAAAGAGGAGATGTAGATAATTTAGTGGAGAAA
>Ga0307378_10009869_pt1 | contig 12486 bp, 7 predicted proteins | sample UN1MG_FD_202238 | JGI IMG/M metagenome (GOLD analysis project Ga0307378, IMG submission 202238) | Soil microbial communities from Risofladan, Vaasa, Finland - UN-1 | ecosystem: Environmental > Terrestrial > Soil > Coastal area > Acid sulfate soil | place: Finland: Risofladan, Vaasa | collected...
TGATTATGGTTGACGACGAGGGCAACAACTTGATTGTCGTGGCCCCAGGGGCAAATCAGACGTTACTTCCGGCGGACGTTAAAAGGGCAGAATCAGACATTGCATCGTGCGGTGCAGTGGTCGCCCAATTGGAGGTGCCGTTGGAGACGATAGAATTTGCGGCCAAAATGGCAAACGACCTAAAGGTGCCTTTTGTCCTGGACCCGGCACCGGCAAGAGAGCTTGGTCCGGAGTTGCTAAGGCTGGTAGACGTGCTGACGCCCAATGAAACCGAAGCGCAGATTCTTACCGGAATAGAGGTGACAGATGAAGAATCCGCGCGTGCAGCGTCCAAGAATCTGTTGGAACGCAACGTGAAGGCCGTTATTCTAACCTTAGGGTGCAAGGGCTTTCTGTTGGCTGATAACGAAGAAACCAGATATGTTTCAGCCCACAAGGTGGACGCAGTTGACAGTACGGCGGCAGGTGACGCTTTTACCGGCAGCCTGGCAGTTGGCATAGCTGAGAACAAGGCGCTTTTGGATGCTGCCTTGTTCGCCAATTATGTAGCGGCCTTGTCTGTTACCAAGATGGGAGCACAATCCTCGATGCCTACGCTCCAGGAGGTAAAGAGCTTTATGAACAGGTGAGTAGTATTCAAGCTCACATAACATTACAGTCTTTGAGAAAAGGAGATTTCAGAATGGTAATTATCCAATCTTACCCCTTGGCGGTGATGATGTGCGTTGTAACCATGCTCTGCTGGGGATCATGGGCTAATACCCAGAAGCTGGCGAGCAAGGAGTGGAAGTTCCAACTGTTTTATTGGGACTACTGTATCGGTGTTGTTCTGCTGTCGTTGATTGCGGCCTTGACTATGGGGAGCATGGGCTCAATCGGCAGGGGATTCCTGGCAGACTTGAAACAGGCGACCGGCGCAGCTTTGGGATTTGCCTTTCTGGGAGGCGTGGTGTTCAACCTGGCCAATATCCTCCTGGTAGCTGCTATCGATATCGCCGGTATGTCGGTGGCCTTTCCGATCGGTATCGGCATTGCCCTCGTGGAAGGTGTAATCATCAACTACATCCTGAAACCCCAGGGAAATCCGATCCTGCTGTTTGTCGGTGTCGCCGGTATCGCCGTAGCCATTGTCATCGACGCTCTTGCATACAAGAAGTTAGCCGGCGAGGAACAGAAGACAACGGCCAAAGGAATTATCATATCAGTCGTTGCCGGTGTATTGATGGGCCTGTTCTACTATTTGGTGCAGCGGGGCGTGGCCAGCGACTTTGTGAATCCTGAAGCCGGCAAGATGGGACCGTACGCTGCGGTCTTTATCTTCTCACTGGGCGTCTTTCTCTCCAGTTTTATATGGAATACTATCGTGATGGCCAAGCCTTTCGTCGGCGAGCCGGTTCCTATTGGCGACTACTTCAGCAAAGGCAACGTCCGGCTCCATATAATAGGCATTGTTGGAGGAGTCATCTGGGGCATAGGAATGTCGGTGAACAACGTGGCGGCGGGCACGGCCGGGCCGGCGATTTCCTACGGCCTCGGTCAGGGAGCAACAATGGTAGCTGCGCTCTGGGGCGTCTTTATCTGGAAGGAGTTCAAATCGGCCTCGGCGGGTACGAATAAGCTGCTCGCTCTAATGTTCATGTTCTATGCAATAGGTTTAGGCTTGATTATTGCAGCAAGAATCGTCTGACAATTAGCTCTTGCCGAGTTCGATTTGATTGATGGGAGTGCGGCCGTGGGTAGGTGGTCAGCTCATTCTCCGGCGTACTTATCATTGCCGGCCTGGGGACCGGCCTGGCACACATCGGTGCGCAGGAATCAACCAAACGCCTCATCACGGGCTGTGTCATCGTCGTCGCCGTCATCCTGGATCATTACCGTCACCGGAACTGAAAGGCCCGGAAAGTACGAAACACTAAATTCTAAATCCGAAACAATATCGAAATTCAAAATCGCCGAATGACCAAAACGTGCAGCCTTCGCGGGCCCCCGAATCAACGCGATTTTTGAATTTTTTGTGATTTGAATTTGTTTAGGATTTAATGTTTAGGATTTGACGTCGTAATCCCGCTTTTTTCAACGCTGAGGCCCCATTTGCTGGTTTTTCGGCGTTTCCAATCGCCGTCCGATAACAATTAGGCTTGACATTGCCCGCGAGATTCTGTATAATAGTCCCTCAGACAAACAGGAGTCCAGAAAGCACGGAGAAGAACTATGCGCATTGTCGTGAAACAGAAAGACGGCCCTACGAAAGAGTTTCAATTCGCACAGGGACCGGTGTCCATCGGCAGAGGGGCGAACAGCCACGTCTTCCTGCCTGACAAGGCAGTCTCAAGACAGCATGCGATCATCCACAGCGCGGACGATGGACGCTGGACGGTGGAAGACCTGGGTTCGTCGAACAAAACGTATCTGAACAACAAGGCCGTCGATCAAGCCGAAGTCAAGCACGGCGATTGCCTTCGCATTACCGACTTTCTCATCGAGATCATGTTCGAAGAACAAGCCCGGGAGGAGATGCCGACCTATCCTGAGGATACGCTTCAGCTCGAGGCCGCGCTGGCGACGCCCAAGCACGAAACGGTGGTCAGAAGGCCCGACGCCCAGCACGCGCCGGCGATGAGACTGGCCGCCCACAGGCTCACCGATTTCTCGAAGGCGAGCGAGAGAATCTTCGACGCCGGGACCATCGACGAGCTCCTGTTGACTCTGTTGGATGTGACATTAGAGCAATTCAACGCGTACCACGTGTGGGCTGCGCTGCGAAAGCAACCTTCCGGCCCGATGATCTGTCACGCGGGCAAGCGGCGCGACGGCTCGGCGGTTCAACTGGGCGAACTGCAGCTCAGTGACAAGATCACCCAGGCGGTGGAGAAGGGCCAGTTCTTTGTCCTGCCTCGCGTCTCGGCCCAGATGGAGGCCAAGGAAAGAATACGCTCGGCAATGGTCGCGGCGATCATGCGTCAGACCGGCTGTTTCGGCGTGCTCTACGCGGACAACGCCATGATCCACGAGCACTACACGCTCAGCGACCTGGATTACCTGATGCTTATCGCCATGCATACCGCCGCAATATTGAAAAGATTCATGGATGACTGAACTCAACCTGCGTAAAAATTCGGGCCACATGATCGTGGATGAGAATTCGAGCCGGCGTGACTTCTTGAAACTCATGGGCGGGAGCTTGGCGGCGGTGCTGTTGCCTGTTTGTAGTGTGCCCGTCAGGGCATCGAAACAAACGCCTCACGGCGTCACTACGAACCCCCCGAATTTCATTCTCATCTTTGCGGATGACCTGGGCTATGGCGACATCCGCGGTTTCGGTTTGAAAGAGTCGCCCTGCGAGACGCCGCATCTCGACCGCATGGCCGCCGAGGGCGCCAAACTGACCAGCTTCTATGTGCCGACGCCGTACTGCGCGCCGTCGCGGGCCACGATTCTCACCGGCCGGTATCCCTTCCGAAACGGTGTCGTGCATAATCCCGCGCCCGATGCGGGCATCAACGAGGTCGCTCTGGCCCACTCGGAAATTACCATCGCCGAGGCGCTCAAGAGCGCCGGTTACTCCAGCATGTGCATCGGCAAATGGCATCTGGGGCACACGCCCGAGTACCTGCCCCGGCGCCAGGGCTTTGACGAATACTATGGAATCCTGTACTCCAATGACATGCGCCCGGTGCAACTGGTGGAAAACGAGAAGGTCGTCGAATACCCTGTCCTACAGGCTACGTTGACCAAACGCTACACAGACAGGGCGCTCGATTTCATCGAGCGCAGCGCCGGTGCCAAGCGTCCGTTTTTCCTTTATTTGCCCCACGCGATGCCGCATAAGCCGCTGGCGGCTTCGGAGGATTTCTACACGCCGGATACGCCCGACGACCTCTACGCCGATGTCATTCGTGAGTTGGACTTTTCGATTGGCCGAGTATTTGAAAAACTCAGGCAGTTGGGGATTGACAATGATACCTTCGTGATTTTCACCTCGGACAACGGACCGTGGTATGGCGGCAGTACCGGAGGGCTTCGCGGGATGAAAAGCAAAACGTGGGAGGGCGGCCTTCGCGTGCCCATGATTGCCCGCTGGCCGGGGAGAATTCCCTCCGGCGTCGTCAACGATTCGGTGGCCGGCACGATTGACGTCTTACCCACCGTTCTCAAAGCCCTCGGTATTGATGTTCCGACGGACCGCGTGATTGACGGCAAAGATATCTGGCCGTTGCTAACGTCCCGCGACGCCGAGAGCCCCCACGAAGCCATTTTTGGGATGCAGGGCCCGAACCTGGTGACCCTGCGCAGCAGCAGATGGAGGCTTCACGTTCGCTCGCCCGGCCCAGAGCCGCAGCGCAACGAGAACTGGGTGGATCCGCGGGGGCCGGACGGTGTTACGATTATCGCTCCGTACGAGCAGGCCCGGCCAAGCGCTTATCCGGGCGTGATCGGCGGCGACGGACCGAGGAATATGATGCTGTTCGACATCGAAGCCGACCCCGCCGAACAGCACGACGTCAGCAAGCAGAATCCCGATGTCGTCAAACGCCTCACGGCCATCTATGAGAAGATGCTTGCCGAAGTGCCCGAATTCAAGCGGCCGGCGCAATTCGGACAGTTACGGCGAATCACCGGGGGCGATCTTCGCTACGACAAGTGACGCCTGCGAATATGAGAGTCAGAACCCTTTTGTTCGCGCTGCTGTCGGTTTCTCTTATCGCAGATTGGGTGCCGCATGCTGCCTGTTGCGCGGGTTCAGCGCCGAAGCAATCTGGCGAGCCTCCCGTTGTTCCAATAGGTCTGGATGCTTACCGCATGTGGGAGAAAGTGCCCTACCATCGAATCGGAATCCGCGCCTACATGCGCAGCACATACGACCGCGAGGGAAACAATCGCACCGCCGATGCCAGTCACTTTCTCTATCAGGAGTCCGACGAATTCAACGTTGCGCTCGACGTGAAGGGACCGGGTGTTCTGTACTTCAAGCGCACCAATCACTGGCACGGCAGCCCCTGGCACTACGAGGTGGACAGCGAGGATTTCATCGCCAAGGAAACCGCCACCGCCGATCCGGTCAACGCCAAAAAGAACCTCCAGACAACCGCCTTCATTCCTGAAGAGCTTTTTCCCAATCCGCTGGTCTGGACCTGGTCAACGACCAAAGGCGCTGATCTGATGTGGGTGCCTCTGCCGTTTGAGGATTCGCTTCGGATCGCGTACACGCGGACCTTCTACGGCACCGGCTACTACATATACCATGTTCTCTCTCCGGGCATGGAGAATCTCTACCGCCCTCTCAAATCCTGGGACAAATTACCTCCGGAGGCTAACGTGCTGGACTTGATCAATCGCGCCGGGACTGACATAGCGCCAACGGGTGAGGGTGTAGCGATCCACACGGGCGCGCTGCAAATGCGGCCTTATGAATGGACGACGGTTGCCGAATTGAACCAGGCCCCCGCGACGATCCGCGCGTTGAAGCTCACGGTGCCGCGAAAGGATGCGTATGAATTCGGCCAGTGCCGCCTGCGCGTGACGTGGGACCGCCGCTGGCATTCTTCAATCGATGCCCCGGTAGATTTGTTTTTCGGGGCGGGCCATCTTTACAACAGTGACAACCGCGAATATCTGGTCAAAGGCTTTCCATTGGTCATTCACTACGACGAGCAAAACGTCTATCTATCCTGCTACTGGCCGATGCCGTTCTTCAGGCATGCGAGAATTGAGATTCAGGAGCGACAGGGGCGCAGATTCGACGACGTCAAATGGCAAGTGCGCACCGTGCCTTTCGCCGATCCGGTCAATCACGCCGGCTATTTCCACGCGACCTACAGCGACCATCCCGAACCGGCGCCGGGCCGGGACATGGTTTTTCTGGATACAGCCGAAGTAGAGGGAGGCGGCCCTTGGAGCGGCAACTTCGTGGGAATGAGCTGGATTTTCACGCGGGCTGGCTTCCTGCCCACCTTAGAGGGCGACCCGCGTTTCTTCTTCGATCAGAGCAAAACGCCCCAGGCGTGGGGCACCGGAACCGAAGAATGGGGCGGCGGAGGCGACTATTGGGGTGGGCGCAATATGACGCTGCCTTTTGCCGGCCATCCCGTGGGCACCAGCAAGAAAGAAGCGAAAACTGAAAACGACCTGCTCAACTCAGCCTATCGTTTCCTGATTGCAGACTTCTTCCCATTCGGCAACCGGGCGGTCATCGGCTTGGAGCACGGCGGGACTAATGATTCGACGGAACACTATTCCGGCGTCGCCTACTGGTATGGGATTGATTCACCCAGCCTTGTCCTGACGGACCACTTTCATACCTGTGACCCGAACGTCGAGATTCGCGAGCACGAATACACTTCTGCCACGGCGGGCGAGCCTTATGTATTGGTCTCGCGCTACGAGTGGGGGCCCGATAGCCGGGGGGGGCGCATGTACTTCCCCGCCGAGCAGGACCTCGTGCGAACAATGAAGGGGACTTCGCAGTTCAAGATGCGTCTGGACCCCAACAACCTCGGCGTGATGCTGCGCCGCAAGTTCGACTACCTTTATCCGAACCAGTGCGCCAAAGTGTCGGTCAAGCCCGACGGGGCGGGCGGCAAGTGGCAATATGTGGGCCTTTGGTACACCGCCGGCAGCAATACCTGCGTCTATAGCTATCCCCGCTCCGAAGGGGAGCTCGGCAAGACGCAGCATACCGTCATCACGAGCAATCGCCGCTGGCGTGAGGAGGAATTCCTTATTCCACGTCATCTGACCGAAGGCGTGAAGCGCCTGGAGATCAAAATCGAGCACGTACAAGACGCCAGGGAACTATTCCCCGGCCATCCATTCCCGGCCGAATCGGTCTGGAGCGAGTCACGGTACTGGGCTTATTGCTACAAGATGCCGTTTGTAGTGTGCCCGTAAGGGCATCCGGATAAACGCCTGACGGCGTCACTACAAACCACCATTCACCACGTGATAGCCCATCGGCGCGATGTCTTTGCCGTCGGGCAGCCGGTAGGGTTTGTCGCCGAAGTTGACGGTGACGATGACGCCGTTGGCGAAGGTTGTCTGCTGGACGTCTCTGTCGGCAGTCACGAAGCGATGGCCGGTCATCTCGGCGTAGCCGACCGCGCGCGTGATCGGGCAGATATCCTTGTAGCTCGCAGCGAAACGATCCTTGTATTGTCCCCAGACCTGACGGTTGAACATGAACATCGGGGCCGTTCCGTAGAGAATGTTGAACAGGTCGCGTTTCTGCCATAGCGCGGGCAGCTTGTTGTTGTAATCCCCCCAGTACCACTGCGCCACGACACAGTCGTGATAGACGAGCTCCCAGAGGGGCAACCGGTACTTGTGCCCGACCTGGAACCTGGCGACCCGCTCGGGGACTTCCTCCAGAATCTGACTCATGTTGCGCCCGGCGTCGGGGACGCGGTAGGGCCCCAGGCTGAGCATTCCCTCGAAGTAGTGGACATAGGGGACCGCCGCATCGTGTCCCGTTTCGCTGCCGGTGACGAGGTTCATCGTTTGCGACATGTAACGCAGCAGCTCCATCTTCCAATGCCGGCTCTCGCTGCGGGTCATCGGGTGGTCGGGATGGTAACATTCGCGCCAAGGCGAGGCCGTCGTCGTGTCGATGAACCGACAGCGATAAGGATGCGTCTTGAGCTCCTCGGGCACGCGCTGTCCGGCGTATTGGATCGCCTGCTTGTCGCACAGTACGCCGCATGGGTACATCTGGCCGTCTTTGCCTTTGACGCGCCAACCCGGGCGCGGCTCGCCTTTTTCGTCGAGCATGATATCAGCCGGCCAGCCCGCCTGAGTCCAGTCTGAATGCTGGCCCCGGAGCTTGTCTTTGACGATTTGCGGGTCCATCAGGTCCTGGTAAATGTCGTAGCGGCTGGTCAGGACGCCCTCCATCCGGTTCATCGCTTCGATAATTTCGGGCGCTTGGCGCTGGCTCCAGAGAATGCGCTCGATGCCCAGGGCCTTCATCTCGCGGACGATGGACAGTGCATCCTTCTCCCACGACCAGACGTTCACGGCCCCGACGAGCAAATCGACGTTCGGATTCTCCGTGCGTTTCTGTTGGAGCGTCTTGAGCAGGCCCGCCTCTTTCGCGTAGGCGCGGTATCGTTTGCATAAGGCAACGTGCCCGCCCCGGTCGAAGAAAACGTAGCGCAGTTTCCGGGTATAGCCGAAACGTCCCTTCTGCGGGTCCCATACCGGCGCGATGCAGAGGTTTCCATCCAGACGCTTCATTTGAATGGATGCATCATCGGGCGTTTCGATTATCGCTATATGCCCCCGCTCGCCGTCAGTCACGCCCCAAAAGGGCATACATATCCCGTGGCCGCCGTAGGCGATAAGCCGCATGGTGTTGATTGTTTCATCCTCGACGGGGTAGGAGATTCCCTCGTTCATCGGGACCACCAGATAGGTGCCGGGCTCGCTGACGAACGGATGCGGGAAACTCAGCGACGATTTCGTGTCCGCCTCGGCGGAAAGCTCCAGAGTGAACTCGGGCTTGTCCGCATCGAGGCGCAGTCTCGTTTGGACGCCCATGTTAAGCCCAGGCTGTTGCCAGGTCATGTCGATGCCGTCTGCAATTTGGGAGGCGTTTGCCGTTTTGCCCTTGGCCGTGACTTTCTGCTGCCAGGTGAACCCGATGCGTTTGTCTCTGACCGAGATCGTTCCATCATCGGTGTCCACCGTTACCGAAATTGCCGCGTTGCCGACAGAGAGTTTCTCTGCAAGAACGCCGGATGAACAGAAAAGCAGCACAGCCAGGGATACCGTCAATTTTCTCGAGACAGCGGTCATAAGGTTTCTCCTTGTGGATGGTGAATGAGCATTGCTGCGCAGTTACCAATCACCAATTACCAATCACCTTTTTCGGGCTTTTTCAATGAGCTCGGGCACAGAAACAGCGGCTCCGCCTTTTGCTTTGGATTCGTCTGCGGCGGACATAAAAGCGAATATCTCAATGGTCTCTGCCTTCGGTACGGGGATGTGCCCTGTCTTGAAGAACTTGATGATTTCATCGACTAAAGGCTCGTAGCCACCGTACTTGTCACCATGAACGATGCCCTTGGAGCCGAAGATCGTTACACCATAGCCGCTCTTGGGCGTTCTGAGTCCTCGGTACGTGCCGATTCGGCCATCTTTCCAGAGACCCACGACGAACTCGCAGTCTTTGGTCTGGGTCCGCCGGACCGTCTCGCATCCGGTCCCCATGACGGCAAAGAGCATCTCGACGCCGTGCACACCGTACCAGTACAGGTCAGGATGATGCTCTTCGAGGCTGCACGGACTGAACACGTCGCAGCCGAGCACCTGGCCGACCGTGTCCTTTTCCTTCACCTCGACGATGGCCGGAGCATAGCGAAGGGAGGAACTCGACCAGCAGGGTACATTGCCCTCCTGGGCGAGCCTGAATATCTCAAGCACGTCGTCAAGATTGCCGGCCATCGGCTTGTCGATAAAGAGAGGTTTCCTCGCCGCAATGACGGGTCTTGCCTGCGCGAGGTGGGGCCGGCCGTCGACACTTTCCAGAAGTATGCCATCTACCTTCCGGCAGAGCTGCTCGATAGAATCGACGATTTCGACGCCGTTCTGGTCACGAAGCTGCTGGGTGAATTTCTCCACCCGGGTCGCCGAAGAGGACACATCCGGAGAGCCGCCCGGATAGCCGGCGACGACCTTGCATCCATGGTTTTTTGACGGGTCGTTGATGAACTTCGTAAAGGCCGTAACGTGCGATGTGTCCAGGCCGATGATGCCGATGCGAAAGACCTTATTCTCAGCGCCGATCCCGCGAATTGCAGGCACGCACACCATCAATACGAGCGTCCAGATAATGGTTCTTCTCAGTTTCATTTTCACATCTCCATCACATTCGTTCTTGTAGGTACAATGGCCGGGCCGGCCGTTTCACGTCAGTTTCATGGCCCATTTCGATACGACGGGCGGCTACCGGGAGAAAATCCCCAACAGCGAAACCGCCGCGTACGAAATGGCTAAGCTCAGTATGCCGACAATCAGTCCGAGTTTCAACCATTCGATGAAGTTCACCTTCCTGTTTTGCTCCTTCTCGAGCAATCCCAGCGCTACAATATTCGCGGTAGAGCCGATGGCGGTGATATTCCCCCCAAAACAGGCGCCGAACAGCAGACACCACCACAAGGGTTTCAGGCTGAAATGAAGGAGATGAAGGTTTTTCACCACCGGAATATATGAAGCCACGACGACGGTGTTGTCGAGGACGCCCGATAGAAGACCGCTCGAGAACAGCGTCACCGCCGAGAGCACCGCCGGATGGCTGCCCGTGCTCTCGACGAGCCTCCTGGCCAGGAACTCGGCCACGCCGGACGACTGGATTACGCCCGCCTGGGCAAAGAGAAACATGAAGAACAGCAGGGAAGACCACTCAACCTCATTTTCTATATAGGAGCGTATCTTCTCAGGCCGCAGAAACATAAAGAACCCCGCAAAAATAACCGGCAGGATGATCAGCAGGTCATTCTCCGTCATGCCGAGCAGCATTTCCAGTCTCTTGTGCAGGGCGATCAGCACGATCATGAGGGCAAACAACAGGATGTTCGTCCTTTCTCTAAAGCCCGGAGAGACGGCCTGAGCAGTGCGTTGACTGTTCTTCCGGCCGGCAAGCCTGGACGAAATTTCTCTGATGTAGTCTCTGTACCAGATGCAGAGGGTCAGAATGACGGCCCCCAGAACAACGACTGACAGAGGCAAAGCGCGGGTCAGGAAATCCTCAAACGTCAGACCGCCTCTCAAAGCGATCAGGATACCGATCGGATTGCCCAATAACGTCGAGGCGGAGCCTATGTTCGTTGTCAATACCGAAGATATGACCAATGGAACCGGGTCTATCTCAAGCGATTTGCAGATATCCAGTATAATGGCCACCATCACGATGATCGAGGTGACTTCGCCCGTCAAGGCGGACAGCGCCGCCGAAAGTATCATGGTGATAACAAACAGCCTCACGCCGCTGAGATTCCTGATGTGCAGGAGAAATCCGACAAGCCCCTGGAATACGCCCGCCTCTTTCATCGCGCCGATGACAATCATCATGCCGATAAGGAACAGGATGACATCGATGGAGGCGAATTCGATGAATCGTCCGATGGTCACGCCGCTTATCACAAAGAGTATGCTGCCGGCCGTGAATACGAGGGCCAGCCGGAAATCCCAGAACAACAGAGTGCCCGCGATGGACACCGAGAAGACCGATACGATGAGTGCCTGTTTTGAGCTGAGCCCGCCAAAGTATCCCCCCAACCCCGCCAGCAAACAGATCGATACAAGCAATAAAGCTTTTCTCATGTTTTCTCCGAAGCGGTCTGGGGCCGGTCTTACCGGGGGATTCTCATCTTATCGCCGATCCACTGCGCCCGCTCGCAGCCGCGATGGGCGCCCTTCCACCAGATATTGACGCGAAACGCGCCGCCTGCGAAATCAACGTCGTTCCCGCCAGAGCATAACCGCTGCATTTGAGGAAATCACGCCGAGAGCGGCGCGTTTTCGATGTCACTTTATCCCGCGGGGGCATCACTCAAGCTCCTTAATGTAAATGCTGGCGAATTGCACGTGGTCGCCGTGATGCTGCAGGGCGATGGGGCCGCGCTCGGGCAGTCCCGGCAGGCGCGCCTGCCGAATGACCGTTTTTCCGTTTACTGCGACGGTGACTTTGTCCCCGATGGCGGTTATCTCGAAACGGTTCCACTGGCCGGGGGGCTTGTCGGCGTTGAACATAGGCGTGGCACCCCTTCGCACGTCCGGCGGCATGTTCTCGTCCTTTCGGTATCCCTCGATTTCGCCCGAGCCGACGGGCCAGTTCCAGATATTGATTTGGCTCTTTGAGGTGCCGCGCAGATAAATGCCGCTGTCGCCGGCATCCATCACGGCCACGGTCAGAGGCTTACCCTCTGCATCCGTCGCCTCGGACCCATCGGGCAGAACCACGGGGACGTTTTCGATTTTAGGCTCGTCCGGCAGCCTCCAATCCACAATAAGGACAAAATCACCGAAATCCTGCTCCGTCCAGAGGTCTTTGTCCTGCGCTTCGCTCTTGCCGTCATAGTCGAGAATCCAATCCTTCGCGCTCCAATGGCCTTCGTTGCCCGGCGTCTGCTTCCAGCCGCGAAGGTCCAGGCCGTTGTACAGACAGCGGAAACCCTGGTCCTGCTGCGCGACGACGTCGGTCGGCGGATTGGAGCCGGGAAGCTCGACAATGCGAATGTTGCGAAAATGAATTTCACTGCCTTCGGATTCGAGGCAGATGTAGCCTTTGCGTGGGTTCAGGTGGTAGCCGCGAGTGACAATCTTGCCGTTGACGGCCAGGGTTGCCATCCCATCCTTGCTCTCGACGCGGTAATGGTTCCATTGTCCGGTCGGCTTCATCCGGTCCTCAGCGGGAAACGAACGGACCCAGCCTTTAGGATGGGGCTTGTCCGGCGTCATCGTCGCGCCGTGAATCGAAAACATGTCACCTGC
>Ga0307378_10009870_pt1 | contig 12485 bp, 11 predicted proteins | sample UN1MG_FD_202238 | JGI IMG/M metagenome (GOLD analysis project Ga0307378, IMG submission 202238) | Soil microbial communities from Risofladan, Vaasa, Finland - UN-1 | ecosystem: Environmental > Terrestrial > Soil > Coastal area > Acid sulfate soil | place: Finland: Risofladan, Vaasa | collected...
GTCGGCCTCGTCGGCGCAGCGTGAGGTTTTTCAACAGGCCCGAACGTCAGTGGCACACAGTCATCCAGACTGGCAGTGGCACCCGGCGGGCCCGTATGCCTGCGCGCTGCAGTCCCCGCATTCTGTCAGGTCTTTCTCTTGGGTATCTGTTCCGGTCTGCCTCCGGCAGACAGCGATCGCAGATCGCTGCCACACGTGCTGGCATCCTGGCTGCCGGCACCTTGGCAAGACCGCTTGGGAATCGCTAACGCGTACTGATTCCGAGACGAAGCTGTATTGTCTGCCGTGATTCGTCTTTGGTGAAGCCTATGAGATAGCGGCCTTCAATCAGGATGTTGATCGAGGCGGTGGCTACGATTTCGGTTCCGGCGCCGAACTGCGCGCCGAGCGCAGACTCGTCCTCCGGCCACGCTAACGGGTAGACCGACCATCCGCCCACCATGCCCTGACCGCCGACCGAGAGTCGGTATAGACCGCCGCCGCCGTAGACATAGGGCCCGCTACGCGACGCATGTGGGGTGAGGCAGGCCTTCAGGTTACCGGTAACGGAAAGCATTGTGATGCGTCCGCCTGCAATGTCCAGGCTGGTCTGGTTGATGCCGAGGGCCTCGGCGGCTTTGTCCTCTCTCACCGTGAAAAGGGAGCCGTCGAGCATGATCATGCCGGCCAGGGCCGGTGTGATCGCGTACGATATGCCAGCACTGAGGCCGGGCCCGATGCTCCAGAACTCCGAGAAGTCCTGCGGTGCGATCGGAATCGACGGTCCCGGACAGATGAAGAACGAGAAGCGGTGCGTGTCCTGCGCGTGAGCGGACGAGGCGCCGAGGATGAGCAGTATACAGACGATGGCGCGTTTCATGACAACCTCCCTTGTGCCAAATCCCCGACGGTCCGGGATTCGGGTTTGTTTCCGATCACTCCTCCCGCAGGGCGTTGACGATCCGGAGACGGCTCGCGCGGACAGCCGGGAGGAAACCGCCGATCAGACCCATGGCCGCGGCAAACGCGAGCGCGCTACCGACGATGGCGGGCGAGAGTGCGAAACTGAAGGAGAGTTCGGAAAACGTGCCCCAGTTTGTCGTGGAGACGGTGACGAACGACATCAATGATGCCGCCGCGACACCGACCACACCACCCAAAAGCGCGATCCAAACCGCCTCGACCAGAAAGACGGCCATGACGAGGCGGCGCGAGAAACCGAGCGCGCGCAGTGTGCCGATCTCGACCGTGCGATTGGCCACCGCGCCGTACATCGTGATCATCGCGCCGATCACCGCCCCGAGCGAGAAGATAACCGAGATGATCATCCCGATCATGTCGAGGAAAATAGTCGTCATCTGCGACTGATCGGCGTAGAACTTCTTCTCCCGCTCGACCTTCACCGTAAGGCGGGGATCGGCTTCGAGCCGGGTCTTCAACTGATCGAAGCGGGCAGGATCAGTCAGACGCATGGTGATGGATGAGAAGATCGGACGGCGGAAGGCCTGCTGGACCTGCTCGATCGGTCCCCACAGTTCGGAATCGAATCCGGAGCCATCGCTGTCGAAGAGTCCGACAATGGTCCAGGTGCGTCCGGCAAACGTGATCTGTCCGCCGAGTTCGCAGCCCTTGAAGTTCTGAGAGACGGCGTGCCCGGCGATCAGTTCCGATGTGCCGGGGGTGAACATGCGACCGGCGGTGATCCTGATGTTCTCACGCAGGTGGAAGACATTGTCGGTCGTGCCGCGGATAATCGTATTGGCGAGACCTTCGCCGTGACGTTTGTCAATGTTGACCAGGACGACGATCTCCTCGACCGCGAGCGGCTTGCCGTCGGCGTCAAGTGCAACTTCCGGCTGGGTGGTCACCACTCCGGCCTGGTCGCGACCGATGATCGAGACCGTCTCCGCGTTGGCGGCGGCGCGTACGATGATGGCGTTGTTGTCCGAACCGGTCTCGACCAGCGTCTGCTTTAGCCCGTTGGTGAGCATGAGCACGGCGGCAAATACGAAAACGACCATGCCGAGTCCGACGATCGTGATACCCGTCGTGAGCTTGCGCACCGTCAGGTTTCGAAGCGTATAGCCGAGAAACAGTCCCATATACTAACCGTAACGGCGTCCGCCGATCATCCAATCCGCCGCAGTCCGTCGGCGATCCGCAGCCGGATCGCCCGCCAGGCGGGGAAAACCGCCGCCAGAATGCCGACCAGGATCGCGGTGCTTCCCGTCAGGACATAGGTCATCGGATCGATCGGGAAAGCTGGGAACCATTGGCGCATGACCGCACCGAGGGCCTGCGTGATCGGAATCAGCAGGAGAATCCCCAGCGCGCCCCCGAGTCCCGATATCAACAGCGATTCGCCGCCGATCAAACCGATGATGTGCCCGGCGCTGAAACCGAGTGTCTTGAGGACGGCATACTCGGAAATCCGTTCGCGCGCCGTCATCGCCATCGTGTTGGCCGCCACCAGCAGGATGATGCCGATGACCAGGGCGGAGATCACCTCAAGGGATTTGATGATCGTCTCCACCATACCCATGAAGCTCTGCTGGAACGCGGCCTCAGTTTCCGTCAGCGTCTCATCGGCGGAGTTGGCGAATTCGCGGTCGACGGCTGCGGAGATGTCGGCCGCGCGGGCGGGATCGTCGATCTTGATAATCCACCAGCCGACCTGCCCGACGCGTCCGGGAAACGACTCCTGCATGCGCAGGTCGATATAGTCCCAGTGGAAGAAGAACTGGGTGATATCGGTGGCCTCCTCGCGCCCGGTGTAGATGCCGCGGATGACGAAATCCCAGTCGCCGGGATAAATCGTGCCGGTCAGGCGCACGTTGTCGCCGATCTCCCAACCGAACCGTTCCATTGTCGCACTGCCGACAATGGCCGCGTTGCGTTCCCGTCCGAACGCCGCGATGGCGGCCGAATCAACGATATACTCGGGGAAGAGACGGAATGATTCGGCGTTTGCGAAGGCGATCTGCGGGAAGAAGTCTTTCGGGTCCTTGTAGTAGCCGGCGAACCACGAGCCGTGGGTCACCGCCGCCACGCCGGGAATGCGTTCGATCTTCTGTTTCTGCGCGAGGGGGAGGGTGAAGGTGATCGAGATTTTGCTGCGCGACACCAGCCGATCGGGCGCGGCCTGGGCGACGCCGGTATACCAGGCGCTGATCATGGTCCGCAGGACACCGAACGCGAGAATCGCCACCCCCACCCCGGCAATCGTCAGGAGGGTGCGGAGACGGTGCCGCAGCGCATTGCGGAACAGGAGTCCGAAGATCTTCATCGGTTTGGCTAAATCAACTCGCCCTTGTCTAATTGGCGCGCGATGTGGGCCCGCTCAGCGGCGCGGGGATCGTGAGTCACCATCGCGATCGTCTTCTTGTATTCCTCGTTGAGGCGTACCAGCAGATCGAGAACCTCGGTGGCCGATTGTTTATCGAGATCGCCGGTCGGCTCGTCGGCGATGATCAGCGTCGGGTCGGTGACCAGCGCGCGGGCGATCGCCACGCGTTGCTCCTCGCCGCCGGAGAGTTCGCGCGGGTAGTGGTGCATGCGGGGGGCGAGCCCAACCAGGTCGAGCACCGTTTCCACGTGCTTCCGCCGCTCGGCGCGCGACAGTTTGGTCAGCAAGAGCGGCAGCTCGACGTTGCCGAAGGCGCTCAACACCGGCAGGAGGTTATAGAACTGGAAGATGAACCCGATGTGCCGCGCGCGCCATTTCGCCAGTTGCGATTCTCCCAGGGTCGACAGATCGGTCCCGGCTACGATGACGCGGCCCTTGTCGGGGCGGTCGATGCCCGCAATCAGATTGAGCAGCGTGGTCTTTCCCGATCCCGACGGGCCCATCAGGGCGACGAACTCGCCTTCGGGAACGGTCAGCGAGAGATCGGCGAGGACCGGTACCTCGGTCTTGTTGCGGTAGTAGGTCTTACTGACGTTTTCGACCTGAACGACGGTGTTGGGCATGGGCGATGTCCTGTCGCGTTACTTCTTTATCGTGACATGGTCCCCGTCGGCGAGATTGCCGGACGGTGCGGCGACGATAACGTCTCCTGCCTGCAGATCGCCCTGGACCTCTGTCAACGCGCCGAATGATGCGCCCCGCTCTACCGGGACAGCGGAAACCTGTTCGTCCTGCACCCGGAAGACCACCGTACGGCCGTCGCGGGTCGTCACCGCAGCAGCGGGAACCGCGAGAACGGTCCCGGAGACGACCGGACCGGCAGCCGAGTCCCCGGCGGGGAGGAAGTTGACCTTGGCGCTCATCTCCGGCAGTACGCGTTCATCGAGTTGATCGAACACGATCTTGGTGAGCACGGTCGCTTTGGCCCGGTCGGCGGTGGGGACAATCTTCTTGACGGCGCCGGTGTACGGCTCGGCGGGGAGGGCATCGAGCGTGATCAGGCAGGGTTGTCCGATTATGATCTTACGGATATTCGATTCTGAAACATCGGCTTCGACTTCAAGAGAACCCATGTCGGCGAGTGTGACCAGTGCCCCGCGCGATGAGGCGGAGGCCGCAAAGGGGGCGACCACTTCGCCGACATCGGCGTTCTTGGTCAGGACCGTACCGTCGAACGGCGCCCGGATATAGGTGTTCTCAACTTGCACTTCGGCCCAGCGCAGGTCGGCGAGTGATCGTCGCAGCGCCGCCTCGGTTGCCTCGACATTGGCGACCGCGGTGCGGTGGCGGGCTTCCGCCTTATCGAAATCGGACTGCGACGCGAGTTCATGAGCCCGCAAGCCGCTGACACGATCGAAATCGACCTGTGCTTCATGCCGCAGCGCCTCGGCTTGGGCGAGGACCGCTTTGGCCTGGTCGACCGCCGCCTGGGCGGCGCGCTGTGCGGCCTCGACGTCGGCCGATTCCAACCGCCCGATAATGTCACCCGCTGCGACGCGATCGCCTTCCTCGACATTCAGAATCTCGAGTCGCCCGGTCCCTTTCGATGCAACCGCGGCCTTGCGTTGGGCGACCACGTACCCGGTGGCGGTCAGAAGCGACTGGGTGGCGGCGGGGGCCAGGCGTTGCACGGTAGCGGTCTCGACCGCCACGGTCGTGCGCGATCCCTTGACAATCAGGACGACCGCAGCGGCCACGACAATCAGGATCGAAACGATCCACAGGAAGCGTTTTCCGGCAGGGTGCCTCGCCTGCGCGGTTGGCGCCTGGTCGCGGTTGATCCGCAGTCCGGAGAGATCGGGTTTGTCTGAGTGAGCGTTCATGGTTTGTAGAATCTGCCGAGTGCTCGTCAGTGACAATGTATCAATATACCAACAGGCAGAATCTGCGAAACCAGCCTTTCCCTCGGCGGCGGAGTTGCCGGCGCGGCCTGCAGGCCACGCAACTTGTTGATTATTAGCGCCTTACGCCGGCCTGCGCCTCTGTCTGGGGTACCCGGTGGCTGAACGCGCCGTCGATGCAAAAGTGATTGCCGTGAAGCGATTTGACTCGCTCCCTCATAAAGAGGTTCTTATACCTATCGCTCTGTGGCGTGGCGCCGGGTGGCGCATGTCCTCCTGAACAGGGCGGGACAGCGGGGTACGATCAATGGAGTGGCTTCTCCTGATAGTCGGGATTGTTGTCGGCGGCGTCGCCGCGTGGTTTCTGGGACGGGCCCAGGCGCGCGACGCACTGGAGATTTTGCGCGGACAACTGAGCCAGAATGAGACGAAGTTCATCGAGTTGCGCGAGCGGCACGAGACGTTGATCGGCGAACGCGCCGGAATCAAAGCCGATCTCGAAGCGGCCAAACGTGAACTGACAGCCAAAGAGACTTTCATCGCGGAAAACTCGAAACGTCTGGCCGATGAATTCGCCGCGCTCTCGAAACAGGCCCTGTCCAGCAACTCCGAAGAGTTTCTCCGGCTCGCCAAGACACGTCTCGAAACGCTCCTCAAAGATGCCGAGGGCGACCTGACCCGCCGTCAGGTGGCGATCGACAATCTCCTCAAGCCGCTCAACAAGGCGCTCGAAGACTACCAGAGACAAACGCAGCAACTCGAAACGACCCTGCGCAAAGATTACGGCTCGCTCGAACAGCATCTGAAATCGGTCGCGACGTCTACCGAGACGTTGTCACGCGAGACGGCCAACCTCGGGCAGGCGTTACGGACGCCGCAGGTGCGGGGCCGCTGGGGCGAACTGACGCTACGTAACGTCGCCGAAATAGCCGGGATGTCCGAACACTGCGACTTCGTCGAGCAGGAGTCGGTGCAGACCGATGAAGGCAAGCAGCGTCCGGATATGATGGTCCACCTTCCCGGCGGACGGCGGATTGTGGTCGACGCGAAGGTGCCGCTGGTGGCTTTCCTCGATGCTCTGGAGGCGCCGACCGAAAATGAGCGGCGCCGTCATCTGGAGCGGCACGCCGGGCACGTCAAAACCCACATGCGCCAGTTGAGCGCCAAGTCGTACTGGAGCCAGTTTGCCGAGGCGCCCGATTTTGTGGTGATGTTCATCCCCGGCGAATCTTTCTTTTCCGCGGCGGTCGACGCCGACCCGGGCCTGATTGAAGACGGCCTGCGCAGCAATGTCATTCTCGCTTCGCCGACGACCTTTGTCGCTCTCCTGCGTGCGGTGGAGATGGGCTGGCGGCAGGAGCAGCTCGCGCGGAATGCCGCGCAGATCAGCCGTCTCGGTGCGGAGATTCACGACCGTATCGTCAAATTCGCCGAACACCTGGCGCGGGTCGGACGGTCGCTCGAGCAGGCGACCGACGCGTACAACAAATCGGTCGGTTCATTGGAGACCCGGGTGCTGGTCTCGGCGCGGAAGTTCAAGGAACTCGGCGCCACCTCGCAGGACGACATCCCCGAACTCCCGCAGATCGACCGTGTGCCGCGTCAGTTGCAGGGGGATCTGTTGACAACGGGTGACGACGCCGACGCCGGTATGTGACACCATCGCGCGGCGGGAGCCATCCTGGTATCCATGAGTAACACCGAAACGATCCGTTGCGTCCCCACGTCGGAAGCCGACCTGGATGTCGTACTGACGATGGAAAGGGACGAGGAAAACGCGCAGACCATCCGCCAATGGCCGCGGGAGAAGCACCGCGCCGCGATCGCCGACCCGAGCATCGCCCACCTCCTGGTGCGGGCCACGACGGATAACCGTGTGGTCGGGTTCGTCGTCATCATAGGGCTCGACGATCCGGACGGTAACATCGAATTCAAGCGCATCGTGATTGCGGAAAAGGACCGGGGCTTCGGACGCGCCGCGGTACGGCAAATCGCGAATCTCACCTTCACCGAATTGGGTGCCCACCGTCTGTGGCTTGAGGTGATGCGGGACAACGCGCCCGCCATCCGCCTCTACCAGTCCGAAGGCTTCACCTACGAGGGCATCCACCGCCAGAGCATGAAGCGCGGCGACACCTACGCCGACCTCGTGGTGATGTCGATGCTGGCGTCCGAATTCACGGCGACCGAGCAGTCTCCTCCCCAATAAGGGCACCGATCCCCGTGTGATAGGGGGCCCGCGCCCCCCTCAAGGTGTGCACCCCTGTGCCGATAATGGACAGTGGTGCGACACGGGCGTTGTGGGTGCCGGTGTCGTGGGCGCGGCCGTAGACAATGCGGCTGAACCTTGAGGGGAACCATTCACCATCATCGGAAGATGGGTGCCATGTCCACGTTCAGTTTCAGACTCATTCTGGCCCTGTGTCTCGGGCTGCTTCTGCTGGCGGCGACGGGGCTGGCCAACGAAATCGGTCCGCGCCGGATGGTGCTGCCGAGCGAGAGTCTCGCCAAGGAAGCGTACCTGACGGTCGCCCGCGGGAACTGGGTGGCGGCGTTGTCGTACGAGTACGAGATTCTCGAAGACGCGGTCTACTACAACGAAGAGACCCGCAACACCGAACACTCGTTCACGTTGAACACATCGCTCGCGCTCGACATCACCTACGGTCTGTCGGAGAACATTACGTTCAACGCGATCATCCCGTATCGCTACATCTACAACACCAGCCGGGTCGACTCGGCGCTGGTGGCCGGGACACCGGGAGTGTTCTTCGATTCGCGGCGTGGATCGCAGGGTCTGGGGGATGTCATTCTGATGACGTACCTCAAGCTCAACGTGGGGCAGACCTTGTACTTCGGCGACCACTACACGCCGGAGGGTAACGACGGCTACGACGACTATATCAAGGAATCGCCGGGCATGTATGCCGGGCGGCGGCAGGGCGCGGTCCTGGCGGCCGCCTTCGGTGTGCGCCTGCCGACCGGCGCCACCGACGCGGTCGACGCCGACGGCAACCGGCTGCCCGACGACCTGCAGCTCGGCACCGGTACGATGGACCCGATTGTCGGGCTTCTGTACCACCACCGCTACTATCGTCTCGGCTGGGGCCTGAGCGCGCTCTATCGTCTCTCGTCGCAGGAGAACATCTACCATTATGAGTGGGGCGGCGAGTTCGTCGGCGCGGCATATCTCGCCTTCCGTCTCAACAAGAATCTTGAGTGGGTGGCGCAGTTCAACGGCGTGGCGCTCGGACGCGACAAGCTCAACGGTCTGCCGTTCACCAACCGGGGCGGGAAGGTCGCCTATTTCACGCCGTCGCTTATCTACGTGGGGTCGAAGATGGTGACGCTGCAGGCGTCGGCCGAGATCCCAATCTACCGTAACCTGAACGAAAGCCAGTTGTCATCCGACTATATCATCAATTTGCGCACGAGTTTCCTGTTCGACTGATTGGCAATCAGCAGTCCGTACCTGCCCCCCAACCGGGCCGCCACCACGTTTCCCTGCCGGCGGCCCGGGTTTTTTGTTGGGTGCGCCGCGGGGGCTTGACTTGCCCGGCGGACCGATCGCTAATTGGCGGGAGGCCCGACAATGAAAACCGCCGATCCGACGGCTGTAGCCCTGGCGTTCGTGGAGCGGATCAACACGCACGACGTGGACAAGCTGTGCGCTCTCATGACTGATGACCACCGTTTTGTCGACGCGCTCGATGGGGAAGGCAACGGACGCGAACACATGCGCACCGGCTGGGCAATGTACCTGTCCTGGTTCCCTGACTACTCGGTTACGGTCGAGCGCACGCTGGCCGACGGCGATTTCGTCATGCTGGTCGGTCGCGCCCGCGCGACCTTTGCGGTCAAAGGCGAGCTGCGTCCCGAAAACGCCTGGGATATCCCCGCCGCCTGGACCGGCCTGATCCGCGACGGGCTGGTCGCCGAATGGCGTGTCTACTGCGACAACGAACCCGCGCGGGTGATTATGAAGCGGAATGGGGTGACGATATGACAGAGGCAAATGGCAGCAAGCCACTGAGGAAAATGCCCGCACCGGAGTTCGCACGGCGGCTGCGCGAGTGGACCTGTGCCGAGGATCAGCGTTTCGCATTCCTGTTGGGTGCGGGCTGCTCTGTTTCCTCTGGGATTCCCGCTTCCGCGGAACTGGTAAAGAAACACTGGTTGCCGCGCCTTCACAAGATTCTCGCACCGGGACGAGAGAACACGGAGGATTGGGCCCGCGATGAGTTCCCAGGGTACGAGCCTCAGAACGCAGCCGCATTCTATGGGCCCGTTATGGAGAAGCTCTTCCTCAATCCCGAGAACCGCCAGCGGGAGATTGAGTCGCTGTGCGATGGCAAGTTCCCGGGATTCGGCTATGCCTGTCTCTCCCGTCTGATGATGCTGGAGGGCGGGTGCTTCAACGTCGCTCTGACGACAAACTTCGATGATATGATTGCGGATGCACTTTATCTGTTCACCCCTGGACGCCCTCTTGTCATCCACCACGAGTCGCTCGCGAGCTATATCCGACCCACTCGGATGCGTCCTCTGGTTGTGAAGATGCACGGCGATCACCGCCTTACGCCCCTCAATACGGAGGCGGAGACCGGTACGCTCAAGGCGGGGATTGAAAAGCAGGTACGGAGCCTGCTGTATGATCGGGGCTTGGTTTTTATCGGGTACGGCGGGAATGATAACGGGATAGTCCAAATGTTGCGGACGTTGCCGCAGGAGGCGCTCCCGCTTGGCGTATTCTGGGTGAGCGGAACGGAACCCCAGGGAGTGATCCGACCGTGGCTGGAGCAGCGTGACAGTTGGTGGGTCGAGAGTGGGGATTTCGATGAGCTGATGCTTCTCGTTCGTGATGCATTCGACCTTCCTCACCCTGAGGAGGCGAGATTCAAGCAGGTGTTCGCGGGCTACTTCAAGAAATACGAGACTCTATCGAAGAAGATCGCCGAGCGCCCAGAAGGAAAACCTGATACAGCGGCTCTCCGAGAGGCAGCGCAGAAGACCGACGAGACATTCCCCAACTGGTATGCCCTCTACCTCGAAGCGAAGCGCATCGAAGAATCCGACCCGGATGGCGCTGACCGGATCTACCGAGAAGGTCTGGAGAGATTCCCGTCCTCCCCTGACCTCTTGGGTGCCTACGCGATCTTCCTCGATGACGTCCGCAAGGACGCAGATCGGGCAGAGGAGTACTACCAGCGTGCCATTGAGGCCGATCCGAAGCGCGCGGAAAACCTCAGCAACTACGCGGTCTTTCTCAAGAATTTCCGTAAGGATCCGGATCGGGCAGAGGAGTTCTACCGGCGTGCGCTGGCGGCTGGCCCGGACAACCCGTCCATCCTCTTCTCCAACTATGCGGTCTTCCTCGGCAGCATCCGCCAGGACGCGGATCAGGCGGAGGCGTTCTTCCGGCGCGCCGTGAAGGCAGACCCGGATAATGCTAACATTCTTAGCAACTGCGCGGGGTTCTTTCTCGCTCAGGGTCGTCCTGCCGACGGTCTGCCGGCCCTGACTGCGGCGTTGGAGAAGGTTTCCCCAGAGACTAAGAAAGGTGTGCTTGCCGAGTGTTGGTTCTACGCCTTCGCCCACCGACCGGAGGACCAGCGCGCGGCCGCTCTCTCTGAACTCAAGAAGGTCCTTAGCGGCGGAGCACGCTCGCTCGACTGGGACTTCGCGCCGAACATCGACCGCGCCCGCCAGGACGGACACCCCGACATCGAATGGCTTGAGAAGCTCGCGGATGTCATTAATGAGAAAGCAGACATCTCGGTCTTGGACGAATGGGATAAGTGGAAAAGCGCTTAGGGTTCCGTCGGGAGATCGCTTCATGGCATCCGGGGATCTCACGTGAAGAAGCTCACAGTCCACCCCGTCACCCCCGACCGCTGGCAGGACTTCGAGACGCTGTTTGGGTCGAACGGGGGCTGCGGCGGGTGCTGGTGTATATGGTGGCGACGCACGCGTTCGGAGTTTGAGCGGAAGAAAGGCGCGGGCAACAAGCGCGCGATGAAGAAGATCATCGCCTCGGGCGGGGTGCCGGGTCTGATCGCGTACGCCGGCGACGAACCGGTTGGCTGGTGCGCGGTCGCGCCGCGGGAGGATTATCCCGGTCTTGAACGTTCACGGATTCTGGCGCCGGTCGATGATCAGTCGGTATGGTCGATCACCTGCTTTTTCATTGCGCGCGGGTGGCGGCGTCGTGGCGTGAGCGCTGCACTGATCCAGGCGGCGGCAAAGCACGCGCAGAAACACGGCGCGAAGATCATCGAAGGTTATCCCCACATCCCGAAGAAAGACCGTGCAACCGACGCCTTCATCTGGACCGGGGTGGCCTCGGCGTTCGCGGCGGCGGGGTTTGTCGAGGTTGCGCGCCGGTCGTCACACCGGCCGATTATGCGGCGTTCTCTCCAAGCGAAACGTAAGTAGCAGCTGAAGAATTCTTCCGGGAATGCGCCTGCCTGATGGTGTTCCTCACGGCACGCACGGCGCCGCACCGAAACGGTAAAGGAAGTCGGTGAGGCGGATGATGTCGGCGATGTCGATGACGCCGTCACAGTCCAGATCGGAAGGTTCATACGGGGGCAGGGGTGCCCCGCCGCGGAAGATCACGTCGATAATGCGCATCAGGTGAACGAGGTCATACTGCGGCGTTGCGATCACGCCCGAATTCCAGCGATCGGCACGGAACTGCGGCCACGGGCGCGCGCGCGGGGTCGCCGGTACCCCTAATTCCCAAACGGTCAGGACACGGTCGGTCGACTGAACGGTGACCATGTCGGCCATCCCGTCGTGATTGAGATCGCCGATGATCGGCGCGGAGGGCGCATAGGTGGCGCCGAATCCGAAGGTGATCGGGTAACCGGGGACTACTCCGCCGTCCACTTCAATCGCATACACCCAATCCGGCCCGCTCAGGATCTCGCCGACCCGGGCGATAATCTCGGGTTGATCGTCGAGGTCGATATCGACCAGTCCGATGGCGGATACCGAGCCGGGGAGCAGCGCCAAGAGACCGTCGCTCGAATCCGATCCCACCGGTGCGCCGTCGGCGTGAAATCCGTAGAGAAATCCCTCGCCGAGCGAATACGGGGCGACGAAGATTTCCGGGATCCGGTCGCCGTCAACGTCGCCGGCGGCGATTGAGTAGAGAAGATGGAGATCGACGGTCTGCGGCAGCACGCGCGGCCAGCCGCTCAGACTGCGGCCGGTGGCGTCGATCAGGTTGACGGCAAAGTTGAACTCGGGGCTAT
>Ga0307378_10009872_pt1 | contig 12485 bp, 8 predicted proteins | sample UN1MG_FD_202238 | JGI IMG/M metagenome (GOLD analysis project Ga0307378, IMG submission 202238) | Soil microbial communities from Risofladan, Vaasa, Finland - UN-1 | ecosystem: Environmental > Terrestrial > Soil > Coastal area > Acid sulfate soil | place: Finland: Risofladan, Vaasa | collected...
TTTGTTTGCTTTAGCTTTCGCGAAAGAATAGTTTCCATTTCTTTCTGCAATTTGCTGTGTCGAGGTTTATTGCAAAGGTTGTTTAGCTGATATGGGTCCTTTTCGTTATCATAAAGCAGCCAGGGCCCATTCAGGTCGCGGACATAAGTATAGCGGCGAGTTCGGATGCCGCGATATTCCCTGCCACCTCGTGCTCTTGTCCACTGGCCAAACGGCGATTGGCAGCTAATCAGCGCCGCATTATCGTCCGGTTTCTGTTTCCCTTCTAAAACAGGCGAGAAATCCTTTCCCTCCACCGTGCCAGGTATGTCGATACCACCTAAACCAAGCAACGTCGGCATAATATCAGGTGTGTTAAACGGGGCGTCGATTGTCTTGCCTTTGCTGCCAAGGACTGCAGGATACCTAATGAGAAACGGAACCAATATGGACTCGTCCCAGGGCTGCTGCTTTTTCTGCCCACCTTGTGAATAGAGCATATCCCCGTGGTCTGATGTGAAGACAAGTATGGTGTCGTTCTCAAGACGCGATTCTTTCAGCGTATGAAGGATTTCTCCAATACAATCATCGAGGGCAGCGATGTGAGCATAGTAACCGGCAAGGGCTTTCCTTGCCTGGGCCTGGAGATTCTTTGGGACATTAGGCCGTAATTTGATTTTGGCCTCATCGAATTGTTTTTTATATTTCTCTGGCGCCGTCTGGTAGGGCGCATGGGGCGGGCCCCACGAAAGAAAAAGGGCGAAAGGCTTGGCACCAGCATGCTCGCGAATGTAGCGCTGGGCCTCGCGGGTCTGGGCAATCGCGTCATAGCCCTGCCATTTGAGCTTCACGTTCGCATCTGCATAATAGAAGGAGTTATTGTAGTTATGTGTGCAGCCGAAAGCTTTCCAAAACTTAAAGCCCTGACGTCTTTCTTTCGGGATAAAGGCGCTTCTGTCACGCCCATCTAAATGCCACTTGCCGATATATCCGGTCTCATAACCGGCTTTGTTATAAGCCTGAGCAATGGAAACGGCATCAGTATTAAGGGGCACGTCATTTAGAAAAACACCGTGTGTGAGCGGATATCGGCCGGTCAGGAGGCTCGCGCGATAGGGACAACACACGGGGCAGCCGGACACAGCATTGCTGAAATTGGCGCTCTCTGAGGCGAGTTTGTCGAGGTTCGGCGTCCTGGCATTTGTATCCCCGGCATAACCGGTGGCCTGCGCGCGCCATTGGTCCGCAAGGACAAAGACCAGATTCGGCCTTCGAGAAATGCGCTCTTTACCCGAACGCCGCGCCCAGGACAATTTCTGAGCAAGTGTAATCGCAGCGGCCCCAATTGCGGCACGCTGCAAAAACCGCCTTCTTCCAATACGGTCTTTCTTCATTTGACGGACTATACCAATTCTTTTAGATGTTTGATACTTCGCTCGGCTTGTTCGATAGTGCCGCACTCAACGCTCAGAACGATGTCACGCGGAGCATTTTTGCACACCTCGACCACCTTTTTCCAGTCTATAACGCCTTCGCCGCAGGCACAGCCGGCGGGGGTGCCGGTGACCTTGCCGCGTTCGTCCTCGGATTGCTGTATTGAAATATCCTTGGCGTGGAGATGTACCAGGTTATCCTTGATACTCTCCAGCCACTTAATTGGGTCGTGTCCGCTGAGGTAACTGTTGCCGGTATCAAAGTTGATTCCGATAGCCGGAGAATTAACAAGCTGATAAATCCTGTCCAGACCATCGGGACTTTTGCTGTACTGCTGGTGCGGCTCAAGGCCAATCATAATACCGCGACTCTCTGCAACCGCCGCCGCTTCGGTCAGCACATATTTCATCAAGACGTGGTCTTCTTCTTCCGTGGTCCAGGCGGGTTTCGGCCCTTCGTCGCTGTTGACAACCGGCGCGCCACATTCGGCTGCGAAACGAATCGCCTGTTTGAGATAGTTAGTGCTGATATCCGGCTTACAAAGCGTAGTGTGCGAAGACAAACCGGAAAGTTTGACACCGGCCTTTTCACAGGCCCGCTTAATCCGGAACGGGTCGTCCAGCATCGAAACAGTCGCATAGTAACCGGCCTCGCTCATCAACTCACGTCCCCAGTGGACCCACGGCTCGACATATTCATATCCGAGCTCGGCCGCTTTTTCTATTCCCAATTCAAACGACATATCGGCGTGTCGTACAAATTCAAGATTGACCCCAATGTAAACATTTGCCATTTCAGAGACCTCCCTTTCACAAGTTAATAATCAGTTTTATAAACGCCAGGGACTCCGCATCGCCCGCTTTAGCATCCGATTAGCCTCATCGCTATTGACGAAGCGTTCTTTTTTCGTGTCCCATTTAAGTTTTTGTTCAAGCCGAATCGCAATATCGCTAATCTGGCATATTATGTCTCCATGGACAGACGTATCAATGTTAGATATCGTCTCAGCCCGGCTTTTCACGCAGTCCAGAAGGTTCCTCACATGGTTACCACTCTTAGTCAACTGGATCTCGTTCGGCCCAAACTCCGTCGAGAGCAGTTCCTTGGGATATGCGTTAATGCCCCCCCGGTCTAAATGCACCCATCCTTTTGTGCCCTCGAAAGCCGTCCCGTGAGAAGTAGTTCTTCCATAACGCTTCTTCCACTCTTCCGGATATGGGTCGCCTGTAAAGTTCATCGTTATGCCGCTGTCATATTTGCACACAATATTCCAGTTCCTCGCCGTATCGCAGACGCCATCCGGCGAAGGCCAGACGCCCGTCCCTTCAATCTCTACCGGTGTCGTAACCTTGTCACCGCCGCCCCAAATCGCAATATCTACAGGATGAATCCCCCAGCCGGCGATAAACCCAAGGGCATAGTCGGAAATAAACCACCACAAACTGTTGGAGCAGCGATCCTTTGAGTAGGGCACATAAGGGGCTGGCCCCAGCCACATATCGTAATCAATCCCTTCCGGTTCAGGCACGGGTTTTGGGTCCCCGCCTGAAGCGCTGCCGGGTGACCATACATTAATGGTGTGCAGCTTTCCTATCCGCTCGTTCAAAGCCAGCTCACACGCAAAACGGAAATTCCTGGTCGACCGCTGCTGCGTGCCGAACTGAAATTTTCTGCCGTACCGGTGCACCGCTTCGCGCATCGCCTGGTCCTGGCCCACGGACAGGCCCATCGGTTTTTCCATATACACATCTTTTCCTGACTTAACTGCGGCCAGCGACACCAGAACATGCCAGTGGTCTGACGTAGCCGCAAGGACAACATCAATGTCATCGCGCGCCATCAGTTCACGAAAGTCCTCGTAAGTTTTGCAGTCATTGTTTTGGTAGCTTTGATTCACCAGATTTTGGGCTCTTTCGCGCGCCTGTTTTTTGAGGTCGCAGATGGCCACTACCTGAGCATCCTTTTGCCCGAGGAAGTTGCGCATCACGCCACTGCCCTGAGGCCCAACTCCAACACAACCAACAAGGATTCGATTACTCGCAGCAACGCCGCCGGCTTTACCCAGCGCCGATGATGAAACTAAATATGGAAAGCCAATTGCTCCCACAGCGGTACCTGTGGCGCGCTTCAAAAACTTTCGTCGACTAATTCTTGTTTGTCTCATAGCAAAAACTCCCTTACCTCATAATTAACCAATATGACGAGTCTACATAAACAATAATCAGTAATCAATTTCATAACCGCCAGGGACTGCGCATCGGTCTTGTTAACATCCGGCTGGCCTGGGCGTCATCAATAAACTCTTCCTTCCCGGGATTCCATTTTAGCCTGCGTCCCAGTCGCACCGCGATATCACTTAGCTGGCACAGCGTATCAGAACGCACCGCTACATCCACCGGGGCTACAGTTTGCTGTCTGGTTCTCATACAATCAAGCAAGTTCTTACTGTGATTGTCGCTCACCGGCAGATGAATTTCATCGGGACCCATCGTCTCTTTTAAAAGCGATGCCGGAGAGGCGCTGATCCCCTGGCGATTAACGTGGACCCAGCCATTCTCTCCTTCAAAGCGGACACCCTGCCGGTTCTTTGTGTTATCGGTAAAGTGGATGGTGACACCGTTAGGATACCGCAGGTTTACCTGCCAGCTCTTAGCACAATCCAATACTCCCTCATCAGGGAATACCGCCTTACCTTCGATTTCAGTCGGCCCGGTTAATTCTGTCCCGTTTCCCCACTGAGCAATATCCAAGTGGTGAACACCCCAAGCTGATATGAACCCTAATGAATACAGGCTAATTAGTTCGTGTGTCCATCCGTTTAAAATAGCTTCCGTATAGGGAGACCATTGTGCCGGACCAAGCCAAGCCTGGTACTCCAAGCCTTGCGGAACTGGTTTCTGGGGGAACCTGGTATTGAAGTCTCCAGCCGGCACGCCCACCATAATGGTGTGGACTTTTCCGATTCTGCCATTTAGCGCTAATTCACAGGCAAAACGGAAATTTCGGCCCGACCGCTGCTGCGTTCCAAACTGAAAGACACGTCCATACCGGTGAATGGTTTGACGGAGTATCTTCGCCTCTGCGAAGCTCAATCCCACCGGCTTCTCCATGTACATGTCCTTGCCTTGTTTGGCTGCCTCGGTGGCCATTATCACATGCCAGAATACAGGTGAGGCAATGAGAACCGCATCGATATCAGGTCTGGACAGAAGTTCGGAGAAGTCATGGTAGGTTTTACATACTTTTTTGTTATATTTCTCATCAACCATCCTCCGGGCCAGTTTGTATCTTTCTTTGTTAACGTCGCACACCGCCACGACCTGGGCATCTGATAACTCCAGGAAGCTTTGCATGACTGCCCTGCCGCGTCCTCCCACTCCGATAACACCCATGACAATCCGATCGCCGGCGGCAACTCTGCCGACCTTACCCAGCGCCGAAGACGAAACTAAATATGGAAAACCAAGTGCACCGACAGCAGTAGATGTAGCCTGCTTCAAAAACTCTCGTCGACTAATTCGGCATTGTCTCATAATAAAAACTCCCTTCTCCAATTACGAAACGAGTTCAATCATTAATTCTATAGCCGCCAGGGACTGCGCATCGGCCTTGTTAACATCCGGTTCGCCTGGTCATCGTTAACAAATCGTTCTTTTTCGGGGTCCCATTTCAACGGCCGGCCAAGCCGGTATGCAATATTGCCTAAATGACAAACGGTAACCGAGCGACATCCTATCTCTGCATCGCAAACCGTCTTGCTGCGCGTTCGGATACATTCCAGGAAATTGCCCTGGTGGCTTCTGCTTTCATAAAGGTGTATCTCGTTAGGCTTGATTTTTTGCCTTGCGAGGGTCTCCGGCCAGGTGCGTAAATGTCCACGATTAACTTCAATCTTTCCTTTGGTACCTGTGAACAAAACGCCGTTGGCATTATCGCGAGTCATAATGACACCATTAGCGTACCTGTAAGTGAGCACCTTGAAGTCCTTGCCATCAGGTGGGATAACTTCAACCGGGCCGCTGTCGTCCATACCCAGGCCCCATTGAGCGATATCGAAATGGTGCGGCCCCCAGTTAGTCATCTCGCCGCCGCCATAATCCCAATAGCCCATCCATCCGTGCCGCAACAGGCCGGGATGGAACGGCCTCCATGGCGCCGGACCCAGCCACATCTCCCAATTGATCCAATCCGGGACAGGCTCTCCCGGCAGATTACATACACGGGCAGGACCGCCAACACCAATTGTTACCGATTTGACCTCGCCGATGTAACCATTGCGGACCAGCTCGCAAGCAAAGCGAAAATTCCTGTCGGAACGCTGCTGCGTACCGATTTGATACACACGACCATAACGTTTGACCGCGTTAGCCATTGCGCGAGCCTCAGAGATAGTAAGTGACATCGGCTTTTCGCAGTAAATATCCTTGCCCGCCTTGGCAGCAGCGATATTTATCAGGGCATTGGAGTGTGACGGCGTGGCAGTTACGACCGCGTCGATGTCATCCCGTGCCAAAAGCCGGCGAAAATCCTTGTAGGCGGCGCAATCCTTATTGCCGTAGTATTTGTTGGCGATGTCACGAGCTTGGTTCAGCCACCTGTCATCGACATCGCAGACCGCCACCATCTGGACTTCGGCACTGCCCATAAAACCTCCGGACTCAACCCAGTTCAAATTCGGGACATTACCACCACGCCAGCCCATATGGGCCGTTCCCTGATTACCCATTCCAATGCAGGCCACTACAATTCGATTGCTCGCAGCAACGCTGCCGGCCTTACCCAGCGCCGAAGACGAAACCAAATATGGAAAACCAAATGCACCTACAGCGGCACCTGTGGTTCGCTTCAAAAACTGCCTTCGACTAATTCGGTTTTGTCTCACAATAAGAACTCCCTTCTCCAATTACAAAACGAGTTCAATCATTAATTCTACAGCCGCCAGGGACTGCGCATCGGCCTTGTCAACATCCGGTTTGCCTGTGCGTCGTTAATAAATTCTTCTTTTTCCGGATTCCACTTAAGTTTTCGCCCTAATCGCATCGCGATGTCGCTGAGCAGACATAGTGTATCCGAGCGTACCGCCACCTCGACAGGAGCCACCGTTCCGGCCCGGCTCTTGACACAGTCTAAGAAATTTTGCTGGTGATGATTGCTTACCGGCAGACGAACCTCGTCCGGGCCGATTTCCTTCTTGATTAACTCCTTCGGATGCGCGTCCACCTTTCCACCCAGATGCTCTTCCTTAACGAACACCCAGCCGTCGGTCCCTTCAAAACGAACGCCGAGGGGATTTCTTTTTCCATCGGTAAAATTCATTGTCACGCCGTTGGCAAACTTCAGATTCACATCCCAGCCGGTTGCGTTGTTGCATGTCCCGTCCGGCGGATACTCACCGACCCCCTCCACCTCCAAAGGCCCCGTAAGGTCCGTCCCGTTACCCCACGTCGCAATATCAATCGTATGAATGCCACAACCGGCAATCCATCCAATAGAGTAATCACTGATATGCCACCAGTGACTGTTGCTCACCCTGTTCGGATGATAGGGCGCCCACGGAGCAGGGCCAAGCCAGAGGTCATAATCGAGCGAATCAGGAACCGGCATCGCTGGAAAGTTCTCGCTGGCTATGCTGTACCGCGAAGCCACAGTGATTTTTTTGATTTTTCCGACCCTGCCGCTGCGAACCATCTCACAGGCGAAACGGGAATTCCGACTCGACCGCTCCTGCGTGCCGAACTGAAAGACCCGGCCGTACCGATTAACCTCCCGGCGCAGCACCTGTCCCTGCTCAACGCTCATCCCCAATGGCTTCTCACAATATACATCCTTGCCGGACCGCACCGCCTGTAAAGCGTGCGGCACGTGCCAATGGTCCGTAGAAGCAACCACGACCGCGTCGATGTCATCGCGGGCACAGAGCCGACGGAAATCAGTGTATGCAGTGCATACCTTCTTGCCATAGTGCTTATCCACACGCTGCAAGGCCCTATCTCGATTTGGCCTTTTCACATCGCAGACCGCCACCACCTGTGCATCCGCCAGGTTGATAAAATTACTCAGCAGTGCCCCTCCCCGGCCGCCTGTGCCGATAAAACCCATTACAATACGATTGCTCGCAGCTACACTGCCTGCCTTACCCAGCGCCGAAGACGTAACTATATAAGGAAAACCAATCGCTGCCGTTGTTACACCAGCCGCTTTTTGCAAAAACCCCCGGCGTGTAATTTTTCTATCGCTGTGCATAACCCATCCCCTTTCCATAGAATGCTTTATTTGCATCTGTATCTGCCTGACGAAAGAACCAAAATGGACTGCTAATTGTAACCAAAACCACAATTGGCGTCAAAAGAAAAAGCGAAAAACCATCGGGCCGGCCGGGGGATGATAAAGAACCCTCTCATAACCGTTTCGTAGGCAGTAATGGCTGTGTACCGGCGTGCTCAGCAGTCGGCATTATGACTTTATATTGCTGATTATTCTGGTATACTGCACTTTTTCTGTAGCTATAGCTTTATATTAGATACGGACAGAACCTATGGCGTTACCGACAGTAGCAATAATTGGCCGGCCGAATGTGGGCAAGAGCAGTCTTTTTAACGCGCTGGCCGGCGAGATGATAAGTATCGTCGAGCCGACAGCAGGGGTTACAAGAGACCGCGTCAGTACCTTCATTGGAAGAGACGAGAGGTATTTTGAGCTTATAGATACCGGCGGATACGGGGTAGTAGACAGCGACCAGTTGAGCGAGCATATCGAGCAGCAAATCCGCCAGGCGATTGAATCGGCTAACCTTGTGCTGTTTATGGTCGATATCCGCGACGGGATCGTGCCATTGGATGAAAAGATAGCACAGCTTCTTCGTAAAAATGAGCTGGACGTTATCGGCGTTGCCAATAAGGCTGATACTGCCAGGCTGTTTCCGGCAGCAGGGGAATTCTCCAAATTGGGTTTTGGTGAGTTTCTTTGTATTTCCGTGAAGAATAATCTTAATAAGGCGGTGCTGCTGGACAGGGTTTTTGAGAAGGTCGAGCACCTGGAATCGGCGAAGCCGCCGAAGCCTGCTATGAAGATTGCGATAGTGGGTAGGCGAAATGTCGGCAAGAGCACACTTGTAAACGCTATGGTGGGTTCCGAGAGGGTGATTGTCAGTGAGACACCGGGGACGACCAGGGACGCGGTGGACGTGCGGTTTGAGAAAGACGGCAAGACCATTATCGTTATTGACACCGCGGGGATAAGAAAGAAGAGCAAGATAGCCAACAGTATCGAGTTTTACAGCTATGTGCGGGCGACGTGGTCTATACGGCGGGCGGATGTTGTGCTTTTTCTTATGGATGCAACACTGCCGGTTTCGCAGGTCGATAAGAAATTGGCCAGTTTTATTACGGAAGAATACAAAAGCTGTATAATAGTTATCAACAAGTGGGACCTGGCCAAAGACTCGGCTGTGACGAGTGACTACGAGGAGTATTTGACGAAGCGGCTGGCCGGATTAAAATATGCACCGATAGCTTTTACTACCGCGACCGAGACAAAGAACGTACAGAGTGTTTTAGATTTGGCGGCGGAGATATTCAAGCAGACAACGACGTGGATACCTACGGTGAGACTGAATAAAGCGTTTGAGGCGATAAAAGCGGAACGCGGGGGCGCAGCTAAGCGGAAAGCCGGCTGGCCGAAGATTTACTACGCGACACAGATTGCGGTGAACCCGATTACAGTACTAATGTTCGTGAACAAGCCGGAGCTTTTTGAAGAAAATTATATGCGGTTTATCAAAGGCAGGCTACAATCTATGCTGCCGATAGGCGAGGTGCCGATAAGGCTGCTGACTCGAAGGCACAGAGACCGGTAATTACGATAAATAGAATGAAGGAACCTATGAAATGAGCTCTCTGATTGTTGCGGGAGTTTCGATTCTTCTATTAGCCTTAGGGTACATCTTCTACAGCAAGAAGGTCAAACAATGGATAGGTCTTGATGACAATGAAATTCCACCTTCCGTGGCGATGAATGATGGTGTTGACTATGTTCCGGCCAAGCACTGGACGATTCTGTTTGGTCACCATTTCGCTTCCATTGCGGGGGCGGCACCTATAATAGGCCCTGTAATTGCGTGCCTGTACTGGGGGTGGCTTCCTGCAGTTATCTGGATTGTGGTTGGCGGAATTTTCATTGGAGCGGTTCACGACTTTATAGCGCTTGTGATGTCACTGCGAAACCAGGGCAAATCCATTACCACTGTTACAGAGTCTGTAATGGGCAAGACGAGCAAGATTCTTTTCAGCGTGTTCGCGTTTTTATCTCTTATCTTAGTGGTTGCGGTGTTTGCGGCGGTTGCGGGTAAGACGCTGGCGACAACGCCTGCAGTTGTAATTCCCACGTTCGGACTTATAGTTGTAGCCCTGATTGTCGGCTTCCTGATATATCGTATGCAATTGCCGGTACTGCTATGTTCTGTAATGGGATTGCTGCTGCTGATTGGTCTAATTGTGGCCGGATACTACATCCCGGTAGAGCTTGGTGTGAAAAATGCCGCAGCCTGGTGGACTGTTATACTGCTTATCTATGGTATGATTGCATCTGTAACACCTGTGACTATGCTGCTTCAGCCAAGGGACCATCTTGCGGGTGCGGTACTATATCTGGGTTTGTTATTCGGTTTCCTGGGTCTTATTGTTACACACCCGAATATGAAATCGCCGGGTGTAATTTCTTTTTCGTCGCCTGAGGAGGGATGGATGTGGCCTATGCTGCTCGTTTCCATTGCGTGTGGTGCCATCAGCGGATTCCACAGTCTGGTCGCAAGCGGTACCACTTCAAAGCAGCTTCCGCGGATGCGTGATGCCCGTGTTATCGGGTACGGGGCAATGATTATGGAAAGTGCGCTTGCGGTTCTGGCGGTCATGGCAGTTTCGGCCGGTTTGTACTGGAAGAGCGCTCCTGCGGGAATGGAGGGACTTGTATACCAGGAGGTTTTCAAAGAGGGAGGCTGGATTAAGGCATTCGGGGAAGGATACGGGCAGCTTACGAAGGTTTTTTTCGGGGGCTTGGGGACACTTGTAGGTATAACTATGCTGAAGACGTTCATTATGACAAGCCTTGATACAGCGACGAGGATTTCTCGCTATCTGTGCAATGAGCTGCTCGGGGAGACATTCGGCATACGCATTATGAAGAACAAGTATGTGGCTGTACTACTTGTAGGCGTTCTGGCGGGGGCGCTTGCTCTGGGTAACTGGAAGGCCATCTGGCCTATATTCGGCGCTTCAAACCAGCTCATTGCCAGTCTTGTTCTTATCGTTGCAAGCCTGTATCTGCTGACTCGTAATCGCAGGTTCATGTTCACGGCTGTTCCGGCTGTTATAATGCTTGTGACCACAATTGGTGCGCTGGTATACAAAACGTACAGCTTTGTTACCGCTGAGAAAGCAAATATCATGCTTGCGACAGTAGCCGTGATACTCATAATTCTGGCGATATTTCTTGCGTTGATGGCATTGGTTAGTGCTATACGAGCGAGAGCGGCGATTGCCGATAAGCAAGCAGGCGAAAACAAGCAAGCTGGGTGAGACTATTTAGCCGGGGGGGCCCTTGGAAGTCTCAGCAGAAGATACAGGTATCAACTTAAATCGAGCTATAACAGGCTGCTGCTGCTGCTGATTTATCTTGATTTCTCCCTTTCGGACAGACTCTTCAGGGAAGTTGTAAACGACTTCTCTCTTTTGTTCCTCGGTAGTGTTTTTATCATTATCAAGAATATACAGTGTCATTTGGGGAAATGGTTGTAGCCTATAAGCCCGTTCTGCCTCAGGAGTGGCCTTGATAGCAATGGGAAGCAGTACTCCAGTCAGATTGGTTACCTCAACGTAGTATTTGCCTTGCAAGGTCGGACTTAAGGCGATACTTAGCGTTGGTGCCTTTATGGTGTAACCGCTAAGCCGATCCGGCTCCGGCGGCATTGTGATTTCCACGGCCTTGGGGGCTTGTCTTGTTTGGCCGGCTGCCAGCCTGATGTAGGGTGTTTCTTCGATAGTCCAGACTCTTGCATTCTCTATTTCCCTGGGTGTCAGCAAAACTTCTGCAACGCTTTTTTCCCAATCCTCCGGCACAAGCATTTCCACCTGCGCCGGCTTAACGGTTGCTTCGCCTATTGGGTTTTGGTCCTCATCTACACACTTTACATCCAACAGCCTGCTAACAAGCCCAACAACTTTGACGGAGAGCATCTCCGGCTTGCAGGATTCGACTTTAAGGCCAAGCCTTTTTATTTCCTTATCTTTCTGCAGGAAGGGCAGCAGGTTTAGAGGATAGCTGGCAGGCTCATTCATTTTTTCTTTTACGGCATCAAAGTCAATTTTGAGCCTCTCTCCCTCGTCTAATTTTCTACTTATCTCATTAATTTTGCGCAGCGGACCTTTAAGAACCACCTCCTCAAGCGTAACGGATGATGCATCGTCGAAACTTACCCAAAGCTTGGGGTCGGAATTGACAACACTTATCGCAGCATTTGGAACGGGCAACTCTTCGTCCAGTTTCAGGTCCGCCCAGACCCAGATTAAGATTGTTATGAATACAACAACTGCTATTTTGCCGTACTTGAGGTTTCTTATCATTTTGATTTGATGATACTATACAAAATCTTTATGGCCCTGGCCAGTGTCTTTTCCGGGATGCCTCGCCAGAAACCTCTCGACAATTGGTACACACTCAGCCATCGTGCTGGTCAACTGCTTTATTAGCTGAGACTCGCTTATGTTTTGGGTTAACTTTCCCTTCTGGGCAAGCGAAATGATACCGGTTTCTTCACTTACTACTAAACAGGCAGCGTCCGAGCCTGCTGTTATACCTATGGCAGCCCGGTGCCGGGAGCCGAGTTCAACGCCGTCAATACTGCCGGCTTCAGCCAAAGGCAACTGCACCCTGGCGGCAACTACTCTATCGCCTCGTATAATAACGGCCATATCGTGAAGGGCGGTGCCGGGGTGAAAAATAGTCTTGAGCAGCTCAGCCGTAACCATGGCATCGACTCGAACGCCGGTTTCTATAAACTCCCCTAAGGCTACCCGCTT
>Ga0307378_10009874_pt1 | contig 12485 bp, 12 predicted proteins | sample UN1MG_FD_202238 | JGI IMG/M metagenome (GOLD analysis project Ga0307378, IMG submission 202238) | Soil microbial communities from Risofladan, Vaasa, Finland - UN-1 | ecosystem: Environmental > Terrestrial > Soil > Coastal area > Acid sulfate soil | place: Finland: Risofladan, Vaasa | collected...
TTTATCATGGATTCAAAAATGCTTGGGAGAATGAAAAATACGGCACATCAGATAACAGTGTGTTTGTGACACTTGATTAAATCCCTTCGGGGCTTCGCAAACACGCAAAACCGTTATACGCAATCGACCTTCTGGGTTAATACCCTCAAATGAGAAAAAGGATAAGTGGATATAATGACATTTGATGAAAAAAGCAAAATAAAATCTGGGTTTTTAATTGGCAAGCGTGTCTATTTACGGGCTTTAGAAAAGGAAGATTTAATTTGTATTCGAAAGTGGTCAAATGATCCTGAGATCAGGAGATTAACTGGTGAAGTTACATCAATGAGTCAGGTAGATGCGGATAAATTTCTTGAGAGAGCATATAGTGACAATACCAGAAAATGGTTCGTAATTGTTATAAAAGAAAATGATCGAGTAATCGGTGAAGCAGGCTTGCTGAGAATGTTCCACGCTTGGCGTACAACAGATATAATCATCATCATTGGAGAGAAAGACGCATGGGGAAAAGGATATGGAACTGAAGCAATTCTTCTTTTGATAGATTATGCTTTCAGACGTCTAAACTTTCATAGAGTGGCGATAGGTGTGGTCGGTTTTAATGAAAAGGCAATACGTTTCTGGGAGAAGATCGGCTTTAAGAAAGAGGGTATTCAGAGAGATGGATATTCTTATAACCACAAGTATTATGATTTTGTTATGATGAGTATTCTCGAAGATGAGTTTCGAGAGTTACATGGAGGAATAGCCGATAATGATTACTAATGATTTAGGACCAGACCGACTGCTGTGTATAACATGGTATATCTGGCTCCGCTTCGCTTCCGCCCAAATTTCGCTCCACTAACGTTTCGCAAAACTTCAGATATACCAGAACCATTATATGCAATCAACCGAGGGGTATAATAAGTAACAACAGTAAGGAAATATTTATTAATTTTAACTCATTAACCTTATAAAAAGGACGAAACTATGAATAAAAATCAACCAAAAGGGCTGTTCTGTCAGAGCTGTGCCATGCCGATGGAAAAACCGGATGACTTTGGCACTAATACCGATGGGCGCAAAAACAAAGAATATTGCCACTATTGTTACCAAAACGGCAAATTTACGGAACCAAATATAGCCATGGAGCAAATGTTTGAAAAATGTGCTGGTATAATGAGGCAAATGCATATTCTTGAAGCGCAAATAGAGCAGACTAAAACATTCATTCCAATGCTTAAAAGGTGGAAGAAATAATATGGGCAAAATCAAAGAAATATTACAATCAGATCTGAAACCCAAAGAGAAACATTAAAACTGTTGAACAAACTTTCAAACTCATCACATCTACCCTTTGAAAAACTCCTTCCATTGATAGATAGAAGCTTTTTTGCCGATGAGAAATGCAATGGCTGCGGAATTTGTGCAAGAGTTTGTCCCGTAAGTGATATTGAAATGGTTAATAACAGGCCTGTATGGCAGAACCGTTGCGAGTCTTGTTTGGCATACGTTAATTGGTGCTCAAAAGAGGCAATCCAAGGAGGCATAGGCGCAACCGATAAAATGACTATAAGGTATCATCATCCTGATGTGAAGATTTCTGATTTCATTTTGAGGAAATACAATATTGATACAATATTGATTAATAAATATTTAAGATATCGCCATCCGTGGCTAAGCATAATACGATTTTCGTCCTGGCCAGCGTACAACAACATGTAGCCGGTTCGGGCGGAGTACCGCCCTCTCCCAAATTGCCTACGCGAGTACGCTTCGGTAACTTCGGCTACACGCGGAACGTTATCTGAAATGCTGTGCCTAGGAAAGACAAAAAAGATGGGCGAGAAAACTTTGAAACTGAAAAGTTTAGAAATAAATACCGTTTTATTCTGTGCATAGCAAATCATTCCCGATGATACTGTTTATAAAAAATCACCGAAAAAATAGTAAGGAGGAGAATTAAATGTCGCAATTAAAAATGAATCAAGTTACTAATGCCGAAACTTCAGACTCTGACTGGAAGGGTCTCTACAGATTCGGCGGAGTGGCTGCCCTGATTGCAGGTGTAATCTTCAGAAGAAACCTCGGATCAGAAATTTCGCTCTTCAGCACTCAAAAGCAACCCGGTACTATAATCGATTGGTTTACGCTACTTCAGAACAATAGGTTTCTTGGACTCTCCTATCTTAATCTCTTTGATATGGTCGATTATGCTCTTGTAGGCCTGATGTTTCTCGCCCTCTACGTTGCCCTTAGACGAGCCAATAAAAGTTACATGGCAATCGCTACGACCTTTGGCTTGGTAGGGATAACGGTCTACTTCACATCGAACACGGCCTTCTCCATGCTTTCCCTCAGCGACCAATACGCGGCCGCGACAACAGATGCACAGAGATCTGTGTTCTTGGCAGCAGGGCAGGCGGTGCTTGCCATCAATAATCCTGGTGCTATCTACCAGGGCACTGGTATCTACATGAGTTTCCTCCTCCTGGCCGTTGCCGGTTTGATGATCTCAGCTGTCATGCTGCGTAGCAATATCTTCAGCAGAGTAACTGCTTATGTGGGAATTCTGGCAAGTGCATTCGATTTGGCTTATTGCATCACTTTTGCCTTCATGCCAGCGATAACGGTCTACCTCTTGTCCGCCTCCGGCCTGCTCTTAATGATATGGCACATTCTGATTGGCCTAAGGCTCTTCCAGCTAGGGCGGGGCGTCTCGAAAGAAGGGGTGAATCGGATTGGAGGTATATCTCAATGAAAGTATTGATAATTTACGATTCGGTTTTTGGTAATACAGAGCAAATAGCCCAGGCGGTTGGCAATGCTCTTAACCCCCAAAAAGATGTAGAGATAGTCCGGGTAAGTAATGTGAAGCTAGAACAATTGACGGGATTGAAATTACTAATCGTTGGCTCCCCTACTCATGGGGGCAGACCTACGCCAGCGATTCAAGGCTTCCTTAACAACGTTCCGGAGCCTGCTACCAGGGGTATCAATGTGACTGCATTCGATACCAGATTATCGACGAGACTGGTAGGAATCTTTGGCTATGCCGCAGGGAGAATCGCTGACAGTCTGAAAAGAAAGGGTGGGACTCTCATAGCATCACCAGAAGCTTTTTTTGTAAAAGGCAGAGAAGGTCCGCTGAAAGAGGGAGAGTTAGAGCGTGCTGCCAGTTGGGCGAAAGTGATTGTTAAGAGTAAAAAGTAGTTCAACAACGAAACGTCGGTTACGGAGAAGTAGGTGCATATGTCAGACTTAAACAATCAGCAAATTAAGGTAAGGGTGGTTTTATCCGCCCATAACAAGACAGAGAAAGGCACAGTACATCAGATAACACAGCATATACGCTACGGGCTTACGCCCTTGCCCTTCAGGACATTGCTCCCTTCGGTCGCAACGTCGTATATGCTGGAAACGTTGTACGCAATGCCGAGATTAAAATAGAGGAAATACAATGGAGACATTGACTTTTGAAGAATATGAAAAATTACTTAGTGGTCCAATGGGAGACTGGTACAATGGTAGATGGTCTTATTATGGACCAGTTATTGAATTAATAACTGAATTATCAATAAAAAATGCAGTAGAATTAGGACCTGGCAAAATTACAATGATTAAAAATTGCGATGTAATGGTTAAACCTGATGATGATTTTTGGGGCAAACCAGATAAAAATGTATCGAAAATTATTCAACATGATGCAACTGAAAAGCCATGGCCAATTAAAGATAAAGAATATGACTTATTTATAGCTCTTCAAGTATGGGAACACTTAAATAGTCGACAAACTAAAGCATTTCGTGAAGTAATGAGGATTTCAAAGATGGCTATTTTAAGTTTTCCATATAATTGGAATTGTCCAAAAAATAATGCTAATTATCCTGAACATCACATGATTGATAAAGAATTAATTGGAGATTGGACTCTAAATATTGAACCAATAAAATTTTTAGAAATACCTCGTACATCAGAAAAAGTTAGCCGTGGACCAAGATTAATATATTTATGGAAATTTTAAATCTCGGCACTGCGTACAACAACGCATATATGCTCCGCTCCCGTTGGTCGCTTCGGGCTTCGCCACATTTTGCCTTCGCTGTCGCTACGGCAAAACGTCATATATGCGCGGACGTTAGGCGAAATTGCGGTTTAGGCTTTATGCGAAGAAAAATTTTTATATATCAATATTTTAACTAAATTAATGAGGTAAAAATTATGAACATATTAAACCTAAAAAAAATCATTATTGTTTTATTCCACGCATTTATAGTATGGGCACTTTGTAGGGCAACAATAGGAATAAGTCGTTCTTTTATGAGTATGGAATTAACATTAATCATCCATGCAATTGTAGCTCCGATTTTTACTGCTTTAGTTTCTCTGGTTTATTACAAGAAATTTAATTACACAACACCATTACAAACTGCATTTATCTTTTTGCTTTTCGTAATTGCAATGGATACTGGACTTCTTGCGCCTGTCTTTGAGAAAAGTTATGAAATGTTTAGAAGTATTTTAGGAACATGGGTTCCTTTTGTACTGATTTTTTTGTCAACTTTTATTACAGGATTAACGGTTAAAAAAAAGGAAGCCTAAACCGCAACTCAAGGGGACGCCGCGCTTTCGCTTCACTGCGTTATGTTCACCCTCGCCTAACACGGGATAAAAAGTTCAGCCTTCAGCTCAGGCTTCACCCAAATTTTTGTTCCCTATGGTCATAAAAACTTCTTTTATCTCGGGACGTTAAGTGCAACATGGCTTTAAAAAATAAATTAATAAAAAACTAATAAAAAAATGAAAGCCATACATCACATAACAGCGGTTATGCGGTTTCGCTCCCTTCGGTCGTTACACTCAAATTGCCCTTCGGGCAACTTTGCATAGCAGTAAAACGTTATATGAAATTGCCAGCTAATATATTTGGAGGGAATCTATGAACGCAAAAAATGCAAAATTGATTATCCTTGCTTTGGCAGTAGTGACAGTGCTTGGATTATATGGGTACCTGAATGCACAGGAAGAGGCTACTCAAGAGGATAGATTAAAAGTTACTACAGTTTTTCCAAAAGATGAACAGCAAGGAGAGGGGTTACAGTTAATAGCAGATGCCGAGTATGAATATGTTTTAGGTGAACCCATTAATATGACACTTAAATTGAAAAATACAGAATCAAAACCACTCACAATATTTTGGCCCTCAGGAATTAATGGTATTAATCGCAATCCTCAAGGGTGGCTCTTAAAAATTCATATTTACACACCAAGCCACAAAACCAAAATTGTGGAACCAGCAGTTTTATATTCTTTAACTTATTTTCCCAAAAAAAGCGACTTTGTTGTATTACAACCGGGCGAATCGATTTCAGTTGATGTTTACTTTGATTCCCTAAAACATCGCAATTACTCCAGCGGAAAGTGGAATCTTATGCCTTATACCGGCCGGGAAGAAATAGAGATAAGGCCTTCTTCCTATGAAGTCAAAGATGATATACTTAATGAGGTCTTTTCAGAAGTCGGCGAATATACGCTCAAGTTTAGATTTGGAAGTATAGTAGATTGGTACCCTTTGTTGGACGATAAAGGCGATATAAAGGGTCAGGAAAAACTTGATGTATGGAAAGGAAGTATTTCATCAGATGAGTTTAAAATCAAGATTGTAAATATGAAAGACCTGCCAGTGGTAAACATTGCTGAAGAAGCTGAGTTGCACAATGGAGAATTGGCAAAGATTATCGGCAGACAAAATTTATCTGGTGAGGAAGTTGATTTCGATATCTTTTGTTTTGAGAATGCTTTTTATACAGTAGTTGGAGAAGTAGTTGATATAGAAGATATTTGCGAAGATTATAGACATATGAAAGACCGATATGGACACCAACCAGTAAATATTGAAATTAAGGAAGTTTTGAAAGGCGGACCTTTGCCGAGAAATATCTCAGTAATATTTGAGTTTGATGATAGGCATTCTAAAATAAAGGAAGAGGTAAAGAAAGGAAAGAAAATATTACTATTTTTGAATCCTTCCTTAGCATATTATTATATTCCAATATTATATGGTAGTGTCTATTTTCTTGAAGACAACATGGAGCTATATAGAAAACAGCTAAAAGATATTTATACTTTTCTCCGTAGAGATTTACCTGAACCGCTGCTGAGAAAATACGGTTTCTTTGATTATAAAAATTGTGAGATTATCTGTGAAATATCAGAGGGACATTCTCCCTACTATATGAGAAAGATCACAATTTTTAACGGCAATTTTGCAAAATGCGAGATAGGTTATTATGGTAAGGATGGTCTTACAGTGGTTGAATTTAAATTGTCCCGGGAATTTGTTCAGGAACTAATATCGGATTTTGCACGGATGGATTTTTTTAATATCAAGGATGCCGGAAAACAAAAAGACATTATAAAGGATGCGCCTGTTGAGAAAATAGCCTTTTCCTGTAACGGGAAAAGGAATATTATTGAGGGATTTTTCGAAACTTATACCGGAGACCTTACAGAATATCAGTGTAATGCTTTAGTGTATAAGCTGAATAAAGTACTGGATTATGCAGAAGAAAATAAAGATATTTCCCTTGAAAAAATTCCTGAGTATAAAGGCATTTCTTCTACAATATCTTTTGAATATATTAAAGAACAAACGGAAGCGGATAATTTTGACATAAATATTGGAAATGTAATCTCGTGTAAAGAAAAAGAAAAATTAATACCATATATTATATCAAGGCTTGATTTTAAGTATGGCCCGTTCTGGTCCCGGGTTCAGGGAGAGGAACGCGTTAATTCAGCTCGTGTTTTGCGGTATTTTACCGGGTATAAATCAGGATACAATGATAGATACTTATATAACAGCAATGATGAAGAAATACAGAAAGTAAAGTTTGCGTGGAAAAACTGGTGGCGTAAGAAAACAGAAGAAAACAAAAAATGAAATAATGAAGATATGCAATTTAATAAAAAGGTGGAAAAATTAAACAGAAGATCTTTGAAGGATTTATACTGTGAATGGAATAGATTTTAAATTTTGGGCGGGGTTAGCCCGCCTGTCGTCAGGCAGGGAACTCTGCGGTCGCTCCTTGCTCTAACGAGTCATATAACACGGGCTATACGGCTCACTCTGTTCGCCCAAATCGGCTATCTCTGACTTCTTATAGCCCAATTCCGTTATCGGAAATCTGCCTTCGGGGTTGTCTATTTAAATTCCAAAAAACTTTATATGTTTAAATCTAATAAAAATTAAGGATAAATAAAATGGCTAAAATAGAACTGGAATTACCAAATTTACAAAACCTTTTTAGGTTCAAACCAAACAAAGAACTGTTAGTTGTTTTTACGGTATTTCTATCTTGTGTCGTGGTAAACGCCGTTGCAGATTTGTTTAAGAGAACCCTGTTTTTTGCTTTATCAAGGCATTATGGTTTTAGGCATATGTATATTTTTCCCACTCTGGTATGTCGGAATAAAAAATAAACAGCCTTTATCGGACATTGGCATAACGACAAAAGGATGGAAAAATGCTTTGCTGATTGGTTTAATTTTCGTATTATTTTCAGTTCCCTGGCGGATTGTTGGAAAGGACTTGTTGTTACCGAGGATGGATATAATATTTTTCACGGGTATTGCTTTGGTAATGTCTAGTCTTTTTGAGGAGATATTTTTTAGAGGGTTTCTGCAAACAAGATTTGAGAAATCTTTTGGTATTGTACCCGCAATCGTGTTATCGGGTCTTGCTTTTTCGCTTTATCATTTAGGCTACGCGGATTACAGAAATATTGATTTATTGATTACCCTGTTCTTTGTAGGGATGTTTTTTGCCGTGACTTTTAGAGTAACTAACAATGTGATTACTTCATTTGTTGTTAATTTGCCGCACGCTATTGTTACATTTATTGAAAAAGGAGTCTTCTTTGATGGCAGAGTTGCTGTGATCGCTTCTATAACTACTGTAGTAGCTGTTGGATTGGTTGTGTTGGTAATAAAAATGAGCAGGAAAGAACAAAAAAATAATGTATCGTAGTAAAATGAGAAACAGAACAATAAAACCAATATACAATATAAATATATCGGCGACCCCTTCGGCAGACTCTCGCTCCCTCGGTGCTATCGCACTCAGACAACAAAGGGTAAAAGGCAAAATTTCATTTTGCCCAAATTTGCTAACGCAAACTTCTTTTACCTTTCTTCCGTTATACGAAATTGCTCGTAGGTGAAAAAATGGCAAAAAATTTGGCTTTAAACAGGAAGAAATCTATCATTCTGGAACCAAAAGCACCGTATAATTTTGATGCTAATTTCTACAAGCCATCTCATTTTCCATCTTCTGATAATGTTTGGGAAAAAGAAAAATATTGGATAACAATGATTTGGAAAAGTAAAAGGTTAGGATTGAAATTTGAAAATACCGGAACGGTAAACAAACCAAAAATTGAGGTTAATATTTATTCTCAAAAAGAGTTACCAAAGTACTTTATAGAGAGTTTAATTCCTGAAATTCGGTGGAGATTTAATTTTGACCAGAACATATCAGAATTTGGCGAAAAATTCAAAAATGACGAGGTTCTTGGTTCAATTATTAAGAAATGGCAGGGAATGAAACCGATCGCTGCAAATTCTCTTTATGAAACTCTGCTTATTTACCTTGTGCTGCAAAATGCGACTGTAAGAAGAAGTGTTCAAATGCTTGAAAATCTATTTGATAGATTTGGAGGGAAAGCGAAATTTGATGGGAGAATTCTTTCAACTTTTTGGGAACCAAAAGATATGGCAAGATCTACAGAACAGGGAATAAGAGATTTGAAAGTTGGGTATAGGGCGAAGTTCTTTACGAAAATTACAGAGCAGTTTGTAAATAAAGAGATTAACGGATTCGCTTTAAGGAAAATGTCTAAAGAAGAAGTCAAAAAAGAGATGTTAAAATTCTATGGAATTGGTTCTGCCTCGGTTGAATATTTGCTTTTCGAAGATTTTTACTTTCTCGATAGTTTAGAAACAATCCCACCGTGGGAACAAAAAATAATGTCAAGGTTAATATTTAATCAAAAATTAGTCTCTGCGAAAGAAATATTAGAATTTTTTAAAAAGAGGTATGCTGGATGGGAGAAATTAGCATTTCATTATATTTGGGAAGATATTTTCTGGAAAAGAAAATACCAACATATTGAATGGTTAGAAAAAGAAATAAGATTATAACCGTGCCGTATAAAGCGTGCGAGCAACTTCGTATAACAGCATGTTTGCGACGCTTCGCTAAATCTCTTCGCAAGTTCGTAAATGCTTAGACGTTATATGAAAGTCAGCTCGCATAATGGGGTACAATTATGGATAGACCAGGGATATCATTAATAATTCCAGCTTACAATGAGGAAAAATATATAGGTAGAACTTTGGAATCTGTGGTAAAAGCAAAAGAGTCCTATGCTAAGCCGGATTTAATTGAGGTTATAGTAGTGATCAATTGTTGTACTGATAAAACAGAGGAAATTGCTAAAAGTTTTGGTGCTGAAGTTATCTTTGAAAAGGAAAGACGGATTGCTGCGGTGATAAATAGAGGGGCAGAAGTGGCAAGAGGCGAAATACTATGCTTTTTGGATGCGGATAGTTTGATAACTCCTAGCATATTTAATTCAATTGACGAAACAATGTTGGATGGTAAGTATGTCGGGGGTGGCACAAATATAAAATTTGCTAAAAGTTCATTAGGGCTCTTTTGTATATTGTGTATTACTGTATTTCCATTCAGGTGGTTATTAGGTGTTGCTGGTGGTTTGATATTCACCAGCAAAAAAACATTTGAGGAATTGGGTGGATTTGATGAATCTCTTTATTGTGCAGAAGATTCAAAGTTTGTATTAGAACTTAAAAGATATGGCAGGCAAGAAGGGAAAAGATTTAAGATTATCACGAGCGATTATGTGATTACTTCAACAAGAATATTTGATAAATTTGGCGATTGGTATTATTTTAAACACCTTCCAAATTTTTTATTAAATCTGAGGAAGATGGTAAGAGATAAAGAGTTTTGCAATACATTTTGGTACAACGTAAAAAGGTGACCGGAAGAATATTTTATATGCGAGCCGACCATCATATAACAGCGAATAAAAGGGAAATCAAAGATTTCTCAAAATTGCCTTTGGCAACTTCTTATATCCGCCATCCGTTGTACGCCAGCTGGGGCCGAAGATGATTATTTAAATTGATTGTCGTCTTTATTAGATTAAAATTTAATATAGGATAAAATATCTCTTGTTTATTATAGACAGTTTAAAATGATTATTACTTTGAAAATGAGTTGGTTTTATGAGTTTTGAAATTTATTACTTTACTGGAACCGGAAATTCCCTGGCTATGGCAAGGGACATCGCGGAAAGAACGAATGGGAAATTAATATTCATTTCGGCGGTCATGAATAAACAAAGTATAAAAACAGACGCAAATAGTATTGGGATCGTATTCCCGGCTTATATGGCTCATCTCTATGGTATACCCCTTATAGTAGAAAGATTTATAAAAAAACTGGAAGATGTTGGCTCAAAATATATTTTTGCTGTTTGTATATGTGGAGGCCTTGAGAATTTTAACGGACTTCCGGCTTTAAAAAATTTAGGTAAAATCATTAAATCAAAGGGCGGCAAACTTTCGGCGGAATTTTCTATAAAACTTCCCATGAACACCATGGATTACAGTCATATTCCGTTACCCGTGGACCAAAATCAGGAAACCATGTTCATAAACTGTAATAATAAGATAGAAGTTATTTACCGGTGCATAACCAACGGGGAAAAAAACAAATATAAAATCATAAAATCACTGTTGAATTGGGTAATGTCCCCCATGTATCGGATGTTACAAAAATTATATTTAATTGAACTAAAGAAATATTCAAAAGAACCAAAAGATACAAATCTCAAATATTATGAATTGATGCCATTGACGGATAAAAGTATTTATGCCGATGAAAAATGTAACGGCTGTGCAATCTGCGCAAAGGTTTGCCCTGTCCAAAATATAAAAATGATTGAAAATAAGCCGGTTTGGCAGCATCATTGTGAGATGTGTCTTGCCTGCGTCGAATGGTGCCCAAAAAAGGCGATTCATCACTGCTGGAGAGTTGAGGGAAAGGATTACCATCATCCCGATGTAAAGATTTCAGAAATGTTGAAGTAGAATTTTTCTCTAGTCGAATAATTATAGATAATGGATTATAGAAATGAAACTGTTAACTATTTTGGTATTTTCATTATCGCCATCCATGGCGAAAATATAATTTTAGGAGATATTTCCTATGAGCACGGAAATTTATTATTTTTCAGGAACTGGAAATTCCCTTCATGTTGCAAGGGAATTAAAAAGGAGATTTCCCGGAAGCCACTACAAGAGGAAGATATCATCATTCTGAAGTCAGTGCAGAGGACATTGCCGGACAAAAACATTAGGATGAGTAGAAGGATTTGCTCCTTAAGTCTTGTACATCCATATATTCGACTATTTTTTTAAGGTAAGCGGTACTGCATATATCTAAGATTTTATGTTGCATCACTCTGCTCCTTGGTCTTTGGTACTATTACTAATTTGTTCTAAAAACATGTTCTAAAAACATTGACAAAAAATGAATTATTGTGTATGCTTACTTTTAATAATAGGTCATAATAGCAGTTAATAAACAAATTAGCTATTCATGGAGTATGAGAAACTTTATTTTTTATAAATGAAGCCCATAAAAAAATATTTTGCCTGGGGAATCGGGTTGTAATGGCTGTTTTTGGCGGTGGATTAACCGGGGGAGCTGCATTATTAAACTGGACAATTTAAGGAGATGCATTAATGTTTAAGTCTATTATATGTGAACTTTTAGGAATAAAATACCCTCTTATTCAGGGAGGGATGGCCTGGATAGCCGATGCTGAACTTGCCTCAGCAGTATCCAATGCTGGTGCTCTTGGAGTTATTGCTGCCGGTTATGCTCCGGGTGAATGGGTTAGAGAAGAGATTCGTAAAACAAAGAGGCTAACTAAAAAACCCTTTGGACTTAATATTATGCTCTTAAATCCCAATGCTGATAAAATTACCCGCATAGCTGTCGAGGAAGGAGTAAAAGTAGTAATTACTGGGGCTGGTAACCCTGGTAAATATATAGAAATGTGGAAAGAAAATAATATTTTAGTATTTCCGGTAATTCCTTCGGTTGCTCTGGCCGTACGAATGGAGAGAGCAGGGGCAGATGCAGTGATTGCAGAAGGCGGTGAAGCCGGAGGGCATGTGGGAGAATTAAGTACCATGTCTCTTATCCCTCAAGTAGTAGATGCGATAAATATTCCTGTTCTGGCTGCCGGTGGAATTGCCGATGGCCGCGGCCTAGCAGCTTCCTGGATGTTAGGAGCTTCAGGATTTCAAATAGGTACGAGATTTCTGGTGGCCTATGAATGCAATATTCATAAGAATTATAAACAAAAGATTCTTACTGCCAGGGACACCAGCACAATAGTTACCGG
>Ga0307378_10009875_pt1 | contig 12484 bp, 8 predicted proteins | sample UN1MG_FD_202238 | JGI IMG/M metagenome (GOLD analysis project Ga0307378, IMG submission 202238) | Soil microbial communities from Risofladan, Vaasa, Finland - UN-1 | ecosystem: Environmental > Terrestrial > Soil > Coastal area > Acid sulfate soil | place: Finland: Risofladan, Vaasa | collected...
GTCCCGGCAAGGAACAAGTGTTTGAGATGGGTCATTTTCTCAAGATGTGCCATCCCGGCGTCGGTCGCCAACGTGTCGGTCAGCCAGAGTGTTTCCAGACCGGTCAACCCCTGAAGATGTTCCAGCCCGGCATCGCTCGCCGACGTGTAGGGCAGGAACAGGTGCTTGAGGCCGACCAACCCTTCGAGGTGCCGCAGGCCGGCGTCGGTCACTTGCGTGCCGGTGAGGTCGAGTGTTTCGAGGCGGGGTAGCTTCTCGATGTGTTCCAGCCCGGCGTCGGTGATTCGTGCGTAGGGGAGGACCAGGCGCTCGAGACCGGGGATTTCCTTCAGATGGGCCATCCAATCGTCGCTCGCTTGCACGTTAGCGAGCCAGAGCCTCTCCAGACCGGCGAGCTCCGGAAGATGCTCCAGCCCGGCCGCGGTGAGTCGACGACCGTCAACGGCCAGCCAGCGGAGACCGGAAAACTCCTTCAGGCGGAGCAACTCCTCGTCCGAGACATAGTGCTTGTCCAATGCCAGCGATCCGCCACGGCTGGATTGAAACTCCACGAAGCTGACGAAAGTCACGCGATGCAGGAAGTCCTCGCCCAGCACGCCCTCCAGCCATCCCGGCCCCGGCAATTCTCGTTCGGCGGGCGGCCATTCCTGGGATTCGTCGCACTGATAATCATAGTACACCTCTCCTCGGAGGCTGCGAATCTCCGCCACCAGCTCCCGTTGTCTGGCGGCCTGTTGCCACCGGCGGGCGAGCCGGCTACCCAGGAAAGCGGCCGCCACCAGGGCAACCAGCAGCAACGCCAGCCACGTCCTGCGCTGGAGATGGAACCAACGACGTTTCGATCCGCGCGCGTCGGTCACGACGTATTCCGCTCTCTACGGTGTGGGGGAAAGGGGGGGCACGGGCCGCATGAACCGCTTCCGCGGGCTGGTCCGGGCGACGCAACGCGTATCCGCGACGGCCGCAGCCTGGTTGCTCCCTTCCGTGATTGTCAGGAGCCGGTCGACTTCGACGTCCTCCAGAACGTCGACGCCTTGGCCGATCCAGCGGACCTCGATGCGGTCGACGCGGTCGCGCTTGCCGAGGCCGAAGTGAAGACGCGTCCCCCAGTGGCTCTGGTACCCGCGCCCGCTGTGCACTTCGTCGACCTGCGTGAGATCGCCGGCGACCACCGTCACCTGAGCCCCCACGCCGTCGCGGTTCGCATTCACGCCTCGGAGGCGGAGCTGAATCCAGTGGTTGCCGGTTGGGGAATCGTTTCGGAGGATGGTCGGTCGAGAGCGTGAATTGAGGATCACGGCGTCGACGTCGCCGTCGTTGTCCAGATCGTCGAAGGCCGCCCCCCGGCTGCTCAACTCGGGCAACAGGCCGTCCCCCGCGGCGTCCGACACGTTGACGAACTTCCCGTCCCCCGTATTCATCAACAGGATGTTGCGGACCTGATATGCCGAAGTGTCGTCGAACCGATGGATATTGTCCTGGAGGTGCCCGCAGGCGATGAAGACGTCCCGGTCACCGTCGTTATCGAAATCGACCAACCCGGTTCCCCAGTTGACGTGGGGGAACGAGCCGTCCCCGACGCCGGTGGCGGAGGTCACGTCCTTGAAGCCGCCGCCGTCGAGGTTCTTGTACAACACCGGCATCTGTCCCTGATAGGAGGTCATGAACAGGTCGAGCCAGCCGTCGTTGTCGTAATCTCCACAGTCGACCCCCATGCTGCCGAGCTCCTCGCCGTACGCGTTGTACGCGGTTCCGACCATCAAGCCGACTTCTTCGAATCGGCCCGTGCCGTCGTTCTCGAAGAAGAAGTTCCCGGCCACGTCGTTGAGGACGAACACGTCGGTGTCGCCGTCCCGGTCGTAGTCGGCCGAGACCATTCCCATTCCCGAGCCGGCGTGTTGCCCCACGCCCGACTCCTCGCTCACGTCGGTGAACGTGCCGTCGCCGTCGTTCCGGTACAAAAGGTCGGGCTCATAGGGGTATCCCCTCGGGCTCACATATTGGGGGAAGCCTTCCTGATAGATGACGAGGTGGGTTTCGTAGGTGAACTTCACGTAGTTGGCGACGTACAGATCGAGGTCGCCGTCGGCGTCCATGTCGAGGAAGCAGGCGCCGGCGCCCACCTTGTCGCCGCCTCGCACGCCTGCCCGGTCCGTCACGTCGGTGAAGGTCCCGTCGCCGTTGTTCCGGTAGAGCACGTTGGGTCCGTAGTTGTTCACGAACAGGTCCTGGTCGCCGTCGTTATCGTAATCGCCGACGGTCGCCCCGAGCCCGAACCCCGTGTCGCCGACGCCGGCTTCGTCGGTCACGTCGGTGAACCGCCATCCGCCTTCATTGCGATAGAGCGCGTTGCGGGGCGGTGGACCTTTCGTTTCGGCTCCCCGCAACGGTGCTCCGTTGAGGAAGTAGACGTCGACGAAGCCGTCGCCGTTGTAATCGAACAAGGCCAGACCGGCGGTGACCGTCTCCGGGATGTACCTTTGACCGGAGCTGCCGTCGGTGTGAACGAACGCGATCCCCGTCTCTCCGGTCGCGTCGCGAAGCTGGATAGGACACTCCGAGACCGGGGAAGAGGCCTCGCGCGGTCGTGGAGATTCGGCGGGGCGACAGCCGGTCCACGTCGGGGCCAACGTCACCGCGGCCGCGGAAAACGCAATGGCCAGGCCGATCGCATTCGAGGCGGGGATTTTCATTCGGCTTTGCCACCTCGAACCAGCTCGTAGGCCTGGCGATACTGCGGATTCCCAGGCTCCAGCGCCACTGCCTGCTCGATCGCCGCGCGGGCAGCCGCGAGGTCTCCCACTCTCTGGCAGATCGAGCCCAGCAAGAAGTAGTTCTTCGCCAACGGTTCCAGCTCGACCGCCTTCGTGGCCAGCTTCTTCGCGTCGGAGAGCTTGCGACCGGACATCAAGTGCATGTTTGCCAACGCGGCATATCCGCCGCCCTGATAGGGCATGATTTGAATCGCCTTTTCGAGCGACTCTTCGGCTGTGTCGAACTTGCCCTGCCCGGCCAAGAGCGCACCCAACCGGAGATGAATGCCGAGGTCCTCCGGATTGGCCTTACAGCCGCGCGACAGGGCGTCCCGGGCCTCGTCGGTGCGTCCTTGCTGCTCATACAGCCAGGCCAGCACCTGATGACACTCCGGCTCGCTCTCGCAGAGCTCGACCGCGCGGAGCAGCAGCGTCTCGGCCGTCTGGGGGTCTCCCTGGGCAAGATACGCCTTGCCGGCGGCCGTGAGGATTTCCGAAGCGTCCTTCTGCACCCTGGGAAGATCGTCGCCCGTTCTCAGCCAGTCGCGGTGGGCCTGCTCATCGCGCGCCTTGAGCTCCTTGAACTTCTCCATGTACCGCTTCGATTCCGCCGTCTCGCCGAGTCCGCCACACGCCATGGCAAGCGAGTAGTAGGCGCAGGTGTAGTCGGGCGACATCTCGATCGCCGTCTCGAGGTGCTTCTTCGCCTTGTCGCACTGCTTCAACTGCACGTACACGTCCCCGAGCAGCACGAAGCTCGGAAGCGAGCAGGGATAAGCGGCGAGATTCGCTTCGAGCACCTCGATCGCTTCTTCCGTTTCTCCCAGGTCGATCAGCGCCTGCGCCAAGTGCACCGAGACCTGCGGTTCTCCCGGGGCGTGCTTCAGGGCCTTTCGGAACCACTCGACGGCCTCCTCGTTCTTGCCCCGATCTCGAGCGACGACTCCCACCCGGTAGTAACCCTGGGGGAACTGCGGGTCCAATTCCAGGCATCGTTTCCAACACTTGACGGCCTCGTCCAGCTTTCCGAACTCGTAGTAGAAGAGCGCGAGCACGTGCCACGAGTCGAACTGGTCGGGGAACCGCCGGACCAGGGCTTCCGCGACCTCGGTTGCCTCGTGCGCGACGGCGGCGATTTCCGGCTCGGCGCCGGGTACCACGTCGACGATGGTGATCTCGCGTGGCGGCCGGACCTGGAGAAGAACGACGGCGATCGCAATTGCCGCCGCGAGGAGCGCGAGTGCCGCCAGGGGGCCCGGCAAGCCCCATCGCGGTCTCCGCCCGGCCGCTCGCTCCACCTCGCGCGAGTCCGTGAAGCCGCCGCCGGTTGTCTCTTGCGATATCTCTGGGCTCTCGTGCATCGCAGATCACCTGGCCTGACCTGATAAGATACGCAACCAGGTCTTCGGAGGTGCGGACGAAAAAAAGGCGCAACGCGGTGTTCGGAGGGGCGCCGACGGCGATCAAGGATCAGCCGAAGAATGACTTCCGCATTCCCCCCCCGGCCTTGTGCCGGGGAAAAAGGGTTTGACGACTACCGCGCCTAGCAAAAAAACAACTTCCCGATTTCCGCCACTCGTAGCCATCACGCTCCGCGTGATGGGGCCCTGCGGGCGCCGAGGAAACCGCTGCCTTTGCGCTCATCACGCGGAGCGTGATGAATACTTTGCGGAGGTTATTCTCCGGTCGGTCCCAGCCTCGACGCGCGTCGGGCAGCCCGGGACCACCGCCTCCGGGACTTCCGGCAACGACCGTCCCCGAGCGCCGGTGGCGCGAAGAAAAGCCCCTGGTCGCGCACCGGGCGCCAGGGGCGTCTTGTGTTACGGCAGCCGAGCCGACCGGCGCGCAGGCGGCCTGCGGTCGGGCCGCCGGCTAGAGCTTCTCCAGCATCGCCTTGGCCTTGGCCTTGACCTGCGCGGGATTGCCCATCGCGCTGTTGAGCTCCTCGAAGTCCTTCTCGAGGGCGGCGCCCTTTTCCGCATCGGTCCCCTTGATCGCCGCGATGTTGTCCCCGATGGTTTCCATGCCGGGCATCATCTCTCCAAGCTCGGCCAGACTCCCCAACTGCTGCTTCAGGTCCTGCTCGGGCGTTACTTCGGCTCCCGCCGCCCCCGGAGTGGAAATCGGACGCTGCCCTCCTCCTCCTTGCGGGCAGCCTGCGAGGACCACGAAACCCAATAACACAAAAGGTACTAGTCGTTTTCCAGACATGTCGGCTTGCACTCCTTCTGAGCGAGGCGGATCCTAGAACTGCCCAACGGGATTCCGGTCCTCCCTGTTCCCCAAGTTCTGATACGTAACGAAGTCGATCGTCTCGGAGATGAAACGGACCGATCCGTCACCCAAGGTGTGGTCGGCGCCCCCGGGGTGGTTGCTGCGCGCGGCGATGAACGTGGGGCCGGTGCTCCAACTCCCGTGCGCGCAGTTCGGGAACTGCCAATTGGGCGGCGCTAGTGGAGTAAACGGACTTCCGTCGTCGATCCTCGGCTGCCAGTACCTCCTCCCGGCCGTGTTGTTAATCCAGCCCGCGCTTCCAGCGCTGGTGGAGCCACTGCCTGCCAGAAACATCGTCAAGCACGACTGCCCCCACGTACTCATCTGAGCTTGGGTTGGCGACGGGGCATCCCAAGAAAACGGCATTGCTGCCGACGCGACGTCGCCCCAGGACGACTTCCCGGTAGTATTGTCGCCCAAGAGGACCTCGCCGACCATGATCGTGTTCGTCGTTCCATCGCGGACGTCTTTAATCGCAACCTCATGTGTCGGGTCCCGTCGAAACATGCCGTTCTCATACGTCCAGCTCACATTGAGGAAACTGGCACCTGCCGAGACCTTGTAGGTGCAGTAGGATCTGTAATTCAGATCCGCGAAAGGGGTCACCGACGGACACTGGTACGCACTAATCGGGGCAAGGCGGAACAGGTTATTGTTCGCTCCATCTGGATTCCCGGGAGTATTGTCTTCAGGCCTGCAACCCCAGTCGATCTTGTCGTAAACGGCGCCCTGCTCCATGTAGGGCAGGATCATGGTCATCGCGGTGAAGCCCGTCCACCAAGTGTTGTCCCCGGAAGCGCCAGCTTGCCAGGTGTTCGCCTGATAGCTCCATGCCGGGAACGTCCTGTACACGTCGTGGTAGCCGTGAAACGCCAGCCCGATCTGCTTGAGGTTGTTCGTACACTGGCTGCGGCGCGCGGCCTCCCGGGCCGCCTGCACCGCCGGAAGCAACAAAGCGATCAAGATCCCGATAATGGCAATCACGACCAGCAGTTCGACCAGGGTGAACCCGGCCCTAACAAACCACTTTCTCATCACGGCACCATCCCCCTTGAATGAGAGTAGACGCGACTAGTCCTCGTGAGTTGGCGGATCGAATGGCCCGGCCTGTGAGAAGATGCACCGGACCTCGGCCGCTACGACGACGTCGGCCAACAACATCGCTGATGGAAAGTATTCTGGACAACTGCCGTCATCGCGTCAAGCGTATTGTGCAAATTCTCCATCGCTTGCATGGGGATTCCCTGGCGGCCTGCTAGCATTGCACGACTTCTGGAGACTGCAACCCGGCCACCGGTTGCCGCGTCCAAAGCGAGTGACCTATCTCGTTGTCTAACATGGACTTAGGCGCATAGCGCATCGCAGCGCACCACCGAGAGGGACTCGGGCAGGTCCCGTATGATCCCAGGGAATCCCATCGGCCTCCCTCCCTCGGGCATATTCGGCATAGTCCACATGGGCTATCTGTCGCTAAGAATCTGGCGCAGTTGGCTGCAACTCCGGACGGGGACGGGTGCCGACCTCGGCAGTCGGGCGCTTCGCCGCGGGGACACGGGAACCTGCCACTCGGCCCGCGCGGGACGGTCGCGGAGGATCGAAGCCGGCGGCTACGGGCGTTTCGCTTTGCGCCTGCGGAACCGCGCCGGCGATCCACTCAGGCAGACCGGCGGAGGAAGGTTGGACGACTACGGCGTCTCGTTCCCAAACCGCTTACCACCGGCCGAAAAATAACTTCCCGACTTCAGTGGCAGGCACACGCCGTGTGCCGTCCGCCGGTTACGGCACACGGCGTGTGCCTACTACTCCGCATTTCGGCAGGGGACGGTGCGATTCTCGCTGCACGCAGCGACACCGGGCGCGCCACGAGTTGTTGCTCACGGGTCACCTCCGGCCTAGAATCGAAGTTGCTATTGACGTCTCGACGGCCAAGGATCGCCCGACGCGGACCGGATCGTAAGGCCCCGGGCTTCCGACGGGAGCCCTCCGTTCACGGGCCATGCAATGCCCGATCGAAGGCGTTTGCCATATCGCTCCAAGCACACGGGATCCGGATACGGCTTCGCGCCGTGGACCGCAATCGCGGCTGAAGTCGACCGGACGATGACGATCACCGAAGGAAGCACGCGGACAACGGGCGAGGAAGGGCGAAGTGGGTCCTAAACGACGCGTTCTTGCCTGCTTCCTGGTTGCCCTCTTCTTGACGGGGTCGGTGGTCTTCCAGCTTGCTCGCCGAGAGCAAGCGAAGGGACCGATCCGGCTTCACGACGTCACCCGAGAGACGGGCATCGGCTTCCGGCACACCGACGGCAGCAGCGGCCGGCGCTACATCATCGAAGCGATGAGTGCGGGTCTGGCGCTGTTCGACTATGACGGGGACGGCCTGGTAGACATCTACTTCCTCAACGGAGCGCCCCTGCTGGGGACCCAGGTGGACGTGCCGCCCGGAAACGCCTTGTATCGTAACGAGGGGAACTGGAGGTTCACCGACGTTACCGAGAAGGCCGGCGTCGGCGATACGGGGTTTGGACTGGGAGTGACCGTCGGCGACTACGATAACGACGGCGATGCGGATCTCTACCTGAACAACCACGGTCCCAACGTCCTGTATCGAAACAACGCGGACGGCACTTTCACCGACGTGACCGCGCAAGCGGGCGTCGGCAACGGGGATCTCGTCGGGGCGGGAGCTTGTTTTCTCGACATGGACGCCGACGGGGATCTGGACCTGTACGTCGGCAACTACATCGACTTTCGCTACGAGCTGCACGTCGAAAGGACCTATGCCGGCTTCCCGGTCTATCCACAGCCCAGGGACTACTTGCCCGTCGCTGATACCCTCTACCGCAACAACGGCGACGGCACGTTTACCGACGTCAGCAAGGAGTCCGGGATCGCCGCGCACGCGGGGACCAGCATGGGGGTGGTCTCGGCCGACTACGACACGGACGGCGACACCGACGTGTTCGTGCTCAACGACGTGGGGAACAACTTTCTCTTCCAGAACGACGGCGCGGGCAGATTCGAGGAGGTGGGCACCTACGTCGGTGCCGCGTACAACCTCTATGGTCATGAGAATGCAAGTATGGGCGTGGACTGCGGTGATTACGACAACGACGGCCGGCTCGACTTCTTCATGACCTCCTATGCCGGCGAGATGCCCGTGCTGTATCGCAACGCGGGCGGCGGCCTCTTCGAGGACGCGACTCTCCTGACGGGCGCCGGGAGGGGTTCGTCTCCGTACGTGAACTGGGGCCCCGGCCTGGTCGACTTCGATAGCGACGGTGATCGCGATCTCTTCATTGCCCAGGGGCACCTGGAGGACAACGTCGAGCTGTTCGACGGCAGCACGGCGTACCGCGTGCGGAATACCGTCCTGATGAATACGGGGGACGGGAAGTTCGTCGACGTGTCGGAGCAGTGTGGCGACGGGCTGTTGCCCGAATTGAGCAGCCGCGGCGCGGCCTTCGACGATCTGGACAACGACGGCGACGTGGACGTGGTCATCCTGAATTCCCGCGAGCGCCCCACCATTCTGAGGAATGAAACGGAGAACTCGAACCATTGGATTCAAATACGCCTTCGCGGCGTAGACGGCAACCGGGACGGCGTCGGAGCCCGGGTCACCGTGGTCGCAGGCGACCTCACCCAGGTCGACGAGGTCCACAGCGGCCGCGGCTACCAAAGCCATTGGGGGAGCCGGCTTCACTTCGGGCTAGGCGGGCGCGACCGCATCGACCGGATCGAGGTCCGGTGGATCGGCGGCGGTGTGGACGTCCTCGAAAACGTCCAAGTCGACCAGCTCGTCTGGATCGCGGAAGGGGATGCACCAACGTCGGCCCGATAACCTGCAAGGTCCCCGATCGGTGCAGGAGGCGGGCGGCGGCCCCGGCCGCACTCGCTTCTCCCCACGTTCGATCGCCAAGGGCTTCGGCGTCGGCCATGAGCGTGATCGAGCGCTCGGCATCTGCCGGGAGGGATCGCGGCCATGGGCGTTGTATCACGGATGGAAGGGGCACTCATTGACGGACCGCTTCCGGTACGCTTTATTATGACCGCAAACAGGAGAGGGAGACGATGCTCGCCATCGACCTGTCTGGGAAAACGGCTTTGGTCACCGGCGGCGGTCAGGGCTTGGGTGCGGCCACCGCCTGGATGCTGGCCCAAGCCGGCGCGAACGTGGTCGTCAATTACTTCGCCGACCGCGAGGGCGTCAATCGCCGACGGGCGCACCAGACCGCCGAACGGATCGGCGAGCGGGCGGTGGCGATGGAAGCCGACGTGCGCAATCTCCGGCAAGTCGAGGCGATGATCGACCAGACGATGCACCGCTTCGGACGCCTCGATATCGTCGTCAACAATGCCGGCATCGTCCGCGACCGCACCTTGAAGAAGCTTTCTCCGGACGACTGGCAAGCCGTGATCGACACCAACCTGACCGGCGTGTACCACGTGTGCAAAGCGTCGGGGGAGAGACTCTCCGAAGGCGGGCGCATCGTCAACCTGGCCTCCATTTCGGCGTTCGCGGGCTTCTTCGGGCAATCGAACTACGCGGCGGCCAAGGCGGGGATCGTCGGACTTACCAGGGTCCTCAGTCGGGAGCTGGCCAAGCGGCGGATCACCGTCAACGCCGTGGCGCCGGGCGTAGTCATGACCGAGATGGGTAACACCATCCCCGAGCAGCAGCGGGCCGAAATGCTCAAGTCGATCCCGCTCTCGCGATTCGGCGAGCCCGAGGAGGTCGCCGGCGTGATCCTGTTTCTGTCGAGCGAGCTGGCGTCTTACGTGACGGGCCAGGTGATTCACGTGAACGGGGGATGGTGGGGATGACAACGCCGCGGGACGCCAAACTGTGCTCCGCCGAAGAAGCCGTCGGCCTCATCGAGGACGGGCAGACCGTGGCCTCGGGGGGGTTCGTCGGTGCCGGGGTGCCGGAAGCCCTTACCCGCGTGCTGGAGCAGCGGTTCCTCTCCTCGAACTCACCGCGCGGCCTGACCATCATCTACGCGGCCGGCCAGGGCGACGGGAAAACGCGCGGTGTCAACCACCTGGCCCATGAGGGACTGGTCCGGCGCGTCATCGGGGGGCATTGGGGTCTGGCGCCCCGCATGGGTCGGCTGGCGATCGAGGGCAAGATCGAGGCGTACAACTTCCCCCAAGGGGTGATCTGCCAGCTCTTTCGCGACATCGCCGCGGGCCGACCCGGGTGCATCACCCACATCGGATTGGACACGTACATCGATCCGGTGCATCTCGGCGGCCGTCTGAACGACCGCACGCCGCCGGGCCTGGTGGAGCGGATTGAGTTGGGGGAGCGCACCTGGCTCTGGTACAAGGCGCTGCCGATCGACGTGGGCCTGATCCGGGCGACGGGCGCCGACCCGCAGGGCAATCTCACGATGGACGAGGAGGGGCTTTTTGGGGAGATGCTTCCGATTGCCCAGGCGGCGCACAATTCGGGCGGGATCACGATCGCCCAAGTGGCCAGACTCCTACCCGAGCCGGCCCCGCCCCAGCACGTGCGCGTGCCGGGGATCCTGGTGGACCGCATCGTCGTGGCGAAGCCCGAGGACCATCCGCAGACCTTCGGCCACGCCGAGTTCGACGCCAGGTTGGTCACGCCCGCCTCGCCGGCCGAGGCGTGCGCGAGGGCTTCTCTCGAACCGCTGCCGATGGGGCCGCGGCGGATCATCGCCGCGAGGGCCTGCGACGAGATCCCGGAGGGCGCGATCAGCAACCTGGGGATCGGCATGCCGGAAGGGATTGCCACAATCGCCGCCGAGCGGGGGTGGCTCGACCGCTTGACGCTCACGGTGGAGAGCGGACCGATCGGAGGGATACCGGCCGGGGGACTCAGCTTCGGCGTGTCGGTGCATCCCCAGGCGATCATCGATCAGCCGGCCCAGTTCGACTTCTACGACGGCCGAGGGCTGGACTACGCCGCCTTGGGGGCCGCCCAGGTCGACGCCGAGGGCAACGTGAACGTGTCGAAGTTCGGCACGCGTCTGGCCGGCGTGGGCGGATTCGTCAACATCACGCAAACCGCCAAAAAGCTCGTCTTCTGCGGCACCTTCACCGCCGGAGGGTTGGAAGTGGCAACCGACGACGGCGGGCTGCGGATCGTCCACGAGGGCCGCGTGCCGAAGTTCGTCCGCCAAGTGGAGCAGGTCTCCTTCAGCGCCCAACACAGCCGCCGAATCAAGCAGGACGTGCTCTACGTCACGGAGCGGGCCGTGTTCCGCCTGCTCGAAGACGCGCTCGAGCTGATCGAGGTCGCCCCGGGAATCGATCCGGACCAACAGGTGCTCGCGCTGATGCCGTTTCGGCCCGTGATCCGCTCGCTCCGTCCGATGCCGTCCCATGTCTTTGCACCCCCAAAAGGATGACCTCATGTCGCGAACTTGCATCGTGGCCGCCCAACGCACGCCTCAGGGACGTTTCCTGGGAGCCTTGGCCAGGCTCTCGGCGGTCGATCTGGCGATCTGCGCCGGGCAGGCGGTCCTGGAGGACGTCGGACCGGAACGGATCGACCAGGTCATCGTGGGTAACGTGCTCAACGCCGGGCTGGGGATGAACATGGCCCGGCAGGTCGGCGTCGGCTTGGGAGTGCCCGTGGATCGTCCGGCGATGACCGTCAACATGATGTGCGCCTCGGGCATGCGGGCGGTGATCCTGGCGACCCAGGCGATTGCGACGGGCGAGGCCCGGGTGGTGCTTTGCGGGGGGACCGAGTCGATGTCCAACGCCCCCTTCCTGCTCGATCGCGCGCGGTCCGGCTACCGGCTCGGCGACGGCGTGCTCGTGGATTCCATGCTGCGCGACGGGCTGGTCGACGCCTTCGACCACGAACACATGGGCTTGACCGTGGAACGGATCGCCGAGCGCTACGGGATCGATCGCGCAGCTCAGGACGCCTTCGCGCTGCAAAGTCAGCAGAAGACGGCCGAAGCTTATGCCGAGGGTCGATATCGGGACGAGCTGGCGCCGATGGCCGAGCTCGACAGAGACGAACATCCGCGCGCGGATACGAATCTCGATAAGCTCGCAGGGCTCCAGCCGGCGTTCAAGCCGGACGGCACGGTCACCGCCGGCAATGCCTCGGGGATCAACGACGGGGCGGCCATGCTCGTGGTGTGTGACGAGCAGACCGCCGCGGAGTACGGTTGGACGCCGTTGGCGACGATCGGGGCGTACGCGACCGTGGGCTGCGATCCCGGGTGGATGGGGCTGGGCCCGGTCCATGCCACGCGGCGCCTGTGCGAGCGCAATCGGCTCGAGACCGACGACTTCGATACGATCGAGATCAACGAAGCCTTCGCGGTGCAGACGCTCGCCTGTATCCGGGAGCTTCGCCTGGAGCCCGATCGGGTGAACCCCGACGGCGGCGCGATCGCCTTGGGACATCCGATCGGCGCGAGCGGCGCACGGCTTCTGGTGCATTTGGCCCACCGGATCGCACG
>Ga0307378_10009876_pt1 | contig 12482 bp, 11 predicted proteins | sample UN1MG_FD_202238 | JGI IMG/M metagenome (GOLD analysis project Ga0307378, IMG submission 202238) | Soil microbial communities from Risofladan, Vaasa, Finland - UN-1 | ecosystem: Environmental > Terrestrial > Soil > Coastal area > Acid sulfate soil | place: Finland: Risofladan, Vaasa | collected...
CAGGAATAGAATGTTTAAGGCAAGATGCTGCAACTGCAAATTCAAGAGCTTCTTTATCACTGTTTAAGTTATCAAAACCATAAATTAAGCCTGCAGCAAAAGCATCTCCTCCTCCTACTCTATCTACAATATTATGAATTTCATATTTTTTTGAAATAAGAAATTCCTTTCGATTATTGAGTACTGCAGACCATCCATTGTAATCTGCAGAATGACTCTCCCTTAAGGTTATAGCAATTTTTTTGATATTAGGATATAAATCAAGAACATTATCAGTCAATCTTCTATACTTTTCTGTTTGGAATTTTCCTGACTCAACATCTATATCCATTTTAATACCGAGAGATTTCTGACAGTCTTCTTCATTTCCTAAGGCAATATCCACATATTTTACCAGCTCCCCCATTACCTCGGGAGCAGATTTTCCATATTGCCATAAATTTTTTCTAAAGTTAAGATCACAAGAAATAGTGATGCCTTTTTCTTTCGCTTTTTTGACTGCTTCTAAAGAAAGCTCTGAGGCTGAAAGGGAAATAGCTGGAGTAATACCAGAAATATGAAACCAACTTGCTCCATCAAATACTTTGTCCCAATTTATATCACCGGGGCTCGCTTCGGCAATAGCTGAATGAGAACGATCGTAAATAACTACAGAAGGTTTTTGGTTAGCCCCGGCTTCCAAAAAGTAGATACCCAACCTGTTTCCTTTTCTCACTATAAGAGAAGTATCAATATCCTGTTTTCTTAGTTCTCTAATACAAGCATCTCCGATTGAGTTATCGGGAATTACAGAAACATAGGCAACATTCAAGCCAAATCGGGCTAGTCCGACGGCTACATTTGCCTCCCCTCCTCCAAAGGTGGCTTCCAAAAGAGGGCTCTGAAAAAATCTCTCCCAGTTAGGTGGTTTAAGCCTCAACATTATTTCGCCAAAAGTAATGTATTTTTTCATTGTCTACTCCTTTTCAACGACTATTTCTGCAAAAGATGAATGGCAAATCCTGACACTTCCTGATCTAGATAAACTGCCTTAAGTTTACCTTCCTTTTCTTTTGCAGTCTCGGGAAGAATGGAAATGTTTTTCATTTTTAAGTAGGTTATCGCCCGGTGAATATGGTTAGTAGTTATAGCAATATGACCATACTTTCCTAAATATTGTTTTTTCATAACCTCGAAACCTGGACCAGCAAAAATAGAACTCGTTCCTTCTTTAATAGGAAAATAAAAAAGATGTGAAAGAAGGCTTGCAGAATTTAGGGCTTTATCCTCATTTTCCTCATTTATCCCCAGGTGGGCAAATTCAAAACCTAACATTATTGAAACCGCTTCTTTGGTAAGTCTGGTAATCTCATTAAAATTGCCCGAAGAAATAAGGCTATCCTTTACCATCCAACTGCCTCCGCAGGCATGTACTTTTTTGTTAGACATGTAGGAAGTTAAGTTATTCAGGTTAATCCCTCCGGTGGGAACAAACTTTATCCCAGAATAAGGTGCCGACATAGATTCGAGAAGCGGCAATCCCCCCGATGCTTCAGCAGGAAAGAATTTTACTACCTCAATTCCTCTCTCCAGAGCCATCTCAATTTGAGTGGGGTTATTTATACCAGGAGTAACTGGAATATTATTTTCTACACAATAATCTACTACTTTTGGATTAAAGCCCGGTGAAACAATAAACTTAGCACCGGCAGAAACAGCCTTTTTTACCTGTTCAACGGTCAATACGGTGCCTGCTCCAACCAAAAGATTAGGGAGTTCTCCGGCCAGGATTTTAATTGACTCCTCGGCAGCAGAAGTTCTGAAGGTAATCTCAGCAATAGGAAGATCGCCGTCAATAAGTGCCTTCCCAAGCAAGAGAGCATCTTCAGCTTTTTCGATTTTAACCACCGGGACAATCCCCAGCTCACCGATTTTTTCGAGAATTTTATTCATTTGAATAATCTCCTTTATAAAAACATACTATTTATTGCTGCAATCTTTATTATTAAGATTAGGTATACTGAATTTATGCTTTATATTGATCAGATATTAATTCATCTTCTATTCACAACTAAAATTATTTTTCTATTATTAGATTATTCTTTTTAACAATTTACCATTATATCCCAATCTTTTAGATATTTTTTCACTTGCTTCGATAAGAGCTTTTTTTAGATTATTTTGTGCATTTTTATCTATCCTGAAAATAGGGCTTGAAATACTAAGGGCAGCCATTACTTCCCCTTGATAATTCCTAATGGGGGCAGCTACACAGCAAACATCCTTTTCGTTTTCTTCTCGGTCTAAGGCAAAACCCTGTTCTCTTACTTTGCCAAGTTCTTTTTCTAATTCCATTTTATCAGTGATGGTATTTTCAGTAAGGCGAGGAAGCACTTTTTCTCCCAATATCTTCTTTCTTTCTTCCGCTGAAAGATAGGTTAACAGCACCTTCCCTAAAGCAGTACAGTGAAGGGGAGCTCTTTTACCCACGTAAGAGATCATCCTTATAGTTTGAGAAGACTCCTCTTTGGCCAAATAAAGAACTTCTCCTTCTTCCAAAACTCCTAAATGAACAGTCTCATTACACTGCTTTACCAATTCTTTTAAATAAGGAGTAGCTTCTCTTGCTAGATCCATTTGGTGAAGTTTAGCCATGCCTAACTCTAATGCCTTCAGGCCTAATTGGTATTTCTGGGTATGGGGATCTTGTTCTATATAACCCCAATATTTTAAGGTATCCAATATACGGTGAACAGTACTGGGGTAGATTTCTAATCTTTCGCTGATTTCAGTCATATTCATGGCGGAACCTTGTTGCAGTAAAATTTCAAGAAGAGAGAGAGATTTATTTAAAACTTTTATAGGGTACTTGGGGGATTTTTTCATCTTGTTTTCCTTACTTTTTTCTATATTATAGAAATTGTTTCTATTTTTTCTCTTTTCTTAATTATACAAGATGAATTTTAGTTTTGTCAACTTTTTATAGCAAGACTATTAAAACATTTTTCAAGAGATAAATTATGCAGGGTTTCAAAATAACAAAAACAACAGTATGCACTAAACAAAATAATAATTTTTTTTGTGTTTAAGTGCCAAGAATTAGTTGATATTCTTATTTTTAAAACTATTTTTAGTATAAAAAGCAATTACCCAATATTCAATTTTTTTAATGCTTCAGCAGTAAGACGAGCACAATTATCAGGATCAGGCAAAGGAAGTGTTTCCGCTGATACATGTCCCTGGTAACCTATCCTTTTTAAAGTCTGAACTATCTTAGCAAAATCTAGATGACCGAAGCCGGGAGTCCAGCGGTTACTATCTGCAAAGTGGACATGGGTAATATAATTTTTCGCTTGAATAATACTATCGTAAATTGAAATTTCCTCGATGTTCATGTGAAAAGTATCTGCCAGCAACCCCAAGTTTGACGTTCCCACTCGCTCAATGAATTCAACCCCTTCACTGAGGGTATTAACAAAATTTCTCTCGTATCTATTTAGTGGCTCTAAAGTAAGTCGAACATTGTACTCTTTTGCAAATTCTGTACATTTTCTCAAACAACCAATAGTCCACTCTTCAGCTTCTGTTCTATTCACACCTTCTTCGATTTTTCCCATTATTGAGCCGATAGTTACCTGGGAATTAAAATGGGAAGCAAAAATTATTTGGTCCTTTATTCTTTTAACTGCCATTTTCCTAACAATTTCATTGGAATCGGAAAAACTCAAACTCTCTTGCGTGTAGGCCTGCCCTGTACCTATAGTGGGAACTTCTAAATTATTTTCTTTTATTGCTTTAACAACATTTTCCACATTTAAATCTTTGGGATTCCCAACATGCAATTCAACCCCGTCAAAACCCAGGCTCGCAATTTTTTCTATATTCTCTTCTAAGTTTATTTTAAAATCCAAGGCTGAAAATATGGTTGATGTATTTGAAACTACTATACTTTTCTTCATTTTCTACTACTCCCATTATAATTAAAATCAATAAAGTAGGGGTTCGATTCATCGAACCCGTGAAAAAAATTACCAAATAACCCGGGGCGGATGAATCCGCCCCCTACATAAAAAACAATACATTATCTGAAAAAGTTTTAAATTTTGAATTATGGTTTTTCGCTTTTAGCTTTAAGTTTTTAACTTTAATACTGTACGCTATACGCTATACGCTAAACGCTAACTTTTAAAATTTCAATGCTCTCTCTTCTATTTTTGAGGGCAGACACGAGGTCTGCCCCTACTAACGACTATCCACTATTCACTAAAGACTGTTTATTTGCCCGATATATGGCAACTCAAATACAGACTTCCAGCCTTCGCTCATCGGTTCTTTTAAGAATGGTTCCATCTCTTTGGGGTCGCGCAAACTAATTTTTTCTACCGGAGGTATTTTGCCTGCCGGATAGGTCTCCATAATCTCATCATGAACCAAAGTTAAATATCTGAGAATAGCGGCGATGGGACGTTTCGCTTTCTCGGCAGTCGCTCGAGTCGGACAGCCCACTATTCCTTCCGGAACAGCTGATCTTTCAATTGCAGATTGACCTTCCCCTTGCTGCCACCCTTGAGGTCGATGATAAGGGTCAACTGAGGTATCAAAATGCCCCCCAGGTAATAATGACTCGCCTTGTGCATCAACTGCATACTCCATATCTAACATCTCCGGGAATAACAATTGAGCAACTGAAGCTTCTGCCTCATCAGCATGAATAAAATCAGTAGTTAAACTATCTTCCCGGTCAATAGGAATGAAAAATTCTCTGATTGAACGATGCCAGTCAATTACCCGATAGATACCAGGCAATTGATAGCGTTTACAAAATTCCTGTATGGCTGATTCTAAAATCCATAATTGTCCATGATTATTAACCCACATCTGTTTGCGAAAACCGTCATTCCACAGCCCATACATAACATTAATCATGGTTTCTCTAACTACATCTTCGGGCATAATGATGGTACCTGCCATACCACAGTGATGATAAGGATGTCCCCCATAATTTAAAGGAGGTAAAGCCAAACTGCAGCCAACTCCATCCCTGTTTTTTATAAAACGGCGTACTCCTTCACAAATCTGGGTAACCATAAAAGTATCCAAACCGGTATTGGCATAATCACCGTGACATTCGGTACATCCCACCGGCACAAAAACAAAATCATTTTTACGCCTGTTTTCTATAACATGCATGCGGGGAGTAGTTTGGATATAACTACCTGCTTTTCCTAATTCAGAAGGAGAAGGAATTTCATATTCTTTAAGTACTTCTTCAATTTTGCCCAGCGGTGCATCAAATAATTCTTTTTTTAACCTGCCTACCTGACTATTTTCAAAAACTATTTGAGGATATTCTGTAGTTAACCATTTTTCATTTTTTTTATCAGACATTTTATTATCTCCTTTCCTTAATTTATTTAAACTCACAGGTAATTTTACATTCTGTTCTATTAGTCCGCAATAAGACTATATTTTCCGGAACTTCGTCTAAGGTTATCTTTTTGGTAATCAATGGGGTCATGTCCATCCCGGAAGCCATTGAACTTATAACTCTGGGGAATGTTCCATGGCCAGAATGACCTTGAGAACCAACGATAGAAGCCCTTCTTACCTGGAATACTTCTCCGCTTACCGGAATCTTCTTGTCTGCACGAGCAACGATCACCACCGTACTATTAATCATTTTACCTTCCCAAATAGCTTGTTCAATTCCTTCCCAAACTACATCAGGTAAACCGGTTGCTTCTAAATATAGCTTAGCTCCTAAACCACCGGTTATATCTAACACTCTTTGAGCAAAATTTTCTTTAATTGGATTTATGATATGATCTGCGCCCATTAGTTTGCCTAATTTTGCTCTTGATTCAGAAGGTTCAGAGAGAATTACATTTGAGGCTCCGGCTTTTTTCATTATAGCAACTGCGGCAAGACCGATAGGTCCTCCTCCTAAGATTACCGCATTATCTCCGGGTCTTATCCCTCCTCCTCGCTCTATTATCGCATTATAGGCTACCGAAGTAGGTTCAACTAAACTGCCGGCCAGAAACAGGTTATCACCCTTGTAAACTCTCTTTAATTCTTCCAGACTCCAAATATAGCGGGAATCAACTTTAACATACTCCGCAAAAGCACCATCGCAACTAAAACCAATTTCCTGTAATTTCTCACAGTGGTTGGGGTAGCCGTCGGCACAGGGTCGGCAAGAGGCACACCAGAACATTTCTTCTGCAGTTACCGCCTCTCCTTCTTCGAATTTTTTCCCCGTTCTTTTGTTAATGCCTTGTTCACCCGCCTCCACTACTACGCCTGAAAATTCATGACCCAAAGTCGCCGGAAAAGCGGTAAGCCCCGGATACCAGATATAACCATCATCATCTGGTTGAGCCATGTGGACATCACTACCACAGATTCCACAGGCTTTAACTTTGATTAAAACCTCTGTAGGTCCAATTTTAGGAACATCTTTCTCCGCTATTTTAATCTCCGGATTTTTCCAAACTTTGCTTCCCAAATAAGTAAGTTTCCGGTCAATATCTTTTGATCCTAACTTAAAATCTGGTTTAGGCTGCCAGTCAGCATACAAAGTAACAGTTTTCATTTTTGTATCTCCTTTTTTAATTTTAATTTAATAATTTATTTTTTATATTCTTATTTTATTTATTTTTTTACAAGATTTTCTTATGATTAGTTTTGGTTTTAACACTATTTTTCTTTGATTAAATTCTCCCCCCTCTATTATTCTTAATAACATATTCACTGCTAACGCTCCCATCTCCAGCATCGGTTGACGAATAGTAGTTAACGCAGGATAGACAAAAGATGCTAATTCAATATCATTAAAACCTACTACTGAAAAATCTTCTGGGACATGAAAATTCTTTTTTTGAATAGCCTGCATAGCTCCTAAAGCAAGCAGATCATTGGCAGCAAATATTGCACTAGGTGGTTCAGTTAATTTTAAAAATCTCTTCATAACCTGATAGCCACCTTTTATTTTAAAATCACCTTCTCCTACCAATTCATCCCGGTATTCAATTTTATGTTTTTTTAATGCTAATTTATAACCTTTTAATCTATTAAGTGCTGACCTTGTCTTAAGAGGACCGGTGATATGTGCAATTCGACGATGGCCCAGCTTAATTAAATATTCAGTAGCCATAATTCCACCTTCTACATCATCAACGATTATACAGTTCTTATCCAACCCTTCGATATTTCGAGAAACTAATATATAGGGAAATTTTTTCTTCTCTAATTCTAAGATACTCTTGTCTTTAATATGGGCTGTTCCCAAAATTAAACCATCAACTCTCTTCCCCCGTAATATTTCTAAATAGGTTCTCTCTTTTTTTAACTTATCATCGGTATTGCACAATATAACATTAAAATTATTTTTATTTGCCGTATCCTCCACGCCTCGGGCTATCTCCGCAAAAAAAGGATTGGTAATATCCGGAATAAGCATTCCCAGGGTATGAGTTCTTTTGGTCTTTAAACCACGAGCAATGGCATTAGGAGTATATCCTAATTTTTTAATTATCAGAAGAACCTTCTCTTTAGTTTTTTCACTAATCCGAGAATCATTATTTACTACCCTGGATACTGTAGAGGGATGAACTCCCGCTAATTCTGCTACATCCTTAATAGTATTCATAATTTATCCTAACTTCCCTTTATTCTCCCTAATTTTTACTTGCTTATTTTTACAAAACAACCCTTACTTAGAGATTCTTTGGCGGCATACCCCATTTGAACAGATATTTTACCATCCAGCCCGCCTACTGATGGCTCTCTGTTTTCCTGAACGCATTTGATAAATTCTTCCATTTCAGCTAAATAGGCATCTTGATAACGTTCTATGAAAAAATAAAGAGGTTTGTCGCTTATGGTATCTTTAGCAGTATTAATGATTACTTCTGTTGGTGTTGGATTCCCTACCATTACGCAACCTTCTGATCCAAAAATTTCTATACGCTGGTCATAGCCGTAAACTGCCTTCCGACTGTTATCGATAGTTCCCCAGGCACCGCCTTCGTACTTCAGAGTAACTATAGCGGTATCAATATCTCCTGCTTCTCCAATAGCCGGGTCAACCAAACAGTTTCCCACCGCCATTAATTCCACCACTTCTTGATCCAGAAGATAGCGTGCCATATCAAAATCGTGAATCATCATATCCAAAAAGATTCCCCCCGATACTTTAACATAACTGATTGGTGGCGGTTCCGGGTCCCTGCTGGTTATTCTTACTAAATGAGGGGTACCAATTTTTCCGCTTGCCACTAAATCTTTGGCTTTTTTAAAGCTGGGGTCAAAACGACGATTAAATCCTACCTGTAGTTTTACTCCTGCTTTTTTGACTGCAGTTATAGCCTGATCAATTTTATCCATATCTAAAGCGATAGGTTTTTCGCAGAAAATATGCTTCCCCGCCTGGGCTGCTTCGGAAATAATTTGAGCATGAGTATCGGTGGAGGAACAGATTGCTACTGCATCAATATCCTTATTCTCCAATAAAACCCGATAATCTTTTTCAGCACTTGGTATTTCTAATTGAGCGGCAACTTGCTGAGCGCTCTCTTCAAATATATCAGCAACCGCTAACACTTTTACTCCGGGAACCTGATACTTTAAATTACCTGCATGCAATCTTCCTATTCTACCCACTCCAATTACACCTAAATTAACTTTTTCCATAATTTAAATTTCCTTTCTTATTATTATTTTATTCTATAAATAAATGCGTACACGGGTTAAATATACATCTACATCCTTTATTTGTTTCGTTTTTTCAGTAAAGCTTCAACTTCTTCAATATTTCCCTTAAATGGACCTTCTTTTTCTAATTTAAGAGTAGTTAATGCAGCAGCATAACATAGTGCGGAATAAGGTTCCAAAGTAAAACGTTTTCCGATATAAGTAGAAATACAGGTGTCTCCCCTACCACTGCGCCCCTTTAAAGATTTTGGAGAAAAGGGAGCTTCGTAAAATTTCCCACCCACATGTAAAAGCACTCCATCTTTATGGGTAAGTACAACTTCTTTAGCTCCTAGTTGTGTCAATATCTTCGCTGCTTTATGTAAATCTGAAGTACCGGTTAAAATAGTTGATTCAGCAATATCTGCTTTTAAATATTTTAAATAAGGAATGATTTCTCCTTTTTCCTTCCAGTCTTTTAAAATAAGATGATTGCCTTCTCTTGTTCTCATAAATCCCTGTACATCAATACTAAGTTCTGCTTTTTTCGATAATTCTTTTACCATATTAACAGGAACTTCCTTTTGCATCAATGAGGCAATATGAATAACTTTAGCATTTAAATCAGTTGGATAATCTTTTTCGCAAAAAGGCCCGGCAGACCGCATAAAATAGCTTCTGCGATTATCCGGGTCATCGGTTGAGTAGACATTTCTTATGCCAGTTGTTTCTTCTGATTCTGTTGGAAATATGGTAATCCCCGCATCTTCAAATATACTCAATAGAGAAAAATGTTTTTTAGCGAGTTTTGTGACTATTGCTACCTTCACACCTACTGCTTTCAGAGCAAAAGCCCCATGATAAACTGCACTCCCGGTAACTTATTTTTCTGCTCCGTTCACTATATCATTATCTATGGCAAAATGCCCCAACAAAACTACTTCAAAATTTTTTAAATCCATTTATTGTTTCACCTTTTCTATATCATATCTTTTTTAATAATTTAATTTTATCAATAATTATCTTCATTATTCTGCAAGTGAATGGGGACATATTTTTTGGCAAGTTTGCCAATTTCCTCCGCTTTTTTTTGGGATAAATGTAAATTATTTATTATTGTATCTGTCGCTTCTTCCTCTTTTAAAGTAGAATCAATATAAGCCACATCCGCTCCCCGCACTAATTCTATTAATCCCGGACACATTCCAGTATCTCCGCTTACTGCTATAATTTTATCATGATGTATAAATTGATATCCTACCGCTGCATCAGGATGTAAAATTCGATTTTTTCCCACAGCTGCATAATGTCTCATCTGAAATATTTTTATTTTTAAATCTTTTATCTTAATTTCATCTCCGCCATTTATTCTATGAATTTTAATTTGAAAAGTAAAATCATCATAACTCTTTTTAAAAGCTAAAACAATCTGCTCTGCTTCTTTGCATCCTTGTGGAAAATAAATATCTATTTTTTCTTTTCTCTCAATAACCCTGAAATGGCCTAATAAGGCATATAATCCCGCCATATGGTCATAATGTCCATGGGTTAAAAATATTCCTCTTATCTTTTGAAAATCAATCTTCAAAGACACTAAATCTCTTAGAGTGCCATCTCCGGCATCGATTATAAAATAATCTTCTTCCGTTGACAGAAGTATTTGTGTGGCAATGCCGGCCTTGGAAAAAAGAATGTTTGAATCCATATTTCTTCCTTTGACGCACAATTTATTCTTCTCGAGTTACAATAATATCTTCTGGTGATAGATAAAAAGTCACTCCTTCTCCAACTTTAAAGTTGTATTTAGCATCGCTATTGGTTCGAACTTCCCAATTACCCACTTTAATTTTATAATCAATAATATTTCCTAAATAAGAAGATTGAATAATTTTTCCTTTAAATATGTTTACCATGTTTTTATCGCTTCTATTTTCGTCTTGAATAAATTTAATTACATTCATTCTCATAGCAACCGAAACTTTTTGTCTTATATCAAAACTATTATTAAAACCATGAATAACCAGGCCGTCATCAGTTCTAACAACAACTTTTTTCTTATCTTCAATAAATGAATCTACACTTCCATTAATAAAACTGGTAACGGCAATAAACCCTGCCACAAATTTATTTTTTGGATTCGAGTAAATTTCCTTCGGTGTATCGGATTGAACTATCTTGCCCTGGTTAAGAATTACAATTTTATCAGAAATTACTAACGCCTCTGCTTGATCATGGGTTACGTAAACTGCAGTAATTCCAAGTTTTTTCTGCAATTCAGTAAATTCAAAGCGCATCTCTTCCCTTAATTGTGCATCTAAATTGCTTAATGGTTCATCAAGCAGCATTATCTCCGGTTCAAATACCAGTGCCCGAGCCATGGCAATACGCTGCTGCTGACCGCCGCTCATCTGCCGAGGATATCTATTCTCGTAACCTTCCAGTTGTACCATGCCCAATATTTTCTTTATTTTTTTAGTTATTTCATCCTTGGGTACTTTTCTAATTTGTAAGCCAAAAGCCAAATTACCATAAACAGTCATATGCGGCCAAAGCGCATAATTTTGAAAAATCATTCCGATGCCTCTCTTTTCAGGAGGAACATAGGTGATTTTTCTATCATCTAAGTATATTTCTCCTCTGTCAGGATTTTCAAAACCGGCAATACATCTAAGTGTAGTCGTTTTACCACATCCGCTGGGTCCCAAAAGGCTTAATACTTTACCTTCTGGTGCTTCAAAGCTAACCTCTTGAACCGCTTTTACCTTTCCAAAATTTTTACTTAGCTTTTTTACTTTAAGAATTGCCATAAATAAATTACCTCCAAGAAATATCTGGTTATTTTTAAATTTTATTTTATCCTCCCATTCCTCCTAAATGTTCTGCTTTAAGGAATTTTTGAATTACTATCATAAAAAGAATCGAAGGAATTAATAACAATATAGCGATTACTGATGCAAATTGAATATTAGAACCACTTGCTGAATAAAGGGTCATGGGAAGAGTTGTTACAAAAGGCAGCCCTATCCAGAATGTACCGGTAAATTCATCCATTGAAGTAAGGAATACAAATACTGCACTGGCTATAAGCCCGGGAGTTGAAATAGGTAAAGTCACTTTAAAAAATGCTTTCAACCTTGTAGCGCCAACGCTTCGGGCAGCTTCTTCTAACTCCGGAGGAATTGAACTAAATGTACTTGCAGTAATCCACACCGCAAAGACCAATCCCACCACAATATGAACAAAAATTACTCCTAACACTGTCCCGGTTAATCCTATTTTATTGAACATCAACATTAAATTTAGAAATACGGGCTGTTGAGGAAATGCCCGGGGCAATAAAAATAATATTAAAATTATACCCTTCAAAAGAGCAGGAATCTTGAGTTTTGCTAACGAATAACCTGCCGGAATGGCAATTACCATAGTTATTATAACTACAATGATGGCGATGCCCAAGCTTAACCAAAAAGCTGGCAATACGTTTACTGCGCCCAAGGTTAAACTTTTAGTAATTCCTAAAGCCTGGAGCCAGTAATCAAATCCTATTTGTTGGGGAAGCGTATGGGGCCAATACCACCTTAAAGCTACAGACCAAATCCCCAGACTCAATAAGGGAGCAAACAGGAAAAATATAAATATCGAAAAAATAATTATTTCTATCGTCTTTCTAAAAACACTCTTTTGCATTAACAACCTCCCTCAATCATAAAGACCTTTTTTCATCATACTTCTTACATAATAAATTGCTAACAAGCTGACTAATATATATGAAAAAACTCCCAATGCATTTGCTACCCCATAATCACCAA
>Ga0307378_10009877_pt1 | contig 12481 bp, 14 predicted proteins | sample UN1MG_FD_202238 | JGI IMG/M metagenome (GOLD analysis project Ga0307378, IMG submission 202238) | Soil microbial communities from Risofladan, Vaasa, Finland - UN-1 | ecosystem: Environmental > Terrestrial > Soil > Coastal area > Acid sulfate soil | place: Finland: Risofladan, Vaasa | collected...
AGGCATCAAGAAGACGCACCAGTTCAGCTTCGAGATCGTAGTGGCGTCCGCTGATCTCAAGCAGACCAAGGACACCGGCGGCAGACCAGTGTCTATCTTCCAATGGGGTAACGACTGGGGAGAAGGCATCTTCTGGCTCTTCCAGGAGAAGAACCTGCTGCAGGTGGCCCTTGGTGGCGAGTCGCGGGGATCTCAGAAGGTGTTTGAGATGGCTACCCTGCCCGACACCAGGCCGCACCACGTGATCGTGAGTGTCGCCCCCAAGCGGCTCGCGTTCTACCTCGACGGCAAGAAGGTGAAGGAAATTGATCCCTCCCCTGCACAGCTCCTCGAAGTGGGTGCGCCGCCGATGCGTTTTGCGGAGAATGCCTGGCGCGGCCAGTTTGAGTACCTCGCCTTCTACCATCGCTTCATCGAAGAAGATGAAGCGGCGAAGAACGCGGCGGTCGTGGCCGCGGATCTGGCCAAGCGCAAGACGCTCCCGCAGATCGAGGTGCAGGCGACGTTGATCGGCAAGTCGAAAATCCCCGATCCTCGCGCAATCGCCCCGTACCGCAACGTGCTTGTCGTGAATGAATACAGTGTGGAAAAGGTGCTGAAAGGCACGTACGCAGGCAAGACCATTCGCGTGGTGCAGTGGGGGATGCTCGACCTGAAGGAGACCCCGCTGGCGGCACTAGAGCCGGGCACGAGCGTGAAGCTGGTGCTGGAAAACTTTGCGGACCACGAGGAACTCGTGCCCGAGCTGATCTCAGACACACTGAAAGAGAACTTCGACCTGGCTCTCTACACGGACGTGAACCTGTGAGAAACCTGGGGACGCTACCCATGTTTTCGAGTCTGCCTATTAGTACCACAACGCTACTTGGGCTCAAGAAAGCTCAGGCGGCAGGACGATGTATCCTTCCAGAACCCTTTGTCCTGGAAGGAGATACGGCATGGATGCACGACAGATTCGGAAGCTCAGGCCGATGTTGGCCAAGTATCTGGATGAATTCGACGACTGTTTCAGCCGCAGCGAACCGGCCGAGAACCTTCGGGTGTACGTGAGCGGGCTACCTCGGCCGACAATTCCTCATGTTGCTTCCCCTCACTGCTACTAGCGGGCGAGTTCGTAACACTTGGTGAACGTTTTGCACCTCACGCCGCAGTAGTCGATCTTATTGCCGGCCGCGCATTTCGGCACACGCCAGGCCGTTCCTACAGCAGTGAGAGACCGACACGGAGTGTTTCGACCCGGCCGCGCAGGCGTTCCGCCAGGTGCGCGATCGCCTTCTCTCCTGTGCAGTGACCGGCCCACACTTCGCGTGTGCCGGCGGCGTCGAGGGCAGCCGCGGCTACCTCCAGGGCGCCACGGGAGGCGCCCTTCAGGTGCAGCCCGCCGACCACGATGCCCACGGCTTCGCCACCGTTGAGTTGCTGCGCGTAGGCCAGCGTGTTCTCCAGGCCGCGGTGACAACATCCCGTGACGACCACACAGCCGGAAGGCGTTTGGGCCAGAAGGAATAACTCGTCCGCAAAATCGTCTGGCCGAGGGCCGGTGTCCGAGTCGGCCAGAAAGCCTTTCTGGGCCGCAGCAGGCGGGCCCGGGATGGGGCCGCTGAGGATGACGCCTTCCGGCAGGAGCCTCGGACCGGCTACCGGTTCGCGTGCGACCGATTCCAGCGCCCGGCGACTCTCGGCGGGCATGCCGATGGATTTCCTGACCCACCAACGTTGGCCCCACCGTGGGGCCGTGCAACGCCAATGGTAGTATACGCGGGCCGATGGCACTGCGGCCAAGACCGCCGGCAACCCGCCCGTGTGGTCGTAGTGCCCGTGGCTCAGGACGATGGCGCTGACGCGGGTCAGGTCAATGCCCAGCGCGGCGGCGTTGGCCGCCAAGACGGCCGGCGTGGCCCCCGTGTCGAACAGAACCGTGCCGCGCTCCGTCTCCAGAAGCAGCGCGAGTCCATGTTCCGCGACCAGCCCGCCTCCGGGGCTCGTGTTTTCGACGAGCACAGTGAGGCGGAGCGGCTGGACTGGACAATCGGGCGGCGCGTCCATCGGCGACCTCGGCTCAGTGGTCACAGACGTTCTGCCCGGTCTTCAGCGTCCCGGCGAGGTGCTGCCGCACAAGGTCCTCGGCCGGGGCGGCCTCGGCGCCGACCACCACCTGGATGCCGTTTTCGGCAAACAGACTCTGTGCCCGCTGGCCCATGCCGCCGGCGATGATGACGCTCGCGCTCTGTTCCTTCAGCCACCGGGGCAGCACGCCCGGCTCGTGAGGCGGCGGCTGCATCATCTGAGTGCGGCAGACCTGGCCGTTTTCCACATCAATCAATGTAAACACGTCGGCGTGGCCGAAGTGCATGGTCAACCTGCCGTCTTCCGTGGGAATCGCATAGCGCATGTTACCTTTACCTCCTTGGTTAGGGTTCTCTGGGACCGTCATTTGCGGGACCGTTGCAGGGGCCTTCCCGGCCACATCGGTGGCCAAGGCGGTCAGGCGTTCGGCGGTAAGGCTGCCATCGTCCAGGAACGCTTCCAGGCGCCCCTGATCGCAGGCGGTCTGAAGAGCCGCGTCGAACGGAATCTCGGCCAGCAGCCGGACATCGGCCGGCCGCGCGGCCTTGGCGCGGCGGAAGAGCGGCACCTGGGCCCCGCACGTCGGGCACCGCATTGTCCCCATCGTCTCCACCAGGCCGAGGACCGCCAAGCCGACCTGCTCGCAGAATGAGACGGCCTTGCGCACGTCGGCCATCGCCACCTCCTGGGGCGTGCCGACCATGACGACCTCCGCCGCCGGCACGACCTGGCCGATCGTGAGCGGTTCGTCGCCCGTGCCGGGCGGACAATCGAGGACGAGGAAGTCCAAGTCGCCCCAGGCCACGTCGCCTAGAAGTTGGTTGATGACGCCGATCTTCATCGGCCCGCGCCAGATGACGGCCTGGTCGCCCTCGCCGAGCAGGAGTCCGAGGCTCATCACCCGCAGGTTGCCGCCCACGCGGATAGGCTGGAGTAGTTCCCCGTCGGAGGCGGCGCGCGCCTCGCGGATGCCCAGGAGCGTCGGCACGCTGGGACCGTGGAAGTCCACGTCCAAGAGGCCGGTCCGGTGGCCGAGGCGTGCCAGGCCCAGGGCCAGGGCGGCCGCGATGGTGCTCTTGCCGACGCCGCCCTTGCCGCTCATGACGGCGATGACGCGGCGGATGTGCCGCAGGTTCTCATCGCGGCAGCGCTCGGTTTCCTCGCGCGGGTCCGCCTCGCACGTTCCTGTGCAGTGACTGTGTTGTTTCGCTCCCACCATCTCTCCCTGTCGTGGCTGCTTTGCCCTGCTACCAATGCCCTTCGACGTTAGCGTCCGTGGCCTCCTGAAGTCGGCCTTCCCGAAGCGCGCGGACGGCCTCGCCGACCGTGCCCCCCGCGCCGAGGAAGACCTTGATGCCCGCCGCCTGAAGGACGCGGAACGCCTTCGGCCCGCAGTTGGCGCAGAGGACGGCGTCCGGTTCCAGGGAGGCGATGGCCTGGCCGGCCTGGACGCCGGCCCCTTGAGCGGCCTGCTTGTTCTGCGCGTTGGGCACGCTGGTGAGCACGGTCTCCGTCTCGCTATCCACCAGCACGAAACAGGCCGCGCGGCCCAGGCGCTCGTCCACCCGCGCGTCCAGGCGCGGGGCCTCGGCAGGTATGCACACCTTCATGATTCGCTCTACTTTCCTTGGGGGCGGATTCGCCCGACCGCTTACCCCTTGAGGCCGGTGTGCCCTCGTGTTCCCCTCTGCCGCGCTGTCTCGTCGTCTACCTCGTCCTGCCAGCCGTTGCGTGTGGTCTCGATGCGGTCAAATCTGGCCGTGTAGGGTTTGATGTCGAGAAGGGGCGTACCGTCCAGCACGTCCACGCCATCCAGGTAAAGGACGTTTCCTTCGCGGCGCTCCAAGGCCACGATGCTCAGGCCGATGGGGTTCGGCCGACAGGGCGCGCGCGTGGCGAATACGCCGTGCTCGATGTCTTGGAGAAAGGGCATCATGATCAGTCGCGCAGGGCCCGCACGGTGCAGGTGGTAGAGAAGATAGATGTGCGAGAAGCCCTCAAGGTCGCGCAGACCGGCCTCATATTCCGGGAAGACCTCCGCTCGGCCTCGGCACCCCGTGGCGTACATCGGTTGGATGGGCGTGTCTTCGGGCCTGGTGTGTCCGCTCCGAATCACGCCGATGGGCTTGTAGGTGACGTTCTCATTCATGAGGTCCTTGCTCCTATCTTCGGGGCGCCTGTTCGTGGTTCGTCCGCGACGACGAGGCAACCGCACCCCGTTCTCACGGCACGTCCACGGGCCTGTGTCCAACGAACACGGCGGCCGCCAGGCATGTCGTCCAGCGGCCGTGTTTGTCGCAGCGGGCGCTCTGCGTGGTGCTCTGGCTCCTGACGATTTTGCCGCTCATGCGGTAGATTTCTTTGCGTTCGTCATAGGCCGATTCCGGGTCGAACTCCAGGCCCAGTGTCGTGGCCAGCATCGTGGCGGCCAGGTCTTCGGCATAATCGCCCGCCTTCTCGTCCGTCTCGCCGAAACTGTGATGCTCCGACAGATAGCCGTACTGGCTACCGTCGGCGGGCACAGCCAGGCCGATAGACGCCGCGATCTGGCGTCCCGGCTCATTGCTTGCGGCGTCAGCCATGACGCAGTATGCGATCTGCCCGGGCACCAACCGTTCACCGCCGCGCCGGCGCGTGATGATGCAGCACCCCGGCGGGTAGATGCTCGAGACGCGCACAAGGTTGTACTTCTCGATTCCTGCATCGCGCAGGGCCAGTTCGAAACTGGCCAGGCGCTCCCGGTGGATGCCGACGCCCTTGGTGAAGAACACGTACTTGGGGACCACGCCCGCTTTCCTCTCCTGAACCGGCGTCGCTACGGTCTCGCCGCCGACGTCTGACGCGCCCTCGCCCTGACGGCCTCTACACGGGCCAGGATGGTACCGCACACCTCCCGCAGGGCCTCCGCCCCGGGGCCGTCGCCCAAGGCCGGCACGACCGAGCGGCTGAGGCTCTCCGGCACGCCGCGGTCGAACGGCACCTCGCCGACGACCTCCACATCCCGCCGGCGGCACAGGCCGCGGATTTCCTCCGCCACACGGGCACACAAGTCAGCCTTATTAATGACCACCAGCGCCCGAATCCGGAACCAGGCCGCTAGGTCCAGGATGCGCCCCAGATCGTGCAGACCACTCTGCGTCGGCTCGGTAACGACGACGGCCAGGTCGCAGCCCGTCAGGCTCGCGTTGACGGGGCATCCGGTGCCGGGCGAGGAATCGATCAGGACCCGCCTCGCGTCCGCCCGCCCGGCGGCTTCGTCGGCCAGGGTTCGGACCAGGGTGACGAGTTTGCCGCTCGCCTCGCCGCCCGCCAGGAGGCTTCCCCGGGCCATCGGGCCCCAGGCCGTCTTGCCCACGTGGGCGTGGCCCGACAAGCGCGGCTGGATGCGGATGGGCATCTCGGCGGTTCCGGCCAACGGACACACGAGGGCACACAGCCCACACCCCTCGCACCGGAGCGGGTCCACCGTGGCCACATCGCCCAGCGTGATGGCATCGAAGCGGCACTCGTTGGCGCAGACGGCGCACCCGCGACACATCTGCGGGTCAATCACGGCCAAGCGGGACCCGCTGAAGACGTGGCGCTGCTCCCCGCGCGGGAAAAGCACAAGGTGCAGGTTGGCGGCATCGACGTCGCCATCGGCCACCGCGAGATTCTGCCCAAGTACCGCAAGCGATGCTGCCAGGCTCGTCTTGCCCGTGCCGCCCTTGCCGCTGACTACGGCGATACGGGTAAGGGGCTTGGCGGCAGGTTCGGGCGGCCTGCGCGGCGGCGGATCCTCTTCGAGAACACCGGGCGCATCGCGCCCCGGCCGCGCGGCGGGACGGCGGCGCGGCAGCGATTCGTCCAGGAGTGACTCGGCCAGTGTGTCGAAGACCTCCGCGTACCGGCGGTTCACGGCGTAGAGCAGGTGCCCCTCGGCATACGCACTGGCGATGGCCGCATCATGGGGCACTTCAAGCACGATAGGTATCCGGCGCCCGCGGCAGAACCCGTGCACATCCGCCCCGCCCAGGTCGCAGCGGTTCAGAATGACCGCGTGCGGAATGTCCAGGTGCTCGACCAGCCCGATGGCCTTCTCGAGGTCAGACAGGCCGAACGGCGTCGGCTCAGTCACCAGGAGGCACAGGTCGGCACCGCGCACGGCCTCCGTCACGGCGCACGAACAGCCGGGCGGGCAGTCGAGGACCGTGTGGGCCGCCTCCGGCGCGGCTTCCTTCACCTGCCGGATGACGGCCGAGGCGCGGACCTGCCCGACCGCCAACTCGCCGTCGGTGAAAGGCAGCCACTGGCCACGCCCCGCGCGGCACCGTCCGAGCCGCACGTGGCCCAGCACGTGCTTCGTCCACCGGAGGGCGTGCGACGGGCACACCTCCAGGCATGCCCCGCACGAGTGACACAGTTCGTTGAAGACCAGGACGCCCGACTTCAGGGCCGCCAGGGCGCCAAACCGGCAGGCCTTGGCGCAGGCCCCGCAGCCTGTGCAGGCGTCGGTGGGCTCGGGCACGTCGATGGCGGCCGGCCGGCGCACGGCGATCTCGGGTTTGAAGAAGATGTGGCCGTTGGCGCCCTCCACGTCGCAGTCCACGTAGGCGGCGCCCAAAGCGGCCGCCAGATTCGTGGCGACGAGCGTCTTGCCGGTTCCTCCCTTGCCGCTGGCGATGGCCAGGATCATCGTCTCAACTCCGCTCCGCCGGCTTAAAGCAGTACATCCCCCGGAAACTCCGGGAGACCTCGAAGAGCCCGCCCGACGAGACCGCGGACACGATGGCGGCTCCCTTCATGTGGTGATCGCTCACAGAAAGCATGCCTTCCCGCTTGAGCGCCCCGTGCAGGCCAGCGATGACCTTGACCGGATCGGCCAGTAGATGAAGCACGTCGTGCAGGATCGCGACATCCACGCTCCCATTCGGAAGGTCCGCCGCGCTGTCGGCGAGGACCGTCGTGATATTTCCAAGGCGCTCCTTCTCGGTAGCCCTCTGTACCGCTCTCACGGCGAGAGGGTTGATGTCCAGGGCATAGACCTTCCCGGTCGGGCCGACGAGCCGCGCCGCCGCGATGGAGTAGCCTCCAGGGCCGCATCCGAAATCGAGAACAGTATGTCCCGGCAGGACGCCAAGTTTGAGGAGCGTCTTGGCCGGCGGCCAGATGAGGTCCCGGATACGGAACAAGCCCACCATCAGGGCGAATGCCAGTTGTTCCCGGAGGTTGACCATCCGCATGTCTCTACTTGCCCAGTTCCTCGATGGCCTTGGCCACGAAGGTCGAGTAGGTCAGGGCCGGGCCGCCGCCCATCAAGATGGCGACGCCGCACGTCTCGGCCATCTCTTCCCTGGTCGCTCCGGCCTCGAAGCACTTCTTGACGTGGATGGCGATGCAGTAGTCGCACGTCGCCGAGATCGCTATGCCCAGGGCGATCAACTCCTTCTGCTTGGTGCTGAGCGCGCCATCCTTCAGCGCATCCGGCATAAGTTTCTTGACGAAGTCGTCAGTCACTTGTGGAATCGCTTTCGCCAGCTTAGGCATGTTGGCCTGGAAATCCTCGAGCACTTCCTTGGGCGACTTGGGCACGGTCATTTCTCCTTGATCCTGGTTCGCGTCGCACTTGCCGCCGGCCACGGCGACAAAGACTTCTCATCCGTTCCTTCCCTGCTTTTCATTCGCGCAGACCCTATCCTTGGCGCGTCATGGCCGCGCCACACTCTTGACACTTCATCTGGGCGCAGGGCACGCCGCGCTCGTGGGGAGCCGTCGTGCCGCACTGGGGGCAGACACACACGCCACTGGGTCCGCCGGCCTGGGGGCCGCCCATGCGTCCACCACCAGCACCACCACCGGCACCACGTCTGCCGCCACCTGCCCCCCGGCCTCGGCCGCGCCCCATCCCTGGTCCGCCGTAGCCGCAACCGCTCCATTGCCCACCCCGTCCTTGTCCGAAAGGCATCCTTAAGTCTCCTTATGTTTGTCCCAGCACAAGGGGCAATCAGGCGGGGCGGGACGCGCTCACAAGGGCCCGCTCTGGAGACACGTCCGCCCCCGTCCTGTCACTTCTTGTCGCCGACCTGCGCGGCTTGGAGTTCCTGGAGCCGCTTCTGGATCTCGTCCAGCGCGCTGCGGAAGTAGTCGGCCTGGCGCTCCAGAGTCTGGAGTTCCACATCGCGCGGCATCGTCGAGGCAAAGGCCTCGCCGCCAAACGGCGGATAGGCGCCGGCTACGGGAACCCATCCTGCCCGCGCCCAGCCGGGCAGACCCGTGGCCCAGTACGCGTTACGCGGGCCGCGTCCGCCGCCACGACCCCGGCCGCCGAAGCCGCGGCCGAAGAAGCCCCGACCGCCTACCAAGTTCATGAACCCTGGCGCGGGGTAACCCGCGCAGTAGCCCGCACCCCGGCCGCTCATCGGCCCCATCCCCATCGGACCCGTTCCGTCACCGCCTGGCATTGCTGTCTCCTTTCTTCATCTTCTCGATTTCCTTTTCAACTTCCGCTACACCCTTGGCATAGTACTCTTGCTCGTCAGGAGCAATCTCGCGGAGGAGTCTCATAAACTCGCCAACGTGAACGCGTTCCTCGTCCGCTATGTCCTTGAGCACTTCGATGATGAGTTTGTTGTCTATTGACTCGGCGAGTTGCATGTACAACTGAATCGCCTCGTACTCTGCCGCCACCATGAAACGTATGGCGCGGATCAATTCTTCTTCGGTTAGTTTTCTGTCGTGTGCTACCCCGGTAAAGGGGGATCCAAACCCGGGCATTTTTATTCTCCTTTCTATATTTGTAATTCTTGTCTAATGGCCGCCCGCTTGGCCACGCCCCTGACTGCGGCCCGAGCCGCGTCCCTTCCCGCCTTGCCCTCGGCCTTGCCGTTTGCCGGCTCCAGCCGATGGCCCCTTTCGCTGTCCACCGCCGCACGAACCGCGCCCGCGGCCGGTGCCGGACCCTTGCCCGGTCGGACCAGTTCCGTCATTTCTTGGCATGATCGTACTCCTTCCTGGTTCTGGCGTTCCTCTATTCGCGCCTGCATCTCCGGCCGCGCCGGAAGCGGCGCCGCGCGCCGCAGCATCCCGGCATCTGAAAGGCCGGCGTCGTAAGCGTTCCCTCGACGTAAGCCTTCAGCACGTCGTCCACCGGACCGGCAATGAAGGGGATGAGGTGGATGCCGGCCCTCTGGATTATGGCCGCCATCGGCCGCGAGACCGCGCCGCAGACGAGTGTGTCTACGCCCAGGTTCTTCAGTTGCTGAACGCGGCGAGTCGGCTCTTCGTCGCTGAGCGGCGTCGCGCCGCCGGTCTCGACCTCTTGGCCCGCGACCTCGAAAAGGGTGACTTGCCGCGCCGTGTCGAATACCGGCGAGACGCGACCCTCCCAAGCTGTCACCGCGACCTTCATACGCCGTTCCTTCCTAACGCTCTTCTACAAGCAACGGACGTGCCAGAGGCGACTTCTGGGGGAACCACGGCGGCGCAACTGCCGTAGCATAATGGGGTTGCGAAATCGGCAATTCGTCGGAGGGGAATTGGACGGGCTTACGGGGTCGCGTTGCTGCAACTGTATTGTCGCGCAGAGTCGCCCGAATGCGACCGTCGTTCTACTGTGCCGTTGACCGACCATCAGCCTCGGGCAGGTCGATCCCGAGCGTCTTGATCTTGCGGAACAGCGTGCTCTTGTGCATCCGCAACTCGTGTGCCGCGGCCAGCCGGTTGAAGTTGTTCCGCTTGAGAGCGTCAAGGATGGCCTGTCTCTCGGCGGCTTGGACGGCCTGGCCCAGGTCGCGCCGCGGCACGACACGCGGAGTGCGGGCTACCAGGTCCTCCGGCAGGTGCTGTGGCCCGACCTGGCCGTCCGGGCACAGCACGAAGGCGTGCTCGATGATGTTCTCCAACTCGCGGATATTGCCGGGGTAATCGTGGGCCATCAGGATAGCCATCGCGTCGCGGCCGACGCCGGTAATCGAGCGATCCTGGAGGCGGTTGAAGTGCGCGACGAAGCGGTCTACCAGGAGGGGGATGTCGCCCTTGCGGTTCCTCAGGGGCGGCAGGTCCAGGCGGACCACGTTGATCCGGTAGAAGAGGTCCTGGCGGAACGTCCCGGCCTTGACCATCGCCGCCAGGCCCTTGTTTGTCGCCGTCAGCACGCGGACGTCCGCCTTGACCGAGGCCGTGGCCCCCAGCGGCTCGTACGTCCTCTCTTCCAGCACGCGCAGGAGTCGCACCTGGAGCGACGGGCTTACGTCGCCGATCTCGTCGAGGAAGATGGTGCCGCCCTCAGCCCGGGCGAACCGACCCGGCTTGTCCTTGTCAGCCCCGGTGAATGCCCCGGCCTTGTACCCGAAGAGTTCTGATTCCAGCAACGTGTCGGGCAGCGCGCCGCAGTTGATGGCCACAAACGGCCCGTCGTGCCGGGGACTCAACGCGTGGATCGCCCGCGCCAGGAGCTCCTTGCCCGTGCCCGTCTCGCCCTGGATGAGCACCGTGCTGCCGCTGACCGCCACCTGCGGTAGGACATCAAAGAGACGACGCATGGCGGGGCTGCGGCTGACCATGTCGCCCAGTTCAAACCGCCCCTCCAGTTCCTTTCGCAGTTCCTCGACGAGCGTGAGGTCACGGAACGTTTCCACGCCGCCCTCGACGCGGTGGCGTTTGTCGCGCAGGAGGGCCGTCGAGACGCTGATGGGAATCCGCCGCCCCTCGGCATCCACGATGAAGGCTGTCCGATTGACGATGGGCGTTCCGCTCTCCATCGTCTGCCTGAGGGCGCAGTCCGACTCACACATGCTCGCACGGAACACGTCGCAGCACCGGCGGCCGACCGCCTCGCCGCGCGACACGCCTGTAATCGCCTCTGCCGCCCGGTTGAATGATGTGATCCGCCACTCACGGTCGACGGTAAACACGCCGTCGGCCACGGAATCGAGTATGACGGCAGCCGTATCGGGAGAAGCGCTGCCTCTTGCAGACCGCTTAGTCCGTGGCCGGCGCATTGAGTGGGGTTTCATGAGGTGTTGCCCTTCCCCTATCGATTCCCGCTGCTGGAAAACTCACGTCTAGTGTACTCGAAGTCAAGGGGCACGTCCGTACCGTCACCGCGGACAAGCCCGGCGAAGCCCGCTTCGTAAAGCATCTTCCTGCATGCGACGATATCCAAGCCCCTGTTTCCCGACGTATCCGCCTCGGTATCGCGAGGGTTCGCGCCGGTCTCAGCGTAAACCGTGTTTGCGCCAGCAGCAAGGCCGAGCAAGTTGGGCTCGTGCACGGCTATCTGTTTCGTCTCCTTCAGGCCGAGGGTTGCCAGGGCAATGACCGCGACGACTTGGGCGAGCCTGCTCTCGGTGATCTGGCCTCGATGGGCAAGCGGAGCTCCGGGCACGAAGACGCGCCGCATGGCGGCGTGCTGTAGACACCCGAACTCCACACCGAGGAACATCTGGTCCGCCAGTTCTTCGGGAGAGTGTTCGGGACCGATGGGCTCGCAACAGTAGTAGAAATCGAGCCCGGCGCCGCGAATCGCCTCAAAGGTTTTCCTCCGCACCGCCGGGTCGAGCGACGAGTCTATGCCTTCCCGCAACCGGCAGACGTGGTAGGCGCCTCCCGCGCCGGCGGCTCGCATCTCCCCGGCTTGCACACGGTCGAAGTCGCCCACGTTCACCACGATCTGCGTGTGTGCCGGGATTTCTCCGCGAACCCTCTCGACAATTGTGAGAAGCCGGTCGAGTTTAAACTCATGCATCGTCATGAGGAAGAGGGCGAAGAGGTCGCCATCCTGCGAGAAGGCGCGGGCCCTCGAGAGGATCTCGTCGAGGGGAAGCTGCGAAGATTCAAAGGCCGTGTGATCCTTCCCAAAGGCGCAGAACCTGCAATTGCCCGGGCAAGGCGCGGTCTCGATCCCAATCTGTGCGAGCAAGATTCCTTTGTTATCAAACCGACGGCGGGAAACGACATCCGCCGTCGCCTTAAGCGCCGCGGTTTCAAGGGAGTCCGGGGCAAGCCGCAGCAGGGTCGCGCACTCGGACTTCGACGGCGCCCGCCCCTCGAGGGCATTGGCAAGGACCCTTTTCACGTTCTGTTCCAGTTGCATCTTCGCCGCTCCTTTCACCTCAGTCAACAGGTTTCGGTTCTGACGCCCCCTTCGAACCTCATTCTACTCCGATTCGGAGAACGATGTTCGCCACCTCCATCGCTCTGGGAAGCCCGCCGTCCGATTTATTCGCCACGTGTTCTTCCCTCATCCGGCGTAAGTGGATCGCCTGGGCATTCCTGCACAGAGGTCTGTCCATTCACTTCCCGGGGGCCGCGCTCGGGAGTGCGGCGCCGGGGCGCTCGATCCTCGCGTCGTTGTTGATGGCATCAACAATTGTTTGAGCCTTGTCGCCGATGTAGTCTTCCTTCAAGATGGCCAGGAGGTCCTCGTCCGTAAGCG
>Ga0307378_10009878_pt1 | contig 12480 bp, 17 predicted proteins | sample UN1MG_FD_202238 | JGI IMG/M metagenome (GOLD analysis project Ga0307378, IMG submission 202238) | Soil microbial communities from Risofladan, Vaasa, Finland - UN-1 | ecosystem: Environmental > Terrestrial > Soil > Coastal area > Acid sulfate soil | place: Finland: Risofladan, Vaasa | collected...
TAAAATAGATAATCCAGAAGCTTTCTGTGCATCTGCAAAAGATGAACTTTCAAAATCTACATATTGGCGGGGAAAGGGAAAAACACCACAACAGGCAGGAAAAGATATTAAAGACCACCCCAATGTAAAGGTTGATTAATGATTATTTATAAAGCAACAAATTCAATTAATAATAAATCATATATTGGGCAAACTATACATAATTTGAATGATAGAATGGGAGCACACTTTCAAGAAGCTAAAAAAGATAATCTACCTTTTCATAATGCTTTATTAAAATATAAACATGAATTTATTTGGGAGAAAATTGATCAGTGTGATTCTAAAGAAGAACTTGATGAAATGGAGTTTCATTATATAAAACAGTATGATACTTTATTCCCAAATGGATATAATATGACACTTGGTGGAGAAGGTACACACGGATGGAAACCTTCAAATGATACCAAAAAGAAAATTGGATTAAAACAAAAAGGTAGAAAGAAAAGTATTGAAGAAATAGAAAAACATAGATCTTCTATAAAGAAAATATGGAAAGATAAAAATAGTATATATAATTCTATTGAATATAGAGAAAAATTGAGAAAGTCTATATCTAATTCTTTAACAGGAAGAAAACTCTCAAAAAAACACAAAGAAAACATATCAAAAGGAACTAAAGGAAGTTATAAACATACAGAAGAGTTTAAAAATAAAATAAGACAAAGACAGTTAGGAAGTAATAATAGTTGGAGTTTAAAAAATATTACTAAAGAACAGCTTGAGAATAAAAGTAAATTTGTATATAAAATAATTAGTGAAAATGGAATTGAAATTATAATAAAAGTTTTATCTATTTGGTGCAGAGAAAATAATATAAACTACGAAAAGTTTAGAAGTTATATAAATAAAAATAAATTTTGTTTCGGTTATAAAGTTGAAAGACTAAGAGGATAATATAATGAAGTTAGATCCATTGACAGCTCACATATTACTAGAAGATATGCTACCAGAATGTGACGATAAACCCGGACTTATTGGTAGTGGTTATACAGGTATTGGAGATGATAATGCTCCAGACTATATTGCTCAATGTAAATCTCTGGCAGACCCAATGAGAAAGCTGACTTGTTTACAAGCACTCAAGTTAGTCATTGGGCAAAACCCAGAGTATCTAAAACCAATTGATAGAGAGATAAATAATATTACTGGTAACTATGAAGGTTCTGGAGAAATGTAAAATGGAACTTACTTTATTAGAAGTTTATTTAATATACTTACAAGAAAAGGAATGGGATGAGGATGAAGAATTTCCGGATAAAATAAGTGTTAAAACTATAGCAAATGTAATTGGAAAATTATCAGGTAGTGGAAAGTTGGCAGCGGCTAGGCATTCTCTACAACCACGTCTTTTGAATATTTATGTTAGAAATGCTTTGGGAGATTATCTTGGAAGGGCAAATACTCAAAATTCATATAATCTTCAAAATATTGGGTTGGACAAACTCGCACAAATTAAATCCGTTTTAAAGAAAGCAATAAAATTTGAAAAGGATCTAAAACCAGAAGAATTTTTGAAAAATATAATAACGGTTTCTGATAAATCAAACGAACCGGTAGGTAGAGAATTGGGTGTTAGTGGTGAAAGTGATGATGGATATTCAGATAGTGGAGATGGTGGAGATGGTGGAGATGGTGGAGGTGGGGATTAATGGAAGCTGACGATAAGAAAAAACGTAAAAAACGCATGGGTGTTCTCGGGCATATGATGATGCGAAAACGATTACATAGATATACTCCCGGTAGTGAAGTTCAAATAGAGGCCATCGAAACAAATGTTTCATCTCAATTTGTTGTAATGAAACATGAAGCTCTTAAAGCAGGACTTCATTATGATTTAAGATTTAGAATGCCTAAATCTAAAATGTGGATGTCATTTGCAGTAAGGAAAGGAGTTCCACTAAAACCTGGGCCAAAAGTTTTAGCTGTAAGGACACATGATCATTCAGAGAAGGAAGCATTAATGGTTGGAAAGATTGACCCTCCTGAATATGGAGCTGGAAAATTAACAAAGTGGGATGGTGGGTCATGTACTATAATAAGATTTTCTCCTGGTTATATTGGAATTGAATTTAACGGGAGTAAAGTTAAAGGAGTCTATCATTTAACAAACTTAGGAGTTATGAAAAAAGACTATAAAAAACAAAATTACTGGTTATTCAAGGGGAAGATTTAGTAATGAAAAATATACTTAATGTTTATAGATGGAAAGCAATTAAAAAAGGATTCTTTGGTGGAGAAACATTAAAAGGAGAATTTCTTATGTTTACATTTGAACATAAGAATGCTGTATTTCTTTTTCAATTTATGCAACACTATAAGAATGACCTTTATATACTTGCATTAGCTGAAGCATTTGAAACTCCAGATTATGACATTGTTGAAGAATTTTATGACGAATTTGAATACCTTGCTAATCATGAAACTCTTGAAAAGAATATGAAAGCAAAGGTTACAATGACAAGCTCAGGCATGAAAGTAGTTCTTTTAAAACCCAGTAAATATTTGGGGAAAACTATTGACATTATGCAAGATAGTAGATTGGATAGAGGAATGTATATGGCAAAGGTCAAACTAGCAAAAGGTATCGAACCAGCAGTATCATATAAGAAGGGTGGAGATCTTGGGTTTGCAAAGAAAATGAGAGCATACACAGCAGCAAGAGTTCCAAAACCAAAAGGAGGGAAAAAGTGGACAGGTGCATTGTCTTGAATGGAGACTACACATTTCTAAATACAGTAAATTGGAAACGAGCTGTATGTCTAATAATGAATGGAAAAGCTGAAGTATTAAAATACTCTGAAAGAATACTTAGAAACGGTGCTGGAAAAGTTGTTATGAAAGTACCTCTTGTAATGAGGCTTATTAAACTCATTAGGTCTATTTATAAATCCAAAGTACCTTTCAGTAAGAAAAACGTTTTCGTAAGAGATAAATTTAGATGTATATATTGCGGTTCAAAGGATGTGCTAACAATAGACCACGTTATCCCAGTGTCTAGGGGAGGAAAAACAACTTTCGATAATTGTGTTGCATCTTGTAAACCATGTAACTCAAATAAAGGAAATAGAACTCCAAGTGAGGCACGTATGTTTTTAAAGAGACAACCTTTCACACCAACCATTTCAGAGTTCATAAGATTAAAAATAAAACAGTTGGGAATTGAACAATTTCTAATTGATTTGGGAGTATATTAAAATGGATGATTATTTAGATAATTTAAAAAAGACTGACTTACGTCCGAAGAAAATTAAAATTGAAGAAAAGAAAGAAACTGTTTTACTTGAGGAAACTTCTGAAGATATTGAAAAGAAAATATCAACTACTGATACATTTCCTGTTGATGAAATGGAACAGAGGGGTGAAGCAGATCTTCATGAAGAAATTATTAAATGGTTTATGAAGAACCGAAATCCACCAGACAGTGATGTTCATGCATTAGCAGAAAAGATGGGTATTGAGCATGATAAGTTTGAGGGACATATCTATATGATCTTAAGTGATTTAATTCATGAAGGTAGGTCAAAGAACTTTGATGGAAAATATGATTCTAAAGAACTTGCTATGGGAATTGATGTTGAGAAAGAACATTTACCATACCCATCTATTGCTGAAAAAATTGCTAAAGATCATTTAGCTGAAATTCCTGATTATTATACAAGATTGAAAAAAATGGAAGCAGAAGGAGGTGTTCAAGAACTATTTGTGCAGACCGGAGAAATTCAAGGAATGGATAAAGGTATTCAACGAGATCTAAAAATCCTTCGTATCGGTATGATTGCTGAATTGGATGCTGTAAATCTATATGATGAATTAGCTAATTTAGCGGCAACCCCTGCTGTAAGTAAACTTATGCTCGATATCTCGCATGAAGAAAAGGTCCATGCTGGAGAGTTTGAAACTTTAATGGAAGAAATGGATCCGAGTTATGAAAAAGCCGAAGAAGAAGGTGAAGAAGAAGTAGAAGACCTACTGGGAATTTAGAATCTTTTAGTATTTATTAGAACAAATAAATACTGAAACCATGGAGGGAATTATGAAATTAGTCGAAGATGTATTTGAAATTGCAAAAAGTTTTATGAAAAACACGAAAAACGTTAAACTGAATCATGAAGGAATTGAAGCAACTGCGAGTGAAATGTTAAAGTCAGGAATTAAAAGTTTTCCTAAAAAAGATGTTCTTGATGAAACCATTTTATGCCTATCAGAACTAATTGGGAATTCAATTAACTATTGTTATTGGTATGGTAAAAGTACTATTAGACCGAATGATTGTTCATCTGTAAAAATGTACGAGTTAGTAACAGAATCTCTAAATTATTTTGATTGGGATAATTTTGAAGAATGTATTGAAGTGCTCGAACAGTTACTTGCTATTAATAGATTTCCACTATTAGAAGAACGATCGAGACATCTAAGAGAGTTAGTTAAATTAAAAGCTCCAGATTTTGCAAACAAGATTGCAAATGGAGATCATAGAAGTTGCGAACCATATTTTTATGAACTTGTCAGCGATTATACAGGATATGCTTCAGACATATTCTTAAAGCGCGCCTCATTATTTTTCCTACAGTTATATCGAAACCTCGGTTGGTTTGAAGCATCGATGTTTTCACTTCATGTTCCCGCAGATTATCAAGTCCCAAAACTATTAAACTATCATAACTGTATTGAATATAGTGTAGTGTTGGACGCGATGTTAGAAAGCAATTATTTAATACCAAAACATTCTCAAGATGAATGTGAAATTAGAGCGGCTACGATATTGGCTTGTAAAGCGCTAGCAGTAAAAACAGGATGGAATATAGCAGATATAGATGGATGGTTATGGTTAAGACGCAAAGAAGTTACGTCGCCATTCCATTTATGTATAACTACAGATTATTAAGGAGATAAATTATTTATGAAAGAGATTAAGTTATCTGATAATGCGTTAGAAGTAGCGGCAAGCAGATATTTTATGAATGGGGAGGATTGGTTACAATGTGTAGAGAGAGTAGCACGAACAGTTGCAGCTCCGGAAGTATCAAATAAAGCAGAAATAGAGCAAAAGTTTGTTGAAATGATTTATAGAATGGAATTCCTTCCTGGTGGCAGAATTTTAAGAAATGCTTCAAGAGCAAGGGGTTCTCTATTCAATTGTTACCACTTACCAATAGGAGATTCAATTGAAGAAATTGGACAGTTTATTAAAGATGCTTTAATTCTTTGGTCAGAGGGTGGTGGAGTCGGGTGTAATTTTACTCCTCTAAGACCCAGAGGAGATTCAATTTTAGGTAAAGGTGGAAGCTCATCTGGTTTGGTTAGCTTCATTGAAGCTGCTGATGCCGTAGCACAAACAATTGAGAGCGGAGGTGCAAGAAGAGCAGCAGCTATTGCTCATGTTGATATTTCACATCCAGAAGTAATGGATTTTATTGATGCAAAAATTGTTGATAAAAGAATATCAAGTTTCAATATTTCAGTTGCTGTTAATAATACATTTTTAGAGGCTGTTGAAGCAGATGGTGATTGGACATTTAGATTTAAACAGAAAGCATATGGGACAGTTAAAGCAAGAGATTTGTGGAATAAAATAGTTTCAAATATGGTTGAGTGTGCTGAACCTGGTCTAATGAATTGGACTAACTTTGCAAAAAATAATTCTTATTATTTTCAACCAGTTCTTGGTACTAATCCTTGTGGAGAAACAACTCTTGGACCTCATGAAGCCTGTGATTTGGGATCAATAGTTCTGCCAAATTTTATTCCTACTGGTGGTACAAATACTAACTGGAAAAGAATGGGTGAGGTTTTAAAACTTGGAGTTCGTTTTCTTGATAATATTATTGATGTAAATAAATATGTATTGAAAGAGATTGATATTAATGCTCACAAGTCAAGAAGGATTGGAGTTGGTGTTATTGGTTTAGCAGAGTATCTGTTTGCCAAAAAAGCAAGATATGGTTCAGAAAGAGCTGTAAAGATAACACAAGAACTCATGGAGTTTATTAGAAATACAGTCTATCAAGCGTCATTGGAGTTATCAATTGAGAAGGGAGCATTTCCACAATTTGATCCTATTGCTTATGGTAAAGCATCATTCATTAGAAAATTCCCAGCAGCATTTAGAAGTGAAATAAAGAAACATGGAGTAAGAAACTGTACTATTATGGCCTTAGCACCTACAGGAACTATTTCATTAGTAGCTGATTATACAAGTGCTATTGAACCTTTATTTGCAAAAGCAATGATGAGGCATGACAGGGTTGGAGATAGAATGTATATTCATCCTAAATATCAAGAGTTTTTAGAAAGTGGAGAAGAGATTCCTGATTGGTTTGTTGATTCATTTGAGCTTGAACCAAAAGATCATTTTGAAATGCAGGTTGCGTGCCAAAAATTCTGTGATGCTTCAGTGAGTAAAACAATCAATCTACCAAAAGAAACAACTGATGAAGATTTAAGTGCCCTTCTTCTTGAATACGTTTATGATCTCAAAGGTGTAACTGTTTATAGAGATGGTTCAAGAGAAGGACAAATATTAAATAGAGTTTCAGAAAAAGAAGTAAAAGAATATCTTGCTAAAAATGCAGAAATAGAATCAACTTTAAATGCAGAGGATGTAGCATGTGCTACGGGAACCTGTGAAGTATAAGGAGGAATGATGGAAAAAGAAACCAAAGTTGTTGAAATATCTAATAGGGAACTAACTCCAATGGAGCATCTTGATCAATGGTTAGACAAATTGGTGTTTCCAGGAAAAGTTGGAGATTTTATTGAAGAAATATCTAATGGCCTTACCAAGGATGAACATACAAGAGAATTATGTTTTTATACTGACGAAAATTGTTATTTTATACATGCCTTAGTCAGACTAGATGATGGCGAAAATTATATTGGATGTCAAGTTAACGCCAGAAAAACAAGAGCAGGAGAGGATTGGACAAGAGGGAATGATCTACCTGATGGTCCATTCAACAAAGAAACTTGGAATAAAATAGTTTATGCTATTGTAAATTATGAATTGGTTAAATTAACAGAGTATGTAAAACCACCAGTAGTACCGGAAGAGGTCGCATAATATAGAACAAAATATAAAAATACGAGGACAAAAAAATGAGCCAGTTAGTTGAAAACTATCTACATGAATTATACTTATACGAAGAGTTAGAAAAAATAGATGGAGGTTTTTTAGCATGGGCAAAAAGGCAGAAAGAAGTAAAGGTAAAGAAATTAGGATCAAAACTACAAACTGCCTTTGAATTAAGAGATACCACTAAAATGAAAAAACTTCTTAGTATAATTCCTACACCATCTTTTGATACTTTGGAAAAGATGGCAAAAAGAATAATGGGGCTTTCAAAGTATACTAAAATTAATAAAGAAGCGAGAAAACAAATAGGTCAAAAATTTGCTGATCTTCCTGGTGCTGAGGAAAGACTGCTATCATTTATTCTGACAATTATGAATAATAATGTAGATGATTTTGTTGAAGGAATATCTAAAAAAATAAAGAAACTAAGAGAGCTCAGAAAGAATCCAAAGGTAAAGAAAATTGCAGGGGCGGAAGCAACACTAGGAATGGTTTTAATTGTTGGTGCTGGTTCTATTGCTATAGCAGCAATTGCAACATTTAGTTTGCCTGCTTTGATTATTGCTTTATTAATAAGTGGAGTTGCTTTAGCTTTCACCATGGAAGGAGTGAAACACTAATGGCAGATAGAATTGTCGAAAATGAAAACAAAATTGACGAGCTTCTATTAGAGTTTAAAGGACAAAGAGATGCTGTAACTCAAATGATCGTTGAGATAGAACAACTCAAAGCCAATGTAGAGGGAATATTTCCAGAAAAACTTGATGCAAGATTTAAAATATACTTTGATGATAAGTTAAAAGCCGCAACTGAATTTTTCAAGGTATTGCTTGATATGAGAAAAGAGATTACAAAAAGTCTTAAAGATGAAATTGAAATAAGAAGAAAAATAGAATCAAAAGAAATGGCAATTGATGTAGAAGACTTACTTGATATTAGAAAACTGTCAAGCAAAGTTGAAGACTTTAAAGTACAAAAAGAAAAGTTGCAAAAGAAAAGAAACAAAGAAGCAAATTCAGATATACCGTCTGATGTTCAAATTCCTGGTGTGAATGCTAATGTAAACTAATTGGAGGGAATATGGTAGAAATCGAAAAACAAGAAGTATTAGATGTTGGAGAAATTTTGAACAGTGTTAAATTGAATGACAAAGAGCTAGAAGAAGACGAGGCAGTCAAAGAAAAGAAAATTGAGTCTGTAATAATAGATCATGGGCTTGAAGAAAACAAACCAGTTATTGAAGATGAAGAAAAAACAAAAGAACTTTATGCAGAGTTCAGTTCCTTTTTGGAAACTAAAACAGATATGACGCACGACTCTGGTGTTAAAGAAACAATCTCTACAGGTATTGATTTAATTGATGCTATTTTGGGGGGTGGGTTTGCAATCGGAGCGTTGGATATTATTGTTGGTCAACCTGGTAGCGGTAAGACAATGTTGGCTATTCAAACACTGGGTCAAGGACAAGTTCAGTATAAAGGAAATCTTTTAGGAGCATTTTTAGACTCAGAAGAATCAACAACAACCATGAGAATGTCAAACCTTGGGGTTAGATATCCAATGATTAAACCTTATTCTGATATAACTGTTGAAAAGGTTTTCAAATTCATTGAAGGATTGTCAGTCTTTAAGCAAGAGAAGGAACTAGTTGATACGCCTTCTGTTGTAATTTGGGATAGTATTGCTAATACTCTTTCACAAAAAGAAAGAGAAGCAGAAGATCCCAATACTGTAATAGGTTATAAAGCAAGATTGTTTTCATTGCTTGTTCCTAAGTATGTTTCTAAATGTGGTCAAAATAATATCTGTTTCTTAGCTGTTAATCAGTTAAGAGATGTTATAAATATTGGGCAATTTGCTCCACCTAAAGACTTGAAATTCATGTCTGCAACCAAGGATATGCCTGGTGGTAATGTATTGAAATTCAATGCATTTCAATTAGTTGAAATGAAAGTTCAATCTGCTATTGCTGGGGAAAAGGCAGAAAAGTATGGGTTTGAAGGGATTATAGTTAAAGTTAAATGTGTTAAAAATAAACTATTTCCACCGAATATTGAAATCCCCATAGTCGGTTCATTCGTAACTGGATTTTCAAATTTTTGGACGAACTACAATTTCTTAAAAGAAACAAAAAGATTGAAGTCAGCTTCATGGTGTCAATTAATATCATTGCCTGAGTTTAAATTTAGAACTAAAGATGCGCCAAAACATTATAAAGAAAACATTGAGTTTAAGAACGCATTTGATGCCGCTGCTAAAGAGGCAATACAAACTGAGATTATTGAAAAATATAACCCAGATGTAGAATAGGATGTGTTCTAATTGTTAGAACAAAATATAAAGTTATACGATCGAAAAGGAGAATTTGAAAAATGGGCGGAATGGCAGATCTGATAAGAGATTATGTTGAGGGAACAACTAAACAAATAGTAGATGCTCCAGACGAAGTGAGAGTATCATCATCTATTTCAACAAAAACAGTTATAATTCAAATTAAAGTAGAAAAATCTGATTGCGGTAAGATAATTGGGAAGCAAGGAAGAACGATTGATGCTCTCAAGATTTTGTGTTTAGCAATCAAAAACACGAACTATCCTAGTGATACAAGGCGTGTTATGTTAGAAGTCCTTGAGGATGAAAACACAGACTTCACGTATAGTAAAAATAGGGAGGATTAGCAAAAATGTTATCTAAGGAATCAAAAATTAAAGTTCTAGAAAACTTCTACGGAGTAGATTACGTTTTCTTTGGTAAAGGTTTAAAGACAGTCAGTAATTGTTGTCCTGTTGTCAAAGAAGAATATCTTTCAATTAAAGGCGCTTTGATGTCCGTATATATCGAGATGTTAAAACTTATGGAATATTCGCCAGCTCCTTTACAAGAAAAGATTGGGTCTTCTGCGTTAATGGCAAATGCCAGAGCAAGTGCAAAAGCAGCTCGCTTTGCGGCTCAGAAAGTTGTAACCACTGAGGCTGCTAGAAAAGATATTAAAGCAGAACTGAAAGAGTCTCTGAATCAAAATAAAGATCAGGATGTTGCATCTCTGGTTGAATCAAAAATAAGGGAAAAAGCGTTTAGATTAGCAGTTGATAATATGCTCGTTGCAAGAGCATTAACCGAAGCTAAGAACCTCAAAGGGATGAAGGAATGGTCAGGTAAAATCATTGAGGATTCCTACAAGATCCTGAGAGATAGTTTATGTGAAACTGCTATGCTAATTTTAGACGATGGCGACCTTGATTAATGAGTATGAGAAACTTTTACATTATCTTGAGTCACAAAAGCCAAAAGCCAAGGCCAATGGGAGAGTAAAATCTCCCGTTGTAGTAAAACCAAAAGAAGAACCCGTAAGGTCTAAGAGAGAAACAGTTGAAGAAAAGACTAGAAAGTTCATTGAAGAGTCACAAATACATAGTTATGTTCCACCTTCTGGACTTCAAAATCAGAAGATTATAAATCAAAATTCAAATGGTTTTGATGTCCAGAAGTTTGAGACTATGATGCGCACTCGATTGATTGATGATCATAAGAAACTCCAAAGTTATGACAGACCTTATATTTCAGTAACTGAACTGTGTAGTTGCTTAAGACAGGCTTACTATACTAGAAAAAGGTATTCTGTCAACCTAAGTAAAAAATATCAGTTTTCATACTTGTTAATGATACAAAAAGTTGGAAACACGATTCATGAAGTTGTTCAAGAACTTTATGATTTCACCGAGTCTGAAAAAACAATTGTAAGTGAAAAGTATCAAGTTAAAGGAAGAATTGACGGGATCCGCGATAGTTTCTTGTACGAGATAAAAAGTATTGATGTTGATAAGTTCAAGAATCGTTATATTAAAGAACATTATGAACAGGCTCTTATATACGCATATGTCCTGAATACCGAATATGACTATAAAATAAAAACAATAACAATTGTTTATATATTAAGAAACTTGAAACATATCATACCTTTTGACGTACCAGTCGATAACTCTATTGCAGAGTCCCTCCTTAGTAGAGCTACTCTACTCAAAACTTCCCTAGACAGAACTGAAGTTCCTGACCCAGTCGGAGCAACTAAAGAACAATGCCAATGGTGCCTACAAAGATCATATTGTGAAAAAGATCCTTGTATTAAAATTGCACAACCATTTGTAGTTAAACAAACACCGAAGAAAACTGAAAAACCGGAAGACAAGAAGTCAGCCTTTTTATTATAGTGGAGGAACCACAATGATAGTAGTTTACCCAGTGATAGTCTCCAGAGCTGTTGGAGAGAATATAATTCCAGGTATTTGTAAAATGCTCGAGAATTACCTTGTTGTTTACAGCATGGATGACATTCTAGGAAATATTAAATCAACAAGAAAAGTTAATTATAAAATAAGAGGAAAAAAGTTATTTGAGAGCGACCTCAGTCCGGTAGTTATAGATGAAGCTGAAGGAACTCCACCTTGGGCTGAAGAAGGAACTAAAGGGAAATCAAAACCAGCAGATAAGCCTGATCAAGAAAAACGAGACAGAGAAGAAAGAGATCAAGAAAAACGAGACAGAGAAGAAGATAGAAAAGAAAGAGAATTTGAATATAGAAAAAAGACAGATGCAGACAAAGCCACTAGAGATAAAGAAAAAGATAGAAAAGAAGATGAAGAAAAGAAGAAACTAAAAAATGCTGGAAAGAAAGCCGCTTCTGCTGATGTTACTGATATGAAAAGTGTAAGTCTTGAACCTACTTTTATTAAAGTAAAAATGGGTGATGGTGGTACAGATTTTATAGGAGTTAAAGTAGTTCCTATTCGTGTTAAATCAGAAGCAAAATTATCTCACCTTCTAGTAAATGACTTATCACTTGGTTTTATCAGAGGATCAATAATTGGAATAGGTAGAAAAATATTCAGATGGTTTTATTTAAAAATAGGTAGATCTAAAACAATAGACACCCCAACTGGAGATCCAAGAAAAGATATGTTTTATGCAAGAACTGGATTACAAGGAAATGCATTTGTTCTCCTTGATAAAAATGAAGACATTGATGCAACTTTATATTCAAACCCAAAAATGGTAGTTAAACTGTTCGGTCTTAGTTGGGGGAATATGATGTTGGCTGATGATATTAACAGAAAAGTATATTTTTGTATGAAGAAATTTAAAGGAATGTGTACAATGATTCCTTATTCAATGATTTATCAAACACTTGGACAGAAACAAGTATTTGATGATCTAGAAGATGCTCGTCAAAAGAGTGGAGCATTATTTAAAAGAAAAGGCGTTAGCCTACAAAAGATTGCTTCAGAACATCACGCACAATTTAAACTTGATAGTTACCAATATATAAGTGAGGATTCAAAAAATGGATAGAATAGACAATTACCTTCAAA
>Ga0307378_10009880_pt1 | contig 12478 bp, 8 predicted proteins | sample UN1MG_FD_202238 | JGI IMG/M metagenome (GOLD analysis project Ga0307378, IMG submission 202238) | Soil microbial communities from Risofladan, Vaasa, Finland - UN-1 | ecosystem: Environmental > Terrestrial > Soil > Coastal area > Acid sulfate soil | place: Finland: Risofladan, Vaasa | collected...
CGTTTGTCGTTTTTTTATACAGGAAATTGCTCAAGTTCCGCTTGTTTTGACCGATAAGTTCAGGTGAAAGCAAATGCTCACAAGCGTGCTTGTTGCACGGTGAAAAAATTCTTTTCGTGATAGGGGCTTAACAGTACCGGAAGAACAGAGGTTTGGTTTTTTTTAAGGAGTCAGAAATATGCTATCAATCAAGAACAATATGATGGCTGCAAATGCTGCAAGACACCTGGGTCGGGCTTATGACAGCCTGGCTCAATCTGTCGAAAGGCTGTCTTCGGGCCTGCGCATTAACAGCGCAAGGGACGACGCAGCAGGCTTGGCCGTCAGGGAGCTTATTCGTGCCGATATCGCTGTGCTGCAGCAAGGCTCGCGTAACGCTCAGGACGGCATCAGTATGCTTCAGACAATGGAAGGTGCCCTGGCGACCATGGACGACAACCTCGTGCGTATGAAAGAGCTGGCCGAACAGGCCGCAACGGGTTCGTATTCTGCCGCCCAGCGCGAGATTATGAACGCCGAGTTTGTCGAAATGGCCGCCGAAATCGAGCGCTCCGCAAACAGTACCGAGTTTAACGACATCAACATGCTCAATACAACCAGCGGCTCGGTAGCTATTCACGTCGGCACAGCCGAGACAATCGATGTTGACAAGGTCGATATGACAAAGTCCGGCCTTGACATCGAGACCGGCGAGGGCGAGTGGACCGCTACTACCGACCAGGCCACCGGCGTAGCTGCAGCAGACAGCGGAAGCTGGTTTAACACTGGCGCTACTGCTGCCAGTTTCACCCTCGACTTTAACGAAACCGGTTTTACCGGCGGAGAATTCGGGTTCAGCTTTGCAGCAGGCACTTATACGCTGGAGCAAGTTGTTGACGCTATCAACGCAGTCAGTGAGAACCCTCTTACGATGTATGACGGGGACGGCAACCGCCTCGGTTACCAGGCCGCTGAGGTAGTACAGTTGGCCGACGGCACTTACGGGCTGAAACTTAAATCCCGCACCAGTGACGCAACGGCAATGAGCTTTTTGGCAGGCGGGATTACACCCGCAGCTATGGCTGGTGGTTTTGGAACACCCGTGGGTACATTGGCAGATGACACCAATCTAATGCTATCCACTTACGGTGTTTTCGAATACTGGAACACCAGCACCTCGACTTGGGACCCGGACACAACCGGCCGGGAGGGCGGCGGCCTGAATATCCTGACCGTCGAGGGCGCTACTTCGGCTCTGGCTACACTTGACACGGCCATAAACGCCAAGGATACGGCCCGTGCGGCATTCGGTTACAAGATGAACCGTCTTGAAAGTACCATTGCGGTGCTTAACATTCAGTCGGAAAACCTCGCAACAGCAGAGTCGCGTATCTCCGACGTGGACGTGGCAACCGAAATGGCGAACCTGACCAAGGCCCAGGTGCTCAGCCAGGCAGGTGTAGCTATGCTTGCCCAGGCAAACGCAATGCCGCAGATGGCATTGACACTGCTGAGAGGATAAGCACCCGGTTGACAGGTGGTTGATAGCTTATAGATAATCAGGGCAGATGGCTGTAAACAATAAAAACAGCCATCTGCCCATAAGTAAAGCACCCCCTTGTACCACATTGTGTCAATAAGCACCACGTACGCAGAACGGAGTGATAGAATATGAAAGGACTCGAGGCATATCAGGAAACGGCGGTCAGCACGCAAAGCAAAGGCCGGCTGATTGTCATGCTTTATGATGGTGCCATAAAGTTTCTAAAGCTTGCCGTAAAGGAGCTTGAAGCCGGCAATTTCGAGGCCAAAGGCAAATATATTATCAGGGCCCAGGATATCATCAACGAGCTGAATACCGTGCTGGATATGGAAGCAGGCGGAGAAATCGCGATTACCCTTCGTCGGCTTTATGACTTTATGCACCGGCATCTGGGCCAGGCCAACCTGAAAAAAGACCCCCGCATGATTCAGGATGTCATCAGCCAGCTCGAGGAATTAAACAAGGGCTGGAAGGCCATTGCCGAATAACCACGCCGGCAAAGCAGGCGATTGCGAACCGTTGTTTAAAGACGGCGGGCTGCTGCCGTTTGCTAAATTCCCCGCAGCGTTCCGACCTCTTGTCACTGTACCTTGTCGCGATAGTAATTCACACCCATATTGTCGAACCGCTGATAGTGTACGTTCAGCCTTTCGGCAAAGTCCTGCCAGTTGCGCTTGTTTTGTGGCGACCACAGCACTTCAGCCAGCGCCGTCATACGCGGATACACACGTGATTCAACCTCCTGCTGTGGTGCAAATTCCGTCCATATATTGCCTTCTCCGCCGAGAATATGCCGCTTCTGCTGGGCGGTCAAGCCTTCGGGTACAGGCTCGAAGCTATAGACTTTCTCTACCGGCAGAACGCGCATCCAGTTTGGCATTGACAGTGAATTCTTCTCCCGGTCGGAATGCGGATAGTCGAAGTAGCAATGGCTTGTCGGCGATACGATTGCGTCATGGCCGGACTTTGCGGCAGAAACCGCCCCTTCCACGCCCCGCCACGACTGAACCGTAGCCGACGGCGCCAGCCCCCCCTCCAGAATCTCGTCCCACCCTATCAGCCGGCGCCCCTTGCCGAGCAGAAACTTTTCGATTCTTTTAATGAAATAGCTCTGTAACTGGTGCTCATCCTCCAGGTTTTCGGCCTTTATTCTTGCCTGACAATCCGGGCACTGTTTCCACCGGTCCTTCGGGCATTCGTCTCCGCCGATATGGATGTAAGGGCTGGGAAACAATTCGATAACCTCCGACAGCACGTTTTCAAGGAATTCGAACGTCTGCTCTTTACCTGCGCAATAAACATCTTTGGAAATGCCTCTTGCGGTCCTGACCTTGAACGGCCCGCCGGTACAGGACAACTGCGGGTATGCCGCCAGTGCCGCCTGGCAGTGTCCCGGCATTTCAATTTCGGGCACCACCATAACACAGCGGCTTTCGGCGTATCGCACAATCTCTCTTATATCATCCTGTGTGTAATAGCCGCCGTACCTGGCAGCATTAGCCTGTGCCGGGTCGTCAGGTGCCGGAAGGTAACCGACTCCGCCAAGCCGCCAGGCGCCGATTTCCGTAAGTTTCGGATATTTCCTGATTTCGATGCGCCAGCCCTGGTCTTCTGTAAGGTGCCAGTGCAGCCGGTTCATCTTGTGGTAGGCTAAAAGGTCGATATAGCGCTTTACAAAATCCACAGTCATAAAGTGTCTGCAGCAGTCTAACAGCGAACCCCGCCACTGAAACCGCGGCTTGTCTTCGATTTCCAGCTGTGGGATGGTCCAACTGACATTTTCAACCTTGCGATTGCCCTCGATTTCAGGCGGCAGTAACTGCCGCAGCGTTTGACAGGCATAAAAAACACCGGTCGTTGTGGGAGCATTGATGAAAATGCAGTTTTTCATAACCTTTATGTCATAGCCTTCGCAGCCGAGGTAATGCTTGCCTGAAGTGTCGGCTAAAAGAATATAACCGCCTTGCCTGTTGTGTGGTGCGGATTCTGTGACATCAAGTTTGAAACCGGTTGCAGGTTCAAGCAGTTCCGCCAGGTACTGCCCAATGTCTCTTGTGTTGCCCGTGGTGACAATAACGGTATCTGCTGTTAAGGCAAATACGCCCTCCTGCGCCCGTATGTGGGCAGGCTGCGGAATAAGGCTCATTGCCGGTTCCTGACCCGATGCTGCACTGGTAAATGCCGCAATCATGACAGTGACACATATCATCAGGCATCCCTGCCTTTTAATCTTTGGAATTATTGACAAAATTTCGCTCATAAGGCGGTCGTTGACAAATGCTTGCAATCGCCGCAGCCGGCAGCTATATTTTAAGACCTGTCTGTATTTGGGCAAGCGTTAAATCCGTTATCGCAGGGGAGCTGTTTTATGTCGATAGCCAGATGTCCTTATAATCCTGTAATCCAGCCAAAAGATATAAAGCCTTCCAGGGACGACTTTGAAGTTATCGGGGTCTTTAATGCCGGCGTGGCCCGCTTTCACGACCGCATACTTCTGCTGCTTAGAGTGGCCGAAAGACCTCTCAGTAAGCGTTCCGATGTGGTTTTAGCCGCCTTTTACGACGCAGAAAGCGACAGCATCACCCTCAAAGAGTTCGAAAAAGACGATGCCGAAACTGATTTTTCCGACCCCAGACTGATAGTAACTGCCGCCGGTACTTACCTGACTTCCATTTCGCACCTCAGACTGGCCGAAAGTACGAACGGCATCAATTTCCGGATTGAACCCGCACCTTCTTTGAAGCCGGCCAACGCTTATGAAACCTTTGGCCTTGAGGACCCGCGCATTACTCTTATCGGTGATACATACTACATAACTTATGTCGCCGTATCTTCTATGGGTATGACTGCCTGTCTGGCATCGACCAAAGACTTTGTGAACTTCCAGCGTCATGGCGTGATATTCTGCCCGGACAACAAGGACGTTGTACTGTTCCCTGAGAAAATTGGCGATAAATACTATGCGCTGCACAGGCCCGTTTCACCGCTGTTTAACAACTATCAAATCTGGCTTGCCGAATCTGCTGATTTGCTCTGCTGGGGCAATCACCGTATTTTGATTGGGCAGCGTCCCAACGGCTGGGAAGACCGGAAAGTCGGCGCCGGTGCCGTTCCTGTCAAGACCGCGCACGGCTGGCTGGAAGTTTATCACGCCGCCGACCGCAACAATCGCTATTGTCTCGGCGCGGTACTGCTGGATACTGAACAACCCTGGCGCGTTCTGGCAAGAACCCCAAAACCAATACTCGAGCCGGATTGCGATTATGAGAAAAAGGGATTTTTCGGCAACACCGTTTTCACATGCGGCCTGCTCTACGATGATAACAAACTGGGTATCTATTACGGCGCCGCCGATACTACAATCTGCTATGCCGAATTACCTTTGGAGTATGTCCTGGCAAGTTTACAGCCGTAGCGTTGCGCGGTGTTTGACTTAATTCGTAATCAGTGGCGCAACCTTCTTGCTATCTAAAGCTGCTTTGTGTATCTTGATGGCGCTATGAATATTCGTCGGTTTCCAGACAGCCTCGGGCAGGTACGGCTTTATTTTACTCGTACCGTATATGCCTTTCTGGGTGTTCGCGCACACAGTGTCATTATACTCGGCGCTTTGTTTTGTACCCTGGGGGTAAAGTTATTTCACTGTTTTCGTGTGGACTGTGTCAACGAGTACTTTTGGTGGGTAACTGCTGACATCTCTGTGCTTTTGGCTGTCGAGCTTGTACTGGCCGCGTGTTGTTTTCTTTGGCCTCGCAAATACGTGTTTCGTATGGTTCTTATTTTTGCTGCTGTCGTGTGCACCTGGTCGGTGATGAATGCCGGCTGGCTTATAAGGACCGGTACCCAGATATTGCCGACTGTGCTGCTGCCGTTGTTTCGCGACCCGCTGAATTCTCTGGCCATTATTTTTATAAATCTGCTGAAAATGCCCGCCACTGCAGCCGTTCTTCTGGTACCGAGTGCCGTAGCGCTTGTTTTTTTCTTTTTTGTCCTTGCAAGGCCGGCCCTGCCGGTTTACAGGCAGGAACCCTTCTTGGTAAAAACAGTAATTTCTGCCGGAATCGTCCTTACGTTTGTTTTTCTCGGTAGTTTCAGGCCCGCGCGCACTTCGACGCAGATTGCCGGAGAGCATCTTCGATACAACTGTCAGTTGACCGCTGTAACAAACCTGCTTTTCGGCAGCGGCCGCCGCGAAAACAAACTCGCCTCTGCCCAAAGCGCCCGCAGAGTACCCGCACTTGATGAAATGACAATTCCAGCCGCACACGCACAACCACTGGTAAACCACAATGTAGTGATAATTGTTCTCGAAGGCGTACAATACGCCTATACCTCTCTGGCTTATGCGGACAGCAATTTAACGCCATACCTTTTGAAAATTGCCGGCCAGGGCGTCGAATTCACCAATGCCCGTGCTACGGTTACACATACTACCAAGGCCCTGTTTAGTCTTCTGACCGGACGGTTTCCCTCTGTTTCGCAGGACCTTGCAGAGGCCGTGCCCGCGACAAAGCCCTATATGAGCATTGCCACAATTCTTGGTCGTCAGATGAATTTCCGAACCGCCTTTTTCCAGTCGGCCAAGGGAAACTTCGAGGCACGGCCAAGCCTTGTGCATAACCTCGGCTTTGACAACTTTTTTGCCAGAGAAGACTTAAGTGACCCTAACGGCTTTATCGGTTATCTCGGCTGCGATGAATTTCTGATGTTAAAAGGCATTGTTAACTGGATAAAGTCTGACGACAGGCCGTTTTTACTGACGGCACTTTGTTCTATTACCCACGACCCCTACGAAGTGCCCAAATGGTTTGCTAAACCTGCCGACCAGCCCATAGACCGTTATCGCCAGTCAATCGCCTACACCGATGCATTCATAGAAGCCTTTGATAAACAGCTTGCTTTGCTTGGGCTAACCGACAACACCGTCTTTTGTATTATTGGTGACCACGGAGAGGCATTCGGTGAGCATGGCCTGCTTGGCCATGAACGCATTCCTTTTGACGAGGCACTGCGCATTCCCTGGCTTATTCGCGCGCCGACCCTGGTACCGCCCGGCAAAAAGGTCAACGCTGCCGTCAGCAGTATAGATTTAGTCCCGACCCAATTGGCTCTTTTGGGTTTTGACGTCGGTTCTGCTGGTTTTGACGGGCTTGATGCACTGTGCGCGGTCCCTGGTCAGCGGAGAGTTTATTTCTCCGGCTGGATGAGCGAAAGCCCCGCTGGTTTTGTTGAAAAAGACCGCAAGTTCATTTACAACCCTGCCGGGAAAATGGCAACAGCATTCGATTTGTCTGCCGACCCGGCGGAGAAAAACAGGTTTGAGTTGACCGCATCGCAAACCGGGGAAATTGTCAAGGACATTACTCGTTGGCGAAGGGACAGTATGTTCAATGCAGGTCGCCGGCAGACGGGGGAAAATGTATTTTATGGTTCCTGGCATTGTCGATGGGATGGCCGGGTGTGCTCAGCCAGGTATCGGCCGGCACAAAAAAATTAGTGTTTCGTGTTGATTTGAAAACACGAGTACGTTGTATTCCGTAAACGTTCCCGCAAGTACCTGTCTGACCTAACAATTAATCCGTCTGCGCTGGTAAAATGGGTCAAGTCGGCGGTCGGCATGTTGAACAAAATCAACACGCCGATAAATACGTTAGTTGCCTTGTTATCATTAATACAATTGATATGCCGATGTAACCGCCTTTTTAGCAAATGCTTAGGCTCGCCCGCCGTGGATTTTCTCTTGCCCGCTGTTTTTTGGCACAACCTTTGCTTAGCTTTTTCTTTTTGGCATTAAGTTGCTCATATTGGGCGGACATCCTAAAACTGAATAAAACAGGAGGATGAATCCGCCCCAATCTACGCCAAAATCAGTGTTACGGGCGTACAACGCCCTGCAAAACTGGTTTTGTTTTAATACGGTGCGGGGTCGTTCCGGAGGAGGGACGACTCCGTTTACCTTTTCAGGCCTGAATATCCAAACGATTTCAATGGTTATCACCAGGTTTTCCCTACTTAAACACCATTGCCGAACATATAATAGCACCTGTTATGCAGCGCTGCACTTACAGGATTATCGACGCCAACTTCAACCGCGCCCGCGAAGCGGCCCGTGTAATCGAGGACTTCGCAAGGTTTGCCCTCAATTCAAAGACCCTCACCGAACGCGCAAAAAAAATCAGGCATCGCCTTTCAGCGATGATAGCCTCCCTGGACACCGCCAAGCTCCTCTGCAGCAGGGATACGCTCGGCGATATCGGCCTTGGTTCGACTGTCGAAGGCGCAATTACTCGTGCCAATCTCAAAGATTGCCTCGTTGCCGCCTGTAAACGCCTCACTGAGGCTTTAAGGGTCCTTTCCGAGACAGTTCAAACACTCGACGCCGCTTTGGCGCAGAGAATCGAGAATCTGCGATACGATGCTTATACGCTTGAAAAAGATATACTCATTTGCAGTGATACTGCTGAAAAGTTCAGCCGCGTTCGCCTGTACGTAATCATCAGCAGCTCCCTGCCGGCTGAGGTCATTTCTCTGACTTACTGCTGTATAAAAGGCGGCGCAGACTGCATTCAACTGAGAGCAAAGGCAATCGAAGACAATAAATTTTTCGCCATCGCGCGCGAATTTGTCAAAATTTGTAACTCCGCCCCCGTTCTGAGCATTATAAACGACAGGGCCGACATCGCTGCCGCTGTTGGCGCCGATGGAGTCCATCTCGGCAGCCACGATTTACCCGTAGAGCAGGCCCGCAAACTGCAATTGACACCTTTGATTATCGGCAGCACTACCCATTCGTTGGCAGAACTGCAAAACAGTTGCCGGCAGATGCCCACCTACGTCGCTTTGGGGCCGGTCTTTGCAACGCCCACAAAACCGAAGGTTAAACCTGTCGGTCCTGGGTACCTCACTGAGGCAAAAGGTATTTTGGCCGATACCGGCATCGCCGCTGTAGCTGTCGGCGGAATAACACTCGAGAATGTTGAGCAGGTACTGGCTGCAGGTGTCAACGCAATCGCAGTCTGCTCAGCGGTGACTGCTGGAGGCGACCCTGCTGCCAATTGCCGGGCGCTCAAAAACAGAATTGCCGATTTCGCTAAACCTCAGGCTACAGCGTAGAAAAACAAGGAGATTTGTAATGGTTTTTAAGCTAAGGGTTCTTGTGCGTTTTACGGTTTGGGCCTTTATAGCAGCCTTTTTAGCTGTTTGCGGCTGTACCCGGCAATCTTTATGGTCTTTGGCAAACGAAAAAAAACCTGTTCTCAAAGTCGCCACGCTCTTTACCGCTCACGACGTACACAAATACCTTTCCACAGACAACGACATCGCCACCGCGATGAACTGGTGCAGGAATACCGGCGTAACCCACGTATATCTTGAAACTTACAGAAACGGTTTCCCCGCCGAAAAAAAACTCATTACCGTTGCCAAATCACGATTTGCCGCCGAGGGCTTTGAAGTCTCCGGCTGTGTTACTACCACCGGCGTGGGAAAAATTTCCACCGGCTGGAAGTTAATCTCATGTTACACCGATAACAGTACCCGGCAGCAGCTTGAGAATATTTTCAGGCACACGGGGTCTATGTTCGATGAGATTATGATAGATGATTTTCTTTTCACCGACTGTGAATGTCAGCAGTGTCAGCAGGCTCGCGGCCAAAAATCCTGGAGCGATTATCGATGCGCTCTTATGAACAGCATAAGCGCCGACTATATTTTAGCGCCGGCCAGGGCAGTAAATCCCCGTGTGAAGGTTATTATCAAATATCCCCTTTGGTACGAGCAGTTTCACAATCACGGTTATGATGTCATTGGCCAAACATCGCTGTACGACAAAATATACATCGGCACCGAAACCCGCGATTACGACGGCCCTCGCAAAGACAGGAAGGTTCAGTATCAGGCCTATTACATTATGCGTTGGCTGGGTGGCATAGGCGGCGCCAAGACCGCCGGCGGCTGGTTCGACTCTATTGATACCACCGAACACACCTATGTGGAACAGGCCCGGCAGACGGTCCTCGGCGGCGCCGAAGAGTTGTTCTTGTTTTCTTACGGCCATTTGCACGATGGAAATAATCCCGCCAATGTTGAGAAATTCCGCAGTGAACTGCCCGGCCTGTTCAGGCTGGCTGCCCTGGTGAAAGACAAACCAGTCAGGGGCATTATTGTACCCAAGCCCCCCGGCAGCGACGCCCAGAACGAAGAATACGTCCTGAGTTTTGCCGGTATGCTGGGCCTGCCGCTGGTACCTTGTGCACAAATTTACCCTGACGCCAAGGCCGCCTTCTTTTCAATACATGCGCTCAAAGACCCCGCCTTCACAGACAAACTCAGGCAAATGCTCGACACCGGCAGGCCCGTTGCGGTTACCGACACCTTAGCCAGGGCATTGGAATCGCAAGGCGTGAAATTCACCGGTGACAATCCGACCATTTTGCCTGTTAATGGTGACCCGAAGAATCTGCTTAAACTGACACCGGAACAACTGGCAGCTGTTCGCAATAAACTGCTTGAACCCTTTGGCATGAAATTTTACGCGCCCAATAATGTAGGTCTTTACCTTTTTGGCAGCGACTGTATAGTTGTTGAAAATTTTAACAATGAGCCTGTTACAGGCAGGCTTGAATTTGCCAATCGCCTGAAGGTCAAAGAATCGCTTGTTCTGCCGTTCGATGCGCAGGTGCGTTTGCGTCATGGCAGTCGTAAATTGGAAGTTGCTGTACCGCCCAGGGCTTTGGTCGCGTTTAAAATAACAGGCCGGTTCGGCTGAAAGCGGCCCTGTTCGGTTGTTGGATACAGGCTCTTGAACCGGTTTTTTCTGCGAATTATCCACCGCCAGCCGATTCCGCACGCACAGCCCGGAAAATTGCAGACAGTTTAAGCATACAATTGGCCCGTTGTTGGCCGGCTGTGGATAATATGAAAATGCCGTTTTGCCCTTTAGCGTAAAGTCTTCTTGGGAAATAAGTTATGACGGCTCCGCAGACGCGGGCATAGGCTTTTTGGGATAATCCCAATGGCCGTTGGCATAAGTTTTGCATGGGTTTTATAACCTATGTAACAGCAGTAGTTAAAGGCGGACTTGAAATTATCAACAGGTTATCCACAAAACCGCAATGTTTGCCGGCTGACCGTGTTCAGGCAATATGATACCGCCAAAGAGCTTTGCTGTGGTATAAATCTTTACCGGCAAAGGTTATATATTCTGCCGCGGATGTGATATAAAATATCAGGACGGCACGATGAATTAAGATATTTTTATGGAGATTGACCGCGACGATGCAAAAGCAAAAACTGGCTGACAAATTGCAAAACAAATCCGGCTTTATCGTTGTAGCGGAGTTGACGGGCGGACCCAATTTCAGCTTTGCGCCGGTCGAAAAATTCCTCCGCGCATACAAAACACAGGGCCCCGCTTGGCCGACCGATGCCTTCGATTTTGCCGCTGTCACGGCCCCGCAGAACCCCAGCGGTGCTGCCAATATAGAACCCCGCGAACTGCTTGCACGCATAACCCGGCAGGAATTACTCGGTGGCCTTGATTTTGTCCCGCATATTACCTGCAAAGACCACAATGCAGACATGATAGTCAGCTCTTTGATGGGCCTTCGCAGTGCCGGCGTCGAATCTGTACTGGCGCTGACCGGAGATAAACCAGCCAAAGCCAAAGGTGTTTTCGAGCTGGAGTCGGTACAGCTGCTGCAGTTAATCGACTATATCAACCACGAATTTTTTATAAAAGCCTCCCCCGACAAGCTCGAAGATGTTTATCCGTTTTTCCCGGGTGCTGCGGTTTCACCTTTCAAGTACACCGAGGCTTCCGTGATGCAGCAGTACTACAAGATGGAGAAAAAAATTACCGCGGGTGCGAAGTTTTTTATCACACAGGTAGGCTGGGACTGGAAAAAGTCCCTCGAGCTTTTTCAGTATCTGCCAGAAAACGCCCTCGACGTACCCATAATCGGTAACGTGTATCTTTTGAGCAGTCTTACTCCCGCCCCACGGCTCATGCACGACATAAAGCTGACAGGCTGTTTCGTCAGCGATGCGCTTTTGGAAAAGGTCTGTTCTGAAACCGTTGACCAGCACCTCGAACGGGCCGCCCAGCAGGTGGCCATGTATAAGGCCATAGGCGCTGCAGGTGTCGATATAGGCGGTTTGATGGATTTTGAGATGCTGGCGCGGATTCTCGGCAGGGCCGCTGAAATCGGCAATGAATGGCAGCAGTTCAGGGATAATTTATACTGGCCTGCGGAAAACGGCTTCTATCTCTACGACCAGGCAGGCCGGAGAAGGCCCCAGCCCCAATACCACAAAAAGTTCGGACAGAGGGTGTTTAATTTCATGCATCGCTGCCTTTTGGACCCTGATTACCGCGGTTTTCACATCTTCAAAAAGGTAATGGCCTGGCTCGGAACCGCCAAAGGAAAGGGCCTGTTTTACAAACTGTTCAACGCCTGCGAAAAACCTGTGAAGTATCTGATGTTCGACTGCCAGGCCTGTGGGGATTGTTTTCTGCCGGAGGATTTCAGCTGGTGTACTATGGGCGGCTGCGAGAAAGGAATGAGTAATGCCCCGTGCGGCGATGCCGCTGTGGACGGCCGATGCGGTAACAATCTCGACAGGATATGCATAGGCGAATACATATACGAAGCCGCCGCTGCTGAAAAAGGCGGCCTGCAGAAGCTGCGCACGACCATAAATAAACCCCGAAATCCTGCCCTGGCGGATACCTCTTCGATATTGAATTATCTGTTCGGCAGAGACCATACAGGAAAAAATCCGGTTATTTGTATTGGTGAGACTATTCACGCTTCCATACCCAAAACCGGCAAAATAATGAAAAAACTGCTGGAACTTGGTCCTGCTGGTTATTCCAATCCGTCGGGGCCGCTGAACTATATCCGGGCACTTATCGAATCCCAGGCAGCCGACGGCGCCGACTATATAGCTGTCAAC
>Ga0307378_10009881_pt1 | contig 12477 bp, 13 predicted proteins | sample UN1MG_FD_202238 | JGI IMG/M metagenome (GOLD analysis project Ga0307378, IMG submission 202238) | Soil microbial communities from Risofladan, Vaasa, Finland - UN-1 | ecosystem: Environmental > Terrestrial > Soil > Coastal area > Acid sulfate soil | place: Finland: Risofladan, Vaasa | collected...
GTAAGAGCCTGGAGTGGAGCCAAGCAAGTCTCGGCGATACCTGCGTTGTGGATGGGGTGAAGGATTTTTTCGAGGAACGGGTTTGACATGGGGCAATCGGGAGGGTAAGAAGTTCTTGTGCAAACCATAAACCGTAAAACACATTCGTAACGCATTTCTCACTTTCACCGGTCTCTGCGGTGACATCTCGTTCTCGCTCGTGCCTCTGCCGAAGCCCGCTTGCGCGGCTCGCGGCAAGGCGGCAGTCAGTGTGGTCGATCACCGTTGTCGAATGCGCCTTGCCCTTGAGTCCGGCGTTTTCCGGTGAGGGGGGAGGCCGAGCCGGTGCGCGTCCGTTCGGGTTCGCGTTGAGGGGGCGATGGCCAGGGGACGCCTGTATACCATAGGCGAAGTCATCCAGTTCAGCGGTCTGTCCCGCCAAACGCTGCACAACTACACGGTGTTCGGTCTCATCACGGAAGAAGAAAGGACACCTGCGGGGTATCGCCTCTACGGGGAGGGGGTGTTCGAGCGGCTGCGGCGGATCGCTGAACTGAAGGGGGATCACACGCTGCGTGAGATCCGGGAGATCGTGAAGGACGAGGAGCCGTGAGGTCGAGGATGAGCGAGCAAGTGATCGAGGGGGGATCGGGGGTCGCCGATCGTGGCTCGCGCGAGCTGTGGGGCGCGTGGGGCATGCGGTGGCAGATGCCTCTCTTCGTCGTCGCAGTGTTGGCGTGGGCAGTGTTTCTGTGGCTGGCCGGCCGGAGGGAAGTCGCGAAGCGCGAAGACCCGGAGACGGCGGCAAAGACCGTGGCTGAGGCGTTCGGGCTGGGACAGGATGATCTCGTTGTGCGGAAGGCGGTTGGGTTCGCGCAGGTTTATCCGGGACACCGGAGACGTGGCGAGGTCGAGCTGTACGCAGGACGGTCGGCGCTGAGACTTGCCGATGCGGACGAGGAGCGCCGAGAGCTTCACTACGGGCGAGCCGCCGGGTTCGCGAGGCATGCGCTGGCGTCGGAACTCGACGACAACGAGGCGTGGACCGGCCTGTGGGTGCTGGCGCGCAGCTACATGGGGCTGGGTGACTACCGGGAAGTGCTTGCAGTCCTGGAGGGGAGGGACGAGCAGTTGACCCGGGGGAACGGGGACCTGCTGCTCCTGAAGGCCAGGGCCCTCTTCCGGGTGGGGCAGCTTGCCGAGGGACAGAAGACGATCGGTGAATACCTGGGTCGTGCACAGGCGTCGGACAGCGAGAAAGTGGACGGCCATCTGGAAGCCGCCGAGGGGTATCGCCTGAACGATCGCCTGGAGGAGGCCGAGCAGAGCTACCGTCACGTGATGAGCGCGTTCCCGCGAAGTCGACGTATCAAGGACGCGCATTTCGGTCTGGCTATGACGGTGATGGGAAGGGCGAAGGGAGATCCCGCACTGCTGGATGAAGCCCAGCGGGAATTCGAGAGTGCCTTGCGTGTGCCGGTGCTGCAGGCGGATCTTGACCGGCAGGCAAGTTTCTACATCGGGGAGTGTCTGCAGGAGAAGAAGGAATACGCGGCGGCGGCGGAGCAACTGGCAAAGGTCGCCGTGACGTATGGGGGGACGGAGGAGGGCGTGGCGGCGGGCCTGAGGCTCGCCGGCATTCTGGTGAGGCAGAAGCAATTCGACGGGGCCCGGGAGGCGCTTGGCCGTGTGTTGGCGGAGGTGCCGGCGGACGGACGCCTCGCCAACAGGTACGTGTCGGATGTCGAGATCAGGTCAACCTGGGAAGCCGTGCTGAGACATTTCCTGTCCGAGGGAGAATATGGGGAACTGGAGCGTCTGAACCGTGACACGAGGAAGGTCGCCGGCGACGACGTGTACCTCTATCAGCAGGCGGTGGTGTACCGACACTGGGCGCAGAGACTTGCTGAGGAATCCGACGCGCTTCGGGGGCAGGGACTCACCGTGGAGGCGGCGGAGACGGCCGGGGAGGCACGACGCAACTACCGTCGCGCCGCGGATCTCCTGGTCCGGATCGTCAACGGGGTTGAGAGTGATGTGAAGCTCTATGGTCTGGCACTTCAGCACGCCGCCGACTCCCTCTACGAGGCCGGGGACTATCCCAAGGCCATCGTCTACTACGAACTCCTGCTGAAATCCATGGGGGACCGTGAGGACGTGCAGGGTCTGCACGTGAAGCACGCAAGGACGCTGCAGGCCCTCGGCCGTCACGAGGAAGCGGTGAAGAAGCTCGAAGAGTGTGCGACGAAGTATGAGAGCAGTCTGCCGAGTGTGTATGAGGCCAGGTTTGCCCGGACGGAGAGCTACATCGCCCTGGGAGACCTGGACAACGCGGAGCGGTCGCTGTCGGAGATCGTGTACCACGGCGATGTCTTCAGCCCGACCGGCAAGCTGTGGCGACGTGCCCTGACGGAGCTGGGGTACGTCCTGTATTGCCGGGGGAAATACAGGGATGCGGCGGAGAAGCTGGACGAAGCGCTGGGACGTGAGGGTGTCGTCGAGGCGTCGCGCTTCAGCCGCACGGTGGTCACCTACTACCTGGCGGACGCGTACAGGAACATCGGGTCGGTGGAGCCGGGGGCGAGACGGGCGGAGCTGTTGCGGGCGGCGGGACATTTCGCCGAGGTCAACAGACAGGCCGACCGCGCCGCCGCTTCGGGGGCGTTGGAGGAGCAGCTCACGCGCAAGAGCCGACTCGCGGAGGCCGATTGCCGGTACGAGTTGGGTGAGTATGCCGTGGCACTGGGTCTGTACGAATCCGCCGCGGAGAAGGACCTGGACAGTGCTGAAGGCGTTCAGGCGCTTTTTGGCGTCGCCGTCTCCCTGCATCAGCTGGGGGAAACCGCTCGGGCGCGCGAAGCGGCAGACCGCGCCAGATGGGGACTCGATCGTCTGAAGAGGGAGCAGGGCAGCGAGGTGACGGCGTACCTGGAGGACTCGTGCAACGCAACGGTGGTGTGGGACGCGTCGGACCTCGAGCCGTGAGGCCGGCAGGAACAGAGGCGCCGCTCGCCACAGCACAGGATGGGGGAAACATGACGCTCACCTCTGAAGAGATGAAAGGGATCATCGACAAGTTCCAGTGTGAGCTGGAGATCTACACCGGACTTCGCGACCTGTCGCGTGGGCAGATGACCGTCATCGACCGGGAAGCCGGTCCCGAAGAGCTGCTCGAGATACTCGGTCGCAAGCAGGTCCTCATCAACGAACTGGAGGGCCTCGAGCGGGAACTGCGGCCCTTCAAGGAGGAGTGGAGCCGGGTCCGCGAGTCGCTTCCCGGTGAAGTGCGCACGCAGATCGAACAGGTCGTCCGAAACATGCAGGCCGTTCTCGCCGAATTGCTCGAACTCGAGGAAGAGGGGAGGACGAAGCTGCAGCAGCGACAGGAGCAGGTGGCCGCGAAGATCAGGGAGATCGGACGAAGCAGACAGGCACATCACGCCTACGCCGCCGGACAGACACGTCCGGCGAAGACGGGTGTGATCGACAACACCGGCTGAGGGTGTGCGGCGTCTGACGGAGTGAGAGGGATGACGAAGTCGTCGGTCGTGGACAGCAGGGATGACCTTTCGGCGGTGCTTCAGGTCTACAGTGAGGCCACGGAACGGCTGGAGGTGTCGCACGATCGTCTGATGGCGGAAGTCGCGCGACTGTCGGCGGAGCTGGTGCAGAAGAACAAGCTGCTCGAGCGGAAGAGACGCCTGGAAATCCTGGGTGAGATGGCGGCGGGGGTGGCGCACGAAATACGCAACCCCTTGGGCGGCATCGTGTTGTACGCGGGACTCCTGGAGCGGGAGCTCGCCGAATCTCCCGGGTCACTCCGACTCGTTCGTTCCATCCTCAGCGGCGTGCAATCCCTGGATGCGATCGTCGGCGACCTGCTCTCCTTCACGCGAGGGTTCGAACCGGCGCCGGGACGGTGCTGTCTCGCCTCCGTCGTCGCGCAGGCGCTCATGGACGCCGTGGGTGATATCGGACGGACGGAAATCCGGGTGCAACGGGAGTTTGCGGACCCCGACGTCGAACTCGAGGCGGACGAAGGGCTGTTGAGACGCGCCGTGCTCAACCTCGTGCGCAACGCCGTCCAGGCGATGGGGCGCGAGGGGGACCTGTTCGTGCGGACCGGTGCCGGACAAGGCACCCAGGCGGAATCGTGCTGGATGGAGGTGACGGACACCGGCCCCGGCATTGCACCGGACATGGAGACACGACTGTTTGAGCCGTACGTGACCAACAAGGAAGGCGGCACGGGACTGGGACTGGCGATCGTGCAGAAGATCGTGGAGAGTCACGGGGGACGTGTGACGGCGGAGAACCGTGACGGGGGCGGAGCGTCCTTCCGCATCACGCTGCCGCTTCAACCGGATCCCGTGACCCAGGGTGGACTCGGGCAGATTGGGGTGAACGAGGAATGAGTGACCGGATTCTGGTGATCGACGACCAGGAGCTGATGCGGGAATCCCTTCGTGAAACACTCAGTCGCGCCGGGTGGGAGGTGGAAGCCGCGGGTAGCGGGTCCGAAGGACTTGAGCGGTTCGAGGCCGAGTCCTTCGCCGCCGTCATCAGTGACCTCAAGATGCCCGACATCAGCGGCATGACCGTGCTCTCCCGAATTCTCGAAGCGGGTCCCGACACGCCGGTGATCGTCATCACGGGTCACGGGACCATCGAGACGGCCGTCGAGGCGATGAAGAAGGGGGCGTTCGATTACATCGCCAAGCCGTTCCAGGCGGGGCAGATCGAGGTGCTCGTCCAGAAGGCGGTCGGTCACCACCGTCTGCTCATGGAGAACGAGTCGCTGCGTGCACAGGTGGACGAGCGGGAGCGCGTGCGCGAGATGATCGGACTCAGCCGCACCTTGAGAGAACTCCACGGCCAGATCCGCAAGCTCGCCCTGTCGTCCGCAACGGTGCTCATCCATGGCGAAAGCGGGGTCGGCAAGGAGGTCGTCGCGAAGGCGGTGCACTACGCCGGACCGCGCAGCAACGGGGCGTTCCTCTGTGTCAACTGCGCGGCGCTCAGTGCGGGCGTGCTGGAGAGTGAACTTTTCGGACACGAGAAGGGGGCGTTCACGGGGGCGGACCGGCAGCGGAAAGGACGCTTCGAACTGGCCGACGGCGGGTCCATCCTGCTCGATGAAATCTCGGAGATCGATCTCGGGCTGCAGGCGAAGCTGCTGCGCGTGCTGCAGGAGAAAGCGTTCGAGAGGGTGGGCAGCAGCGTCTCCCGGCGCGTCGACGTCCGGGTCCTGGCCACCACGAACCGCGACCTCAAGGCGTGCGTGCAGAAGGGGACCTTCAGGGAGGACCTGTACTACCGACTGAACGTCGTCCCGCTCTTGATCCCGCCTCTGAGGGAACGGAAGGAGGACGTCCTGCCGCTGGCGGAGTATTTCCTCAAGCGTCGAGCGGCGTGCGACGGACGGGCCCCGAGGAGCATCAGTTCCGAGGCGGCGGTGCTGCTCGAGCAGTACCCATGGCCCGGAAACGTACGGGAGCTGGAAAACCTGGTCGAGCGGGCGAGCGTCCTGGACCTGGAGAAGCCCATCACGGCGGAAGAACTGCAGCCCTGGCTGGACGAGCCGCTGAGGGCCGGGGTGGATGAAATCCGTGTGGGAATGCCGCTGGAGGAGGTGGAGCGGATCCTCATCGCGAGGGCGCTGGAGCAGTTCGGTGGACACCGGGCACGGACGGCGAAGGCCCTGGGCATCGGGGTGCGGACGCTGACGATGAAGATCAAGAAGTGGGGTCTGAGAACCAGCAAGAATTGCCGGGTCACCGCAGGTTTGGGTGCCGACGACGCGTGAGATAGGGATGTCCTCGGTCGCCACCGGGGGCGACGGCCGGAATCCTGGGGTCGCAAAGGCTGTGATAACAATGGGTTATGACACATCTCCCGTCTTTGACGAAGGTTTTCGGGCGATTTTGCCCGAATGGCACGGTTTTTGCATAGCTGACTCGTACGGCTTGGTGGCCTCACGGGGGAGGTGCGTGAATGCTTGAAGGCATCGTCGCCAATGCGACGCTCCAGAAGCTCCAGGCGGGAATCGCGTTCACGGCCCGACGACACGAGTTGATCGCCAACAACATCGCCAACGTCACGACGCCGGGCTTCAGGGCGAAGGACCTCTCTGAGCGCAAGTTCATCGAGACGCTGGAACGAACGGGCCGGGCGGGAAGTGAGGGCATGAGCGTCATTGACAGTCCGGATGCGGGCCCGCCGCGCGATGACGGCAATAACGTCAGCATCGAAAGCGAGATGAGCAAACTGAGCGGTAATGCCATCATGCACAACGTCCTGATATCGCTGCTGAGCAAGCAGTTCCGGATGCTCGAGTCCGCGCTGCGTGAGCGCATCGTGTAAGGAGGGGGTCGATGTTCGGAGCCATGGATATCAGCAGTTCGGCCCTGACGGCCATTCGCGCACGGATGGAAGTCGTTGCGTCCAACATCGCGAACATCGAGACGACGCGCAACGCGAGAGGAGAGTCCGTCCCCTACCGCCGACGCGAAGTGGTGCTGGCTTCAGGAGACGGCAACGGAGGTGACGAGGGGACCGGCGTGCACGTCGCCGGGATCCTTGAGGACCTTTCGCCCTTCCGGATGGTGCCGGCGCCGGGACACCCGGATGCGGACGCGAACGGGAACGTCCTGTTTCCGAATGTGGACCTCAACCGTGAGGTGGTGACGGCGGTCATCGCGATGCGTGCGTATGAAGCGAACGTCGCGGCGTTCGAGGCCTCGAAGCAGATGATGTCGCAGGCACTGCGACTGATCGGGTGAAGGACGGACCTGACACAAGCAGCTTGAAAGGGAGTGAGAGATGCCGGATGACGTGAACCTTCAGGGCGTAAGCGGTGTGGGCGGCATGGGCGTGTCGCCTGCCGGCAGAACGCAGGGATCGGCCGGAGGCGACGGATCGTTCAGGGATATGCTCTTCCAGAAGATCGAGGAGGTCAACAGCCTGCAGCGGGAAGCCGAGGCGGCCATGTCCAACTTGGCGGAACGCAAGACCGAGAACGTGACCGAGGTGCTGGTGGCCGTGCAGAAGGCGGACCTGGCATTCAAGACGTTGATGCAGCTTCGGAACAAGCTGTTCGAGGCGTACCGGGAAATCAATCAGCTTCGGATCTGAAGGGGCCGGGACCGGACCCGTAGGGAGAGGGGGCTATGAATTTCTTCACGCAGGTGGCCGTACAGGTGAGAGACCTGTATGGCAGGCTGGGATTCAGTCAGAAGATGGCGTTCGTGCTGCTGATCGCGGTGGTGGTGGGGGCCCTCGTGATGTTCACGAACTGGGGTGCCCGGGGCGAGTATCTGAGAGTGACGCGGGAGCCGTTGGGGTCGGCACGCACCGCGGTGCTTGCAGCACTCGACGCTGCGAAAGTCAAACATCGTGAAATCGCCGGGGGACTGGAGGTGATGTCGTCACAGTATAACGAGGCGATGGCCATCCTGGCGACGCACGGGATCATCCCCACCGAGGAGATAAAGATCCGGCTCGCGGACATCGGGAAGGAAGACAAGATGTTCCGGACGTCCGAGGACAAGCGTGCCCAGCGACTCGTCGTGCTGCAGGACTGGTTGGGGGACGTCATTTCACACATGGAAAACATCCGTGCCGCCGCCGTGGCACTCGACGCCCCCGATGCCATGGGACTGGTCATGGCGGAGGAGAAGGGAAGCGCTGCGGTGCAGGTATGGCTGCAGAGCGGTGTCGACCGGCTCGGCAATGTCCAGGTGAACGGTATCGCCGCACTGGTGGCGGGCGTACGCAGGACCATCGGCAAAGCCGACGTGAGCATCGTCGACAACCACGGACATGAATACCGTGTCCCCGACGATGATGAAGCGACCGGACTCATCAGCGGAAGGCATGAACAGGAAATGACTTACGAACGCCGTCTGGCCGGACAGGTCGGCGAAATGCTCTGTTACTACAACCCGGTCAAGGTCATGGTCAGACTCAAGATCAACTTCGACCGCAAGACCGAGGAAACCGTCGACGTGGATCCCGAGAAGGTCGTGGAGGTCGAGAGCCGGAAGGAATCGTCGAGCAACACGAGCACGGCGGGCACCGCCGGCGGCGTGGAGACGGCGCCGGGCGTGGCGGCCGTGGCCGGAACGGGGGGAGGACCCTCCAAGAACGAGACCACGGAGAGCAAGTTCACCAAGCTCGAGATCTACAAGAAGGTTACCCATCTTGTCCAGGCCCCCGGGGACGTTGAGGAGATGTCGGTCGCCGTGTTCGTACCCAGGGAACAGGTTATCGAGCAGATCAAGAGTCGTGCCGGCGAGGGAGCGGCCGCCCCCACCGAATCCGACGTCACGCTGGAACTCGACAGGGTCAAGAAGTCGATCGTCAACATGCTGTTGGTCACCGACGAGAGCAAGATCACCGTGCAGGCGGTGACGTTCCCCAAGCCGAGTGTGCCGGCAGCGCCGGTGGCGGCGGGCTTCGCGGCGGAGTTCTGGCCGAAGCACGGACGGACAACCGTACTGGCGGTCCTGTCGTTCTTCGCGCTTTTCCTGTTGTGGCGGATGGTCAGGAAGCCCGTCGAGGTGGTGGCCGGAGCGGGTCAGGTCTACACGGATGAGGAGATCCTCTCCGGCATTGAAGGTCCAAGTGCCGGCGCCCTCAGGACGGAAAGAATGGAGCAGAAGGTCGAGAGCATGGTGAGGGAGAGCCCCGGGGACGCCGCCAACCTCATTACCCGTTGGGTTCAGTCGGAGGGGTGAGACATGGCACAGGTCAAGCAGGTCTCCGGCCTCAGCGGGATGAAGAAGGCGGCGATACTCCTCGTGAGATCATGAGTCAGCTCGACCAGGAGAGCATCGAGGGCGTGTCCGAGGAGATCGCCCGACTCGGGACCATCACCAAGGAGGAGCGGGACAAGGTCATCCAGGAATTCTATCAGATGAACGTGGCCAAGCAGTACGTGCAGCAGGGAGGCATTGAGTATGCACGCAAGCTGCTGGCCAAGTCGCTGAGCGGAAGCGAGGCGGACAGTATCGTGGGCAACGTCGAGCAGGCCCTCTATTCGGTGCCGTTCTCGTTTGCACAGAAGGTGGAGTCCCAGAACCTGCTGACGTTCATTCAGGACGAACACCCGCAGACCATCGCGCTGATCCTCTCGCACCTCGAGGCCAAGCAGGCGGCCGACGTGCTCAAGGGACTTCCGCAGGGCAAGCAGGTCGACGTCGTTCGACGCATGGCCACGATGGAAACCACGAATCCCGAGGTCATCCGCGAGGTGGAGGCGAGTCTGGAGAAGCGCATGGCCGCGGTGGTCAAGCAGCGCTTCGAGCAGTCGGGCGGCATCGAGACGGTCGCGGAAGTCCTCAATCTCACCGACCGGACGACGGAGAAGGGCATCCTCGAAAGCCTCGAAGAGCAGAACCCCGAACTCGTGGAAGACATCCGAAAGCTGATGTTTGTCTTTGAGGACGTCATGCTCGTGGACGACAAGGGCGTGCAGCAGGTGGTCAAGGAGATCGACACACAGGACCTTGCACTCGCCCTGAAGACGGCGAGCGAGGAACTGAAGGAGAAGATCTTCCGGAACCTGTCCCAGCGGGCGGTTGAGCTGCTCAAGGAGGACATGGAATACATGGGACCGGTCCGGCTGACGGAGGTCGAAGCCGCGCAGCAGAAGATCGCCGACGTGGTCCGACGACTCGAAGAAGCGGGGGAACTCATCATCCAGGGACGGGGCGGCGAGGAGACCGTTATTGTCTAAGGTCATCAAGAACTTCGACGCCTCCACGGACGCCGACGGGTCACGCGTCTTCGACATGGCGGAAGTGGGAGAGGAGGCCCGGGAGATCATCGCCACGGCCGAGGAGAAGGCCGGACGCATCATTGAGGAAGCCAAGGCACAGGCTGAGAAGCTCAAGGAACAGGCCCGTGCCGAAGGGCTCGAAGCCGGCAAGGCGGCGGTGCAGGGGCGTCTCGAGGAGCAGATCCGGGAGGAGATCCGCAAGGCACGGTCGCGCGATGTGGCCAATCTGGTCAAGTCTCTCCAGACCCAGATCCTGGGGGTCAACGAGTGGCGCGAGACGCTGGTGCGGGACGCCCGGGAGCAGTTGATCGGACTGGCGGTGGAAATCGCCCGCAGGGTCATCAAGCGTGAAGTGACGTGTTCGGACGAGATCGCGAGACTGAACATCGAGGAAGCGATCCGTCTGAGTGCCCGACGTTCGAGACTGCTCATCCGCGTCAGCGAGATGGACATGAGCACCCTCGAAACCATGCTCGACGAGCAGCCCATGAGCCAGGACGCGGATTCCGCGATCGAACTCATCCCCAGCACCGAGATACTGCCGGGCGGCTGTCTCATCGAGAGTGCCTGTGGCTCCGTGGACGCGAGGATCGAAACACAGCTGCGGGAAATTGAGAAGGTCCTGGTCGGGGAACGCGGTGATGGCTGATGACCTCTTCGCTCGTGAGAAGGCCCTGCTGGAGGGGACGTCCCCGGTGGTCGTCACCGGCAAGGTGAGCAAAGTCCTCGGACTTGTCGCCGAATGCGAGGAATTCAACTGTCCGGTGGGGAGCCAGTGTGTCATCGAATCCGGCGATACCCGACGGACCTTCGAGGCCGAGGTCGTCGGGTTCAACGACAAGCGGACGCTCCTGATGCCCTACGGCGACGTGGTGGGACTGAACCGCGGCGACCGTGTCAGGTGCGTGGCGCGCACGCAGATGGTTCCCGTGGGACGGAGTCTGCTGGGACGGGTGGTGGACGGCCGGATCCGTCCGATTGACGGGAAGGGGCCGGTTCAGACCGAAGAGCGGCGGCCGGTTCATGCGGCGGCCCCGCACCCCCTGCAGCGACGACGCATCACCGAGCCCATCGCGACGGGGATCAAGGTGATCGACGCCCTCTGCACCTGCGGCAAGGGACAGAGGATGGGGGTCTTCTCCGGGGCCGGGGTGGGCAAGAGCACACTCCTGGGGATGATCGCACGCTACACGTCGGCCGACGTCAACGTGATTTCACTGGTCGGGGAGCGCGGACGTGAAGTGAACGAATTCCTCGAACGTGACCTGGGCAGCGAGGGACTCAAACGATCGGTGGTCGTGGTTGCGACGGGGGAGCAGCCGCCTCTCCTGCGCGTGAAGGCGGCCTTCCACAGTGCCGCCATTGCGGAGTTCTTCCGTGACCAGGGCCTGGACGTGATGTGGCTCATGGATTCGGTGACACGAATGGCGCTGGCACAGCGTGAGATCGGATTGGCCAGCGGTGAGCCGCCGGCCACCAAGGGGTTCACCCCCTCCGTCTTCACCATGCTCCCGCGACTTCTCGAACGGGCCGGCCAGTCCAGTCGAGGCAGCATCACCGGATTCTTTGCGGTCCTGGTGGACGCCGACGACATCAACGAGCCCGTCAGCGACGCCGTACGCAGCATCCTGGACGGTCACGTCTGGCTCTCCAGGTCACTGGCGGAGCGAGGGCACTACCCGGCGGTGGACGCACTGGCAAGCATCAGTCGCGTGATGAACGACGTGGTGGACCGGGAGCATCGTGAGGCCGCCCTCCAGATCAAGAAACTGATTGCCGCCTACATGGAGGCGGAAGACCTGATCAACATCGGTGCCTACGTGGCCGGAACGAATCCGGACATCGACGCGGCGTGTCGGATGATGCCGCGCATACGGGAGAGTCTGGCACAGGACATCCTCGACAGTCTCGATTTCCAGAAGACGCGTGAACTGCTGCTGAAGCTGTCGGAGGAATCCCGTCAACAGCCGGAGGCGGCGGCTGCGACCGCACCCGCACAGCCCCGGGAGTCCGGACGCCCGCGAATGCCGGACTTCGGACGGGGCAGGATGTTCACATGAAAAGGTTCGCGTTTCGGCTGGAGAATGTCTTGCGATACCGCGAGCAGGTCGAGCGGGAAAGGCAGATCGCACTGGCAAAGGTGCACCAGCTGGTCGTGGACCACGAGCAGAAGCTGCTTGAGGCATACGCGGTCCTCGAGGAGGCACGTGGAGAGCTGCGGAAGCACGAAAGTAATGGTGAGATCAACGTGACGGAGGCAAGACAGCAGCGCGTCTACCTCGGGTCGCTGAGGCGGCACGTGTCGGAGGTGCTGAAGCGTCTGCGGAAGCTGGAACTGGAACTGGATCGTCGGCGCGACGAGGCCATCGGGGCGAGGAAAGAGCGGAAGGTCCTGGAAATGCTGAGGACACGCCGACATGAGGAATACCTCAGGGAAACCGGGCGTGCCGACCGGGCCGAGCTGGATGACATCGCCACCAAGAAAGAGGTCGTCCGACGCGCCGGAAGTTAGGAGTGCAGGCAATGGGGCTTGTGAAGAGTCTGGGCAAGTACCTGATGGTGGTCTTCGCCGCCGCGTTCCTCGCCGTCCTCACGCTCGTGCTCTATGGCGTCGTCACGGGGCACATCAGCCGCCAGAAACTCGACACGTTCAGACTGGCTCTCAACGGCGAACTGGTCCCGCCGCAGCCCACGGAGCAGCCGAAGAAGGACACCAC
>Ga0307378_10009882_pt1 | contig 12476 bp, 10 predicted proteins | sample UN1MG_FD_202238 | JGI IMG/M metagenome (GOLD analysis project Ga0307378, IMG submission 202238) | Soil microbial communities from Risofladan, Vaasa, Finland - UN-1 | ecosystem: Environmental > Terrestrial > Soil > Coastal area > Acid sulfate soil | place: Finland: Risofladan, Vaasa | collected...
GAGGTTCGCCGGTGTGAGAAAAGCCACGGTGCCCCAAAGCTGCGAGTATCGAGGATGGAAGAAGGTGACCGGGTCGAAGAGGGGCAACCCTGTCTGCAGGAGTGCCTCCTGCTGATGGATGAAATGGACACTCACCCCCAGCAATTGCACGGCCACGCTCACTGCAAACAACGCCCAGAACACCGCTCTCTTCTTGCCTCGCAGACCATCTATCAGCGGGGCCAAGGTGATGCATAGCAACGGTACGACAGGCACCAGGAACCGGGGACCCCACGCGAAGCCCCCGTGCCACATGAACCACTTGCCGTAGAGCAAGAGATAGCAGCCAGCCGTGAGAAGAATGAGGATGGCCTGCAAACGGTGGCGGCGGACGAAATCGGGCAGTGCGGGCAAACAAGCCAGCAGGACCGGACAGAAGAAGACAATGCCACGCCCTGGGCTCAAGAGCTGGCCCACGATGCCCAAAGCCCAGGGGGCGGAGAATGACTCCTCGGGAAGATAGCCAGTGGTCAGCGGGTTGCCGAACCGCACGTAGTTGTAGACAGCCATGACGACGACCCACAGTAGGAGAGGCAGCCCCAAGGCCAACAGTTCCCGCCAGGTAGCTGAGAGAAGCAGGGACGAATTTGACCGTACCCCCCGCCAACCGACGGCTCCTGGTCTGTTCAGCAAGTGCCAGACCAGGACAGATACGTAGATGGGGATGAGGACCGCATTGGCGAACCGCGTCGCCACTGCCAGACCCAGAAAGACCCCCGCGAGCAGCGGTGGCAACCACCTTGACCTATCTGACCGGCGGGACCCTGAGTCCAAGAGGAAATAGGCCGCCGCGAGGAGACAGAAGCCGCTCAGAGGTTCGCTGAAGAAGTATTTGGCGTACGGCCAGGCCATGGTACCCAATCCAAAGACCACTGCGGTCACCAGGGCGGTGGACCGCTCATAGCCCAGACGTCGCACGTACAGGAGGATGAGCATTCCCGTCAGCGCCGTGATCATGGCGTTGAGGAGCATAGTGGTCTGGACCACTCCCCAGGCTGGTACGATCAGCCCGAGCCATGCCAGTGGCACCGCTACCAGGGAAGTTCCCAGTCCCTTGCGGCAGTAGAGGTTGCCATCAGGTCCAAAGGTCCCTTGCTGGAGGCCCATCCAGCGAATCTGGTTGATGTCGTACTCGCCTCTCCTGACCCAGCTCTCGGCAACGGAGAACATGGCCTGTCCGTCACTGGAGTGGAGGGTGCCGCTGTAGGTCAGGAGGTAGACGGAGAAGAGGAAGAGAAGAAGGGCCAGGGCAAGGACCTTGTCATTCCTGTTGAGACGCATGGTGCTGATCTAGCTCTCCGTTGGTGAATGGGTGCTTCTCGGCTCTTGAGGCGCCGGTCGCCGCCCAGGAATGGAGTGCGCGGGACTCGGGCCGCGCCACAGGTGACCACAACTCGTCACGGTCCTGACTTGCTCCAGACATGGCGTACACCCCGATGGCGGGTGGAGCCTCCTGTGCCTGGTTACGACTGGAGACGTAGGCCTGTCCCAGGGGAAGGACGAGGACGCAGAGCGACGCCGCCACGCATAGCAGGAGGGCAGCCGAAGCTCGCCCATGGAGCTTGACCGTGCGAGGCGAGCTGACGTCGAAGAGGATCAACCCGTATTCGGTGCTCAGGGCGATGAGCAATAGGGTCCTGAGCAGGACCGTGGTCACCAAGAGCCAAGACTGGTCCGGCAGGATGATGAAGTATACCGTGGCCTCCAAGAAGTTGATCACGTCCAGCAGGATGATGTAGGCGACACCTTTCAGATTGGGGAGTAGAAGCACGGCGAATGGTATCAGCTGCACAATGAACTGGGGACTGTATCCTTTGCTGTAGATCGTGAACAGGCTGATGGTCAGGCCTGCCAAGGCCACTGTACCCAGCTTCGCACTGTAGTCGATACGGCGAGTATACAGCCACAAGAGGACAAGAGCGAAGACGAGGGTGATGACCGGCCACGGAAGAGAAGAGGCGTGGCTGCTGAAGTCGGTGGGCACAGTCAAGCGATCGGCGCTGACCACGCCGTAGGAGTAGTAGCCGTCCAGCAGAGCCCACACCGTCTCCCACGATGAGCGCCCCAGCAGGTTGGCGAAGAACGCCCAGAGGAAGCCCGCGTTGAGCCAGAGAAAAGGCAGGGCTATGGCGATTGTCGTACCACAGACGGCAGCGAGGAACACTACCTTGCCGCGCACACGCTCCAGGACTCTGAGGCCAACGGGCACCAGCAGAATGGGGATGAACTTGACCCAGAACCCTATGCCGCTCATCACACCGGCCAGCACAGGCTTGCGTCTGAGCAGCAGATATAGACTCAGAAGCAGGAAGAAGAGAGACACAGAGTCGTTCCAACCGCTCCACACGTAGAGTGGCGCGAAGAGACATGCGTAGATGAGAGCGCACTTCAGGGCCTTGCTCCTATCGTACAGCTCCCCGGCTGTAATGTAGACGAGAACGAAGTTGCCTATCTCGAAGGGCAGGAACGATAGGCCGAGGAGCGTGTTGTACCACAGCCGTGGGTCGGTCCACTGGGGGATGAGCAAGCTGAGGCGATAGACCCCCACAACCCACCAGGCAAAAAAGGGAGGCCATTCCAGCCAGTAGTGGACAAAGGGGTAGAGCCCTACGTCAGACCACTGCGCAAAGGGCAGATAGCTGGTGTTGTAGTCGGAGTAGTCTGCGATGAAGCCACCAGGCCGGTACAGAAGCAGTGTCATCACCCTGAAGGCAACGAAGAGCACGGCAAAGAGGACGAAGTTGTCGTGCTCGCGGTACAGCCGGCGCGCTCTCTGGAGCATTGGTGACCCTGTTCCTATGCCATGAGTCTCTACCCGCGCGCCACCTGGCGGGCCACGCGGAGCAGTGTCGGCGGGTGGAGGAGCATGTTAGAGTAGGAAACGTTAGCCATGGGGCAGTGGCACTCTTGAGCGGCGATGCTGCGCCTCACAGCGGCTGCTCGCTCGCCTAGCCAGATGGGTGCCAGATCGTAGTCAGTCTCCCTCAGATTGCCCAGGGGCTCGGCCCGGGTGCAGCAGGCCCAGACGTCGCCGTCAGGGGCGATGTGCGCCGAGGAGAACCCAGCGTAGCACGGTATGACCTGTCTTTCCTCGAAGAGTATCCTCTTTGCCAGATCGTAGTACTGTGCCCTGAAGGCCTGAGTGATGCGGGCCAGGCCTGAGTGACTGCCGTTCCTGGCTCGGGCGGCCAGGAAATCGGCAACCCGGGCATACTGCTCCGGCGGCGGGGTGATGCCCGTGTCCATGGTCTGGAGCTCCACCCGTTCCTCTGCGACCTCGCTGATGTATGAGTCGGGCTTAAGCTTCGATAGCTCCTCGTAGATCTCAGGCACGCGCTCCACGTTGAACCGGGAGACAACGGTGTGGAAACTGAGGGTGAGATTAGGATAGTCGAGCGCCCTCAGACGGCGGTAGGTCTCCAACGCCTTCTCATAGTTCCCTTTCACACCTCTGATCGTGTCGTGCTCCGCACCAACACCGTCGAGCGAGATATTGATGCCAATCTCAATCCCGTCTGCCGCCGTGAGGATCTCCTGCACCCTCTGGGGGATGATATCGGTCAAGAGGCCGTTGGTGGGAATAGTGATGATGGCCGGCCTGCACAGTCGCACGGCCGCATCCACGATGTCAGCGATATCGTCGCGCAGAGAGGGTTCGCCTCCGCTGAACGTCAGGTAGTAGGGCGCGGTGCCTATCTTGGAGAAGACTCGTTCCCACTCGTCAGTGGTCAGTTCTTCTGCGGAGCGGCGCCAGACGTTGCAGGTCTTGCACCGGGAGTTGCACCTGTAGGTGACGCTGACCACCAAGTTGAACGGAAAGGGCTTTGGGTTGCCATACCGTCGAAAGGCCATGTAGGCGGGCAGACGAGGCAGAAGGCGCAGCATTTCAGCCAGCCTCCTGCTTGTACCAAGCTACGAACTCTCGCATCCCTTCCTCAATGGTGGTCGTGGGGTTGTATCCCAATAGGCGGGATGCCTTGGAGATGTCAGCATAAGTGACCGGAGGGTCCGTGGCGGGAAGTGGAGAAGAGACGATGCTGGCCTGCCGTTGGAGGAGATCCTCGATGATGCTGACGAACTCCCGCATCACGACGGGCCTGGAGTTGCCCAGGTTGACAACCTCATACTCAAGGTTGGCGTCCGCCGCGGCAAGGATTCCTTCCACGATGTCATCGATGTACGTGAAGTCTCGCTGCGGTCGTCCCTCGTCGAATAGGGTGATCTCGCGCCCCTGAGAGATGGCCTCGGTGAACATGTATGGGGTCATGTCGGGCCTGCCTCGGGGACCGTAGACGGTGAACAGGCGGACCGCGGCGCACCGCAAGCCGTAGAGGTTGTGATAGACGTGGGCTAGCAGTTCGCACGCCCTCTTGGTTGCGGGATATGGCGCTAAGGGGCGAACGGCGTCCTCGTCTTCCCGAAAGGGTATCTCCTTGCTCGCTCCATATACCGACGAAGTTGATGCCACCACGAAGTTGTCCACTTCATGAGTCGCCGCGAGCTCCAGAAGGTGCAGGGTCCCTCTTACGTTCACCTCTTCGTAGAGGAGTGGGAACTGGACGGAGTTGCGGACTCCGGCCATGGCCGCCAAGTGGATCACCCTATCCGGTTTCTCCTTCGCGAATACCTGCGCCATCGCATCGAGGTCTCGGATGTCGATCTCGAAGAGGCGGAATCCGGGCGAGGTCCGGGCACCGGCGAGGTTCTTGTGCTTGCGCTCCGGGCTGTAGTAGTCGTTGAAGTTGTCCACGCAGACAACTTCGTCTCCGCGAGCGAGTAGAGCATCAACAGTGTGGCTGCCGATGAACCCCGCACCGCCAGTGACCATGATCTTCACGGTGTTTCTACCTCTTGCTTCCCAGGACGTACCGGTGATGGGCCCAGAGGACCTTCACTCGCCAGGGCAGGGGCAATCGTTCCAGGAAAGAGTACCTGTCTATCATCTCCTTGAACTCTGGTCTCTTCCCCATGTAGTAGTCCATGGTGCTCCACTGCCAGCCATCCCCGCTGAATCGCCCTTGCAGTTTCTTGGAGCGAACGCCCAGGCGACGTAACAGCTCTGCCGCGGGCATCACCGTGTCGGGCCATGGAGGCACGTCCAGTACGCCCTCTTCCACCACCGCGATACCTGACTCCCGAAGAGTACGCTTGATCAGGCCCATGTTCACCCATCGCTCGTCTACGGCGTGGAAGAAATCTCGGTCCACGAAAAGCTTACGCATCCAGTAGCCGACCTGCAACCTGTTCGGCATAGCGACGAAGACCAGCCGCCTGGACACCCGGGCAAGCTCGGACAAGAGTGCTCCTGCATCAGGGAGGTACCAGAGTCCAGCCCACTCCCACGCCAGGTCGAACGACTCGTCCTCGAAGGGGAGTTGAGTGGGATCCTCGCAGAGGAACAACCGGCAGGGTAGGTTCAATTCCTCCCAGATCGGACGGATGCCCTCAAGTCGCTCCTTGTCCACATCCACCAGGGTGACATTGCATCCGCGTTGGGCTAGGTGCACGCTGTTGATACCTGAGACCCCAGCCATGCCGAAGAGGGGTGCTTCCAGCACCGTCTCGATCTGGTATCTGCCCAGCAGACGATCCAGATAGTCGTTCAGCACCAAGCGCTCGTATACGAGCCCCAGTCCCTCGTTGTAGTCAGTAAGATACTTCTTCCAGGCGGGTTCACCCATCACAGAGTCTCTCTTGTGCTGCCGAGCAGATGCACTTTCGTGGAGCGCGGCGCAGCAGCGCTCACGCCTTGGACTGACCGCGACGAATGTGAGGCAACGCGATGCGCATGCATTATAGCATGCGGCCAGAGGACCCGGCAAACGCAGCTGGATGCTCTGGGGATGAGCCTGGCGGTTGCCCCTGCCACCAGACCCGCTATTGGACGGGACTCCTCACCGATATGGCCTTGACTCCACGGGGGACTCAGGGTATCCTTGACCTGCCCCCGGGGGGGCAGGAAGGGGAGACTCTGAGTGAGGCTGAGAGCGGGCTGGCGATTGATCGCCATACCTATCCTGATGATGCTGGTCTCAGCCTGCGACGTGATCGTCGGTCCCTCCTCCGTTGATGACATCGTTCTCACGACCTCGCTGAACGCTGATTACTGCCCCATCGATGAGGTTACCACATTCACTCCCAATGGTCCCTTCTACTGTTCCGTGAAGGTATCCAATCTGCGATCCGGAACCGCAGTCGCCAGCCGGTGGTACTACGGCGAGCAGTTCATAGAGGAGATCAACTACGAGGTCCAGGAGGGCGGGCATGGTTGTGTGGGCTTCGAGTTGACCAGTCCCAACCCCTGGCCACGCGGGGGCTACCGGGTGGAAATCTATCTAGATGGGCACCTTGAACGGATGGCGACCTTCGCCGTGACTTGAGCCCGGCAGAGCGCCGTCCTCGGATGCGGTCTGGGGGGCAATTATGGATTTCACATTCGAGAAGAAGCATGAGCTGCTCCGCCGTACGGTGCGCGATTTCGCTCAGCAAGAAATCGCGCCCAGAACTGCCGAGATCGAAGAGACCCACGCCATTCCCCTCGATCTGCGGCAAGAGATGGCTCAGTTGGGGTTCTTCGGCGTCCCTTTTCCGACCAAGTACGGAGGGTCTGGAGCCGGAGAGACTGGGTATTGCATCCTCATGGAAGAGCTGATGCAGGGCAACCCCTCCGTGGCGGTGCTCGTGGGGGCCCACACCAGTATCGGTGCCACGGCGATACATCTCGACGGCAGCGAAGCGCTGAAACAGAAGTACCTTCCCCCTCTCTGTAAGGGAGAGAAGATCGCAGCCTTCGCCTTGACTGAGCCAGACGCCGGCTCCGACGCCGCATCCATCTCTCTGTCTGCGGTCCGGGAAGGGGACAGCTACATCCTGGACGGGTCCAAGATCTGGATCACCAACGGAGTGGATGCTGACATCTTCAGCGTCTTTGCCGTGACGGACAAGACGATGGGCTATCGGGGCGGACACACCGCCTTCGTCGTGGAGAAGGGGACCCCTGGCTTCTCTCTGGGTACCATCGATGAGAAGATGGGGATAGTCGGTTCGTCCACGGCTGAACTCGTCTTCGACGGTTGTCAAGTCCCTGCCGAGAACGTGATCGGGCAGGTGGGCATGGGTTTCCTCACTGCAATGCGCACCTTGGATCATGGGCGTCATGGACTGGGCGCGGGCTGTCTGGGTGGCGTAGAAGCGGTGCTGGATACGTGTCTCGAGTACGCCAAGTATCGCGAGCAGTTCGGGGTCCCCATCGCGCAGAAGCAGGCCATTCAGTTCATGATCGCTGACATGATCACGGAGATGGAGGCGCTGCGCTCTTTGGTGTATCGCGTCGCATGGCTTGCGGACTCTGGGCGGCCATACAGGCAGCTCGGGGGGATCTGCAAGCTCTTCGGGTCGGAAGTGCTGGCGCGTGCGGTGGACAAAGGCGTGCAGATACACGGTGCCCTGGGTTACATGAGAGACTACCCGGTGGAACAGATGTATCGGGATGCCCGCATCACCGAGATCTTCGAAGGCGCCAACGAGATCCAGCGTGTGGTCATCGCTATGGAGGCCTTCCGGAAGCTGGGGGTTCGCGTAGAGCCGTAGAAGGAGTCGCAGAGATGAAGGTGATCGTACCCATCAAACAGGTCTACGATCGCAGGACAGTTCGTGTGAGCCGGTCCCGGGGCATTCTGGACACGCGAGAGGCGGAGTGGATGATGAATCCGGGGGACCGGTACGCGCTGGAGGAGGCCCTGAAGCTGAAGGACGAGCAAGGCGCCCACGTGGTTGTGCTGAGCATGGGACCCACTCAGGCTGAGGACATACTCCGTGAAGCTCTGGCCATGAATGCCGACGAGGCCGTGCTGCTCACGGACGAGGTCTTTTCCGATGTAGACGCCTCGACGGCGGTGATGGTCGTGGGTGAAGCGATCAAGAAGATGGGGGACTGCGAACTGATCCTCACCGGACGCAGAGCTGCGGGTGACGGGACAGGCGAGTTCTGTCCACGGCTGGCACAGTATCTGGGCCTGCCCCACGTCTTGAGAGCCAGTCAGCTGACTTTGGACGATGGCAAGTTGACCGCCAGAAGAACCCTCTCGTCTGGATACGCGATGCTGGAGGTGAATTTGCCAGTTGTGGTGTCGGTGGACGAGGGGGCGAACAGGCCACGCCACCCTAGTCTCCCTGGGTCCATCGCTGCCTACGACGAGAACACGGTCGCGGTGTGGGGGGCGGAGGACCTGGGAGCGTCATGTGGCATGATTGCTGAGAGCTCGTGCACCGAGGTCAGGACCACCTTCGCGGGTCCGGAGCGAGAACGAGGAAGGACCATCTCTAGCGAGGCTACCGACGCGGCGAGGGAGTTGCTTGCTGAGCTGAGGACCAGGGGCCTGCTCCCCCGATAGGGGCGACCGCGGAATCGCCCGGCAGAGGGGGCAGTAATTGAGATGGGCAGTGTGCGCCTAGGTAGTGGATTGGACAATCCCTATGGAGATAGCTGAATGAACAACGGACTGCTCCTGCTGAATGGTACCATCTACACTATGGACTCCTCTCGGCCTCGCGCCCAAGCGGTGGCCGCAAAGGGCTCGCGGATCGAGGCCGTTGGGACAAATGAGGAGTTGAGGAGGCTGGCGACTGCGGGGGAGTGGCGCATCGTAGATCTCCAGGGTAGAGTGGTTTTGCCCGCCTTCACTGATTGCCATCTTCATTTCCTGGACTGTGCCTTGAAGGCCTCCAGGCTGTCGCTGGAAGAGCAAGTGTCCTTGGAGGGGGCTCTTTCGGGCGTGCGGGAATACGTTCAAGATGCTGAGGTAGGGGCCTGGATTCGCGGCTCGGGCTGGAGCGACAGCACTTGGCCACCCGGCAGCGTGGCCTGGAGACAACTACTCGATCGAGTGGCACCAGAGCACCCGGTGGTCCTGACTAAGAAGGATGGACACGTCATCTGGGTGAATTCGGAGGCCCTGCGTAGAGCCGGCATCGACGAGGACACACCCGAGCCGCCCGGAGGGGTGATCGAGAGAGACTCGGACACAAGACAGCTCACAGGGATTCTCAAAGAACAGGCCATGCATCTGGTCTGCGACGCCATCCCTTCTCTCAGCGCTGAGGAGCGCCAGGCCGCGCTGAGAAGGGCCGTGGCGGAGGCGCAAGAACTGGGGATCACCGGCATCCATGACTGCGGCAGCTGGCAATCCGTGAAGGACAAATCTTTCAGCGATTACCAGGAGATGATCGGCAGGGATGACCTCGGCGTGCGGGTGTTCATGATGCTTTCCAGAGCCAACCTCGACGAGGCCATCAAAGTTGGGCTGAGAAGTGGCTTTGGGGACAGCTATCTGCGCGTGGGCAACGTGAAGATCTTCTGCGACGGCACGCTTGGCTCCCAGACGGCGGAGATGATTGAGCCATTCTTGGGGCAGCCTGACAACGAGGGAGTGGCGGCTATTGCACAGGAGGAGCTGGAGGACACGATCCACAAGGCGTCCTCCGCAGGCATCGCGTGTTCGGTGCATGCCATTGGCGACAGAGCCAATCGGCGTGTTCTGGATGCCTTTGAGAAACAACGCCGCGCGGGATTGGGGCGGGAACTGCGGCATCGCATCGAGCACGTGCAGCTTCTGCATACCGATGACATACCCCGCTTCAAGGAACTCCAGCTCATCGCTTCCATGCAGCCCATTCACGCTACACAAGACATGTATATGGCCGACCGGTACTGGGGGCAGCGGGCGGAATTGGCCTACGCCTGGAGGTCGCTGCTTGACTCTGGCGCACAGCTCGCTTTCGGTTCTGACGCGCCCGTGGAATCCATGGATCCCTTGGTGGGCATCCACGCGGCGGTGACAAGACAGCGGGCCAGCGGCGAGCCGGAGGGAGGTTGGCGCCCGGAACAGCGCCTCACCACGTTCGAGGCGGTGCACGGATACACTCTGGGAGCGGCTTACGCCTCCGGGACGGAAAGGGAGACGGGATCGATCAGCGTAGGGAAACTAGCCGATCTAGTGATTCTCTCTGAAGACATCTTCGAGATACCGCCTGAAGACATCTTGGATACGCACGTCGTAGCCACGGTGTTCGATGGCGGGGTCGTCTTTGGCGATGGGGATCTTTGATCGGTGGCCAGATCGTGGGGTGACGCGAAGCTGTACGCTGTCTTGCTGATGGGTGTAACGGCGTCATCTTTTGCCGCCGTGCTCATCCGTCTGGCTGATGCTCCACCCCTGGTTGTCACTACGTACCGTCTCACGCTAGCCTCCCTGATACTTGCGCCGCTTGGTTTATTGCGATGCTGGCCAGAGCTGAGAGCGCTGGAACGTAGGGATCTGCCTTGGGCTATCCTTTCCGGGGCGTTTCTCACGCTGCACTTCGCTTTCTGGATAGCCTCGTTGCAGCACACGACGGTGGCCAGTTCTGTGGTGTTCGTGGCGACGAACCCACTGTTTGTGGGGGTAATCTCGCACCTGTTCACACGGGACAAACTGTCGTCACTCATGTTCGCGGGCGTCATGCTGGCAGTCCTGGGTGGAATGATCGTAGGATGGGATGATGTTGAGCTAGGCGGCAGCGCTTTGTGGGGCGACTTCCTGGCTCTCTTGGGCGCAGCCATGGCAGCGGGGTACTTCCTCGTAGGAAGGAAGCTGAGACCTAAGGTATCGCTGCTGGCCTACGTGACGGTGGTATACTCCATCGCGGCTGTGGGAGCACTGCTACTGTCGGCCGTCACGAGACAGACCCTGACTGGCTACTCGACGAACACCTGCTTGATGTTCGTTCTGCTAGCGATTGGCCCACAGATCATTGGGCACTCCTCCCTGAACTGGGCCCTGCGACATGTCTCGGCCACCGCCGTCGGCGTCACGACTCTGGGAGAGCCAATGGGTTCCACTGTCCTGGCTTACCTGGTTCTGCAGGAGGTACCGACGCTGCTCAAGGTGGGGGGAGCCGCCTTGATCCTGGCGGGCATATACTTCTCACTGCGAGAGGAAGGGCAGAAGCGAGGACTGGCTGTCGAAGTCTAATGGAGATAGAGGTGTATCTTGGCAGAACCGAACACGATAGGGTGTATGCTCTTCGATCTTGACGAGACCATGTATCCCAAGGAGACAGGGATCATGGACCTCATCGGTGAGCGCATCAACAAGTATATGTCGCTGCGTTTGGGCATCCATCCGGACGATGTATCCGCGCTGCGCAGAGCATATTACAAACAGTATGGCACTACCGGCCGTGGCCTGTATCTGCACTACGACCTGGACGACCACGACTACTTCGAGTTCGTCCACGACCTGCCATTGGAGGATTTGCTCCAGCCCGACCCTCGACTGGATGAGATGCTGGGGTCCCTGGATGCAGAGAAGGTGATCTTCACCAACGCAACCGCTGAGCACGCCAGGCGCGTGCTGCAAGTCTTGCAGGTGGAGCAGCACTTTGACCGCATAGTGGGCATCAAGGAGCTAGAATACGTTCCCAAACCAGATATCCGGGCCTACCAGAAAGCGCTTGAGCTCGCTCGGGCGCGGCCTGAGGAGTGCTTGCTGATAGATGACCGTGTCAGAAACCTGGAGCCCGGTCAACGACTGGGGATGACGACGGTCCTGGTGGGCGAATCAGCGGGCGACGACGGCGCGGATTTCGTGATCGAGGAAATCGTCCAGCTGGGCGGTTTGATGAAAGAGATCCGATCCCGCCACTAGTGTCCTGGGGGAAAGACCAGCCTCGGCAGGGTGTGCTAGTAGACATAAGCAGGAGGCGTGTCTATGTGGGATGAACTACTGACGCCCATGGAGGAAGCCACTGAGGCCATGCACGCGTGGGCCGTAGCGGAGGTGGAGAACGGCGGCATTGCGCCCATCAGCTATGAGTTGCTGGGGGCGGCGAGGGACCTGGCTGATCTCCTGGCGGTGCGAGCTGAGGTGGTCCTGATAGGGAAAGACGTCGAAGCACTCGCGGGTGAACTGGTATCGCGGGGAGCCGACGGGGTCTACGTAATTGATGATGCCGGCCTGGGAGAGTACCAGTCGGAAACATACGTGCGGGTCCTGGGGGATCTCATCAGAGAGAGGAAGCCAGAGATCCTGCTCTTGGGGGCCACAGACATCGGCGACGATCTGGCGCCCCGTCTGGCTCAAGAGCTCAGCACCGGCCTGCTGCCGCATTGTACCCGACTGGAGGCAGATCAGAGCGAGCGGATTCTGTTGGGAACACGCCCCACCTACGATGGTGAGTTGATGGTCACCACGGCCTGTCCCGAGAAACGTCCCCAGATCGCCACCGTCCGTCCCGGATCCATCGAGCCTTTTCCTCCAGACATGTCCCGCACAGCGGAGATCGAACGGATCGCAGTGGAAGTGGGGCAGGACATCGCGCGGTCCAGGGTGCTGGAGGTTGTAGAAGGGCTGCCGGAACCTGGGCTCCAGGGAGCCAGCATCGTTGTAGCAGGGGGC
>Ga0307378_10009883_pt1 | contig 12475 bp, 9 predicted proteins | sample UN1MG_FD_202238 | JGI IMG/M metagenome (GOLD analysis project Ga0307378, IMG submission 202238) | Soil microbial communities from Risofladan, Vaasa, Finland - UN-1 | ecosystem: Environmental > Terrestrial > Soil > Coastal area > Acid sulfate soil | place: Finland: Risofladan, Vaasa | collected...
ACCCGAACACAGCTACTGGAAGGACATCGGCCGCGTCACCTACACCAACGCCACCGACCGCGAAGCCCTGGCCGCTTTCGACACGCTCGCCCGAACCGAGGGCATCCTGCCGGCCCTGGAGAGTTCGCACGCGGTGGCCAAGGCCATGGAACGGGCCGCCGCGCGAAAGCCCGACCAGACGGTGCTCGTCTGTCTGAGCGGCCGCGGCGACAAGGACGCGGCCGAGATCGCCCGGCTCCGCGGCGAGAACGTTTGACGGATCGTGACGGATCGCGCACATGGACATCAATAGCCGAACTGCGGAGCGAATTTTATGCCGTTTAGGGTATGCCGCTTATTGCATACCGTTTAGCGGGCGGGCTTGCCCGCCGCTTGTCGCAAAACACCGTTTGGTCGACAACTGCCACGGCGGGCAAGCCCGCCCGCTAAACTTTCACCAGTAACACTCACGCCGCATCCCAACCTCCTGCCACGCCCGAAAACATGTCCTCCATCGATACCCTTTTCGACCGACTCCGCAAGTCCGGCCGCAAGGCGTTCATGCCGTTCGTCACGGCCGGCGATCCCGACCTGGAGTTCACCGCGGAGGTGATCCGTCTGCTGGTCGACCGCGGCAGCACGATGTGCGAGTTGGGCATTCCCTACAGCGATCCGATCGCCGACGGCCCGGTGATCCAGGCCTCGTACACGCGGTCGCTCGGGCGGAAGATCAAGCTGGCCGAGATCCTCGAAACGATCGGCCGCCTCACGCCGCGGTTGGGCGCCCCGCTGGTCACCATGGTCAGCTATGCGATCGTGTACCGTCACGGGCTGGAGCGCTACGTGGCCGACGCCAAGGCGGCCGGCGTGGCCGGTGCCATCGTGCCCGATCTGCCCGTCGAAGAGTCCGGCCCGCTGGCCGAGATCTGCCGCCGCGAGGATTTCAGCCTGATCCAACTGATCACGCCCACCACGCCGCGCGACCGGGCCGTGCGGATCGCCGAGCGGACCACCGGCTTCATCTACTACGTTTCGGTGACCGGCATCACGGGCGAGCGGGACGACCTGCCGCAGGAGATCGTCGACAACGTCGGTTGGCTCCGCGAGCAGACGCCACTGCCGATCTGCATCGGGTTCGGCATCAGCCGGCCGAAGCACGTCAGGATGCTCGCCCCGGTGGCCGACGGCCTGATCGTCGGTTCGGCGATCGTCCGCCGGGTGAGCGAAGCCGCCGCCAAGGGCCGCGAAACCGTGCTGGCCGAAATCGGCGACTACGTGGCCGAATTGCTCGCGGCGATGGGATAATCCGCCGGCGGTCTTGGCGTAATCCTCATCCTCAAGCGGGTCGATTCCGGCCGAACCATTCTTTTCCACTTCGCCGACCTCAGTGCAACAATTCCCGTCGGGCATTGCCCTGAAACGTGTCGCAACTCGTTGTGAATCGGGCAGTTACGTCCACCGCCCTCGAAGCGGCACCCGGCTCGAAACCGATTGTTTTCAGCCCCCAGCCTTGGGCTCAACGATAGAAGTCGGGCCGATCTCTTCGTAACGTCTTATTCCCCAATGGTTTAGGCATTTTGCCGCCCCTTGACACGGGTCGCTCGATCGGGTCGCATGGCGGGGTTGTTGCCTCGGCGCAAAGCGAGCCGGATTCAAGACTTACGACATTGTTACCCGATTTTCGCAAATTTCGCATTTCGCGGAGCAACAATGGGCCACCCCCACCACGGGTCCAGTGTCACCCCTCCGCCGATGCGTAGCTGAATTCGCAAAGAATTCAGCAATGACTCCGTCCGTCGATTCTCTGAATTCTTGCGAATTCAGCTACCGGATCCGTGCCACTCCGCGATGAACCGGATTGCCAAAGATCCACTCGCCCCGCGAGAGAAATATACGTCTGTATACCACCCAGCCCGGCCGAAGTCAACCCCAAACCGGCCCGATTCGCAGATTGGTCATGCGCAGGGCAACACCGGCGATCTTGCCCGTGAGTCAAGCGACATGGTAAGATCGCACCCGCAAGATCGCTGGTCCCACGCGCCAACGGTTCGAGGTCGTGCCTCGCTGGATCATCCTCTCGATCGCGATCACGAAATGCCGAAAGAACGAAAGCACGAAAGACAAGCCCGGACGGACGAAGCGACTTTCTCGTCTTCGTTTCCCATTTTCGCGTTTTCGTCCTTTCGCGTTTTCGTGATCCTCTTCCCGTTGTGTAAATGGGGACAGTCACCTATTTCTCCTCCACAAAATAGGTGACTGTCCCCATTTAATCCGCTTCGGTGAGAGATCGATTCACAATTCCTGCCGTAACGCTACGAATAAAGAGGTAGCGGATGTCGCGCGGAAGCGACCCCTAAGGGTATAAGGTATGTTTGTCGCAAGGGCCCGCGTCCTCGGCATGCCGGCAATGACCGGCAAGGAAAGCGACATAACCTATTGCAGAGAAACGGGTTGCGTCGCAGAGCCGCCTGTCCGGCACACCTCGAATGTGGATTGCGGCAGGGGGGCCGATCGCTTAGAATCCGCTAACGTGGGGTGTCCGGCGGTCCTTGGGGTCCGCGAAAGAAAGAATTGACCATTTGCCTTGGGAGGTTTCGGCCATGTTCAGAGCAATCGGGCGGTATTTTCGGGCGATCGGGTATCTGCTCGTGGGGAAGATCGACTCGGCCCGAATGGCCGTCAGCTCCAGCCCCGACGTCGTGCGGGCCACCTACGACAACGTCATCCGCGGCAAGCGGCAGCAGATCCAGCAGTACAAGGACGCCGTCGGCGCGATGATCGCCCAGGAGGAGAAGAAGAAAGGCGAGTTGAAACGCCAGAGCGAGGAGGTGGCAAGACTCCAGCAGCTCCGCGAGGGCGCCACCGCCATGGCCCGAAAGGTCGTCGAGCGCCACCGCGGCAACATCGAGGCGGTCAAGGCCGACCCGGACTACGTCAAGTGCCAAAACGCCTTCAAGGACTTCAAGTCCACCCTGGAGGAAAAAGAGGCCCGTTGCGTCGAGCTGGAAGAGGACATCAAGCAGATCGACACCTCCGTCGCCGGACACAAGATCCAGCTCCAGGAATTCCTCCGCGATCTGGAGAAGATCGGGCAGGAGAAGCACGAGGCGGTGGCCGACATGATCACCGCCAAGGAGGAGAAGGAACTGGCCGACATGATCAGCGGCATCAGCGAAGACCGCGCCTCGCGCGAGCTGCAGGAGATGCGCGATCTGAGGCAGAAGGCCCGAGGCGTCGCCCAGGCGTCGCGCGAAATGGCCGGGCTGGAATCCAAGCGGGTCGAGGAGGAGTTCCTCGAATATGCCACCGCGTCCACCGCCGACAACGAGTTCGACGCCCTGATCGGACTGGCCCAAAAACCCGACCGGGACGAGGAAGAACCCAAAGACAAGACCCGCATTCCCGAAGCGTAAATCCCATTGAAGAACATGGCCGGCCATAACTACGAGTTCTTCTCGAAACTCGCCAGAATCCTCAATTCGGATCAGTCGCGGAGCATCGTTCTCTGCGGAAACGTCCACGATCTGTTCCACGACGGGAAGCAGTACGTCCCGCTGATCCCCTTCCTGTGCGAGAAGTCGAAGACCGCCGGCCTGATCCGCCTGGTCTACGAACTCAACGGCCCGATCCGCGTCCTCGACGGCCGCGAAGAGTTGAAAAGGGCGTGGATCCAGTGGAAGACGGGCGTCGACGCCGATACGCTGCTGCTTCGCGGGCTCCGCAAGAAAGGGCCCACCGAAGCGGATCTGCTGGGCGATCGGTTCGAGCAACTGCTGATCGACGCGATCGGCAATCCCACGCTCGCCCTGGAGACGCTACGGCAGTTGACCGTCTGTTCCCGCACGTCGGACCTGGCGAAGGACCTGTTGATCTTCATCGAGGCGGCCGACATGCTGTTGCCGGCCGGCAGCGGCGACGTGGCTTCGCTCAACGACCGGCAGTTGCACCGGATCAGCATCGTGCAGGACTGGTTCGCCGATCCGGCGTTTTTGGACGGGGCCGATTCGGTCTGCCTGGTGGCCGAGTCGCGCAGCCTGATCCACCCGCGGATTTCCAGGCTGCCGCAGGTCCTGACGGTCGAGATCCCCACGCCCGGCGGCGACGACCGTCTGCACTACATCGAATCGTTTTGCCGTTCGGCCCGGCGGGAGCCCAAGTTGTGGGCCGGTCCGAACGAGTTGGCCGCGCTCAGCGCCGGGCTGTCGATCCACGCGGTGCGTCAGCTTCTGGCCGGGGCGGCGTACGGCGACGAAGCGGTCACGCCGGCCGACGTGGTCGAAAGGGTCGAGCAGTTCGTCCAGGGCCAGCTCGGCGAGGACGTGGTCGAGTTCAAGAAGCCGGCCCACACGCTCGATGCCGTGGTCGGTTTTTCGCGTCTGAAGAAGTTCCTGCGCGACGAGTTGATCCCCCGCTTCCGCGCCGCCGGCGAGAAGGCCCTGCCCGGGGCGGCGGTGGCCGGGCCGATCGGCGGCGGCAAGACCTTCATCTTCGAGGCCGTGGCGGCCGAACTCGACGTGCCGGTCCTGGTGCTCAAGAACATCCGCAGCCAGTGGTTCGGCCAGACCGACGTGATCTTCGAGCGGCTCCGCCGGCTGCTGGAGGCCCTGGAAAAGGTCGTGATCTTCGTCGACGAGGCCGACACCCAGTTCGGCGGCGTGGGGCCGGAAACCCATGCCACCGAACGCCGATTGACCGGCAAGATCCAGGCGATGATGTCCGATCCGCGACTGCGGGGCCGCGTCGTCTGGCTGTTGATGACCGCGCGGATCCATCACCTCTCGCCCGACATCCGCCGCCCGGGCCGCGTCGGCGACCTGATCATCCCGGTGCTCGATCCGCTGGACGAGGACCGCCGGGAATTCCTCCGCTGGGTGTTGCGGGCGGTCGTTGCGGAGCCCGGCGAAGAGGCGATCGACCGGCTCGACGCGTTGACCGGGGGCTATTCCGCGGCGTCGTTCGCTTCGTTGCGTTCGCACCTGAAGGCGTTCGAGCCGGATTCGCTGGAAGCGATCGCCGAGATCGTCCGCGACCACATCCCGCCGGCCATCGGCCCGGTGCGTCATTATCAGACGCTTCAAGCCCTGCTGAACTGCACGCGGCGCTCGTTGCTGCCCGATCCGACCATCACGCAAGAGGACCGCGAAGCCTGGCAGGCCGAGGTCAACCGGCTCGAAGCGCTGGGCATCCGATAAGGCGGCGTGGGGCGAGTGAACGTAGGGTGGGCATCGCCCACCGATCTCAGACCATCTTCTCGATTCGGATTGGTGGGCAGTGCCCACCCTACGGCTTTCCGGCCACTGAGTCAGAAGATGTAGCGGTTGACCACGTTTTCGAAGAGTTCTTGCCGGCCGCTGACGTTGGGGGTGACGTCGCCCTTGGCGAGCATGTACTTCTCCAGCGAAGCGAAATCGTGCTCGCCGGCCTCGATCTCGGCGCCCGTGCCGGTGTCCCAGGAACGGTAACGCTCCTTGACCATCTCGCCCAACACGCCGTCGGCACGCATGGCGGCGGCGACCTTCAGGCCCTGGGCGAAGCAGTCCATGCCGCCGATGTGGGCGTGGAACAGGTCGATCGGCTCGAAGCTCTCGCGGCGGACCTTGGCGTCGAAGTTCACCCCGCCGGGCGCCAGACCGCCGTACTTCAAGAATGCCAACATGATCTTGGTCGAAAGGTAGACGTCGGTGGGGAACTGGTCGGTGTCCCAGCCCAGCAGCAGGTCGCCCGTGTTGGCGTCGACCGAGCCCAAAAAGCCCTGGTGCCCGGCGTATTCCAGCTCGTGCTCGACGTTGTGCCCGGCCAGCGTGGCGTGGTTCGTTTCGATGTTCAGCTTCACGTGGTCGGTCAGGCCGTACGCTCGGAGGAAGTTGATGCAGGCGGCGGCGTCAAAGTCGTACTGGTGCTTGGTCGGTTCCTTGGGCTTGGGCTCGAAGTAGAACTGGCCGGTGAAGCCGATCTGTTTGGCGTAGTCGACGGCCATGTGCATGAAGGCGGCCAGATGGTCGAGTTCCCGCTTCATGTCGGTGTTCCAGAGGTTCTGATAACCTTCTCGGCCACCCCAGAACGTGTATCCGTCGCCGCCGAGTTCCTTGGCTACCTCCAGTGCCTTCTTCACCTGGGCCGAGGCGAAGGCGAAGCTGTCGGCGTTGCAGCTCGTGGCCGCGCCGTGGACGTAACGGGGATTGCTGAAGAGGTTGGCCGTGCCCCAGAGGAGCTTCACACCGGTCCGCTGTTGTTCCGCCTTGAGCACCTTGACCACGGCGTCGAGGTTCTTGTTGGTCGCGGCCAGCGTGTCGGCTTCGGGGGCCACGTCGCGGTCGTGGAAGCAGTAGAACGGGGCGCCGAGCTTCTCGATGAACTCGAAGGCCACGCGAACGCGGTTGATCGCGTTCTCGACCGTGTCTTCGGGACCCTCCCAAGGCCGGATCATGGTGCCCGGCCCGAAGGGATCGGCGCCGGTGCCCCGCATCGTGTGCCAGTAGGCCACGCTGAAGCGGAGCTGCTCCTTCATCGACTTCCCTTCGACCAGCTCGTTTTCGTCGTAGACGCGAAACGCCAGCGGGTTGTTCGAGTCGGGTCCTTCGAACCGGATCTTGCTGATATCTGGAAAAGCGGGCATGGCTGCGTCCTTCGGTTGACAGTCGGTCCCGGCGTACCGGGAGTGGGTGATTTCGGGTCGGAGTACGAGAACTTTATGGTGCCAAACTTCGGCTCGCCCGACAAGGGCCCCCTCAGTCAACCGCCGGGCATCTAGGCCCCCACGCCCCCCCTCTCACGTCTTCCGCAGCACGATCCAGTCGCCAAGCCGGGGGCAAAGCTGGGAAATTGCGAAAAGCAGGCGGGCTTTGCGGGGGATGATCAGCTCGGGAAGTCGCCGCTGGCAGGCTCGGAGGATGGCCTTGGCGACCTTTTCGGGCGGAATACCCCGGATCTTGACCCCGCCACCGGGGGCCATCGCACTCTGGGCATCGCCTTCGAGGTCCTCCAGTGGGTAGAGTCGGGGGTCCTTTCGGGCAACGGGACCGGGACAGACCAGCAGCACGTGCAGTCCCTCGGGACCCAACTCGAGCCGGAGTTGCTGTGAGAAGGCCGCCACGGCGTGCTTCGTGGCGGGGTACGCCCCCACCCAACGGGCGGCCGATTTGGCCGCCAATGAGCCGATATTGACCACGTGCCCTCGCTGCTTCAGCAGGTGCGGCACGGCCGCCTGCGTGCAGCGGACCGTCGCGATCAGGTTCAACTCCATCAGGTCCCGGAACTGGTCGGGCGTGGTGTCCAATAGCTTGCCGCGCATCGACCGGCCGGCGCCGTTGACCAGTACATCCAGCCGGCCGAACCGTTCGAGGGCCTGTTGGAACAGCCGGTCGACGTCTTCCTGCCGGGTGACGTCGGCGTGGACACCCAGCACATCGCGGCCGGAGGACCGCATTTCGTCGGCGACTTGGGCGACCGCGTCGGCTTCCAGTCCGGCGATGGCGACCTTGGCCCCGGCGGCGGCGAAGGTCTCGGCGATCACCCGGCCCAACCCGCTGGACCCGCCGGTGACCAGAGCGACCTTGTTGCGCCAGTAATCCATAGCAGCAGGATACGATTGGAGAGCAATGAGTGGAGAGTGGTGAGTGGTGAGTAGTGAGTGGTGAGACGAAGCCGGAAGGTCTCGAGCAAACGCTCTCCCTCGTCCCTCGCCCCTCGTCCCTCGCCCCTCGTCCCTCGCCCCTCGTCCCTCGCCCCTCGCCCCTCGTCCCTCGCCCCTCGTCCCTCACGCCTAATTCATCTTCGCCACTTGGCGGAGGTTGAGGTAGTCGACCATGATGGCCATGGCCTCGTCGAGGTAATAGTCGCGTTCGATGGTCGGCTTGTCGGGATTGGCGGCGTCCTCCAAGGCCTGTTCCTCTTCCTTGTCGGTGTTCAGTTCGGCGCGCTCCTTGAGGAACTTCTCTTCATTGAGCGTGACGTACTTCCGTTCCTTCTGCTCCAGGTAGCGGGCGATCCGCTTCTGGACCTTCTGGAAATCCTCGCTCTTCTCTTGCCGCAGTTCGGACGCCCTTCTGAGTTGATCGCAGATGGCCTGGTTGACCTGGTCGACGGCACTGAACGCGAGCTGTTCCACCTTGTCGAACTCGATCGGGTAGTCCAGATCCGATTCGCTGACGTCGAGGTGCGTGGTCAAGGAGGGCAATTCCAGATCGGCCTCCACGCCTTTCTTCTGCGTGCTCGCGCCCAAGGGACGGTAGAACTGCTGCATGGTGATCTTCAGCGCTCCCATCTCCGGCGAGGCGGCCACCGGGAACAGGCGTTTACCCAGGTCCATCAGGCTCTGCACGGTTCCCTTGCCGTGCGTGGAATGGTCGCCGACGATCAGGCCGCGTCGGTAATCCTGGATGGCGCCGGCGAGGATCTCGCTGGCCGACGCGCTGAACTTGCTGGTCAGCACGATCAGCGGACCGGCCCAAACCGTGCCCGGTTCGAGATCGTGATAGGGCGTGATGCGGCCCTTGGCGTCCTTGACCTGCACGACGGGCCCTTCGTCGATGAACAGCCCGGTGCAGTTGATGGCCTCGGTCAGCGAGCCGCCGCCGTTAAGCCGCAGGTCGAGAATCACCGCGTCGACGCCTTCTGCTTTGAAACTCTCCAGGATGCGGCGGACGTCGCGGGTGGTGCTCTTGTAGTCGGGGTCGCCGGCGCGGGCGCGATCCATGTCCATGTAGAAGCTGGGCAGGTCGATCACGCCGATCCGGTACGGCTGCCCGTCCGACTTCCGGCCGTCCTCGAAAACCTTGCCTTGGGCCTCGCTGTCCGTCAGCTCGATCTTCGCCCGGGTGATGTCGATGATTTTCCGTTTCGGGTCGTCGAGCGGGATGACTTCCAGCCGGACGACGGTCCCCTTCTTGCCGCGGATCAAGTCGACGACGTCCTTGAGCTTCATGTCGACCGTATCGACGATTTCGCCGTCTTCGCCCTGTCCGACGCCGACGATCTTGTCCTCGACGTGCAGCCGGCCGTCCTTGTCGGCGGCGCCGCCGGTAATGATCTTCTTGACCACCGTGAGACCGTCGACCGACTGCAGCGACGCCCCGATCCCCTCCAGCTCCAGCTTCATGGCGATCTCGAAGTTCTTCAGCGTGCTGGCCGACATGTAGCTGGTGTGCGGGTCGAACGAAGAAGTCATCGAGGTCAGGTACATCTCGAGCAGTTCTTCTTCGTCGGTCTGGTGCATCCGCCGCTTCAAGCTCTCGTACCGCTGTTTCAGTTTGTCCAGGGCCTCTTGCCCCTCGGTGTCGTCGGTCTTGAGCATCAACAGTTCGTATTTGATCCGCTTGCGCCACGTATCGCGGGCGTCGGCGAAGGTGCGGGGATAGCGTGCCAGGTCCCGGTCGCTGATCATCGTTTCGTCGGCGGTGAAGTCGAGCGGCCCGGCCAGAATCTCTTCGACCAAAGCCACCCGCTCGTCGACCCGTTGCAGGAAGACCTTGAACACGGTGTAGCCGAAACTGACGTCCGCGTTGAGGATCAGGTCGTCCAGGTCGTCTTGACGCTCCGTGAACGTGTCGATGTCGGACTGGTAGAAATAGACCTTCCACGGGTCCAACGTCTTCAGGAAAATCCCCAGGCAGCGCTCTGAAATCTCGTCGTCCAGCTCGCGATCCAGGAGATGGCCCTCGCACAAGTGGTAAACGACCGTGCGCGTGATTTGCCGGTCGACCGAGCTGGGCTCTTGGGGATCCGCCCAGACGGCCGGGCAGCAGCACAAGATGCCCAGCAGAACGGCCGTCACGGCAGCGGCACGACGACAGACGATAGAATCGGTAGGGCGAAACATTCAATATCCCTCATAGGTACAGGAACAAGTAACAAAAAAGTTTGCCTTTTTCTGGTGAGATACCTGCGTTTATCCTAGCCTCTTTTATCGTCAGAGACAAGATCGGCCCTTGCGTTAAAGGGGGGGCGATCCCGGCCTTGTGTGGGAAGGCCGGCCCGGAAATTCTGGTATTCTGCCCTTTGGGCCCTTACAATAAGAACCATCCACACGGCTGAAAGTTCCTGTAGAAAGGACGATTTGTCGATGAAACACGGCCTATGCCCCCTAGGGTTACGTTGCTTGTTGTGGTTTGGTTTGGCCTCCTCGGCCACCGGGCAGGAGTGGACCCGGTTCCGTGGACCGGACGGTTGCGGCATCAGCGACGCGACCACGATCCCGGTCACCTGGACGGCCAAGGACTACAACTGGCGGGTGACACTGCCCGGGATCGGCCATTCTTCCCCGGTGATTTGGGAGGATCGGGTCTTCGTCACCTCGGCCATCGAGGAGGACGCCACGCTGACCCTTCACTGCCTCGATACGGCCGACGGCAGTTTGATCTGGAAACGCGATTTTCAGTCGACGCCCCACGCGAAGAACGATTCCAACAGTTACGCGGCCGCCAGCCCGGCGCTCGATGAGGACCACGTCTACATCACCTGGGCAACGCCGGAGAAGTACATCGTCTTGGCACTGGACCAGAGCGACGGCCGGGAGGTGTGGCGGCGCGACCTGGGAAGCTTCATCGCCGAACACGGTTTCGGGGCCTCACCCATCGTGTTCGAGGACCTGGTGATCGTCGCCAACGACCAGGACGAGACGAGTTTCGCCACGGCGCTGGACCGTGCGACCGGCCAGCCCCGCTGGAAGGCCGATCGGCGGATCGTCATGGCGGCCTATTCGACGCCCATGATCTTCCGGCCCGAGGGTCGATCGCCCGAGCTGATCGTCACCGGCTGGGCCCACGGCGTGGCGAGCCTCGATCCTCGGACCGGCAAGGAGAACTGGGAAGTGGACGTGCTGAACCATCGGGTGGTCTGCTCGCCGATGTCGGCCGGCGGGTTGATCTTCACCAGTTGCGGCTCCGGCGGCGGGGGCAAGCAGATGGTGGCCGTGCGGCCGGCCGATCCGACCAGGGGCGTCGAAGCGGGCGTCGCCTACGAGATCACCAACTCGCTGCCCTACGTGCCCACTTCGGTCGCCCGCGGAAACTTGCTGTTTCTCTGGAGCGACTCGGGCGTGGTCGCCTGTCTGGACGCTCCGACGGGCGAGGTCCACTGGCGGGAGCGCGTCGGCGGGAACTATTTCGGCTCGCCGGTCCGCGTGGGTGATCGGATCTATTGCATGTCCCGCGACGGCGAGATGGTCGTCGTGGCGGCGGCGGACGAGTTCAAGCTCTTGGGCCGCATCGATCTCGAAGAGCCCAGCCAGGCAACGGCGGCCATCTCCGGCGGCGTGATGTACCTCCGGACCCGCTCGCACCTGATGGCGATCGGCGGAAAACCACAGTAAGCCGCTTGCGGCTTCGCCACCAAACAGATCCCAATAGTAAACGCAATGGGATGAAACGCCACCTCGCCGGGGCCAAACTGGTGGTTCATTAACAAACACCAGTTTTTCACCCCGGGAGGTGGCGATGAGCCAGGCCATCCTGCACCGTCTGGGCATCCTGTATTCGTTCAGTGACCTGTTCGGTCAAGGTGGGCGAGCGTTCTTGGAGAAGCTCGATCTGCCGGGCGGACAGCCCCCGATCCAACGGACTGTTGCCCATCGGGTTGAAGACCTTGGTGGCCAGGACGATCCGTTCTCGTCGTCGTCCGCCCTGGGCGAGCCATCGGCCGATGATCTCTTCGGTCACTCCGCCGGCCCGCGGCCGGCCGTAGACGTCGGCCGTATCGAAGAAGTCGATCCCCAGTTCCAGCGCCCGGTCCATGATGGCGAAGCTCTCGGCCTCGGAAGTCTCGTTGCCGAAGTTCATCGTCCCCAGGCACAAGCGGCTGACGCTCAGCCCGGTGCGTCCGAGTTGGGTGTATTGCACGAGAGGGTCCTCCACGATTGGATGGAAAGACAGCAGTTTATCAAGAACGTCCGACGATCGGAAGCCGCCCGGGAGCGTTTTCATCCGGCGCTTGACAAGGCACGGACATCGATTAGTCCAAGTAGGTCAGGGCTTGCCCTGACAGCTTCCAGTAAACGGCCCTTGCTCTGCCAGGGCAAGCCCCGACCTACTTGACTGTTCACACGTCAGTGGCACCCGGGTGTTTAAGGAAGTGTCACGGGCCAGAGTTCTGAGTTCCGATTCTGCCCAAGAGGCGGGCCGCATCGCGACGGACGTTTGGCTGCTCGGCCTCGAGCGCCTTGATCAGAGCCGGTACAGCCTCCGGACCGATTCTGCGCAGGGCCCCGACGGCAAAACCACGCACGTCTGGGTGCTTGTACTTTAGCGCCTGCATCAAGGCTGGTACTGCTTCTGGCTGCCGGACCGATTCCGCCCAAGCCACCGGCAGCACTGAAACGCACCTGTGGGACCTCGTCCTGATATCCGGATGGACATCCGGGGAGATATCCTGATATCTGATTCTATGAAAGAGCGGTCCTCCTGGTGCTATACACGGTGTAGTGTGTTTTTTCACCCACCCAAGCACAAGCAGGAGGACCGAAAGATGTTATACCTGGCCATCGACCAGCACCGCAAGCAAT
>Ga0307378_10009884_pt1 | contig 12475 bp, 16 predicted proteins | sample UN1MG_FD_202238 | JGI IMG/M metagenome (GOLD analysis project Ga0307378, IMG submission 202238) | Soil microbial communities from Risofladan, Vaasa, Finland - UN-1 | ecosystem: Environmental > Terrestrial > Soil > Coastal area > Acid sulfate soil | place: Finland: Risofladan, Vaasa | collected...
CTCCGAAGGCTTCGAGCTTCTCCATGACCGCATCAGAGGCCCCGCCATCCCCATGCTGCTTGTATTCTAGCAGGTGTTTTTGGTACTCAGGGGGTACTACAGGATTATCGATACCCACAAGGGCAAGCCTGACCTCCTCGTTCATGAAACTGAGTTGAGGAGTCAAAGCGCCATCTTTCATTGCGACTTGGGAGTTTTTGAGTTTCATACTGAGCTTGTAAGGAAGGATTTTTCGCATAATAAACCTAGTTGGTAAGCCATTCTCGACAAATGTTAATTTGGATTCGTCCAAATCTTTTATATATTCGTCGTAGTCGTCTCTGGACGTTCCCTTGATTGCGGCGTCATTGAAAACAATGACATGAATATTTTGCTCTTCTAATTCGGTAAAAAATGCCATGGCTTGGGCTCCCTAAAATATTTGACTAGTGTTTGTCAGACATTCTGGAGTAACCCAGCTTTAAAAGCTAGATCTTTTGTGGATTCTAAAGACTGTGCTTGCAGGTATTCCAATAGTTTCGCTAATAAACCGATAGCCCAAGCCCTTGGATCTCAAAGTAATAATTCTTTGCTCGATTTCCTTATCGTAGATCTTCCTTTTTCCATCGTTATGCTTGTGTCCTTTGGCGAAGCGGTGCCCTATTCTGCCCTTCAATTTTGCATTCTTTATGCCCGACTTGATTCTTGTGCTTGCTGCCTCCCGTTCGGCTTGGGCCGTGAAGCCCTGGACAGCAACCATAAATTGATCTATTGCGGTATCAAATTGTTGGATCCCCTTACCCACAATATCGATTACCGTATTGTGCTTCTTACAAAAGGCGTAGAAATTTTGCAGCGTGATAATATTCCTAGAAATTCGGGAATCTTCGAATAGGACCACTCGCGCAGGAGTTGACAGATCCCCTCTTTTACACTTGCTAAGGGTAGGGATCGCAGCTAGTAGCTTGTTAAATCCTGGCCTGTCGTCCACTCCGCCGCTTATAGCGAGATCCTCGAACTCCACAATCGACTCGATCTCCTCAAGAGAGATTTTTTGACGTTCCAGCCACTCGAAAACTGAGTTTCTTTGGTGTTCTATATCTTGTTTTTCGGTTGAAACCCGGTAATATATCACGATTCTTTGTTGTGCCATTTTTAGACTCCTATAGATGGAATAGCGCAGGTAAAAACGGTAGATAGAACATATCTAAGCAGTAGTCAATAAAAAAGGGCCGCGCCGGGTTGGCGCAGCCCCAAGGAGAAGACATTCGAATTATCTGAAGGTTGGTTGGAATTCGTCGGCGGCGTCCTGCGCAGTTTGCAAGGCTATGCCATCCGAGAAAGAAACCGGGATACTGCCAGAATCGGGAACGGGAATAGAAGGCAATGGGAATTGAACTTTTGGCAAAAGAGCTTTGAAAAATCGGCTCGTGTTATCGCCTAGCTCTAAGTCAATCGACTTAGTTACAAATTCCTCGATATCTCGGTAAAATGAAACCATTTCTTTGTTCATATTTATTGTTAATTCGACGGTAGCCATGAACCGATCCCCGGGAATGAACAGAGGCCCCGCCAAAGAATCTTGACCAAAACAGTAGTCCACATTTTCATGATTGTTAGCGCAAGAAATAGTTAAATTTCTAATGCAATTGGTCGCCGTAAGGCCCCCAACCGTGATTGACCCGCGCAAGCCTACTATTGGATTATCGATTGCGGCCGGGGCCGCTGGTTCGTAATAAACTAGGTAAATTGGAAGGCCAACGCCTGAACCGTCTGAGTCTGCAAGAACAACGGGAGCCCCTGCAAGATCCGAAAGGCTTACAACGTCCCCAGCGATTCCAGAAACTACAAGCGCGGTTCCATCGGGAGAATCTGCTGATCTGGTAAATCCATCGGCTTCTATAAGCATTACTAGGCCATCTTCTTTAAATTGTCGGCCATCCCCTGCAGCAACCGTGACCGTGGATCCTGCGTTATTGTCAATAACCGACACCGACATTCCAATTGTGGTGGCGTCCTTGCCCATTCCTGACCAACTTAATTGTGCCTGACCATCGCCCGGGAAAGTCATTTCACAGTCTGAAACAAAACAGCCACGGGCTTGTTGAGCGAATTTATCGACACAAGAAAATAGGGAAAATGTGATATTTGGGGCCGTGATCGCCGAGTATTCTAGTCCGTCAAATGGATCTGGCCCACTTACCCGAACAAACTCTCTACCCATTAAGGAAGTGAACAGACTTCTAACGGCTTGGTCGATCTCAGTAGGTCCACCCGGGCTAACAGTTTCATCGATATTAAAAAAAGTTGTGAGTGACCAGGATAGGGTTTTTTTCTGCTTGATTATGTTATTTGCGTGGCGTCCCGAACGGTGTGGACTGACCTCAAAACCTTGGGCAAACTCGATATTTCCTCCGGCCAAAGCGTAGAAAAAATCGGTATTCAGGGGGACAATAAATAGACCCCTTGTAGTTTCTGCTTTCAAGTACCATTTTTGCTCTAATGCACTTGAATCGTTTGAACTGTTAAAAATACTTGCATAGTCCTTCATAGATAAACCTTTCAATAAATTAATTTATTTAAAAGGCGAAGGTTGCCCGAAGCATATTTTTATGATTTTTATTTTAAGCGAGACTTGCTTATCGGAAGAAACAAATTTTTGAGCAAAGGAAGCTCTTTAGCAGTCAGACACCAAAGCATCGTAATATCTAACGGTAAAATCCATTCTACAATAATAAAGCGGTGATAATAAATGTAAATCGGTTGCGCTACCGTTATATTTCAAGTCTATCACGCCGGGGATACCAATTTGTGGATTTTCCCATAATTTGCGCTCAACTAAATTTTGCAAATCGAACATGGTTTGCTGATTAACTTGTCCCGCAACGGTTGTTTTAAGTAAAATTTCTAACACAATATCCCAAGTTTTTCTAGCTCGGCCCTGTTCATGCTCGACTATTTCGCCTTGGTCGATTAGCTGTATTGCTGGTAGCTCCCATTCTTCAAAATCGCCATCGGCTATCTTAATAACTTGGTAATTCACTGTTTTGATATCTGCAGGAATCAAAGTTTCAAGAATTGAAACAATTTTGGTTAAGATCTGACTTTTTCTTGAGGCCATATTTAATCCTTATTGATAGCACGTTGCAAAAGCTCATCCATAACCTGACTTAGTATAGTCTCAGCTCCTCGGCTTAAATAATCCTCGAAAGCAGGTATTAAATAGGGCTGGGGCCTTAATCTAACGCTTTTAACTAATCGATAAGCTGCTTGACCCGTCCCCCGATCTACCAGAAACTTTTTGCCGCCTACATTGCTTACTACAAGGTCAAATTTCCTGGGGCTTCTTCTTTCAAACCGAACATCGGTTGGAATAGTGAGCCAAGAAGAATTTTTATGCCTAATTTCCCCGCCGAATTCTTGGGCTGCGCCGTAGGGAACGCCCCACGTTCCTACTTCCACCCTCGACTCATCTAGTTTAACCCTTGATGCTATGGATCTCCTTAAACGCCCTGTCCGACCAACTGGGGCTCTTCGTTTCGCTGCGTTGACAATGTAATTGCCAGATCTAACAAGGAACGCTTCGGTCAATTCTGGGCCTCCTACTCTATCGCCCAATTTTTTTAGCTTGTCGCGAAAAAGGGGCCGAAGAAGGAACCGAAGAGATCTTGCTATGAGGATTACGTAATACATTAGGTTATAGCCATCGTTCTAGGTGCGTCAATCATATCAACCCGCCGATAGCTATCGACTAGCTCCTTGACTGCTTCAGGGATCCCTTGAGAAATAACCGTGGATTCGTCGCCCTTTGATTTATTTGATCTGCCAATATCTTCTCTTTCTTGAAATCGATACCACCATTCAACCAAAAGATCCGCCGCCCGTTCAATATTCGCGGGTACTTTATCAAAACCGGAATCATAGATAACTCTAACAATCTGCCGACCATGGGGCAGATTTTGATCAAGTGTTTGTATGGTCGTTTCGTTGTCTGTGATCGCGTAGGAGCTAGGCGCAAGCTTTTTAGTAACATCTGTAAAAAGCCTAGTTGAATCTACCCATAATTCTGAAATAGATAAAATTGGGTATTGCCTAGTTATGACAAAATTCCCCCCTCGGCTGTCCTGGTTTTCCGTGTAGGCCCTTCGCAAAATTTGGCGGTGCATATACTCTTCTAGGTGAGCTGTGGCGGCGTTGATCATCCTTTCAATCTTTTTTATGAAATCAAAAGTTAAAGCAGAACCGGGCATTCCTAATTGAATACGAATATTATCAACGGTTGTTAGTGCGTATTGATCTAGGACAGACACACCAATAATATTTGTAGATACGCCTGACATTATTTTGTGTCCTCTATTGTTTTGATTTTATCGGCATAGTCTATTCTAGGCTTCCTTTCATAATTTGCCGTTCTTGCCTCGTATTTTATTTCTCGAAACATATTAGGATATTTTGCCATTAAATTATAGCCAACTTGACTTTGAACTTTTTTGCTTTCGCCAATATTCCATTTTCCTTCGAATATTGATGCGTCAATCAAAGGACCACAAACGCCACTTCTTCCCATTCTTTCTAGCCGTAATTGCATTACATTTAACTCCCTTTTAATTCTTGATCCCATCGCAGTCTAGCCGATTTAAATTTATCTACATAGCTCTGATTTGAATATCTACCATTTACCATTCTAGGAGAACCCGCGTTAAAAGCCGATGCTATGGCCTCCCAATCATTAATCTTAAATCTTTTCCTAATCCAACTTAAATATTTTGTTCCATAATGTAAATTGATACCAATATTTAAAAGCTTCAATAAATTACCATCGTAATTTAGAGGAGATCTAGCGGTGGATCCCATTATTTGCATAAGCCCTAATGAAAAATGCTGCAGCTCTGTTTCTGTAGCAATCGTAATATGATTTTTCCTAGCGTATTGACCGGGACGGAATAGCCAGCGATTAACTGGCTCTTTTCTAGCCGCCCATGGATCAAACGCGCTTTCTATTTCCACTATTGCCATTACTGAAGATATGCAAAGATCCTTATCTTTGCATTCTTCTTTTACGACCTCGTGAATTCTCTTCTCAATATTATTCAAAATTCACCTATTTTCTAGTAAGATCTGCAGAACCGTAGCTAGAACAGGAACCCCAATACATAAAGCAACCCCCCATATCATCATTTTGGTTCTAAGCTCTGCGACCTCTACCTCTAGGGTTGCTATTTTTGTGGCATTATCATCTATTTTTCCTATGATTTGGGGCCATGTTTGACTCCAAAATCTTTCGACATTTTTTTGGTGCGTGGATTCTGCTAATATTTGCTCTGCAAGATTAATTTTAACTTGAATATGAGATTCGGTTAAATCATCTAGTTTTTTTTCGATCCTCTTTAGCCTATGCAAATCATCCAAAATTAATCCACCATAATCTAATCTATTGACCTAGCCGCTTGAACCCATCCATAAATATTAGCATAGCCTTAGCTGGATTAGATTGATTGGATCTCATTAAACGAAACATTTTAGACCCATCCCCGACAAATATCCGATTAATATCAAATGCCATAGTTTGACCTGATAAATAAGCTATTGCTAAAATATCTCGATCTCCATCGATACCAAAATCGACTATAAATGTTCCAGACTTTGAATCGTTTTTTGACATATCGCCGAAAATTATCCTTGATATCTGCCAAGTTTCATTATCTGGGACCGATATATTTTTAATATCCTGCCCAGCTTCTAATTCATTATCGTAAATTATTTGTATTCTTTGCCTGGATATTGTCATAACTTCATTACTCCCTGATAAAATCCCCCTAAAAAAGCAGGCTGGGTTAGATCATTAGTGAGAGTAATTCTTAATATCTTAATTCCATCCCCAATTATTTGATGTTCTATATTTTTATGATCAACTTCACCGTATGATGAAATCATGATTTCAGGCGTCCCTAAAATATCCCAACAAATATGACCCACCGTTTCCGGTGAACTTGAACTACTGATTCCTACATTTTCGATTAATATATTTTCGCCTTCGAGTGGAACATAATCATAAATTTCTGACGAAGACGGAGGAACATATTTATAAAATCTTCGATTTAGGTCATATTTTGCCAAAATTAAATTCTCCTAAATCCGTGGACTGTTAAAAAAAGTCCTGACACCTGATTTAAACTATCTCTAACCAAGATGGAAATTAAATCATCGATTGGGAATGATCCTTGCTTTCTGATCACCAAAGGCGTTACAAAACCAAGATCCTTAGAAGCTAGGAAGTGGTCCCCACCTGAATTTACTGATAAATTCCATCCTCCCAAGGATGAAAACCTTGATTTTAAATCGTCGGTAGTTTTTATAGTTTCAAATCCAACGGGTAAATCGTCGCTTTTATTGTTCCAAGATATACCATTGACTAATGATGAATTAAGATTTAAAAATCGCTCAAAACGGATTCCATTACCAACCCCATGTAGCCGAATTTCTGTGATATATAAATCATAAATTGGATCCGCTAAGATACTAAATATTATTGGAACAAGTAACGTGCCATTTACATTCATGGCATTAGACCCGCCGTTTCTAGCATCTATTGAGACTCGGTTGGATAATGCCCCCGGCGCTATGGTAATTGATCCGGTTATTCCTAATATTCCTTGGCGTGGGTCGTCAATACTTCTAGCTAATTCTGTTTCGGTATTTTCTCGGACAATACGGGTAGATTGCTGCGTGACTACTGTAGTTCCTGTAGAGCTTACAACAAAGTCACCTATAATTCCCCTGTCGCCAACTTCAGCTCTTAATAGAGCCGTAATAAAAACTATTCCGTTATTCCTTACCTTACTTGCTTCCCACGATTTTTTAAAATTAACATCCGCATTTAGCAATATTATTATTTTGTCCCTAACTTCCGTTTCGGGATTTATTGCTGCAATATCTCCCGCTACTATTGTATAGGTAACATCAACCGCCGGGAATAAAGATGGATTGCAACCCGCAACAATTTGAATTCTTATCGTGTCTCCTACGGCTCCAATTCCTGAACAATCTAAATATGTGCCTATCGCAAAGTGTCCCCCAGCAAAACCAGGTTTACCAAATAACTGCTCTACCGATACAACGCCCGTTGAATTAACCGCCATTCGGTTAACGCCTTCCACATCTTGTTCAATATCAACCCTTTGGTTTTCATTAGTCCCTGTAAGATGGGCTATTGTTCGTCCACCATGGAAGGTTCCAATTGCCATTATTTTGGTTCCCTATTTAAGACGACTTCATATTTTACACCGGGCTCATTGGCCTTTAAAATCAATTGCCTGATTTCTCCTTTAGGGGTCCATCCCCAAAATCCAGAGGTAGTCATTGTCAAAAAATTCACGCCATCGACCGATACAAATAATCTAACGGAATCGGATTGATCAGGGGGGCATTGAATAATAAACTCTGAAATGACCTCCCCAGAAACGGCGGGTACATTTATAGGGGCAGCTCCTACCGTAGAACTCTCTTGAAAAGTGTTCCCCTCCACATCAACCATTTCATAAGCTGGAATTTCATTCGCCATAGTTAAGCCCCAACCTGAAAGGCACATAAAGTACCGTTTAAATCGCTATTTGGTCCACTTAGCTGGCTACCAAAAAGCGTTATCGTTTGAATCCCCGTTGATCCGGCAAGAAATTCTAAGCAATCGGTACTTAAATCATGGGTTTGTGTTCCTGTGCCAGTTATAAACCGATATTTTATTTGTTTGCTCCCGTTATTATCTTGTTCAACTTCCCAGTATACCGATTGAGTACAAGCCCCCGATATAAGTTTTAATTTGTAAAGTTTATCAGCAACAAGAGGTAAAACAGCCGTAGCTGTCCTAGATTTGTAGGGAGCTGGTAAAACAGCTATAGAGCTATCAATATGAATTCCTAAACCTGTGCTTACTGGAATATTTCCATCAGTAGTAAGCATAGGAAGAACTACTTGACCAAGATAATTTTTAAAGGAAAAACTTATGATACCAGCTATAGAAGCCGCCAACTCGCCTTCAGTCCTAGATATTAATGGCTCGCCTTCCTTAGTGATCTGGTCTGCTATAACATTAAAAACTTCTATCGGGTTGCTCATATTTCAATTCCTTAACTAGCGATTAAAGAACCGCCAATATCCCAATAAATCAAACCAGAAGGAGAGGGGAAAGCCCTACTTAAAAAAGATATTTTAACGGTTTTACCACTATCTACCCTAACTCTTGGAAGAAATTCTTCATCAATTGTTGGCTTTGCTGCGCGAATAAAAGAAACCCTTTCAATAGTCCCATCAATATCTAAAGATAGATTTCCAGGGTTTTGAGTAGAACTATGCCAGCTAAATAGTAGTAGGGTTTTCATAGCAGGGACGATATAGGTTAATAAATCTTGGCTATTTCCGACATTGACGTTAGCACTTCCTTTTAATCTTAAATAATCTTCTTGTGGGATTATACCGCCGCCGCCTGATTGCTGACTGTCCGAACGTGCCATAACAAAATATGAAAAAGTAGTCACACCGTCCGTAATAATTTCAACTTTTGCTTTATTATGAAAACATTCAGATTTCCATTGAAAAACACCCGTTGCCCCGCCTGAAAAGACTCTTTGATCAAAAAGAACTTCTTCCTCGTTAAAGGTTTCTAGTAATCTAACGGTAACAGTACCGGGATTAACATCAATTTTTATGGTGTTTAATATGGAATTGCTTTTAAGTAATAAATTTTGAGAATAGATACCTAATGAACGCGACTTTTTTTGTAGTGCATTTAGGCTTTGGTATAAATTTACTACACAGCTATTCATAAGAGCCCTTAACAATGAAGGCCACAAGCCAAATATGACTTGTGGCCCCCTTCCACCAATCTTTTAACAAGGTATTAGGTTACAACGTTATAACCGTAGATTACGCTTGTTTCTGTCGCATTCTGAACATGGCCTTGGTAATCTTTTCGGCTATAGGAGCTGATTAACCATCGGTCGTGATAAGGTAGATCCGGTTGCAATCTAACTCTGATAGCTCTTCGAGTACCAAGAAAGAATCGGTTTCTATTAACAAGAACTAGGCCCGTGGTAGTTTCTGTTATGCCATCCTCAACGCCAACTACATTTAAATTTTCTGGGAAATACTCGCTTACGATTACGGGAATGCCAAGGGCTGTCCCCAAAACTCCTGTAAGGTTCGTAAAGAGTGTGGTTCCAAATTTCTCTGCTGTGCTGAAGATCTCTAGGCCAGTCATTTGATGATATGAACTAGAACTAGCGATCCAAGCAAGGGCCATAGGGTTAATTGTATATTTTCCGCCTTGCTTCTTCATGGCCTTCAAACCAACATCATCCAAAGTACCAGAAAAATCATAATCACCGCCAAAAGCGGAATTATCGCGGCCAATTTTCCTAAGTCCGTCCCAAGCTTTTCTCGCATCATCTGCAGCGATTGCAACGGTATCAAGCGCGCCGGATTTCTGGCCAGAGATTATTGCTTGCTCATAAGCTCGTTCTTGCGCTTGAACGACATCATCACGAATTACAGGTAGAATTGCAGGGGCAGAGTCTTCGTCCATTTCTTCCGGTAAAACTGAATGCTGGAATAATTTTGTAGCAGTCATTTGAATTCTGGAGGTTGAAAAGGAGGCATCAGTTACCTGGGTATTTTCAGGGGCAATCCTTGCGATTGTAGTCCCATCTTGCACCGGAAGGTTATAAGGGGAGGACGGCATCGGCATATCACGGAAGAGAGGTGTTACCTTTCTTTCTAGCTCGAATTCGCTCATATATGAGGATGCAGTTATTTCCTGAAGCCACAAAGGGTTCGCCCCGGTTGTATAGGCTTTAAGTTTTGGCATCAGCACTTCCCGGCAAAATGGGGAAGCGTCATATTCTTTGGAAAGGTTGCTTATAATGTCATTCTTTGGATTCTCAGCCACATAATCAGGCTTTCCACCCTTAAATCGGACCGCGATCATTCGGCCAATGTCAACGGTACGCTTCAAATCCAAAACTTGTTGCTTGTATTCCATAGGAACGTGGTTGAACTGGGGAGAGGCCACGTTGACCTCAAGTAGATCCTTAACATCTCTCGCGCCGAACAATCTTAGTGATTTCATTTCGTCGGAATTGTCCGATCTTCGAGAGGTATTGATAAAAGAGGTTTTTTGCTTTTCCATATCTTGCACAGTATTTTCTAAAGTCTCGCAACGGTCAACTACGTGTTTTACTCGGTCGAGCAAGACAGAAAGATCATTTTCTTTTTTTTTGGTATCCATTATTCAAAAACTCCATAGTTTTGTTGTGTAGCTATAAGTAAATTTAAAATTATCCTAGTTAGGATGGATTTTAAGTTTGACAAAAAATGATGCTTGCAAAAAGCATACTAGAAATTCTTTATTATAGTCCATGCTTTTTTAGAATTCCTTCGGCTCTCATTAGATATTCACTCAAAGTCTTCACCTGATCAGAATCAAAGCCCTTTGGTTTTTCTTCTTCTTCGTCTTGATGGTCTTCTTCGACTGGTAATGCTAGGTCTTCTTCGGGATCTTCTTCGGGATCTTCCTCGGCTGGATCCTCATCCTCGGGCTCTTCGGCGGGCTCCTCGGCGGGCTCCTCGGCGGGCTCCTCATCTTCCGGTTCTGGTTTTTTGAAAGCTTCCTCAACTTTCATGCCTACTATCTCGGTTGCGGCTATTAGTTGAGCTAATAGAATATTTGTCTGTCTTATCGCGTCAATGGTTGGACTGCTAATCTGCGCCTCGGATGGCTGGGAGGATATTTCTAGCAATGGGGCCTCTTTTGGCTCTTCTTCCGGCTCTTCTTCCTCGTCCTCATGGCCAGATTTCCCCAAAAGACAAATACGCTTGGCCTCGTCGTATGGAATTTCTGAAAGCTGTTTCGCGGTGATATCAAATAAAGAGTGTTCAGCCATTGGAATACTAACCACACTTACCTCTAATAATTCAGCCTCTTTAATTATAGATATTTCTTTGCCTTCAATAGTTTCTTTATCAATTCTTCTTGGGTCAAATCCTACGGAAAAGCTCTTTAGGATCCCTTCCCTAACTAAATCCCTAACTCGGCTGATATCTGGGTCTTCAGAATCGGACAATTTGACCTTAATTTTTAGGCCCTCATCCGTAATACTTGCCTTGATAGCTTTTCCTATCGGTTTGTTACGATCATGATTAAAAAAGATAATTGGATTGTTTAGAAAGTTTTCCAACCTCCAGCCATCTGGCTGAATCAAATCCGATCCCCTGTCTATCAGTCTTTTTTCACCGTTTGAAAAACGATTCGCAAAACCCTCGATAAAAACAGATTGCCCACCCTTAACACTTCGTTTGACCGAAGATACACTAGCAAAATCCTGTGAAATTAATTTTTTCATGATTCTTCCTTTTCTAAAATCATATCGCATCTGCAATTAATAATTTCCTCGGCCCTACCTTGTGGATCAAGAGGGAACCTTAAGCCATTGTTAAATTTTCCCGTTTTGGAGTCTGCTTGTGTTAAGTGTAAGGGTACGTGAGAATCTCTTGTTGTTCTGTCTATCTGAGTTAGCCATATTTTAACTACTGGCCCTAATGCCTTTTGAGCGTCCTTAAAGGCAGCGTCTCGACCAATCATTGTGGCAATGCCTGATTCAGTCCTAGCTATCTTTTCAGCCCTAGAACCCGCCAATTCTTCTTCTGTGAAGAGATCCGTAATAGATCGAGTTATAGCCGTGATCGAATTCCCCGACCTAACCCCTGCCTCTACCTTATTTAATATAGTTTTGCTGGAGGAACGGGAAATATCAGCAAAAGCATCTATCCCCCTTGCTTCGAGTAAAGTATTTAACCTTCCCCTCTCATTTCCATCTGAAATTGCTTCGATTTCTTCAATATCCCCGCCGCCAAAACTAGCGGATATTACCCGATCTTTTCCAGATATGCTGAGATCCGTTAATTTACGGCTATTACTTCTTATAAAGCTATTTTCACTTTTACCGAATTCTTTTACTAACTCGGATTGAATATTTTTTAGCAATCTAGCAAGCTTTTCATCTTCCGTTTGTTTTTCCGGCAAAGGAAAGTCTGCAGCATTATTATTTATGACTTTTATCGCGGATTCTAGGAATCCTAAGAATAGATTGAGAACATTTGCTTTAATTTCCTGAACCGTCCGTTGTTCTTCTTCTTCTCTCTGTTTTTTCATGCCAAGAACTTCAATTTTACGGATACCACTCAGATAGGATCTTATCGGCTCTCCATCTGAAGGAATTTCATTAGGGGCAATGGCTGGGGGTGGCTCGACCTGGGGGCCTCGGCTATTGGATCCAACTAATTCATCCCCATCCGGCCTTGGCGGCTCCCTAAAAATCCTTTGCCTGACCTCATTAGGAGAGAATGCCCCGGATTTTATGAGTCTATCGGCTAATTCTGCCTGTTTTATTTGATCGTCCTGAAGGGCCTCGACATTCGAAAGGTCAAACTCTATTCGAAACTTTTC
>Ga0307378_10009885_pt1 | contig 12472 bp, 10 predicted proteins | sample UN1MG_FD_202238 | JGI IMG/M metagenome (GOLD analysis project Ga0307378, IMG submission 202238) | Soil microbial communities from Risofladan, Vaasa, Finland - UN-1 | ecosystem: Environmental > Terrestrial > Soil > Coastal area > Acid sulfate soil | place: Finland: Risofladan, Vaasa | collected...
CTGAAGCTTCCTTAGAGGCAATCGAAGATTCAAATACTAATGATAAAGACTTTGATTCTGTGTATGTTGGTGCCATGAGTCCTTCCGCTTTCAATAATTTATCTGGGGTTGCAAGTGCTCTTGTTGACAAATTAAGTTTGTTACCTGCTGCTGCTGATCATATTAAAAATGGTCCTGCAAGTGGGGGATCAGCGGTTAAAGTTGGTTTTCAAGCAATTGCTTCTGGAATGAGTGATTTAGTATTGGTAGTTGGTGGTGAAAAAATGACGCATATCACAACTCCTGGTTATGTGACTTCAAATGTGGCTACTTTGACACATCCAGAAGCAGAAAGATGCTATGGAGTCTCTCTTCCTTCATTTGCAGGTATGCTAACACGAACTTATCTCGATAAATATGATGCTGAGCTTGATTGGATTTCGGATATTGCCATTAAAAATCATAAGAATGGAGCATTAAATCCCTATGCACATTTTCAGAGGACTATTGATGATCTCATGGCAAGTGCAATTCAGAAAGGAAAGGGGACTTGGGATAACGTTCATGATTTCCTTAATGATGATAAAAACAATCCAATAATAGCAGACCCTCTAAGACTATTCCATATATGTCCTATTTCAGATGGAGCTGCAGCTTTAGTGTTATGTAATGCAGATAAAGCTAAGGAACTCTGTGACACACCAATTATAATTTCTGGTATTGGACAAGCTACCGATACTCACATAGTATATGAACGTGAAGATATTACTACTCTTAAAGCCTTAAGATTAGCATCTTCTCAAGCATATAAAATGGCTAAAAAAACACCAGACGATATAGATGTGGCTGAATTACACGATGCTTTTGAAATTCTTGAAGCCATTCAATCAGAAGATATAGGGTTTTTTAAAAAAGGGAAGGGTGCTAAGGCAGCTCATGAAGGTTTAACTAAAATTGGTGGTAAAATTCCTATCAATCCATCAGGGGGTTTGAAAGCACGAGGTCATCCTCTGGGAGCAACTGGTGTTGCTCAAGTTGTGGAGCTAGTGTGGCAACTAAGAGGAGACGCTGGAAAACGACAAGTTGATGGGGCAGAAACTGGAATATCATGTAATTTTGGTGGATTTGGTAATAACATTTTATCAATATTAGTAGAGAGAATGTGAATTTTTAATAATTCTAATATATATTTTAGAAAGAGAATTAATTAAATATTAGCTAATCACTTTAAATTGAAGCTCTGTGCCATTTTTATCAAAACATTTAATACTGTTTAAAATATATGGAAAACCTACAATAAAATGAAACCTATATCCCTTGAAAATACTATTTAAATCTTGTAAGGAAGGATGTAAATTCCCAGATGGATGTGAATGAATAGTTCCTTGATAATATCTATTTGTTGGGAGTCTTCCTGGAAAAAATACTCCAGAATGTTGCGAAGTAGTTGCACCTGGTGGTAATATAAATTCTGTGAAAATATTTTTATCCATTTTAAGGATTCCTAAAAACTCTTTTGGATGATGCGCCCGACATAACGCTAAAAATCCAATTAATAACTCCTTTTTTACTTTAACTATATTTGATTGAAGATCCTTTAAAATTGAAATAATTTCATTAATAACAAGTAAAATAGAATTAGTCTTATCTAGTTTCCAATTTTTTAAAGAAGTTATATCATTGCTTAATTTTTTATATACTTTCCCCGCTTGATTAATAAGCTTGACTTTTGGTTTTTTAGGATATTTAGAATAATCTATTTCTAAAATAATCTCCTTAATTAATTCAATTTTAATGTGAGTAATTTCATTTTCAATAGTTACTGTGTTAGGATAATGTTCTATTATATTTTGATATTGCAACTCAATTTCTTTAATCATTATGAGGATAAAAATTCGATTTCAAAAGAATATTGTCTATTTTAGAAACAATTTTATATCAATTTTGGTAAAAACTTGTTTTTTATCAATAAAATTAGAGAAATTCATTTATCTCATTAATAAAAAGATCTGCGATTGTGAGCCATTTTTCCTTAGTCTCATCGTCAATTGAGCTTTTTCTTGTTAATTCTCTTCCTTTTTTAAGATTTTTAAGTGCTAAATCATCATTTTCAAGCATTTTATAACAAATTCCTAGCTTTATGTAAGTTTGATTTATATACCACTCATTCCTAGCCACTTCGACGGCTTTCAAGAATTTTTCTATTGCCTGTTCATACTCTTCATAATACATTAAAATTTCTCCATATGTATCATGCAATGTACCATTTTCAGGAACTTTATCAACTAAATCTTGGATTAATTGTAATGATTCTTCTTTTCTATTTAAAAATTGCAGCCAATAGGCTTTATAATTTAGAAGATCATTATTTTCCGGATATTTTTCAAGCAGTTCATTGATGATATCTAATCCTCCTTCTACATCTCGCATTCTTCTAAGAACTGATGCTTTTTTCATCTTAATATCAATTTCATTTTCTTGAAATTTCTCTAACATCTCATCTAATAATTTTATTGCATCATCTAATTGTGAATAATAGAGCAAAATTGATATTTTTGAATTATATAAATCGATATTATCCGGATTAGACTTGAGAGCTTTATCTATTTCTCTAATTTTTTCATTATATTGATTTTTTATATCTCCAGAACTCTGCGATTGAAACAAATTAATCATATCCCTCCAGATTATTCCCTCCAATTTATCATATGTTTCTCTCAATTCTACTTTCGCTTCAATCTTATACGCTAAGTAGTTAATATATTCTTGTAAAAATTTATTCAAAGACTCTTTAAAAAATTCATTAAATAATTGCCCACATATATCCTCTAAAATATTATTAATTATAGCACGTAAATCTAATGATCTTGAAAATAATTTACTTAAGTAGGTAAATTTAGTTATATAATCTTCTGTTATAGTCCGAAGCATAATCTCTATTCTTTCATTTTCTTGGAAATAATAATTTTCATCTGGAGAAATTATTAATTTGAAAAACTTTATTGGATAAATCTGATTTTCAACAATCTCATCTATATAATATTCTAATGTCGATTTCTTAACTCCGTAAGTGCTTGAAAAATCCTCCATAGAAATATAATTAGGATATTGATCTGGATGATTCATTGAAAGAAAAAGTAAGATCTTGCCAAATTCCTCCTCATCTGTTAACATAGATTTAACTCTTGTATAATCTAATCTTAAAATATTATTGAGAAACCGAAATTGAATCTCTTCATCTTTAATACCATAATTTTCAAAAAAGTTAATTGTTTTTTTAGTGATATCCTCAATCCGTTTGCTCTCTTCATCTAAAATTGATTGTCTATCTAAATCATAGTTTTGTAACATTCTTGAGTATTCTAATTTACCTGATTGGGTGATTCTATACCTCTTATTCTCTTTTATTACAAATTTTTTATCCAATAACAAATTTATATTTTTTGATAAGGATGATTGATTTATAGAAAGTGGTTCTTCAAGAAAATTAGACCATTTCAAATAATCATTATTATACACCATCCAAAGAATCCAATCATCATAGTTTCTTCTTCTTTTAATTATATCAGGTGGATAGTTTAGTTTCCTCTTCTTCTTAAGAACTCCAGAGAGTTCATGAAATCTCTTTTGACCTTCCGGAGTTATCTTGTATTGTCCTCGAGCATAATTATCAGCATAACCCCTCCCTTTTAACATTGATAGATACTTAGATAAGGTGGATAAACTAAGCTCAAGTGGCTTTTCAGTGAAATTTGACCACTGACATTCCTCATTATTAAACAACATCCAGAGAATAATATGTTCAAAATTCTTTTTTCCAAATTTTGGGGATTTATATATCTCCTCTGGAGGATAATTAGTTACACTCATAGCTTTCAAGTTCCTTATTTAAGGTCATTAATTATGTATAGATATGTTTTTTTACTATTTAAATTATTTCTTAAATATTCGAACTTCGCACAAAGTTCCGCAATAAAAACTATATATTGAATCATATCAATATTATACTTAAGAAAACAAAAAGGTAAACAAAAATGAAAAAAATAAATCAGACTCGAATTATCAAGATAAGGAATGATGTCATTGTTTCTCAAGACGTCATTCGAGATTAATCAAACAATTTTTATTATTTTAAAAAAAACTTTATGGAGGATATTAAAAATGTCTAATAAAAAAGCAACCCTGGCAGATTATCTTTCAAATCCAAAGAAATACTCCTTTGGATGGAAAGACCTATAATTAATTTTTTTTTCTTCTTTTTTCTTCTTTTTATTCATGATTTTTATTAATTTTACTTATATTCAAAATAAAATTAAAAATTCTTTCTCTTGTACTTCAAATTAATTAAATCTTATTCATTGAAAAAAATCTCTCATTAGCCCTGAATCAATATTATGGAACATAACTCCTTTATTTTATTTCATAACTTTCCATTACATCCGAACTTTCCAAAAAGTTCCGCAATAAAAACTATATATTGAATCATATCTATATTATACTTAAGAAAACACAGAGGTAAAAAAAATGTCAAATAAAAAAGTTAGGAAAGTAAGTCTTGGAGATTATCTTTCAAATCCAAAGAAATACTCCTTTGGATGGAAAGACCTATAATTATTAAGTTTTTTTTCTTATTCTTTTTTTTAAATATTCTTTAACAGTATATAAGTATTTTTTATTAATTTCGTACATAAATAAAGCTTTTCGCATTAGATTTAAAATAGCTATTAGTTTATAATAGTAAATAGATCCAAAATTGTTTAGAAAAATCAAATTAATTCAATTTATGTCTCATTCTGAAATTAAGGAATTAAAGCAAGCAAACCAATTAATGGAAGAAGGTAAATTCAAGGAATCACTCGATTTAGTTTTAAAGTTAGAGAAAAATAGTAATCTTAAGGAACAAGAACTACTTTCAATTAAATTTCTTAAAGCGAATCTACTTCGTCTTTTAGGAAAATTCTTAGATGCTATAAAATGCGCTGAAGAACTTTTTCAAGAGAGTCAAAAGCAAGGAGATTTGCTATTATCTTTTGATGCTTTGACTCTTCATGCATATGCTAGTGTTTTGATGGGAAACATGGGTCAAACTGAAAAAATAATTAAACAAGCAGATGAGTTACTTAAAATAATTAGAAAAAATTCTAAAATAGATTTAAGAGAAAGAGAATCTTTTTTGCTAAGGATTAAAGCCGCTATGCATTATTTTAAAGGTGAAATTCATCTTTCTTTAGAACTTAACGAAAAATCTTTTGAGCTTGCTAAAGATATAAACCATCTAGGATATATGATTGCTTGTCTTAATAATATAGCTGATAAATACATTAGGTTAAAAGAATATCAGAAAGCAATAATGTATGCTAAAGAAGCTATTAAGGAATGTAATAAGTATAATAAAGATTATTATCAGTTATACCCTGTAGCAACCGTGATTCAAGCTTATATTAGAATAGATAATATAAAAGAGGCAAAATTTTATCTCGATCAATTGCATAAACTTACAAACAAACTTGATTTAAAGGGGTACAGGTTTCTTTATCTTTATCAAAAGGCCGCGATATTAAAATTGAGTTTAAGAGCACGAGATCGTATTAAATCTGAAGATATCTTTAAAGAATTGGCTTTCGATAAGAATATGACCATTGAGATACGATATGATGCGATTATAAGCTTGTGTGAATTAAGTTTAATCGAACTTCAGATGACTAACGATCCAGAAATAATCGATGAAATACAACCCTATATTAAAGAGTTATTGAATTTGGCTGAAAGCCAACATCTACATTCAATTCTAGCTGAAACTTATCTTTTGCAAGCAAAGTTATCTTTATTAACTTCTGAATTAAAGAAAGCTAAAAGATTCTTAACTCAAGCTCAAAAAATATCTGAGAGAGTTGGTGATAAAGAATTAGCAGAAAAACTATTAAATGAACAATCTAAATTGATTAAGCAATCTGATGTTTGGGATAAATTAAATGAATTAGGAGCATCAATGGAAGAACGGATAAAATTAGCACATTTAAACGAATATATAGAGGAAATTTTTGAGAAGCGAGCTATGCTACCAGCATTCATAACTGAAGAGAAAGTGGCAATATCTAAAGAAACTAAAATTTGCTTGGTTTGTAGAGGTGATGTGTTAAGATTCACATATATCTGTAAATGTGGTGCGATTTATTGTGACAACTGTGCGAGAGCGTTAACCAATTTAGAAAATGTGTGTTGGGTTTGCGATAATCCAATTGATTATTTAAAGCCAGTTAAACCATATTCAGAAGAATTAGAAGAAGTTAATTTAGATGATAAAGGAAAGAAGTAATGAAATGAGAAAAAATTAGATTTAAAAGAAAAACCTCCTCACCAACAGCAAGGATCAAAATAGTTTTTATATTTTTGCAGCCATTTACAAAAGGTATATTTGGAATAGTCTTCAGTAATTTCTTCTCCTGGGTGAATATCTCTTAATGCTACAGAACAAAATCCGTTTTCATCTTCGGAAGCGCCAGAATTAGCATCGAAAGAATGATTTACGAATCTTGAATTGTCCAAGCAAAAAATTAGAGAATCAGTATCCCTTTCATAGTAGGAATATGTAAGTAGATAAGCCAAAAAACTTTTCTTTTGTTTTGTTTTTTGAGATAAATCAAGGATTAAAAATTGATCTTTTGAAATAATTAATACATCTTGTGGGCGTGCATGCCACCATATCGTACCTTTTGGAATAAATTTTTTAGCAAACAATCCTAAACCATGAATATCACTGAGCTTTACTTCGCCATACTCATCAATGGGGTTAGTTGGGTTGGGATTATATGGTATTTGAGTATCTTTCATTAATTTATATTAAAGTAATGCTCCTATTAGTATTTTAGATTTATAGTAAAAACTAATTTCGTTTGGAGACTAAAAATTACAAATTCAAAGATAAATGCTAGTAAAGTTCAAATAATATTTACTTACTTTTACTTTTATGACGCAAGAAATCATCAAATGGGATTTAAGTGATTTCTATTCAGATATCAAAGATCCTTTAATCGAAAAAGATATTGAGAACTTAGAAAAAGCGACTAATAATTTTTATCAAAATGTTAAGGGTAAGTTGGAAGATCCTTCCCTAACTCCTAAACAACTTCAAGAATGGTTCAAAAACTATGAAGCAATTATGGAGAAACTCTTTTATTTTGATACATTTGCTTCATTACTCTACAGTATTAATAGTTTAGATGATGATGTAAAATCTTTCTTTGCTAAAATAGAAGAATTTAAAGTCAAAATTCAAGAAAATCTCTTGTTTTTTGATTTAGAGCTTAATAAAATTCCAGATGCCAAATTTGAAGAATTTATTCATTCCTCAGATTTGGAAAATTATAGACACGCTCTTAAATTTAACAGGTTGAAAAAGACTCATCAACTCTCCGAAAAAGAAGAACAAATCATTTTAATAAAGGATATTACTGGTGTTACTGGATTTAGAAAGCTTTATAGTGAATTGAAAAGCAGTTTTCTATTCGATTTTGAAATAGACGGAGAAATTAAGAAGCTTACTGAAGCAGAATTATTTTCTTATATGTTTAAACAAGATAAGGATCGTCGATTCAAAGTTTTACAAACAATGATGAAGGAATACAAAAAGAATGAAATGATTTTTACTCATATATACAATAATATCTTGAAAAACTGGGATTTAGAAAGTAAAAGAAAGAATTTCGAAAAACCTATATCCCGAAGAAACTTACAAAATGAGGTAAGTGATGAAAGTGTCGAAATACTTGGGAAAGTAACTACAGAGAGTTATCATATAGTAGAAAAATATTATAATTTAAAGAGGAAACTCCTGAACCTTTCAGAATTACATATGTCAGATATGTATGCTCCAATTGGTGAAATAACAAGAACTTATTCATATCCTGAAGCATTAGAATTAATTAAAGACTCAGATGCAAAATTTTATCCTGAATTCAAAACTATCATAGAAAAAATGATTAAATTAAATCACATAGATGCTACGGCTAGATTGGGAAAAAATAGAGGTGCCTTTTGTGCTCATGGAAAACAGAAACACTATCCATTTGTCTTTGTTAACTTCGTTGGAAATGTTGATTCAGTACGCGCATTAGCTCATGAACTTGGCCATGCGTTCCATGCTTATTACATCCAAAGTACCCAAAATTTTATAAATATAGACATTTCCCTTGTTGTTGCAGAAATTGCTTCTGTATTCAATGAAATCTTAATATCTGACTATTTAATGAATACAGATTTATCTAAGGAAGAAAAAGTAGCATTACTCTGTAACTTCATTGAATCTAAGTTTGGAACTTCACATAGACAAAATGCATTCTATAGGTTTGAAAAATGGTATCATGGGCAATTAGAACAAAAGTTACCTACAACCGAAGAGATTAAAGACGCCTTTGCTAAGGAAATGGAGCTAATGTATGGAAATTCTATGACAAATATAAAAGAAGAGTATGAGAACTATTGTTTTGTAGTACCCCATTTTCTGGATGTTCCATTCTATGTATATGCCTATAACATGTCTAATCTGTTGGTAATTTCAATTTATCAAATGTATCTCGAACAGAAAGAGAAATTTGTGCCAAAATTTCTAAAATTACTTTCACTTGGATCTTCCCTCTCTCCTGAAGAGATGTTGGCTGAAATTGGCATCAATTTAAACGACCCTACCTTCTGGGAAAAAGGAGTTAAATATCTCTCTGATAAAATAGACGAATTAGCAGACTTAGTCGAAAATAATTAAATAACTTTCTTTTTTTTTTAAAAATCGGTTTCTAGTTGCTCTATCTCCGCTTTGAAAAGATTAGCAATTGTAGTCCATTTAGTTTTTGTCTCATGATCACTCATGGATTCTTCTGTAGCCTCTATTCCTCTTTGAAAATATTCAGTCGCTAATTCATAATTTTCTAATTCCTTATAACAAATCCCTAATTTAATATAAGTCTGATACACATACCAATCATCACTGCTTATTTCAATAGATTTTTGAAACTCTTCAACAGCACTTCTATAATCAGTAAAGTACATAAGAATCTCTCCATATGTATCATGATAAGTAGCGTTATCTGGCTCGCTTTCTATAAGATTTTGAATGACTTCTAAAGATTCTTCTTTACGATTAAGATATTGTAACCAAGAAGCTTTATAGTTAAGAAGATCATTGTCATCTGGATATTTTTCAAGTAATGTCTCGATAATTTCCAAGCCTGCTTCAATTTTCTTCATTTCTTTAAGTGTATATGCTCTTTTTATCTGAATATTTATTTCTTCTTGAGGAAATTCTGTAAGCATTTTATCTAATACAGATAATCCCTCTTCATATTCACCAATATCAATTAGAATTTTACTTTGTGAAAAATACAAATCAAAATTTTTAGGATTTAATTTAATCGCTTTTTCAATTTCTTTGAGAGTATTCCTTGCCTCATTAGGTTTAATTGGATAATTGATTTCAATTAGATCAAAAAATTTCTGTTGGATCTCATGCCAAATTAACCCTTCTAATTTATCATATGTGTCTAATAATTTCCTCTCTCTTTCAATTTTGTAAGCCAGATAATTGATATAACCTGGTAGAAGATTCTTCAGTGATTCCCTTAATCCATTATCGAAAAGTAAATCGCAAATTTCCTCTAAAATTGCTGAAACTGTACTTTCCATTGTTGAAGGTGATATCTCTTCCGGTGTTTCCTCATATAAATTGTTCAAATATGAAAATTTTGTAATATGTTCCTCAACAATGGCATTTAGCATTCTTTCTAATTTTTCATTTACTTGAAAATAGAACATCTTTCCATCGGTTAAATTTAATTTAAAAAATTTTATTGGAAAGATATTTTCTTCCACGATACGAAGAAGAACAAAATTAAGTTTAACCAGATTAATGTCATACTTTTTAGAAAATTCTTCTGGAGAAATATATTGAGGAAATCGATCTGGATGATTTATAGAGAGATACAATAAAACTTTATCATATTCTTCTTCATTATCTAAAGTAGATTTGACTTTTTCATATGGTAGCTTTAACTTATTATTTAAAAACCGAAATTTAATATTACTATCTTTTATTTTATATTCTTTAAAGAAACTAATCGTCTTTTTGGTGATTTCTTTAATTCGTTTGCCCTCTTCCTCTAAAATTGATTGTCTGTCTAAATCATATAGCCTTAACATATTTGAATATTCTGTTTTACCTAATCGTGTAATTCTATATTCTTTCTCCTCTTTCTTTACAAAATCTTTATCCATAAGTGATTTTAAATTCTTAGATAAAGATGATTGATTGATCGAAAGAGGTGATTCAAGAAAATCAGACCACTTGCAATAATTATTGTTATACACCATCCACAGAATCCAATGGTCATAATTCCTCCTTCTCCGTATAACTTTTGGAGGGTAACTTAATTTACGCTTTTTCTGCCTTGCTTGAGAAAGCTCATAATATCTATCCTTCCCTTTCGATGTTATTTTATAGTTATTAAATGAGCTTTTTTCAATATATCCCCTCTCCTTAAGTCTGTTTAGGTAGATTGATAATGTTGAATGTTTAACTTTTACTTTCAGATTTGCCCATGAGCATACGTCATTATTATTTAAAATCCATAAAATTATAAATTCATAATTAGGTTTACCAAAAACAGGTTTAATAATCTCTTCCGAGGGATAATTTATTATATTAGACACTGTCTATTTCACATTTTACTCAGGATACTAATTAATTAATACTTTAGAATCTATTAATACTTAACGTTCCAAAAAAGTATCCAAAATTTTGTATAAAGTTTCATACTGTAAACTATATATGAAATATTAGTGTTATAAAATATGGGGAGGGGTGGAATCCAAACGGGGCAAGAAGAGCGGCGAAGAGAGGGAGAGCTCGTTTGTCAAAATTTGACAATTCGAGCTCTCTATTTTATAAAAATATTAAATTTGATCAGATTCTTCAAATTATATAACGGTTTTAATGATTTAACACATTTTTTTATTATCAAGAAAACGAACTTTTATATTTATATAAAACTAATCTTAATTTAAACGACTATCACTATTTTCATTTCTAAGAGACAGTCAAATGAGTGATTCGGGGTCGGAATTCAGATTTAAAATAACATTAGTCGGCGATGGGCGGGTAGGAAAGACGTCCCTAATTCAAAAATTCACACAAAATGAATTTGTGGAGGATTATATTAAAACAATTGGAGCTCAATTCTCAATATATGATAAAGAAATTGATGGTGATAAAATCAGATTAATGTTCTGGGATATTGCTGGTCAAGATGATTTTAATTTTGCACGTCCCTCTTTTTTTAAGAATAGTAAAGCTGCTATAATTGTGTATAGTCTCGAAGAAAATGATCTTGGTGATCAAAGCTTCAACCACATCTCATATTGGCATGAAGATATCAAGCAATTCTGTGGAGATATTCCTATCGTTGTGTTTGCTAATAAAGTTGATTTAGTGGATGAATATAAACTGGATAAATTTAAAATTCAAGAAATGGTGAGTAAACGAAATTTCCTAGGATATTCTATAACCTCAGCTAAAACTGGTCATGGAGTTATTGATGCATTTAATGCCATTATTGATGAAATATATCATAAACATAAGGCAGTATCTGCAGAATAATAAGAACTGATCAAAACTGCTTTTAAAATAATTAAAAAAAAGAAGAATTTTGAATTTTAAATATTAATAACGAGTCACAGCAAGACAACTTGATCTCATAAAATTACCGGCGGTTTCAGAAATAACTACTATACTGATATTATGAGTTCCAGCTGATAATATTTGAGAATGTTGTAGTGCCACTGGATAGTATTGATAAGTTGCGTCCCCTTCATATGGTCCTGCACGAGTGAAAGGATCCGGTAATCGTACTCCATCAATCCAAAAATAAAATAGCATATCCGCAAAACTTATTGGATCAGGAAGGACTCTGGTACTCGTTGTAAATAACATATGAACTGTAGCAGGAGCATCTAGTCTAACGATAACATATAAATCGGGAACAGTTACATATACTAAATATGGTGGGGTATAGATATCTTCTTTGTAGTCATACCAGAAATTTGTTTTTCCTTGGTCTATCCAAGCAATAAGCCCAAAAGTTAAACCACCAGCCCCTAATATTAGTGCAATTACTCCTAAAGTTATTCCACTTTTTCCCATTAGCCTTTCAACCAACGAACTTTAATTGATCTGAGTTTTGAATTATAAATAAATTATATATTTATATTAATGGAGTCCCATAATAAAAGTTTTTATTAAATTCAATAATTAGTGTAATACACGTTAAAAATTTCTACTAAACTGTTAAAGATTATAATATTTATAACTATTAAGAGACCAGAAACAGTATAAATAGTTATAAACTTTAGAATTTTTTTAGTTAGGCGTTTAATTTATAATCAATTTTCAACTATTTATATTGTATAAACTTTAAATATAAAGTGTTTATTAAGAGTTGATCAAAAT
>Ga0307378_10009886_pt1 | contig 12472 bp, 10 predicted proteins | sample UN1MG_FD_202238 | JGI IMG/M metagenome (GOLD analysis project Ga0307378, IMG submission 202238) | Soil microbial communities from Risofladan, Vaasa, Finland - UN-1 | ecosystem: Environmental > Terrestrial > Soil > Coastal area > Acid sulfate soil | place: Finland: Risofladan, Vaasa | collected...
TTCTGCCACCAGAGACCGCTTGCCGCGGGGTCGCGGGCCGACCGGGGCTGGTCGTCCTATCCTCCGTGCCGGCAACCACTTGCGACCCATATTGTCCCGCGGTTGTCCGTCCGGCACGCCTGTTGCTTAAAGCGTAGTGCTCCGTCAGTCTTCGATTGGTGGGTGCCACGGGCTGCTTGTCAGCCCGTGCGACCGCTCGTTTTCGGCGGTTTGGCGTTAGGTCTGGGATGTGAGGGTGGGTGGCACGCCCTGAGGAACGAAGGGCGTGTTTTCCCGACGTACCACGCCCTTCGTTCCTCAGGGCGTGCCACCCCAGAGTTTACCGCAACGATTGTCAAAAACCGTTTGGTGCTGGGAGCGAGTTCTCTCGTCCTTGTCGATTGCCTGGCGAAGGAGAGATCGTGAAGCCTGGTCTTTGTGGGAGCTGCAGGAAGGGCGACCGATGCAGGTTCCGACAGCCGGGAACCTGGGTCGTCGATTGCGAGGAATTCGAGGAGCGTCCGGTGCACGAGCCGACTGGCCCAATACCGGGAAGACTCTCCGAGCTGGAGAAACAAAAACAATACGCGGACCAGCCTGGCCAAAAGTAGAGCGTCCAGTGGCCCACGAAATGGAGGAGACCCCATGCACGATACATTTCAACTGCCCGAGGAATCTCGCTTGAGAGGGGTGCTGAATACCAAAGACCGTTCCGCCGAGAGCGCGCTGAAGAACTTCCGCTACGTGGTCGCCGGCGTCAACGGCGACGCCCAAAAAGTCTGGGCGGAACTGTGGAACGAACTCCGGGAAGGCGTCACGCCTGGAGGGATCGTGCTGCCGAAAATGAACGAGGGCTTCGCGCCGTCCTGCGGCTGGCCGGATTTCTTGGAGAAGATGTGGCTGCTGAAACACTATCTCGACTACATTCATCGTTTCTGCGACGCATCGACCGGCACGTAGATGCTCGCGCCCGGCAACCCGGGTCCGGTCCAAGACAATACTTTTGACGACAAGACTTATCACGGTAAGAAGGAAAAAGGAAACCAATGCACGAATCCGCGACAAAGGTCGTAGCCCTCGAGGAAACACGTCGCGCCACCTCGACCGCCGTTGATGATTTCATGGAAGCGATCGTGGCCAAGAACCCGGGAGAGGTGGAGTTCCATCAGGCGGTCCGGGAAGTGGTCGATTCGGTCATGCCCGTGGTCGAGTCGGAGCCGGCCTATCAAAAAGCGAAGATCCTGGAGCGGCTGGTGGAACCCGAGCGGGTCATCATGTTCCGCGTGCCTTGGGTGGACGATCGCGGCGAAGTGCACGTCAACCGCGGATTCCGAGTGGAAATGAACAGCGCCATCGGTCCCTACAAGGGCGGACTGCGATTCCACCCCACCGTCAACCTGGGCGTGCTGAAGTTCCTTGCCTTCGAGCAGGTCTTCAAGAACGCCTTGACGACGTTGTACATGGGCGGCGGCAAAGGGGGTTCCGATTTCGACCCCAAAGGCAAGAGCGACGGCGAGGTCATGCGGTTCTGCCAGTCCTTCATGAGCGAACTGTTCCGCCACATCGGCCCCGACACGGACGTGCCCGCCGGCGACATCGGCGTCGGCGGCCGCGAGATCGGTTACCTGTTCGGCCAGTACAAGAAGCTATCGAACCGGTTCTGCGGCGTCTTGACGGGCAAGGGCCTCAACTTCGGCGGCTCCCTGATCCGACCCGAGGCCACCGGCTACGGAGCCGTCTACTTTGCCGAAGAAATGCTCGCCACCCGCGGCGAGAGCGTGCGAGGCAAGGTGGCGGCCGTGTCCGGCTCGGGAAACGTCGCCCAGTACACGATCGAGAAACTGCTCCAGCTCGGCGCGAAGGCCGTTACCGTGTCGGATTCGGGTGGGACCATCGTGGACAAGAACGGCATCGACGAGGAGAAGCTCGCCTGGATCATGGGCCTGAAGAACGTTCGGCGCGGCCGTATCCGCGAGTACGCGGAACACTTCGAAGGGGCCGAGTACTATCCGGATCGAAAGCCGTGGGGTGTGAAGTGCGACCTCGCTTTCCCAAGCGCCACGCAAAACGAAATCGACAAGGACGACGCCAAGACCCTGGTCGAGAACGGCTGTTTCTGCGTGTCCGAAGGTGCCAACATGCCTTCCACACCCGAGGCGGTCGGCGTTTTCCTCGACGCCAAGATCCTCTACGGGCCGGGCAAGGCCGCCAATGCCGGCGGCGTCGCGGTCTCCGGACTGGAAATGTCCCAGAACGCCGGTTGCATGCGTCGCTCGCGCCAGGACGTGGACGACCAGCTTCGGCGTATCATGCGTTCGATCCACGAAAACTGCGTTCGCTACGGCGAGAGCGGGGACGGCACGGACTACGTCAAGGGGGCCAACGTGGCCGCATTCGTCAAAGTCGCCGACGCCATGCTGCACCAGGGCGTGGTGTAGCGGCTCGGCTACCTTTCGCCCCACAGCCTTTCGTAGTTGTCGCAGATGCCGTTGCCGTTTTCGTCGACGAAGGCCCGGCCTCGGCCGAAGCCGGCACCGCGTCCTGCGCCGGGTCCTCGTCCCCAGCCGTACCCTCGGCCCTGGCCTCCACTGTAGCCATAGCCAAGACCATAACCTCGACCCTGTCCTCGCCCTACTCCGCGAGGCCATTGAGGTTCCGGGCGGCCGGGCCCGACGTTGCCACCGCCGGCCCAGACGGGACGAAGACTCTCGTCGCGCAGTTGAATCGTGGTACCGTCCAACACCAACGACTGGGCCGTGTAGTGGTTCTCCGGCATTTTCGCGGTGCGAAAAGCCTTGACGGTCACCTGTGTGCCGACGGACAACTCCTTCGTCGCGAAGTCGACTGCAACGGCCGGCCCCAAGTGGATGTTCAGCGACCCGCCTTCGGGTGTCTCCAGCGTGAAGTGCGTCCCGAGATAGGCTCGCCCGGTCGTCATCTTGCAGGGCTCGGTCTTCACCTCCAGCACCTTTCCCGAAAAGGACGCCACTTCCGGCTTGACGGCCTGCCGCGCTACGCCGCTCTGCTCGCCCATTCCTCTCTGAGCAAGCGTTTGGGGTACGAGAATTCCCCATGCCAATACGGCAATCCCCACGGAACCAATCGCGATTCTCATGACCTGTTCCTCCAATCCTGCATTTGCGGGTGGCGCTTGCATCCGCTTTCGAGCAGCGCAATGCCCCCGAGTTGGACCTGACGTGGGGCACGTTTGCAACGTGCCCACAACCGAAAAGGCACGTTGAAAACGTGCCCCACAATTTGCGCGCACGGCGCGCAGAAATAACCTGTACATTTTTCAGCGAGGGTGGCACGCCCTGAGGAACGAAGGGCGTGGTTTGGCAGGTTTTCCACGCCCTTCGTTCCTCAGGGCGTGCCACCCAATGGGACAGGTTGTTTCTGCGCAGAACCTAATGAACAGAGATGCGACTCTTGATATCTATCTACCAAAACGGCTGCGACCGCCGCTTATTGCAGGCCGGTCGCCTGGAATTGACTCCGGCTGCGAAAACGGAGATACTATAATTGGAGGGTGTCGATCAGGCGGCTCGGAGACTACGCGGATGCGGAATTCCCCGCAAATCCTGTTGTGTTTTGGGGTTTGGCTCTTGGCTTCGTGCACGTCGGGAGCGTCTCCTGCCGATGTGCAGCGGATGTCGAGCCGGCAGCCCAGTATTTGGCCACGCGCGGTTTCCAAAATCTGCGCGGTGAAAGACGGAGCGGTCCATGACGGGGCGACCAGGCGGTTTCCGACCAGGATGCCGGTTTTCCAGGCTCGGCCCAAGAAGTCTGCCCGGCTTATGGACAGAACGATCCTTCCCTTGTCCGACTGCGCAGAGCATGGCAACCGGTCGGCCGCAGGTGCGCAGCCGGGGCTCTACGTGCCGCCAGTTCCTGGATTCTCGGCCGCACAGCGCTGCGTAGAGTTCTGTCGCTTCTTGCTCTAGCCTTTGCTCCTCACGGTAGTGTTTGCGCTGTTGCCGGTTCGGGCTTCACGTTGCCCAAGGCGCCACGGAGTGTCTCCGGCAGCAGCCTGACTCGAAGAGCCTGACTTACAGAGGAGGACAAGGGAATGAACGACAATGCGCCTCGACAGAGCGCCCCGGAGCGTCGGCAAGAGGAGCCACACGATCGCCACGAGGCGACCGGTTGCCTGCTTCGCCTGTACTGGATGCTGTTGGGCAACGCCCTGGTGGCCCTTTTCGCGTACAGAATCGCGGAAAGAGGGGGCACGATCACGGCGCTGGACGTGTTTTTCTGGCTGGGAGCGGCCAGTCTGGTGATCGCCCGGTACGTAGACGTCCGCTTCTTGGGCGGCAAAACGGCCGAGGGCGAACCGGCGACCATGAAGCATTGGCAGCGGTATTCGTTGCACGTCCTTGCGTTGTCCGTCGTCCTGTGGCTGGTTGTTCACGGCCTGGGCTACTTCATTCGCTGACGGCACGCGCCGCGCGGGAAGCCGCAGAGCCCGCCTCGCGAAGCTTTCCCGAAGCCTGCAAATAGGCAATCACCTCGTCGGCCAGCGTCTCGGCCGATTTGGCGCAGGCGTCGAGGACCATTTCGGGCTTTTCGGGCGACTCGTAGGGGGCGTCAATACCCGTGAAGTCCTTGATTTCGCCGGCCCGAGCCTTCTTGTACATGCCTTTGGGGTCCCGTGCTTCGCACACCTCCAGCGGTGCATCGACGAAGATCTCGATGAAATCTCCTTCTTCGACCATCGCCCTGGCCCTGTCACGGTCCGCTCGATAGGGGCTGATGAAGGCCGTGATCGCAATCACGCCGGCGTCGCAGAAGAGTTTGGCCACCGTACTGATCCGGCGGATATTCTCCTCGCGATCCTGGGCCGAAAACCCCAGGCCGAACCGCTGAGCGAACTCTTCCCCGTGCTGTCCCTTCAGCATCGCCGGTCCGGCGTTCAGGCCGTGGCGGATGTTGTCCCCATCGAGCACATAGCTGCAGACGCCTATGGCGTGGAGCTTGTGGTCGACCAGGTTGGCCACGGTGCTCTTGCCGCTGGCACTCAGGCCGGTGAGCCAGAGGACACTTCCACAGTGTCCGTTGACTTGCTCCCGCTCCTGACGGGAAACAGCGTGCTCGTGCCAATGAACCTCGATTGCGGAAAAGTCTTCCATTGTCATGGGTCCCTCTTCATGGGCATAGGACGATCGTTGTTACCAAAGAAGCTTTGCAAACGTAAGAATTCCCAGCAGGCAGGTTACGACCCCCACGCTGCAACGCATTACCGCCTCGGACAGTCGCCGAACCGTCAAGGTTGCCATCGGCACCGACAATAGCGCTCCCGCAGTCAGCGGAACTGCCAGTGCAAAATCAAGTCCCCCTTGGAGCACCATATAGGCCAGCAACCCGACAATGCACGTGAACGCTTCGGCTATGGACGTGATGGCAACGGCACTCTTGGCCGACACGCCGGAGACAACCTGGCCGGCCGTGACCAACGGGCCGTAGCCACCGCCGCTGAGTCCCTTGTTGAAGGCTGCCACCGCTCCCACGGCGATGATGTGCCCGCGCCGATATCGAAGCCGCCGACGAACGGTCGCCAAGGTTGCTATGCCGACCGACATGATAATGATCGCGATGATCGCCGTGAGCCAGAACTTGGACAAGCGGAGAGCGAAGATGACGGCCGTAACGGCCCCCACCACGCTGAGCGTTGACAGCAGCACCACTGTCCCACGGGCCTGGCGGTCACGCAGGAAGTCGACGTTTCCGTCACGATGGTGCATCAAGCCGGCGCTGAGACCCGAAACGAACTCGCTCAATAGGACGCACGGCACGATTTGCAGCGGTTCGAATCCGGCCAACAGCAACAGCGGGGTGAGCGTGGTGCCGTATCCCATGCCCAGGCTGGAGTCGATGTACTCGCAGAACATTGCCGTCAGAAAAATGGCCAAGATCATGCCGTGGCCCAAGCCCGTCAGGTCGGGCACCAGGCGCCAGCCGGGTACCGTCGCCTGAATCCCCAACACCAGCACAATGGTCAGAACCACCGCTGCCCAGATGCGGACGCGTTTTCTGCGCAAGCCCGGCACGCGGGTCAACTTCTTGATGGCGGTGAATTCGGACACTCCCGATCTCCTTCTGCTCGAGGCGGCCCCTCTGCCGGGGTAAACCGGCGCGCGGGACGAACAGCGACGCACAGCCGGTCCAGCCGCTCCACTCCCGTAGAGCAAACTCCGTGCCGACACCCGTGTCGGCGGTTCCGGCCCCGCGCAGACGCGAAAACGTGGCAAACTGGGCAGCCTGCGAAGCATTCCCTGGTCCACTGTGGTCGCATTCGCCGGAATTCTGGCGAATCAAACGGCGATTCTGTAACATATACTGGACATGGGCCGTCATATGTGCTGGCATTTCTGTTCATAATCACAGGGTGTACCCATGGAAAAGTTCCAGACCGTCCTCTTGAGCGTCTGGCAAGAGGCCTGCCGTCACATCGAGATCCGAGAATCGACGGAGACGATCTCGGCGATTCTGGCGCGGCACATGCCGATCCACCGGATATTCGTGCGGCGAATCGTTCCTCAGCACGGCTGCCTGGAAACCGTGGCCGTGGGATTGGCAGCATCAGAACACCTTCAACCGGACGCCCGCACGGAATGTTCGCCGTCTCGCATGAAAGCGTTGCTGGCGTGGTGCCGGCGCGGTGAAGTCTCGCAGCGCGGCAGACGCGCATCGCTCAGCGGCGAGTTGGCGACTATGGTACCAGCCGGAACCGAGGGCGACGTGCTGGTCGGCCCCCTGAGTGTTCGGGGCGAGTGCTCGGGCGTGTTGGTGCTGGTCGCCGCACCGCAGCGCGCGTTCAACGTCCGGCACCTGGCCTTGATGCAGGTGCTGCTGGATCCGTTCTCGGTGGCGTTGGACAACGACCGTCGGCTTCGCGAGATGGCAGCGCTTCGAGAAGCTGCCGAAGCGGACAAACGTTCGCTGCTGACCCGCCTGGGGCGGAACAAGCTGGTGGATACGATTGTCGGTGCGGGCTCGGGGCTGCGTGCGGTTATGGAGCGGGTCGAGTTGGTGGCGCGCTCCGACGTGCCGGTCCTCGTCTTTGGAGAGACCGGCTCTGGAAAAGAACTCCTTGCCAGAGCCATTCACACCCGCTCGTCGCGTTCCGCCGGCCCGGTGATTCGGGTCAACTGCGGCGCAATTCCACCCGAACTGATCGACTCCGAACTGTTCGGCCACGAGAAGGGCGCCTTCACCGGTGCAGTCGAGAGGCGCAAAGGTTGGTTCGAGCGTGCTGACGGCGGCACGCTTCTCCTCGACGAAATCGCCGAACTTCCGCCTGCCGCCCAGGTCCGTCTGCTCCGCATACTCCAGGACGGCTGGTTGGAGCGCGTTGGAGGCCAGCAATCCGTCCACGTGGACGTGCGGATCGTGGCCGCCACCCACCGCGACCTGGCTGCCATGGTGGCCGATGGCAGGTTCCGCGAAGACCTCTGGTACCGCATTGCAGTTTTTCCCGTCGTTCTGCCGCCGCTGCGCGAGCGATGCGATGATATCCCGGAGCTTGCCCGGCATTTCGCCGAGCGTGCCGCCACGCGCTTCGGTTTGCCGTTGGCCATGCCCTCACCCGAAGAAATCGGCCTGTTGACCTCCTACCCTTGGCCGGGCAACGTGCGCGAACTGGCAGCCGTGATCGATCGAGCCGCCATCCTGGGCGATGGAAAACGCCTGGAAGTAGCCAAGGCACTGGGCGTGACGGCTGGCCCCACCGGTTCCCCGACCCGCGACGACAAGCAACAGTCTGCGCGGCTCCCGTCCTCACCCGAGATCGTGCCCCTCGACACCGCGATGAGGCAACACATCGAAGCGACCCTGGCTGTCACGAAGGGGCGGATCGAAGGGCCGTACGGCGCGGCCGTGTTGCTGAAGATCAACCCTCACACGCTCCGTGCCAGAATGCGCAGACTGGGAATCGACTGGAAGCGATTCCGGGGCACGAGCCCATCGTGACCGTCGTGGATAACTGAACAAGACCGGCCGGCCTAGAACTTCCACAGCAGCACGGCCGTGTAGTCCAGGTCGTTGGGCTTGGCGCCGTTGGGGGTGCCGTCGTAGCGGTCGAGCACGCTGAGCTTCAGGCTGAGGTTCATCTGCCGGTCGATCAGCATCTCCCAGCCGGCTCGCGTGTGCAGGCGGAAATCGTTGAACTCGGTCACGTCGGGCATGTAGTCGATCTTCATGGTGAGCTTCTGACGGTTCGTCAGCTTGCGCTCGTAATCCAGCCCGAATACGGCCTCGGGGACGTAGTTGTCGTCCGGGCCGCCGATTTCGCGAGAGAAGCCGCTACCGACCCGGCCGGCGAAGGTCGTCCGGTCCGTCTCGATGAACTGGTAGCCCAAGCCGATGTCCGTCGTCACGCGTACGTCGAACGCCTGGAATTCGTCGTAATCGACCGTGCCGTGCGTGAAACAGGTCCACGGCGAATCCTGCAAGAGCCATTCATAGCGCCAGTCCAGGAAGGCCCGGTTCGCCGTTTCGCGCGCCCGGTCGGTCTTCTTGCGGTAGTCCAGATCGAGCGTGAAGACATTGCGGTCCGTCTTTCGCTTGGCGTCGACACCGAACTTGAGATTGAAGGCCTGCGTGTTGCCCTCGGCCCCGTCCAGGCCAAGTTCCACGCTGCCTTCCCAGATCTTCACCACCGGCGGCGCGATGAGTTCCTCCGGGGGAAGGATCTCCGCCAGCGGGTCGTTCGGCTCCGTACCGGTCGAGTCCGCTGGGGGAAGATTCTCTTGCGGCGACGGGACCCCGGGTGGGATGGTCTCCCCATGGGGAAACACGGGTTCGAGGGGCGGCAAACGGCGGACGACCGACGCCTCGGGCATCTGCCGGAGAAGGGCGGCCGGCTCCTGCGCATACAACACGGCCCCCGCCGCGCAAGCGGCCCACAACCCGACAAACAAACATTTTCTCATCGATGCACGTTCCGCCGGGATCCGTCTTCTTCGGTTGGCCGGCGGACGGTACCAGAAATCGAATGACGGAACAAGACCGCCGTGGGGCACGATGGTACTGCTTTCAGGCCGATTGTCTGCCCCCGGCGGCGCGGAGCATCGCCGAACGGGTCAATTGTGGACGGCCCAGATCCAGCCGTTGCTCGATACGACGTAGAGGGTGCCGTTGGCCGCCACCGGTGTAGAATAGATCGGCGCACCAAGGTAGATATGATTGAGGAGCCGTTCTTCTTTGCCTGCCGCCAGGACAAACAGCCCCTTCTGGGTGGGCATATAGATCTTTCCATCCGCCACCAACGTCGAGCCCAACTGGTGCCTGGAGTTGGTTTCATGAATCCAGTGGGCGTGTCCCGTTTCGGCGTCGACGCAATGCAAACGTCCTGCCACGTCGGCAACGTAGACCAGCCCGTCCGCAATCGAAACGGTCGAACAAGTCCAGTCCAGCCCCTGATACGTCCAGATTCTGCCGGCCTCGGTGATGTCTCCCGTCTTCGTGGCATCGATGCACTGCAGCGCGCCGCGTCCCCGGCCCATGGCAGTATCGCGGCCGATCGCCACGTAGATACGATTGTTGTAGAAAACGGGCGTGCCGATGATCTCGCCCATGCCGGCAAACGTCCCGTCGTTCTCATTCAGCGTACCTCCCCACCGGGTGTCGCCAAGATAGTAGTGGACGATCATGGGCACGTCGCCGAATACCTTATACTCCGCGGGATTGCAGTCGTAGGACCACACGGTGTTCAGTTGGATCGGTTGTCCAGGTGCCGTTGCCGGCGACTCGAAGGCATAGCATTGCCCATCACCGCCGCCGTAAAACACCAGGCTCCGTTGGCCGACGCGGCCGGCGGCCAACGAGGACCACTGGCCTTTGAGCAGGTTTTCGGCGATCGGTGCGTCATCCGTGGCCACCAACCGCCCGGTCTTCTTCTCGAATACGACCACGTTCGGGGCCTCCGGCGACGTGACGCGATAGACTTCCGGGTCCTTCACAATGACGCGCCCGTCTTTGGATCCAGGTCTGTTCCCGTAAAGGAACATCTTGTGCCGTCTTTCCCCCAACGGGTCGATTCCGTTAGAGGTGGGTGCGTAGAGCAGGTCGCCGTCGACAATACAGGACCCGCAGAAGACGTCGGCCGGTTCTGTTTCGAACTCCTTGTGGATGTCGAACGTCCACAAGACCTTCGCTTCGCGATTGTCCGACCCTTTCGGCTCCCCGTTCACATCCAAACACATCACCACAGAACCCTGATTGACAACGTACAAACGATCTCCTTCGACCACGGGAGTCGAACAGATTCCGAAACGGTGTGCCGACGGGTCGCCCCGCCACTGCCAAAGGACTTCCCCCGTCTTCTCGTCCACGCAGGTGATGATCCCCCCCGGATCTTCATAACCGCAAAGAAAGACCTTGCCGCCGGCGATCACCGGCGTGGAGTAGGTACTCTGGCAGACCTTGCGAGCCCACTTCACGTTGGCCGCGGTCTCCATCTTGATGGTGCCGGTTCGTGTATCCTTCGTTCCGGGCACAAAAGATTCGGGCAATGGCTTTTCGTCGGACGCCATATTCTTGCTGCAAGTTCCACCCCATTGCGGCCAATCCGCGGCAATGGCCTCGGGCAAGAGGAGCAGCACGGCGACGGCAAGAATGCCCCACGTCCGGCACCGCATGAACTGTGGTGACGCTGCAAGGACTACTGGTCTCAGCCTGAACCTCATCATGTCTCCCTCTTACATCCGGTACACTCAGCCATGCTCCCACAGCGCCAATGTACTCGCGACCGGCCGGCTGTCAAGAACCGTCCCATAGACTGGGGTGCAAACCTCTTGATTTTAGAGACCATCGCATCCATGATAGTGGCTGACGACATTGGGGACTCCCTTCCGAAATGTCTCAGCACAAGACCATCCCGCTGCCGTGTTCGAAATCTCCCTGGATCAAGGTTATCGCGTCTGGACCATGCTGGCGGTCGCCGGATTGGCGGTCGTGTTGGTCGGGGTCTTCTACTATCGGGCGTTCGGGACACTCGAGGCCCGGCAGTGGAGGGGGCTGTTGGCGCTGCGGGTGGCGGCGATCCTGCTGATCGTGCTGCTGCTGTTCCGCCCGGTGCTCAGTTATCAGAAGGAACTTAAGGAGCGGCCGTCGCTGGTCTTCCTGCTGGATACGTCCTCGTCGATGAGCATTTCCGACGACGCCACGGGCGTCACCCGCTTCAACCAGGCCCGCAGCCGGATCGAACAGTGGTGGGGACAGCTTGAAGGCGACTTCGACCTGTACCTGATCGAATTCTCCGAGCAGGCCCAACCGCTCTCCGGGCTGGAGCAACTGGCCGCCGCGAAGCCCGACGGCAACGCGACCTCGCTCTCTGGGGCGATGAGCCTCAGCCGCAAGCTACGAGACGCCGAGAACCGCCCGGTCGAGCCCGAGGCGGTGGTCATGCTCTCCGACGGCATCCACAACTCCTCCCGCGACCCGCTGGAGGAGGCCGCCCGGATGAAAACGGTCGTCCATACCGTGGGCGTCGGCGCCAGTTTGCGCAACGACCTGTCGTATCGCGACATCCAAGTCGCCGGGATCGACTGCCCGGACCGATTGCTGCTCAGCAACAAGGCCCGGATCACGGCCTCGGTCGAGGGCGTCGGGCTGACCGGCCGGGTGATCACGGTGGTGCTCAGCGAGGACGAGCGGGAGATCGGCCAGGCGGAATTGACGCTGGACCAGCTCGAAGGGTCGCAGGAGGTCGAGTTCGAGTTCCGGCCCGAGACCAAAGGCCGCCACAGCTACACGGTCCACGTGGCCGCGGTGGCCGAAGAGAAGATCGAAGAGAACAACCAACGGTCGGCCATGGCGATGGTGGTCGAGCCGGGCATCCGCGTGCTGTACCTCGAGGGCACGCTACGGCCGGAGTACGGCGCCTTGGTCGATCGTTTTCTGGCCAAGGACCCGGACCTGGAATTCTGTTCGCTGGTGCAGACCCGGCCCAACAAGTTCCTCAGGCGGACGAACATTCCCGACCTGGTCCTTACGGCGATTCCCGACGACGCCGAGACGGTCAATACGTTCGACGTCTTCATCTTCGGCGACCTGGACGCATCGTATATTCGGCCCGAACAGCAGGAGTTGTTCGTCCAGCGGGTGCGCGACGGGGCGGGGCTGGTGATGCTGGGCGGCTATCACAGCCTCGGCCCCGGCGGCTACGACGGCACGCCGCTGGGCGAGATCCTGCCGGTCGAACTGGGCGGTCCGGACATCGGCCAGATCGACGAGCCCTTCCTGCCCACACTCACCCCCGACGGCACCCACCACCCGATCTTCGCCAACATCGCCGGCTTCTTCCCCACCGCGCAGGGCGAACCGAAGCTGGCCGGGCTGCCGCTGCTCTCGGGCTGCGCCCGGGTGGCAGCAGCGCGGCCAAGCGCCACGGTTCTAGCAACGTGCGAAGAAGAAGGGACGAGGGGCGAGGGGCGAGGGACGAGGGACGAGGGAGGAGAGGACATTACCCCATCAACTCCCTCGCCCCTCGCCC
>Ga0307378_10009887_pt1 | contig 12472 bp, 22 predicted proteins | sample UN1MG_FD_202238 | JGI IMG/M metagenome (GOLD analysis project Ga0307378, IMG submission 202238) | Soil microbial communities from Risofladan, Vaasa, Finland - UN-1 | ecosystem: Environmental > Terrestrial > Soil > Coastal area > Acid sulfate soil | place: Finland: Risofladan, Vaasa | collected...
ACTGTAGATAAAGTCTTTGAAGGGTTTGAGGTCAATGAGCCTGTGATCCCTATCGAAGCCTTCAAAGACTTTGACTTCAATGCTTTTGGTCATATCCATCAGTACCATGAGTACAGTGAGTACGGTGTTGTTGGTGGGTACTGTGGATCTCCCTACCGAGTTAATTTTGGGGAGAAAGAAAAGAAGTATTTCAACTCCGTTGACTTCGAAAAAGGTTCTATTGATAAAATCCTGATACCTAATCGTGATTTTGAAGAGATCGTCCTCGATGCTCGTGAGGCTGACCATAAGTCGATAGAAGAGTTTGTGATTAGTAAACTCAAACATATGAGTCTCGATAACAAATTCCTGAAAATAACGATCAAATGTTATGAGAAATTCAATCTGAGAGCTATCTATCAGCACCTCCAAGAGAGGGAGATATTCCACTATGCTCCAATCATCTTCGATCAAGAGCGTGTGAAATCAGAATCCAGACTGAGTTTTGAACCTTCAATGACATCGATGGATATTGTTAGGGCATACCTTGAAAAGCAGGATATGCCCGATGATTTCAAAAAGGCAGTTTTAGTTGAATCCGAATCTGCCATTAACGCTGTTGGTTTGTAAAAGTATTTGAAAATGGAGGTATTTGAAAATGGAAATGATTCATAGGGTTTTTGATTTTTGTGGTCGGGAAATAAGAGTAACAAAGCAAGAACATAAGGTTTATTTCATTGCCAAAGACGTTGCCAGTGTTTTGGAAATAACATGGAGTGGTGCTACATTGGGGGGTATCCCTAAACAAAACATCAGGATGTTAAAGTTTAACACCCAGGACCGAGATAGAGAATTTACCTGTTTGGATCGAGGTGGTTTGCTTCGGTTGATAATGCGATCAAATAAACCAGAAGCTATGCGGTTTCAAGATTGGGTTCTTGATGAGGTCATCCCATCTGTGTTGGATACAGGTTCATATTCAGCAAACCCCAATCCACAAGTTAGTCCTCTCATGGAACAAACATTGGCTAATATGAGTCAGATTATGCTTATGTTTGGTCATAGGCAGAATGAACTCGATCAGAAGATTAAACCTCTAACTGAACGTGTGATGGTTATTGACCAAAAGATTGAACCGATCAACCATCGAGTCACCGACATCGAAGAGGATCGAAAAAAAGAGATCGTTCTTAGTCGATGGAATGCTCAAAACGATTACGCTAGAAATAAAGATGTCCAGAGTGCTTACTTTCCAGGCATTAATGAGAATGTGGTGGGGAATATGCTTCGTGTTGCTGGTGCTGAGACCGAATCAGTCAAGCTTTGCACAGACGATGGGACATATGGTTTTGAGGCTCTCAAAATAGATGGCCTAGATATCCATATTCGTAAAGTTCAGGATTCTATTGAATTTCAAAAAGAGACTAAGGGTAATTACCAGTTCACTTCTGAGTATCTAGTCGATCAGGAATTCTTTCGGGTTCGAAAAGATACATTTAGAGCAAGTAAAAGAGTGCGTCTTACATGGTCTAAGTATTTGACAAAAGCTGGTCACAAGCTACGCCTTATTAAAAAGAATAGAAAAGCGGCTAAAAAGATGAGACCAGAAGATCGAAGGGTGAAGTGAAATGGGGAGTCGTAGTAGCTGGGGTTACACGGTAGGTAGATTTCTCAGCATCTCATTGGTCGGTGTCATCATTTACAGCCTTTACGGTCTCCTTTATTGGGTTGTGACAGGCCGAATGTATTTTGGACCGTGGGAGTGGGGGTTGTGTCTTGTCACAGCTCTTTATATCCGGCTGATTCACAAAGCTGAGAGGCGAAAAAAGATGGCTGATGCTGCACTTGGGTTGGGAATGAAACGTAAGGTTTGAGATGCGAAGAAGAGTAGGACGGCCAGAAGAATCTTCGACTGTGAAACATGCAAAGGTTTGGGTGCATCAGAATCGCAAAACTGGTGTCAACTGTCCATGTTGTAACAAACTTGTGAAGGTGTATAAACGTAGATTATATTCTACGATGGCCATGCTTCTAATTAGATTTTATAGGTTGGGTTATGATGGATTTGTTCACATCACAAAAGTTATCGAGTTGACAGGACTTGCAGACTATCGATGTGGTGATTTTGCTAAGTTGTCATATTGGGGTTTGATTGAAGAAAAATCTAATGACTCGACTGAGAAGAGAACTAGTGGGTACTGGAAAATTACTGATCTTGGGAGAGATTACTGCTCTGGGACGGTAAGAATACCTAGCCACGTTTATCTTTATCATGGTGAGTGTGTCGGATTTTCTAATGAGTTGAGTGATGTCAATGAATCTTTGGGTGTGAAATTTAACTATAGTGAGTTGATAGCGAATGGTTCCAATTGAGTTAGAGCTGTTAGGTTTTTTATCCTACGTTAAAGAGAAGATCGACTTCACTAAGCTCGATTCCATTGTCTTGATTCGTGGGATTAACTCTGAAACCTCTGGTGGTGATGAGTCAAATAATGGATCGGGCAAATCAGGGATTCTCGATGCTATTGAGTGGTGTCTATACGGTCGAGTCAGGGGAGTCTTTAACAAAGATCTTGTGAAGGACGACATCATTCATCTTTACGAAGATGGTAGTCAAGCTCGTAAGGTTCGGGTTGGGTACATTTTTGAAATGGACGAGGGCTTCTATCGTGTTGTTCGGGAAAAAGCGTTAGAAGGTCCATCTTCGCTTGAGGTCCATTTCTCGAAAGATCGGAAAACCTGGGACAACTACACTCTTGCTGCTGGTGTCAATAAGAGAACGAAAAAACGAGAGACCAGTTTAAAGAGAACTCAGCAAAAAATCGAGGATATTCTTAATGCTAATTGTGACCTGTTTATAAACAGTGTATTTTTCGAGCAGAAGAATACCAACACCTTCGCCACATCGACTGCTGGAGATAAAACAAATCTCCTTCGCTTGGCTTTATATCTTGACAAATGGACAGACTATTCTGCTGTCCAGAAGCTCAAGATCTCTGATGTTGAATCTGAAATCCGATCTATTGAGAGTCAGTTGCGTGGTGAATCGAAGGATTCTATCCAAACCCAATTGGGGGACTTGGATAATGAGAAAAAGGACTTAGAGCATGGTCTTTCCAACTTAGTATTAATTGTTGAAGATGTAGAAATCGAACGAGATACAGCACTGAAGCAGCTCGCTACAGCTCAATCGAGAGAAGAAACCCAGAAGGCTATCAAAAGCAACTACACGGCAGCATCGGCTAGACTAACAGCTCTCAATTCTGAACGTGCTGTGTTGAAGAAGAAGGTCAGGAGTTGGGAGACTCGGATCGAGAGTTATGATGGTGGGATCATCGTTGCTAAAGAGGAGATCGATGGTCAAAATGTTCAGATTTCAAGGCTGTCTGAAGAGATCGAGGATATCGAGTTAGACGAAAATGATTATTCTGAAGCCAGTACCAAGCAGCTGACACAGGTTGCTACCCTTAAGGGTGAGAAGAAGGCTGTCATCGGCCAGAGAGATACCTTCCAGGGTGATTGTCCTCTTAACAGTTCCTCGTGTTCCAGAGGCTCTGAAGAGGCTCACAAGACCAAGCTGACAATGATAAATGGTAAGTTGTTTAAGATTGCAAGGTCTATTGCGATTATTGAAAAGGCTCAAAAGAAGCTTCAAAAGTCGATCCTTGAGCAGAAGAGAACTGGGCAGCATCATGATCGCTTGAGACGATCTATAGATTCTTGCGAGACATCTATAGATCGTCTCAAGGGAGTGATTAAGGATAACGGTAAATCTCTCAAGTTGTCAGAGTCCGAAGCAGAGGTCGCAAGGATTGAGCTTGAGAACCATGACATTAAGATCCATGAGTCCGAACTAGAATATGAGAACTTAAAAGCTCAGTACGACAAGCTTGATAGTCTGGATCTGTCTGAGTTGAAATCAAATCTCGGTGAAGTCAATCGTAGTCTCACCAAGGCTAAAGGTTTTCTGACGAAATGTGAGTCCGATATTATAAGGACATCTGAGAGAATCATCTCATTGGAGGAAAAGGTAGGTGACATCGAGATTCTCGAAAAGTCTTTCAACACGCTCTGTGATCGTAAGCAGGTTCTCGCTTATAGCATTAAGGTTCTCTCCAAGGAGATACCTCATCAGCTTATTGAGGCAGCACTGCCAGAGATCGAAATGTTGTCTCAGGATTACATCAAAGACCTTTCCCTCGGTCGAATGAATATTGAGCTTAATACTCAAAAGGAAACTAAGAAGAAAGATAAGGACACTAAGGAAAATATCCTCAGAGATAAGATCAATATGGATCTTGAGTGTGATGGTGTCGTTAAGAAATATGCTCTCTGTAGCGGTGGTGAGCAGACTAGGGGGGATCTTGCTATCCATTTCTCCTATGCCACATTCATGCTCAATAGATCTGGTGCCAAGATTAGGTCACTGTTTCTTGATGAAGTCAGCATGGCATTGGACACTACTGGTAAAAAAGCACTGCTCAATTTGCTCAAGAGACTTGTTAATGAGATTGGTTTCAAGAAAATATTTGTGATTTCTCAAGATGAAAAATTCAACAAATTATTTGATTGTGTTCTCACTGTTAAGAAAACTAGTGATGGGAGTCAGGTGTGTGTCACCTAGATGATATAGGTAAGAAGATATTATTGAGACATAAACACCAGGGTGGTTTTTTTGGTGCTGTGATTGTCGATGTCAAAGACTCAAGTTATGTGGTCGAGGTTGAGCCGAGGGCTAGGCATCTAGTGGATGCTGATGATATGTTGGTTGATCTTGAGCATGACGCTTGGAGTTGGTTAATATGGGAGAAAATGTTTTGAATAAGATAATGACTCCAAAATTAGTAGAGCAGCTTGGACTAAAGAGAGTGTGTGCTACCTGTAGACCGAGAGAGATTGTGGGTGGGAAACATAAGCTTAAAGGTATGATGTGTCCCCAATGTGGGAACCATTATGATGAGTTCGGAAATCATAATCGTTTTAGAGCTTATAAATGGATCTATGCCACGTTCCAACAGGCAGGTTTTCCGATGAATGAGAGGCATGTCGAGTCGTTATATATGATGGCTCGTATCAAGGTTTCAGAGAATGAGGCGACATACTTACAGGTCATAGAGTATGCCCTCGATCAGTTGAAAAGTGGCGGTAAGTTGCCAAGTTGACAGGGGGAGATCGTTTTGCACTTGAAAGATTTAAGTTCTTTGCCTGAATTGAACAAGAGAGAGATTGAATATTTGATGCTGCCTGATAATAGAAGCCTAATTGGTGAATCGGTAGCTCAACATTATCAAAATATATATCTAAAAATGGAGAATGAGATGGTAGAGGATTTTAAGTTAGAGGAATGGAGTGACGGTGATGCCAAGGATGCTGCAACTAGAGAGAAATTCTTTAGCCAAACAGTGACTAAAGAAGGATTTGATCGACTTGTCGATGCCAGGGAAATATTTGCTGAGTTCGCTGTCAAGATATCACACCTAACATCTTTCGGTGGACGATATGCAGCAATGGCAATGACCGACATTGAGAATGCGGCAATGCACGTTTCCAAAGCTATTACTCACGAGAGTCCTTTCAGAAAAGATCGGATGGAACCACAGGAGCAACAGACACCATGAGCAATGTGGTTGAGTCATTGGTGATAATAGCGATAATAGTTCTTTGCTCATGGGGTGTAGTCACCAATTGTGAAAATACAGAATATGTTGCTAAATGTATTCTTGAAAATTCTAAACTTCTGAATGTTGAAGAGATATGTGAATCGAAATGGAGATTAAAATGAGAAATGCACAGATAATGCAATTTTTTGCCTATCATCATTTGAAGTCACAGAAGATGCAAGATGTTTCTAAAAAGTTTAAGGAGCTGGCTGAATATGTGGATAAGTTTGACAACACAGAGTCAGATGTTGCTATTCGGAAATTATTAGAGGCCAAGGATGCTGCTGTAAGAGCTGCAATGATGTCATGATGTATCTAGGTATTGACATTTCCCTGAAGAGCATAGGCTGGGCTATCATTTCTCTTGATGGTGATGACGAGACAATTGTCAAGACTGGTCTGATTAAAAATCCTGACGATCAGGCTACTGGTTCTCATCTAACGAGGATTTCAGATCATATAGGATACCTTATTTCGAATTATAATATCGACAAGGTTATCATTGAGGATCTGTTTATTAAGTTTGTTCAGGTCGGGAAATCTCTATTTCAGATTCATGGTGTTGTCAAAGATATTGTCTACAGAAAATTGAAACTTGAAGCCATTGCGTATCATCAGGGCACCTGGAGAAAAGCACTCGGTATCAAACGCCTTAATAAAGCAGAGAGGGATGCCCTATTGCCAGAAGCTAGGAACAAAACTGACCATAAATATCTATGTGATATCAAGCATCGGGTGATTGCATACGTCAATGATCGTCTCAAGACTGAATACACCTACGAGGAAAATGATATTGCCGATGCTGTTGGTTTGATACTAGCTCATAAGGATATGAAATGAAGTTCCTTCAATTAAGATTTATGCGATTACTATGTGATTTTATGCTGGATTGGTATTATTTTAGACATCTCCCCAAAGATGCTAAAGATCGGAAAATGGAAAATGTCAACGCTGTTCGAGAAGATATTATTGAACTGATGAAGAAAGAACAGAGAAAAGAAGGTCTATGAGTGATAATTATCGAAGAAAACCTAGAGCTATTCTTGTAGATGCTATGCACCTGTGTTATCGGCATTATCATGTGATGAAGGCTCGTGAGGACTCATTCAAAGGTGATCTCTTTGTTGGGTTCTACCAAGGTGTTTTCAAATCTATTAGGTTCATGCGAAAGAATTACCCTCGACACGATATCTATTTCCTTTGGGACTCTGAAAATCGAAGGCGTTCTACGATGATGCCTGAATATAAGAAGAGATCAAAAAGCAAGAAGGAAATAGAAGCCAGTAAAAATACTAGAGTCAAGCTGTATGACCAGCTACCAGAGTTGAAAACCATGCTCACATTGGATGGTATTCATCAGATTAGTGCCGATGGTTATGAAGCTGATGATGTTGCTAGGTATATGGTTGAGCGTCTTTGTGCTGATGATAATAAAGAAATACTGCTCTGGACTGGTGATCTTGACTGGGCTCAGTTGATAATGGATCGTGTCAAGTGGATCAACGCTGGGAAACGGAATCTGATCTACGACAGTAGGGCATTCAAAAAACAATATGGTTTCCCCCCAGAAGGAATCCGAGTTTATAAGGCTTTGACTGGTGATAAATCGGATAACATCAAGGGCATCCATATGTTTCCGAAGCTCCTTGCCAAAACACTTGCAGGTCGAACTACTACTGTGGAAGGATTCTTCTACGACAGGGCTATCCTGAATGATATTCCAGAGAAATGGAAGATTGCTATTAAGGAGAGTGCAGGAGATCTCCGTTTGAGATATCAATTGGTGTCTCTGATGAAGATTGAGAGACCAGATATTGTCATCGGTGCCAAGGATAAGGAAGTTTTAGCATCGTATTGTAATAAATATGGTATCGGTGCTGAGAATAGGTCAAAGGCTGATGCGTTCTATTTGAAAAAGAAGAGGGAGAAAAATGAGCAAGGTGGTGAAGAAGAAAAAAAGACAACCAAATCGATCTTACAAGGGTGGTAAGCCAGCTGAGTTACCGCTGGAGGTAATCATTCTCGATGAAGCAAAAGAAGTTCAAATGCTTTTTGTTGTCACCAATCGTGGGCTGAAAATGGCTAAGTCTGGTCTCGTCCAAGAGAAGCTATTTCTCAAGGATGGTAGGCAGCATAAGGTCGGTCTCATGCACAGGGAAGTTTATGATGAAAAATATAAGCCGACCATAGAGATGAAGAAGCGGCATATTTTGGAGAAAAAACGTCAAGAGGCCGAAGAAGCATCCAAGACTATACCCTCCGAAGAGAAATAAATGTCAAAATTGGAATCAGTTTTCGGTTAAAATAATATCTAGTGGTTTAACCCACAACTCAACATACCAGACAAATATAATATCTTATCCAGGTGGGGTTACTTGATATGGAATTGTCGCTGGTAGAGATATTATCAACATACCGAGAACTGGGATACGGTGGTCTGTTGACGACTATCGTATTTCTTGCTGTTAAATATCTTCTCAATGAAAATAAAAAATGCTACGAGAAATATGAAGCTCAGTTAACAGCTCATAAGGATGAGATCAAAATCTTGACTGAGAAAATGTTCTCTGTGCTTGAGAGTCATACGACCGCAAATATAAATCTAAACAATACCATCAAAGAGATATTTAATAGTCGAATCCCTTAGCCGACTTTACTCAACCCAGGCGTTAAAGAGTTTAACTCTTTAGTGTCTTTTTCGATTAGGGTATTCAATTCATCAGTTTTCTTCTCGATCTCAACAATGAGGTCGAGGTATCTTTTTTCCCATGTTTCGAAAATGAAACGACCGAATTCAGATTTTGTTAAGCTTATGCCGTGGACTTTGATAAATTGTTGTCGGTAGGTTTCAAAACGCTCATTGAAATCCTTATCCATTGAAATGTTCCATGGGTTAGCGTTTATTCCGGTAGCCATCTTAAGCACTCCTATCTGTTATAATTTCCAAAAAAGAGTCTCTCTAATAAGGCTCTCAATACTCTTTTCGGCAGATTGGGTGATTCCTTGAGAGATTTCTTTCAGAACGTGTATAAGTGGTTGAAACTATTGGTAGGTATTTCTGAAAAGGAGGAACCGTTGAAGCGGCTGTCTTTAATCGTTGGTCACTCGTCTAAATCTCGTGGAGCAACTAACTATTTAGGTGAATCAGAATACAAGTTTAACGCTAGAATTGGTGCCAGGGTTGTAGAAATCTGCAATAAACAATATCAGTCATTGCTTGAGGTTAAGCTTTTTAAGAGATTCGGTGGTCCGTACAGGGATCTATGCCCTGATATCAGGCTTTATAAGCCAAATGCCACGCTGGAGCTTCATTTCAACGCTGCTTCTGTCAGAGCCTATGGAGTCGAGATGCTTGTCTATAAGGATGGTCCTAGACCTTATGAGAACGCCATGATCGGTGATATTTTTACTGATTTGTTCGCACAGGAGTATGGAGTCAAGGAGAGGCACACTCGTCGGCTTGATAGAAACTCAGTTTCGATGATTGACGGTGTGAAATTTATGACCGAAGGTAGGGGTGTCTATAATTTAAAAACTATGCACGACGATTGTAACGTCCCATTTGTGTTACTTTTTGAGCCTGTGTTTGGAAATTTTGAAACTGCCGAGAGTAAGGCATTTTTTGAAGATGAAGATCGTTACGTTGCATTTTTGGTAAAGGCTATCGGGGAGATAAGGGAGTTCATATGAAGTTTGTATCTTGGTTGGTTGTTGGTGGGTTTCTAGTTGCGATGCCTTCGGTATATTTTATTTTAAATGCGGAGAAAGTCTCCCCTGATGTCGTCGATGAGATGATAAAAATGAATGGTCCAGGGGTTATAGAAATATGTGATGTGGGTGTCAATATTATTGATTGTCGTCGAAAAGGTAGCCCTGTTGGTATCGGTGATGGGAGGTATGGGTTGTGGATGAAAGAGTGAGCAGGGTTCCTCCTGTTCCAGATGAGAGAATATTTTCAAAATTTCACAATATCCATCCTAAGACTGGAGCTTATTTTTCAACTTACAATGGTTGGTTTTTTGAAGATCCTTTTGTCAGGGAGAGTTTTCATTTCTTCCACTTCGAACATCAAAGTGTTGTGTCTGTCATCACTTCTCCGTTGGTAGAAGTTGGCTATCTTAACTATGGGAAATACAGGCTGTTTGATGGGAATTGTGTTTATTTGTTAAGTGTTTATGGGAAAAGAATATTTTGATGTTGACCATTCGGCCAAATTCCTAAATACTCAATTTATCCAATCAGCTAAATATCAGGTGTGGCGAGGATAATGGGGATAGGTTTTCCTATTTGGGAAAATTATTCTGATATCTTTTTCATGTATAATGGGTTTCGTGATCTTAATTTATCATGGAGATTCATTATATGAGATATTTTAATTCGTTTTTCGTTCTCTTCTCTCTCCTGTTATTGGGTTCCTCACAAGAGCAGTATGATATCCCAAAGGGTTATCAGATAGTTCAAAAACAAATCTATAATGAGTACACTCCAACTCTTATCAATGGTCGGCCAGCATTGGCTGGAGAATATCCAGAGATCGTTCAGATTCGAACTGGTAATGCGCTATGTACTGCCACACTGATCGGTCCTAGAGTCATCATAACAGCAGCTCATTGTGCGGAGACAGGCGAGACCAGCAGGTTCGCTTATGATGGTCAGCAATATTCAGCGGTGATAACCAGATCTCCCCTCTATCCAGATCCAGATCATGACCTTGCTCTCGGTCTCCTCAACAGTCCTATCTCAATGAGGTTTGCCAATATTGGTGGAACTCCAGGTTTGAGTGAGGATTTTATTCTGACTGGTTATGGCTGTACTGATAGTGATGGTGGAGGATCGGATGGTGTTTTAAGGATTGGTGATAGTACGGTTGTTGGGTTTGATGGTTATGATTTTATTTCCAAGCGGATTGATGGTGCAGCTCTGTGCTTCGGTGATAGTGGTGGTCCTGCCTACGTTGATATGGATGATCCCTTTGTTGACCGGCATGTGTTCCTTGGTGTCAACTCTAAGGGGAATATAATCGATACGAGTCTCATCACTAGAACAGACCATCCCGATAGTGAATCTTTTATGCGACGATGGGCAGATGGGAACAACGTGGAGATCTGTGGTGTTAATCGGAACTGTGATGAAAACCCCACTGATCCCCCAGGCTGTTGGAAAAAGTTTGCGAAAAAATTGGCTATATTGTTTGAGGAGCTGAGTGGTTGCTCACGGTCTAATGATTCCCATCCGAATCAATCTCAACTATGATTCGATATTTATGTTTCGAACCAATGGATGACACGAGAATTCTGATAGCAGCTGCGTGTCTACCATCTCTTCCGATTAATTTACCAACATCAATCTTTCTACCAACGATGTAGATAAAAATTGTTTTAAATTCTGACTTCTGAATATTGACTGTGATTTCATCTGGATGGTCAACCATGGCTTTAATTAGTGGTTCAACGGCATCCCTAAGCACTTCAACGATATCTTCCATAATCAACTATCTCCCCACATCAATCTCAATCAAGAAGCTCTTAGGTTTCTCTTCAACGATTTGTTCTGTTACATCATAAATGTCTGTGCCGGATAATACATTCATAACTCGTTCTTCGCCAAATTTCCTTATAATATCGTAAACATCTTCGACATCATCGGTTAATGAAATGATGTGAGGATCTAACCCATTCTCTTCGTGCTCTGGGTTCACATATATGACGGCAAAGATTTGAATCACCTCAGACTAATTGTGGAAAGATGAATGTATTATATCATGTCTGAGCTGTGAGTGAGGTGATCGCTTGGAGTTGTTGGGAGAGAGTGTATTTGACGGTTTTGTCAAAAAGGTATTTCGAACTCAATTTGTGTTGGAAATGGGAATATGAGTTTCTTTTTCATTGTCTCATATCTGGCTCTCTTGATTTCCAGAAGCCAGTTCTTAGTCGGTGCATCCCAGTGGAATCCAAAAGTTCTAGCCATCTCTCTCCCAGCATAACCAACATTGCCCTTGACCGTTATCATTTCGCTTCTCTGAAGCTCTAATATCTCAGAGAGGGGAAACTGCTGCATGAGTTTAAAGACGCTCAGACAGTTGAGTACGGCTCTGTCGGTGAAAGGATTGAAAAGGCCATACTCACACAACAAATGGTTTAGTTTGAGGGGTATCTGAGTCATTTTGACAGGCAAATCAGATGGGCAGTCTATCACTGGTTTATTCGGTAACTCGATTCCGAGTTCGTTTGCTGCTGGTAGGATGAAGTTGAAAACTTCTTTGGTCCTTTGAGTGCAGTAGTAATCTGCTTTTTGAGAAATCTTTTTCAAAAAGAATAAAGCGGTTTTAAGTGGGACTGCATATGGCGATTTTACCATATATGTCTCGATTCCAGTACGATCTGTGATTTTGGGATCGATCTCACCATCATACTGAATATTTTCTGATAGAAGATAAACAGGCTTCTTTGTTTCCCAGTCACACAAAGCGGCACCGAACTCGATGATTTGGTCTTTCCTATCGAGTCCGGTTGTTTCTATATCGATTATCAGAATCTTGGTCATTTTTGTTCGATTCCAGCAATGGTGTTGACCTGTTTGATGAAGTCATTCAGAAGGTCTTTGACCTCATTTGCGATTCGAACCTTCATGTGGTCCATTCCGATTTTCAAAATTGCCATTTTCTGCAATTGAAATAGCTCGAATGGCGTGTATCGGTAGGTATCACTAGTATTCATGTGGTGTTCTTCAAATTCATCTTGATAGTCGTTAATGACTTCAATGATTGTCTCATCGATTTTCTTTTGAACTGCCTCTGTTAATTCCTGTCCCATGTCATATCCTTTTAATCGTAA
>Ga0307378_10009890_pt1 | contig 12469 bp, 11 predicted proteins | sample UN1MG_FD_202238 | JGI IMG/M metagenome (GOLD analysis project Ga0307378, IMG submission 202238) | Soil microbial communities from Risofladan, Vaasa, Finland - UN-1 | ecosystem: Environmental > Terrestrial > Soil > Coastal area > Acid sulfate soil | place: Finland: Risofladan, Vaasa | collected...
CGTCCTACCTATCCGCGACCGCCGCCAGACCGGCCCCCTGCACCTGACCATCCAGGTCCTGCCGAACGGCTCCCTCGAATCAGTAGGCCGTCGTATAACTCTGTTCAGCAGACTGATCGAAGAATACAGCGTCGCAAACCTGAACGGAAAAAGTAAAGCAGAACAACAGCAAACCCAAATTTCACATTCCATGAGATAGAAATGAGGCATAGGGCAGAGATACCATCCAACAACAAAGCAGGCGAAAGCGTATTCGTTTGTTAAGTTCTCAAATGTTTTACCCGGCGCGATATCGCGGTGTCCTCGGTGACTGAACCATGAAAATAACTCCTACGGAAATCATATCAGATGGTCCGGGCGTTGACCTGTCAAACCTGCCGGACGGCATATCGGTTAAAATGTCTGATCCTGTCGAGGACCTTGCGTACGCCCGCAATGCCGTAACGCTCGTTTATGATCTTACAGACTACGAGCATGTGCGGTTGGCGTTTGCAGCGAAGGAGTTCGGCGAAGAGCCGCACTGGCCGCCACCGTCGCCCTTTGGCGACGACGCCGCATTCGATGGAGTCGCGGTCAGCATCGACGGAACGGCCTGGTGCGAGGTCAAGGCCCTCCGCCACCTGCGCAGTGACCGGTTCCTCAATTTCGATATCGATCTTGACGCAGCGATCGTGCAATGGGGTCTTTCCTATAACACTCAGTTTCGGATTCGCTTCTGCCAGTACGACAATAATCCCGCTCCGATGGACGGTATATTTCTGCACGGTATCGAACTGACGGCGGATTTAAGTTCGCCCGTCTTCCACCTGCCCATGGACGACAATGCCGCTGATGCAACCGTTAGCGACGCCTCGGCGGGTGGGCTGGACCAGGTATTCATCGATCCCACCGGAGACCCGAGCACAGCCGCGCACAGCGTGCCCGGCCCGAACGGTCAGACGGCTCTGGCCTTTGACGGCGTCGACGACCTGATCGCATTCGGTCAGACCCTGCTTGGTGAATACTTCGCGGCCGATAGCGATTTTACCCTGGCGTTCTGGTACAAGTCGGCCGATCCCGGCTCGACGAATAAGTATTTCTTCCGCCGAGCCGATGACCCGTCGAAACCCCTGACTCGGGTATCTGCAGCGAACGACCGCTTCTACTGGCGCGTCGGCTGGGGCGATGGTTCCGTAGACCTTCTCTCGGCCACCGGCGTGCTCGACGATCAGTGGCGACACGTCGTCTGCCGACGTCGAGGTGACACGCTGGCCCTGTGGGTCGACGGCATCGCCCACGACACCAAAATCAACCCGGACTACGCTAAAAATCTCTTCGTCAGTTCATGGGACCACCGGGCCATCGGCCAGACGTACAGCAACGACATGTCAGACTGGCCGTTCCAGATGGCCGATCTGCGAGTCTACGACCGGGCGCTCAGAGACGAGGAAATAGAAGCAATGAGCCAAACCGAATAACAGCCACAGCGCATGCGCACCAAGAACACCGAGCAAAAAAGATTTAGATTTACCTCCGTGTCCTCTGTGCTCTCCGTGGTGAAACAAAATAAAACCGCTGATGAACGCTGATGCACGCGGATTCGATAGTCAATTTATGCCTTAGGTAGAGACTGTAGCATAATTCCAGACATAGTCACTATCTCGTTTTCCATGTTTAAGCAGCCCTATCGGTCTGTAATGTATGGATCGTGTCGGGTACATGTTTCATGTTTAGGTCTCTTTGCATATCCAGGGCAATTCGTTGACTGATATGAACTTTGGTGCGTACACGGTATATGCTCTTCTGCATCTTGCGATATCGTCGATTAGCACGCTCAACAGCATTGGAGGTTGAGGGCAGGAGGGAATCATCCAGAAACGTTAATGCTTTTTCCAGGTTAGGAGAATGCAGCTTCTTGAGGACCTCACCCAGTTTCTTAAACCTTTTGACACGGCTGCGTAACGTTGCCAGTTTATCCAACGCTGTCTCTGTGCGGCAACGCCGATCAAAAAGCCGATACACTTCATCCATGATCGAACGTAAATGACGTAGCTGCGGTAATCCCCGAGTGATCTGCTGGAGTATCCGTTTCTCTTTTGCGGTCAATTTGTGTTTCACAAACAGGTAACGGCGCTTGAACAGATCCTTTTTCTTTTTTGCGAGACGTTTGTTCTGGCGTGCGGCACGTTTGGCCTGTTTGCCGCAAGGACGGCCACGTCCACATTTGGCCTTCTTGGCCTCCAACTGCCGTCGCGCATGGGTCAATGCTTTCAGCGCCTGCTTATTGATTTCCTGCATCACATGGAATTGACAGATTTGATGATCTATGTCGCCAAACACCGTCTTGATCGGCTCCGGATACAGCGGAGAACCATCGGTCGTAATCCCCTGGACGCTCAAACCACGGGCATCCAGATGCTTCTTGAACCGCCTAAAGAACTGCTCGATGTCTTTGTGGTCGGGATCATGGTCCAGGACTTCGTAGTACAGCCGCCTAAAGTTATGGTTGTCTACAATAAATAGAATACAAAAGGGGCCGTCATAGGCTTCATCGGCAGCAATATACCCGGAGAAATCCGCAAGGACCTCATCCAAATAATCACTGCTGATTATACTTTCTGCCTTTTTTTCCCGCGGCCTCCACCCAGTTCTGGATGGTGCCCCATGGAACAAAGATCCGATGATCGCGCCACAAATGCCATGAGGCAGCGCGGTATGGCAGACCGTCTTCATGGATGAGTCGCACCGCCAAATCAACCACGCGGCGGGTGTATCGACTCTTGGGACTGGCAAGGTCTTCCATCTTAGCATTGAAGTGGCTCCCGCAGGCGGGACAGCAATGCTGTGAATAGGTAAGTTCAATGTCAACCGGCCGCTTCGTATAAGGATCTCCCAGGTCATGCAGATGACGCGTATATGTTCGCTGGCGGAATGCCTTGCGGCCACAAGAAGGACAAGGTCGATTCCTGAAATTACGGCTGCGCCTGCAAATCTTCGGCTTGGGAAGATCCTCGACATTTGTTACGCCCAATGTCTCGTCTGGTATGTACTCACCTGGTCCAAACATCGTCATATCCTCCAACAAGTAATCAACTATCCATTCACGTTGGAAGATATCGGTCCGATAAACCTAAAATCGTTAAAAATCGCTCTGGAATGCCACTACAGTCTCCTTAGGTATGATGATTGCATCGTCTGATTGTAAGTTCGCATAGCGCTTTTGTAAGCATCATTTGTCGCAATGCAAACCTGAACCACGATATTGTACCCTTAAATCGCGTAATTACATGTTTACAACGTCACATAACAAGCTTGAATCGCGTCAATGTAAGTTTGCATTGTCCCGATGGAAGTTTAATCCGTCTCGAATGAAGCTTACATCGCCGCATCGAAAGCCTGAAAATACAGGTTGCAAACCGCTTTTTAGACTTTAACAGACTGCACTGTGCGATGTAAGTGCTTTTTGGGCAATAATTTACCTGTTTTATGGAACACCGAGCACACGAAGAACACGGAGTAAAAAAATAATAGAATTACCTCCGTACTCTCCGTGGTTAAATAGTAAAACCACCGAGAACACCAAAAAAAGTAAAATTAGTAATTATCTCCGTGAACTCCGTGCTCTCCGTGGTTAACAAAGTCAATAATCAATATTCAATAGTCAATGTAAGAGGATATCCGTGGAACTGCGGAACCGCGGAGGGAGCCAGGGTAAATGAACTCTCGACCGTCGAGAGTTTAGAACGTTTTTTAAGCACTTTTTAAGGAGATTAGTTATGGCGAGATTTCCACGAACAGAAGCCCAAATCAAGGCGTTAGCCCAGAGCATGGCCGCCGGTCTGACGGCCAATGTGGCGGATTTTCCTGCCCCGCCCGTCACGCCAATCGAGCTGCAGGCCCTGCTCGATTCGCTCATCACGCTGACCGACGATCAGGTCGCCGCGATGGCCGCCGCAGAGCAGGCCACCGAGACCAAAGCCGCCGGGCTCGAAGAGCTGGTCACTGCGATGAAGTCCGGCCTGCGCTACGCCGAGGACGCCGTCAACTATGACGACGCCAAGCTGACCGCCCTTGGCTGGGGCGGCAGAGCCGCCGCGACCGCGCTCGAAGTTCCCGGACAGGCGCGTTCGCTCGAAGCGCCCAGCCAGGGCCAAGGCTGGGTCTTCCTCGACTGGAAGAAACCCGCAGACGGCGGAGCCGTCGCGGCTTACAAGATCGAACGTCGCGAACGCCCGACGGGCGACTGGACGCTCGTCAGTATGGCCATCGAGTCCGAGGCCACACTCAACAACCAGGAACGCGGCAAAGAATGGGAATACCGCGTAATCGCCACCAACAAAGCAGGCGAAAGCGTACCCAGCAACACGGTAGCTGCAGTATTGTAGACAGACTAACCACGGAGCACACTGAGGACACGGAGAAAAGATAATAATCAAATAACTCCGTGTTCTCTGTGCTCTAAGTGGTTAAAAGGAAGAGAAGAGGGTAGGAATAGAGGAAACTAGCCCTCTTCGCCCGCCTTATGGAAGAGAACAGCCTGGCAGGTCTGCCAAGAAGTCAAACAGGCTCAACATCCGCCGCGAGAGAGGAAGAACTCTAGTCAAGTGTCCATGCTCAAGAGACTCTTTTCCTCGCAGCTTCGCATCAATATGGCTTCTGGGGTGGTGGTTACGGTCATAAATGGCGCGGCTATGATGCTGGCCTATCCGCTCTATCTTCACTTCCTTGGTTACGAGAAATATGGCGTTTGGCTCGTACTGGCGACCGTGTTGAGCTTTGCCCAATTGGGAAATCTCGGTATAGGCCAGGCGGTGATGAAACTGGTAGCCGAAGAACACGGACGCGACAATATCGAGGGCATCCAGCAGTATGTTACGACGGCTCTGGCCCTGCTGTGTCTAAGCGGTGGCCTTATCCTGATAGTGGTACTGGTCTTCAAGACTCAGATCGTTGCCGCGTTCAAATTGAGCGAGGAGAATGCACAGACGGCTTTATGGCTACTTCCCTATATCGGCATTCTGAGCGTATACGTCTTCATAGTCCAGGCGCTAAACGCCGCATTGTCCGGCCTTGGACGAATGGACCTGGCCAACTATGCTCAAGCAACCGGCCGAATCGTGGCCGTGACTGTCGCGGCCGTATTGCTGTGTAGCGGTCGGGGCATTGAAAGCCTGCTCATCGGAAATGGCATTATGTATGTGTTTGTTCACGTTGTAAGCCTCATTTGCATTTGGCGCATAGCTCGCATTCGCTTGCTACGAATTAAGAACCTGGACGCTCAATGCTGTAAGCGCATCCTACGCTTTGGCGGGGCAGTATTCGGAGGCTCAGTTGTGAGTATGCTGTTCAGCCCTTTTAATAAGCTGATGCTCTCGCGTTACAGTGGAATTGCTGTGATTCCTGTATACGAAATTGCTTACAATGGGGCTGTTCAAGTGCGTGCTTTGCTTGAATCGGCTCTTCGACCAATGATGCCGGAAATTAGTAGCATATCGGGGCCTATTAATCCCACTATTGGTAATAGAATCCGGACACTAAATCGAAAGGGAATGAAGTTAATTCTATATTGCGGTATTCCTTTATACGGCCTATTGTTTTTGGCGACAAAAGGATTATTAGAATTTTGGTTACAAGACAAATACAATAGCTCTATCCCGTTAGCTTTCCGTTTTATGCTTATTGGGACATTCATAAATATTCTTGGGGTTCCAGCTTACCACACATTGTTGGGACTGGGGAAATCAAGTATTTCAATAATAACCTCAATAATTATTTCCGGGGGCAATTTTTTCCTGGTACTAACCATAGCTATATTGTTCAGGCATGTTTCCGCATCTAGCATTTGTGGTGGTGTAATTTTCCTTTATGCAATCTCAAGCATCTATCTAATGAAACGAGCCTCGCTCGAGGTGAAATTAACTTTTGGCAAACACAACTGAGGTACAAGCAGATGATCTTGCATTTAGTTTACGCCGTACCTTCTAAGGGTCATGCCGGGCGATTTAAACGCATTGTCTACCGGAGACTACAACAACTGGGTTTGTGTGTCTGTTCATTTGGTGACAGAAGCAAGCCGAATACAAGCTGGTGGCCTAAAAAATCCCCTTATGAGAATACAAAAAATATTTTTCAAGAGTTATCGTCTACAATTCCTGTGAAGTTATACAGCTTGGATGAGGAGGCCGGATGCCTTTTTTCGTCTGAAGACATTTTCCTTGGCCATCCTTCTTTCCCTTATCGTGCAGGAAGAAAAGGTGTAACAGAGCTATCCATAAATCAAGCAGTTCGACCAAGGATATTTGCTTTGATTTCTCCTCTTCATTGTGATGTCAAAATAAAGACAAATCATATAAACAAGGATTATCTTGACGCTATTGACAGGTTGCTCCCACAAGCTGATATTCTGTTTGGCATAATGGGGGAATATTGGTGGGACCAATGGCCATCAAGTCCATTTGGGCATTGGATGCCTAAAATGGTCCGGTTGGACATGGCTATTGATGTTGAGCACTTTCCTCGTTTGAAGACGCGATTTAATCAGCCGGGTAAACGCGGATATCTCTATATTGGCAGAAACGACACTATGAAGGGAGCCAGTTTCCTGAGCAGACTAATGTGTCGTCTTGGACCTTGCAAATGCGGCTGGGTCGGTTCAGGTCCCGATATCGAGGGCGTCCCCAGGATCAGTAAAGCACGAGCCTTGACCCCTGATTTCATGACAAAAGTAGCTCAAGACTTTGATATCTTTGTCAGTCCTTCAGTGGCAGACCCGAATCCAACTACAATTCTAGAGAGTATGGCGTGGGGCTTTCCAGTGACATGCACACCAGAGTCGGGTTACTACAAGACTTCATATAGAAGAAACATATATCAAGATGATTTTGACCGCAGTATAGAAGTGCTGCGTCAACTCCAATTCGCCGACGAACGCGAACTCAAGAAGATGGCTAATGATGCAAGAGATGTTGTCGAGCGTAAATATACATGGGAGCGATTCACTGGAGTAATCTGTGACAGACTCGACTTGAAATGAACGCTTGTTGCTAACAGAATTGTCTGAGAACCGAAAATGTCTACTGTTTTCAAATGGAAGTTTGAAGAGTTTGACTATTTGCTGGAATCGTGCGAAACGGATCCGCTAACGCCCTATATTTCTAAATATTTCTCACCAGCGGCGAGGATACTTGAGGCAGGTTGCGGGTCGGGCCGATATGTGAAGTATTTATATGATAGGGGCTATGATTGCGCTGGCATTGAATATAGCAAGGCTACCGTTGCCAAGGTAAAAACCAAATGGCCGGAACTTGACGTCATAGAAGGAGATGTCGAGAAGATGCCTTATCCCGACAACGCATTCAAGGCCATTATCTCCATTGGGGTAATCGAGCATTTTGAGGAAGGCCCAGAGAAGGTTTTGGCTGAAATGAAAAGAATTCTTGAGCCTGGAGGAGTTGCGCTTATTACAGTACCTTGCTTGAATTGGCTAAGAAGGCTGAAGGGACCATTCTGTGGAATTACACGTATGTTCCGAGCCAACCCGTTCTTAAGGAAGGTGTTTAGGAAGAAACCATTTGACTTCTGTGGCTGGAATCTGTACAGTTCTCGCTACCGTTATCATGTTTACCCTGAGTGGGGCGATTTCTATGAGTATCGTTTCACGCCGGCTCAGTTCAGGAGGATCCTGCAAGATGCTCAATTTTCGATTCTGGAGAGCATCCCCATTCATCAGACTGATGGCCTATATCATGAATTTGGGCGATTGTTTGCAAGGTACGTTCATTGTAAATTCATAGTCTACCCCCAAGGCAGGGTCCTGAACTGGCTGTTTTCAAGGATCCATTTCTTTCATAACCACATGCATTTATGCGTCGTCAGAAAAAGCTTGTGAACGGAAACAGAAAATCACAATTGTTGAAGCAGTTGCTATCTGAACTGTCGTGGGCACGATTCGTGTTGGTGCGCAAGATCAAGAGGAAGCTTCTCTTTGGAAAGAGATTGCTGGCGAAGCCCAAATTGCCGGAGAACGCAGATGGCAAGATTCTTATCCACCTCGGCTGTGGTGATATCGCGAGCCCTGAATTCATCAACATTGATGCTCGTCCTGCTCCGCACGTTCATTACGTTCGGGATGTGTGCGACCTGTCCATTTTTTCGGACAACTGTGCTGATCTTGTTTACGCATGCCATATCTTGGAGCACATACGCCACAACAACCTCAAGAAGACCCTTTGGGAATGGAGACGGATACTGAAAACAGGGGGCATTTTGCGGTTGTCCGTCCCTGACTTTGATGCACTGCTTGACATCTACAAAGGATGTGACAATGACATCGACAGTGTTCTAGCATCACTTATGGGCGGTCAGGACTACGCGGAGAACACTCACTACTCCGTTTTCAACCTAAAGTATCTCTCTAACTTGCTCTCAGAGGTCGGGTTTCGCAGTGTGCAAGAATGGAATCCGCAACAAGTGGACTATCATAACTTCGAGGACTGGGCCTCCAAGACCTTCGAAAGGGAAGGAAGAAAATATCGAGTTAGCCTGAACGCAGAGGCAATTAAGTAGGCTGGACTGCAATGAACATGTTCAAGACTAACGAAATTGTTGATTCTGTATCTGAGCAGGAACATGATGAATGTGTCAGTATGAAAACGGATGATGCTTGGCCTAAAATATCAGTTGTTACTCCTTCCTATAACCAGGGGGAGTTTTTGGAAAGAACAATTCTGTCAGTCTTGAATCAGAGCTACCCTAACCTAGAATATATTATAATAGATGGCAGTTCAACCGATGCGAGCGTGGAAATCATAAAGAAATATGAAAAAGATATTACTTACTGGGTGACTGAAAAAGACGCTGGCCAGACAGACGCAATAAACAAAGGATGGAGGATGGCGACCGGCGAAATTGTTGCTTATCTTAATTCGGACGATACATATGCTCCAGGTGCAATGAGGAAGGTTGCTTTGTATCTAAAGCAACACCCCCAAATTGATGCTGTATATGGTACCTGCAACCTAATCGATGAAAATGATAGTATCATAAACGTATGGGAACCTACTGAGTTTAATCTGAAATCACTTGTCAGGTGTGGGATCAGCACAATTCCACAGCAAACGGTGTTCTTTCGCAGTCATATTCTAAAAGACATAGGGTTTCTGGATGCATCATTAAGACATGTTATGGATTATGAGTATTGGATCAGGATAGGGCAGAAATTCAGGATTCAAAGAACACCCTACATATTAGCTAGTTTTCGCATTCACAATCAGAGTAAAACATCACTTGAAACCAGTACCCAATGGCAGGAAAGTTGCCGTATCAGGGCGAAGTATTCTGATGAAAGCAAACTGCTCTGGGCCGTCGGATATTGGAGTTATAAGATTAGACGTATCTGGCCGAAATTCATAAAGCCAATCATTCTCGCAAAATCTAACAAAGAACGATTGGCTGTGCTTCATCCTATAAGAGAACTTATAAAATCTTCTGTTTTTGCGACAAAGCAACGGCTGAAAGATGAAGATTAAGGGCAAGTCTGGTTAATATGTTTTACCTAAGCAGAATAGCGGCCCAGACCGATGGCATGTATTTGTTGCCGTTAGTGATAATCATATCTCTCTACGTTATCATATGGATTTTCCGTGAACCTTTTAACGGAACAATCCTTATCTTTCTTACTATTCCCATTGGAATTCCGTTGATAGGGGATAATATTGGCGGGATGTCATTTTTTAATCTGCGATTGTATGATGTATTTACGGTAATCACTTTTGGTTCGCTGCTCTTGGCAATTCTATGTCGCAGGTATCCGCGTTTTGCAAAGACTTCTTTATCGCTACCATTCGGACTGTATTGTTTCGCAAATTTGCTATCGCTTTTCAATTCTCCATACCCAATGGATGGCGTCAGGCAGTTTGTCAAACTTCTCGGCGCAAATGTAACTATGTATATGGTGATTACAACTACATTGAACAGTAGAGCAAGATTAGAAAAAGTCATTAAAATACTGCTTGTTGGCGGAATCTTGGTTTGTCTTATGGGCACCGTTCAGAATTTGGTGTTTCGTTTTTTCGGTATAAACTGGTTTTTTCTGAAAAGCAACCACAGAGCTACCGCCACTTTTGCTGAAGCTGGCTGGTACGCACAGTACATCGGTCTGCTCTTTGCTATTGCTTTACCGCTGTATTTCTCAAAAGCATTCAAGTTGTGGAAACCCTGGCTTTTAATTTGTATTTACATTTATTTAATGGTTGTGGCATCGGAACTGAGTCGGTCGGCTTACGTTACGACTTTTGTAGTTATTCTGGCAGCTTGGGCACTGAAAATCGGGGGTGATCGCCTCAAAAGTTCGATTAAAATGACAGCCTTTGTAGTAGTGACGTTGATTTTAGCAAGTCTCATCACAAGTTACTTTGTAGGAGAGATGCAGTTTGTTCGCTTACACAAACCGGGGCAAATGTTTTCACCTGAAGAGGCGAGTAACGCAATTAGAGTGAACCTTGCCAGACAAACCTGGAGCCATATAGTAGAGCACCCTGTAGTAGGTCAAGGTTTTGGTTCCTGGGGAAGAGTAATGGCTGACGATTTTGGCAATCTGAATGCACGTGGTGGAAGTGCCTTTAATATATTTCTCGGCGTTCTGTATGATGGCGGCATTTTAGGACTCATTGCTTTTGCTCTGATTTGCTATTGCTATCTGAGTTCCTGTTTCGGTGCGATAAGAAGTACTAAGGACTCCTACAATCGAACGCTTCTGCACATAGCGATTCTGGTATTCGTCAGTCTTTTTGTGTCATCTCTGTTCCATCCTATCTGGCAGATCGCGTATACATGGCTGGTGATAGCAATGGGTGTGGCAAATGTCAATATTGTAAAAGGAGAAAGATTAAGTGAAAATCGCGTTTTTACAGCCAAACTTAAAAGCGGGCGGTGGGAACAGATCGCAAATCGTGCTGGCCAACGGTCTGATGGAACGTGGGCACGATGTTTCCATAATTGTTCCTAAAGGCCTTGTATCCAAAACACCTCTACAGATCAAAGCCAGAATAGAAGAAGTGGGTTTTCCAATTTCAAATCTCTATTTAAGTGCTTTGGTCAACTACCCTCTTATTGGATTTAGTTTACGTAAATATGATGCTGTAGTTGTCACATTCTCAATAATCGTTTGTTTTACATTTCTTTTCACCTGGTTATTTGGCACCAAATTCTTCTACTTTGCCCGCTCCTACGACCCTCTCATATTGGACCAGACGAAAATAGGTTCTCGTTGTCTCCTGTGGCTTTATAGATTTATGGCACGACTTAGCTACGAAATCCCCCTTAAGTTGATCGTCAATTCCAAGTGGACGGGTCAGATGATTGCTAAGAACACCTTTAGAAAGGCTACGTATCAGGTGGTAAGCAATGGTGTCGATCTTTCTGTTTTCAATTGCTCTCAGCAATTCGAAGGAGATAGTGAAAAAGAATGTAAACAAATACTTGTTCTAGGGAAGATACAAGAATACAAGGGATTAGGTGATCTTTATGCCGCCCTAGAAATCCTGATCAGAAAACAATCCAACTTTGAACTTGTCATAATGACACCCGATGAGATACAAGTAAGAGACTCCCTGCTTTACAAGGCCACAATTGTCCGACCGACCAATGACCAGGAAATAGCTATGGCATATAAGAATGCCGATGTGTTTGTAAGCTCATCATGGTATGAGGGTTTCTGCCTTCCACCACTAGAAGCGATGGCTTGTGGCACACCTGTAGCCTTAACTGACTCCGGCGGTGTTAGAGAGTATGCAACGCATGAATATAATTGCCTGATGAGTCCTGCCAGAGAGCCTGAGAAATTAGCAAAAAATATAGAAGTGCTTTTGACGGACAACGTCCTTGCTTCACGATTAGTACAAAATGGCCTAAATACAGCCCAAAAATTCACTTGGGAAAAAAGTGTGAACAAAATAGAAACAATACTTATCCAAAAAGAAGAGAAGTAGCAGTAAATCTGATCAGTCCAGGTAGTTCTATGGAAAGGACCAAAAATGAATGAACAGAATCAGTACATACCATCATTCTTCCTTGGCATGTTCTGTCCGAGAGAAAAAGTTTCAAATGAGAACCAACCTCTTGAAGAGTTTACTGCCATGGCAAAAGGTCAGCCTAACTTATCTATTGGCACCAGAAGTTTCGTTATCCATGTGACGTGTGCCGAGACTACTCAGGTCGCTGTGGATCATGAAGATGAAATCACAGTATTAGTTCACGGGGAGATATTTAACACTACCGAGACAAATCAAGCCTACTTCCTCCTTAAACAGTTCAGAAAACATGGCATTGCCTTTTCAAGAGACATTAACGGTTCTTTTGTGGTTATAGCCATTGACAAACGAAATGACACAATCGCAATTATTACTGACAGAATAAACTCGCGAAAGGTGTTCTTCAGCAGATATGAAGGTAGTTATTGGCTTTCAACTTCTTTATATGCACATCCGGTCGC